>Ga0070738_10000821_pt1 | contig 77278 bp, 52 predicted proteins | sample Coa_R2_2_FD_66446 | JGI IMG/M metagenome (GOLD analysis project Ga0070738, IMG submission 66446) | Surface soil microbial communities from Centralia Pennsylvania, which are recovering from an underground coalmine fire - Coalmine... | ecosystem: Environmental > Terrestrial > Soil > Unclassified ...
GGCGTCGCCGGCACGTGGAAGGACCTGACCGACAACGTCAACCTGCTGGCGGCCAACCTCACGACCCAGGTGCGCAACATCGCCGAGGTCACGACGGCCGTCGCGCGCGGCGACCTTTCCCGCAAGATCACGGTCGACGTCAAAGGCGAAATCCTGGAACTGAAGAACACCATCAACACGATGGTCGACCAGCTGAACGCCTTCGCGTCGGAGGTCACCCGCGTGGCCCGCGAGGTCGGCACCGAAGGCAAGCTCGGCGGCCAGGCGATGGTGCCGGGCGTCGCCGGCACCTGGAAGGATCTCACCGACACCGTCAACGTCATGGCGGCCAATCTGACGGAGCAGGTACGCGGCATCGTCAAAGTCGTGACCGCAGTCGCCAACGGCGACTTGAAGCAGAACCTCACCGTCAAATCGATGGGCGAGGTCGCGGCCTTGGCCGAGACCATCAACAACATGACGAACACGCTCGCGACCTTTGCCGACCAGGTGACGACAGTCGCCCGTGAGGTCGGTGTCGAAGGCCGTCTGGGCGGCCAGGCGAACGTGCCGGGCGCGGCCGGTACTTGGAAGGACCTGACCGGCAACGTGAACCTTCTGGCGGCCAACCTCACGACTCAGGTCCGCGCGATCGCCGAGGTCGCAACGGCGGTGACCAAGGGCGACCTCACGCGATCGATCCAGGTCGAGGCTCGCGGCGAGGTGGCCGAGCTCAAAGACAACATCAACACGATGATCGACAATCTGCGGCTCACGACCGACCGCAACACCGAGCAAGACTGGCTGAAGACCAACTTGGCGCGCTTCACCAGCATGTTGCAGGGCCAGCGGGACCTGACGACGGTGGGCCGCATGCTGCTGGCGGAGCTGGCGCCGCTGGTCAACGCCCATAACGGGGTCATCTATCTGGTTCAGCCGGACACGGGCCTCCGATTGCTGTCGGCCTACGCCGATGAGGCGCCGCGCGGGCATTCCGAGAAAATGCGCCTGGGCCAAGGACTCGTGGGCCAATGCGCCGTCGACGCCAAGCGCATCCTCATCACCGATATGCCGAAGAACGTCGTCCCGATCAGCTCGGGTCTATTCAAGGCAATGCCGAAGAACATCATCGTGCTGCCGGTGCTGTTCGAAGGCCAGGTCAAGGCCGTGATCGAGCTCGCCTCGATCGACGCCTTCACCGACCTGCAGATCTCCTTCCTTGATCAGCTTACCGCCTCGATCGGTATCGTGCTGAACTCGATCGAAGCGACCATGCAGACCGAAGGCCTCCTCACCCAATCGCAGCAGCTGGCGACTGAGCTCCAGACCCAGCAAAGGGAGTTGCAGCAGACGAACGAGCAGCTGGAGCAGAAGGCGCAGCAGCTCGCGGAGCGTAATGTCGAGGTCGAAAGGAAAAATCAGGAGATCGAGCAGGCTCGGCGCGCGCTCGAGGAAAAGGCCACCGAGCTGGCGTTGACCTCGAAATACAAGTCCGAGTTCCTGGCCAACATGTCGCACGAGCTGCGCACGCCGTTGAACAGCATCCTGATCCTGGGCCAGCAGCTGGGCGACAATCCGGACGGAAACCTCACCGCCAAGCAGGTGGAGTTCGCGCGTACCATCCACAGCGCCGGCACCGACCTCCTCAATCTCATCAGCGACATCTTGGACCTGTCGAAGATCGAATCCGGCACGGTCTCGGTCGATGCGGAGGAGATCTTCTTCGCCAACCTGACCGACATGGTCACGCGGCCATTCCGGCACGAGGCGGAGAGCCGCAAGCTTTCATTCGACGTCTCGATCGATCCCAAGCTTGATCGCAGCATCATCACCGATTCCAAGCGCCTCCAGCAGGTTCTGAAAAACCTCCTCTCGAACGCCTTCAAATTCACCGAGCATGGCGGCGTCTCGCTCAAGATCACCGCCGTCGATCGCGGCTGGAACCCGGACCACCCCGTTTTGAAGCATGCGCCGGGCGTGGTGGCGTTCGAGGTGTCGGATACCGGCATCGGCATTCCGCCCGAGAAGCAGAAGATCATCTTCGAGGCCTTCCAGCAGGCGGACGCGAGCACCAGCCGCAAATATGGCGGCACCGGCCTTGGACTCGCCATCAGCCGCGAGCTCTCGAACCTGCTCGGTGGCGAAATCCAGCTAAGAAGCACGCCGTTGATCGGCAGCTCCTTCACCCTCTATCTGCCGTTGACCTATGTCGGCGCTTCGACGGCTGCCCGGGTGGTGGCGCCGGAAGGAGCTCCGCAGGCACAAGTCACCAACCTGAACGCCGTCAGATTGACCGAGCGGCCGGTCGAGCAGATTCCGGACGATCGCGACAACATCCAGGAAGGCGATGCGATACTGATGATCGTCGAGGACGATCCGCACTACGCGCGCGTGCTCGCCGATCTGGCGCGCGACGCCGGCCTCAAGGTTCTGGTCGCGATGCGCGGCGCCGACGCGCTGGCGCTCGCGCTGCAGTACCAGGTGACGGCGGTCTCACTCGATGTCTTCCTGCCTGACATGTTGGGCTGGACAGTCCTGAGCCAGCTCAAGCAGAATCCGGTGACCCGGCACATTCCCGTCCAGGTCGTGACGTTGGACGAGGATCGTCAGCACGGTCTTGCTCGCGGCGCCTTCTCGTTCGTGACCAAACCAACCACGACCGAGGGGCTGGAGGCGGCGTTGCAGCGGATCAAGGACTACGCCGCGCCGCGCCGCAAGCGGCTGCTGATCGTCGAGGACAACCCGGCCGAACAGATGAGCGTGGCCGAGCTGCTGGGCCATGACGATATCGAGATCCGCACAGTCGGCACGGGATCGGAGGCGCTCCAGATCATCAAAGATCAGGGGACCGATTGCGTCGTCCTGGATCTTCGCCTCCCAGACATGTCCGGATTCGACCTGCTGGAGGAGCTGAAGCGCGATCCTGCGCTGTCGGATCTCCCGGTCGTCGTCTTCACCGGCCGCGAGCTGTCACCCGAGGAAGACGCGCAGCTCCACACCATGGCCCGCAGCGTGGTGGTGAAGGGCGTCGAATCCCCCGAGCGGCTCCTCGATGAGACGGCGCTTTTCCTCCATCGCGTGATCAGCGATCTGCCCCCCGAGAAGCAGAAGATGATCGAACGGCTCCACAGTTCCGACGAGGATCTGGTCGGCAAGAAAGTGTTGGTCGTCGACGACGACGCCCGCAACATCTTCGCGCTGTCCAGCGTGCTGGAACGGCGCGGGATGCAGGTGCTCAGCGCCGTGACCGGGCGCGAAGCGATCGATACTCTCGAAAACACGCCCGACATCGCGATCGTGCTGATGGACATCATGATGCCGGAGATGGACGGATATCAGACGATGCATGTCATCCGCGCCAACCCCGCGCTTCGTCGTCTACCGATCGTGGCGCTGACCGCAAAGGCGATGAAGGGCGACCGAGAGAAGTGCATCGAGGCGGGCGCGTCGGACTACCTCGCTAAGCCGGTCAACACCGAACAGCTGCTGTCCGCGTTGCGGATGTGGCTCCATCGATAGGGGGCGGCGGCGGTGAAGGACTCGGAGAAGATCAACATCCTGCTGGTCGACGACCAGCCCGCGAAGCTGCTCAGCTACGAGCTCATCCTCGCCGAGCTCGGCGAGAATCTGCTGAAGGCCGGATCGGCGAGCGAGGCGCTCGAGCAGCTTCTCAAATACGACGTGGCCGTCGTGCTCGTCGATGTCTGCATGCCGGATCTCGACGGGTTCGAGCTCGCCACCATGATCCGGCAGCATCCGCGCTTCGAGAAAACCGCGATCATCTTCGTATCGGCGATACAGGTGAACGAGCTCGATCTATTGAAGGGCTATGCCGCCGGCGGCGTCGACTACGTCCCAGTTCCGGTCGTTCCCGATCTGCTTCGCGCGAAGGTGCGGGTATTCGTCGATCTTTATCGAAAGACTTGGCAGCTCGAGCGCTTGAACACGGAGCTCGAGCGCCGTGTCGAGGAGCGGACTGCCGAGCTGGCGATGGCGAATGCCGAGCTCGAGCGAAGGGTGGAGCAACGCACCCGTGAACGCGAGGCGGCGCTGGCACAGGTCCATGAGATGCAGAAGCTCGAGAGCCTCGGCCAGCTCACCGGCGGCGTCGCTCATGATTTCAACAATCTACTGATGGCGATCCTGAGCAATCTCGATCTGCTGAAGCGGCGCCAAACCGATGATCCGAAGGCGCAATGGCTGATCGACGGCGCGATCCAGGGCGCCGAGCGCGGCGCCAGCCTCACCAAGCGGATGTTGGCCTTCGCCCGCCGTCAGGAGCTGAAGCCTGCGATCGTCAATATCGCAAGCCTGGTCGAGAGCATGACCGAGATGCTGCGCCGCTCGCTTGGACCGGGTGTACAGATCACGACGAGCTTCCCCGAGCGCCTCTCGCGGGTAAAGATCGATCCCAATCAATTCGAGCTCGCGATTCTCAATCTGGCGCTCAACGCGCGAGATGCGATGCCTCTCGGCGGGTCGCTGCGAATGACGTCGAGCGATGAGGTCGTCGGACCCGGCGACAGCTCGGGTCTGGCGCCGGGCCCTTACGTCAGGCTGTCGGTGAGCGACACCGGATCAGGGATGGATGACGCCACTTTGAAACGCGCGACAGAGCCTTTCTTCACGACGAAGGGCGTCGGCAAGGGCACCGGTCTCGGCCTGTCGATGGTTCACGGCCTGGCCGCCCAATCCGGCGGATCGATGCGTCTCAGCAGCATTCCGGGAAAGGGGACGACCGTCGAGCTCTGGCTGCCGGCCGCCATGGGTGACGAAGCCGGGGATGGCCGCGCGGCGACCGGATTGTCGATCGCGGAGGCAAGACCTTGCCGCGTGCTCGTCGTCGACGACGATCCCATCATCGCCGCGAGCACGGGAGCATTATTGGAAGACTTGGGACACACGGTGCTCGAGGCGACCTCCGGTATCGCTGCGCTCGAATTGCTGAGATCGGACCCTGAGATCGATTTCGTGATCACCGACCATGCGATGCCGGGCATGCGCGGGACGGAGCTGGCCCTGCATATCCGGAAGCTGCGGCCCAACATGCCGATTCTTCTCGCCAGTGGTTATGCCGAGCTTCCCAACGGCGAAGACCCTGGGCTGCCGCGGCTCGCGAAGCCCTATCGGCGCGAGGAGCTAGTGGCGGCGATCGGTGACCTCTTCGGTCTTGGCGCGACGGGCAACGTCGTGCCTATCGGCACGGCCCGTCGCGCCCAATAGGGCTACCGAGTCTTCCGGCGGCGCTCATTCCGGTCCGTCAAACTGCGGAGCGCCTTCGCCGAGATGCGCTGACGCGTTGCTGCGAGATCGGCCCAGGGATCGACAGTCAGCGACTTCAGCCGCGCCGGGAGGGTTTCGAGCGTGAACTGATCGCCGCGCACGCCATTCTCGACATCGTCCCACGACAAGGGCACGGCGACGCTTGCCGTCGGCTTGGCGCGCGTCGAATAGGGCGCGATCGCCGTGGCGCCACGCCCGTTCCGTAGGAAGTCGATGAATATCCGGCCTTTCCGCTCCTTCTTCGGCAAAGAATCCGTGTAGCGGTCGGGCGCCATCTCCATCAATTTCGCCGCCACGGCAGCCGTGAAAGCCTTGGCGTCGTCCCATTCGAGCTCGGGTACGACCGGCACGACCAGATGGATACCCTTGCCGCCCGTGGCCTTGGGAAAGCTCCGCAACCCCAGCTCGTCGAGGAGGTCGCGCAGCTCGAAGGCGGCCGCGACGACGCGTTCCCACGCCAACCCTTCGTCCGGATCGAGATCGAAGATGAGGCGATCGGGCTTTTCGAGATGATCGATCGTCGAGCCCCAGGGATGGATTTCGAGCACACTCATCTGGAGCAGCCCCAATAAACCCTTCAGATCCTCGACCACGGCATAGGGCGCAGTCCCGTTCTTCTCGGTGATCGCGACCAGCCGCACCTCCTTGGGAAAGCCGACGCGGGGATGTTTCTGGAAGAAGCACTCGCCGCTGATCCCGTCGGGGCAGCGCAGCAGCGACAGGGGACGGCCGGCGATATGGGGAATCATGAGCTTTGCGACGTCGGCGTAATATTCGGCGACGGCCAGCTTGGAGATGCCCAAGTCGGGATAAAGAACGCGCTCGGCGTTGGTAATGCGGACACCGGCGATCTCCGTCGACCCATCCTTGGCAATCTCCGGTGTTTCGCGCGATGCGCTTCGACCTTGCTTCGAGGCCGGTTTGCCGGGGTCGATCACGATTTCCTCCGCCTCTTTGTCTTCCCTCAAGCCGACGAAGCGCCCATGGCGGATGATGTGGTCATTGGTCCAATCGCCGAAGGCGATATCGGCGACGACTTCCGGCTTTACCCAATGCACGCCGCGCGTGGTAAGGCCCTTCGGCAGCTTCACCGTCGGCGTTTTGGTTTCGAGCGCGTCGAGCTTCTTTCGGAAATCGGTGAGGAACTTCATCGAGTAGCCGGTGCCGACCCTTCCTGCATAGGCGAGCTCGCCTTTGGGCGTTCGATAACCCATGAGCAGAGCCCCAAATCCCGGTCGCGCCTGAGCCGGATCGGTGAAGCCGACGATGATGAACTCCTCCCGCACGTCGCATTTCACCTTGAGCCAGTCCTGTGTCCGGCCGAGCCGGTAAGGCGCATCGCGGCGCTTCGAGACGATGCCTTCGAGCGCCATTCTGCAAGCGGCGGCAAAGAATTGCGGTCCGTGGCCGACCTGGTGATCGCTGTACCTGATGCGCGCATCCGCCCCCTCCAGGAGCGCCCCCAAGGCCGCCTTGCGGGTTTCGAGGGATGCGCCCATCAGATCCCACCCGTCGAGGTGAAGCAGGTCGAAGGCCATATAGACGAGATTGCCGGTCGTTCCTTGGGACAGATCGTTCTGCAAAGCCGAGAAGCTGGCCACGCCGTTGGGCAGCGTGTGGACGACCTCGCCGTCGATCAGCGCGTCCTTCACGCCGAGCTTGCCGAAGGTGCGCGCGATTTCCGGAAAGCGGCTCGTCCAATCGAGGCGGTTGCGCGTGTTGAGCGTGACTTTGCCATCCGCGATCTTGGCCAGCAGGCGGTAGCCGTCGAACTTGATCTCGTGCAGCCAATCATTACCGGTGGGCGCGCGCTCCGCCGGGCTCGCGAGCTCGGGCGTGATGTCTGGAATTGCCTTTGCCCGCTTGGCTCCTTTGATCTTGGCGGCATCGATCGTTTTCTTCTGACGCGGCGGATCGAGCTCGCCCTTGCCCGAACTCCACATCCGGTCGCGGTCCTTGGCGATCGACTCCATGTCGCGGCCCGTCGCAACGCTGCGATCCTCGTGCATCAGCGCGTCGCTTCCCTGCCCGGGGGTCGCGAGATCATCGCGTTTCTTGATCAAAAGCCATTGGTCTTTCCCACCACGTCGGTCGCCGCGGTCGTTGAGCCGCACGAGCGCCCAGGAGCCGTGGAGCTTCTCGCCGTGAAGACCGAAATTGAGATGGCCTTTCGCCAACCCCTCATGCGGGTCGCCTTCCGGGTCCCACCATCCCCGATCCCAGAGCATCACGGTGCCGCCGCCATACTCCCCGGCCGGAATCACGCCCTCGAAGCCGCCATATTCGATCGGATGATCTTCCACATGGACCGCGAGCCGCTTGTCCTCGGGGTCGTAGCTGGGCCCTTTGGGAATCGCCCAGCTCATCAGCACGCCATCCAGCTCGAGGCGGAAATCGTAATGCAACCTGCGGGCCGCATGCTTCTGGATGACGAAGGCCAGCTGGCGGTCGGCACTCGATCGCGGCCCGCCGCCGGCGGGTTCGGGGGTCTTCGAAAAATCGCGCTTGCGCTTGTATTCCGCGAGAGGAGCTTTTGGAGATGAGCGAATCACCATCGGGGCGCCGATCAACTATTCGGGTCGAAGCGTCCAAGCCGCTTGGTCGAGAATCTCAGCCTATTCAACAAGAGCCGCTTGCCGCAAGGCCGAGTGGCGCCCTCAGTTCGGCGTGAGGCGCGCCGTCGGCACCGCGACAGATGGATCGCCAGCCCTTCGGGCCGCCAATCCCGATCGATCCGGCCGCCGAACTGGCCCTAGACAGTGGCACGGGAAAGAAGCGATCCAAACCCCTCGTTGCTCCTCCCTCGGACCAACTTCGGTCCGCCGCTTTCGACCCAGGAAAGATCGAGTTGTTCGCCTTCGATACACCATTCGATCGTGACGAGGCCGCTTGGCAGCGAGAAGGCGCCATATTGCTCCGGCCCGATCAAGCGGACGCGCGAAGACGCCAATTCTCCTTCGGGCTTTCCCGTCAACGCGGACGATAGGACCCCTCAGCCAGTTCCAGTCGAAGAATATGACGATCGCGCCCACCGCCACCACCAGCACCGCGATCACAATCGACGCCCAGCGCCAGAAGGATTTCATGCCGGGGCTCATAACCCGAAAAACCGGGGCAAAAGTGCTTCGTCCCGGCTAACGCCGCCGAATCTGCGGCCGGATCATTGCGAGAGCGGCCGGGATTTCATTTGAAGGGGCGATCCGGCTTTGCGTCGCCCGGAATCCAAGGTGGACAACATCTCTCGTGGACCTGAATTCACCTATTCGAGATCATGAGCGGTCGGCGAGCATGCCGGCTCTGCAGTCTCAGCCGGTCCCGGCCGATTTCGGTGAGCTGCCGTCTCCGTCCGGCGCGGCGCGTTGATGGGCGGCGCCCTCCGCCGTCGTCAGAGTATGGGCCGCGTTGATCAGCGCGATGTGCGAGAAGGCCTGCGGGAAGTTGCCCAGAAGCCGCTTTTCCGCGGGATCGTATTCTTCGGCAAGCAGGCCGAGATCGTTCGCCAAACCGACCAGTCTTTCGAATAGCGCGCGCGCTTCGGTATATCGACCGCAAAGCGCGTAGGCATCGCAGAGCCAGAAGCTGCAGGCGAGGAAAGCCCCTTCGTCGCCGGCGATTCCGTCAACGGCGCTCGCGGTCGAATAGCGACGCACCAGCCCGTCCTGCATTAGCTCCCGTTCGATTGCCTGGATCGTGCCGTGATAGCGGGGATCGTTGGGCGACAGGAATCCGACTTGGCCGATGAGCAAAAGTGCGGCATCGAGCTCCTCGCTCCCGTAATATTGGGTGAAGCAGTTGCGCTCTGAGTCGAAGCCGTGAGCGCAGACATCGTCGTGGATCTCTTGCCGAACCTTGCGCCACCGTTCGACGGGCCCAGCGCAACCATACTCCTCCACCGCTTTGACGGCGCGATCGAAAGCCACCCAGGCCATGACCTTGGAATGCACGAAATGACGAGGCTCGCCTCGGATCTCCCAAATTCCCTCATCGGGCTCGCGCCAGATCTTCTCCAGGAATTCGATGAGCACGCGCTGCATCGGCCAGGCGACTTCGTCATGCGCCACGCCATAGCGTCGGGTTGCGTGAAACGTGTCGAACAGCTCGCCGAAAATATCGATTTGGCGCTGCGTGTGGGCCAGATTGCCGATCCGCACGGGGCGGCTGCCGGCGAAGCCGGAGAGCCAATTGATCTCGTATTCAGGAAGGCGGCGCTCACCCGCCAACCCGTACATGATCTGGAGTTCAGACGGATCCCCGGCTGCCGCCCGCATCAGCCAGTCGCGCCACAGGATTGCCTCGTCGACGAAGCCGGTGGTCAATAATGCGTAGATCGTGAAGGTCGCGTCCCGAACCCAGCAATAGCGATAATCCCAGTTCCGGGTGCCGCCGATCCTTTCCGGCAGCGAGCAGGAGGGCGCCGCGACGATCCCGCCGGTAGGATGGTAGGTCAGTGCCTTGAGCGTAATCAGCGAGCGCGCGACCTGCTCGCGCCACGGTCCCTGATACTCGCACCGCTGGATCCACTGACGCCATTTGCTCTCGGTCTCTTCGAGCATCGAGATCGGATCGTGGCGGTTCAGCGGCGGATGGCGATGGGATGGAAACCATGTGAGGACGAAGGGGATTGTCTCCCCCGCGGAGACGGAAAAGCGAGCCGTCGTTGCGAAATTCTCATTTTCGATCTCAACGGGCGTGTGGAGCAGCACCCCATCGGGACCGGCGATCGCGCTTAGGCCTCCTTCGCGTCGGCGAAGCCAGGGGGTGATATGGCCATAGTCGAAGCGGAAACGGATCTCGGTCGCCATGTCGACCGTTCCGGAATCGCCCCGGACGAGGCGCACCACATGGACTTTGCTCTCGTCGTCCGGCACCGGCATGAAATCGATGATCGTCGCCTTGCCGGCAGCGGTCGCGAAGCTGGTCTCAAGGATGGCCGTACCGGGGCGATATCGCCGAGTGACCGTTGCTGCCGATCGGGGGTAAAGCTTCCAGGCGCCGTTATCGTCGTTGCCGAGCAGGGACGCGAACAGCGCCGGCGAATCGAAGCGCGGCAGACAGAGCCAATCCATTGTTCCGGAACGGTCGATCAGCGCGGCGCTGAACGTGTTGCCGATCAACCCATAATCCTCGATCCGCTTCTCGATGTTGTCGCTTGCCATGAGCCCGCCTCCCGTGGTCACCGAAAATTCAACAAAGAAGAGCCGGTTAAGGTCCTGAAACGGCGGCGATACGCCACGCCTCAATTGAACAGTTCGGCGCTCTTCAGGGTTGAATAGGGAGACGATACATAGGAGGGGATCATGGAAGCGCATCAGCATCTCGTGAGCCTGCGCGCTTATGAAATCTGGGAGCGGAAGGGGCGCCCCCACGGAGTCGACATCGAATGCTGGCTCGAGGCGGAACGCGAGATCGAGGCGGAAGAACGCCGGCGCGGCGACGAGCGAGTCGAAGGCGAGGGCAGCTATAGCGCCGCCAGAAACTATGACCGCGGCGTCCGGGAATTCGAAAAAACCGGTCAGGTGGAATCGAAAGCGCGCGAGGCGGCAAAAGCCCTCGACGGCCCGGAGGCGGAAGCAATGCGCAAGGCCGAGCAAATCGGCCGCAGCCACAGCCATGGAGAAGACCCGGCCCTAAAAGAACACTGAGGCCGGACTACAGGAACCGGCCGATAGACCCAATGTTCAGTCCGTAGGGGGCCGCCGATGGCGGTCCGCACCCGGCATTTGCGACCAATTGGCTGCGTGGAGGTCGGCATGAGTCCCGAAGGAATCGACATCGGACGAGCCCCGAGCGAACCGCGGGGACGCGGCATGGGCCGTCCGGTCAATGAATCCGATATCGACGCGCTTGCCATCAATACGATCCGAACTCTGGCGATGGACGCGGTGCAGAAGGCCAATTCCGGCCATCCGGGCACGCCCATGGCGCTGGCGCCGGTCGCTTATACGATCTGGCAGCGCTTCCTTCGTTACGATCCGGACGACCCGATCTGGCCCAATCGCGACCGCTTCGTTCTGTCGAACGGGCACGCCTCGATGCTGCTCTACGCGCTGCTGTTTCTGGCCGGCGTCAAGGCGGTGAACTCGCAATATGAACGTTTGGGCGAACCGGCGGTGACTCTCGAGGATATCCGGAATTTCCGTCAACTCGGCAGCAAGGCACCGGGACACCCGGAATATCGCCTGACCTCTGGAGTCGAGACGACTACCGGCCCGCTGGGTCAGGGCGTCGCGACCAGCGTGGGCATGGCGATGGCCGAGCGATGGCTGGCCGCGCATTTCAACCGACCCGATTTCGATCTCATCGACTACGACGTCCTCGTCCTGTGCAGCGACGGCGACATGATGGAGGGTATCTCCGGCGAGGCTGCATCGCTGGCAGGCCATCTCAAGCTTTCCAAGCTCTGCTGGATTTATGATTCGAATCATATCTCCATCGAAGGCCACACCGATCTCGCCTTTAGCGAGGACGTCGCGACCCGCTTCATGGGGTATGAATGGGAAGTCACGCGGGTATCGGACGCCAATGACGGCGCATTGCTGACGCAGGCGATCGAGCATTTCAAGGCGACTACCGACCGCCCGACCCTCATCATCGTCGAGAGCCATATCGGCTACGGCGCCCCGCACAAGCAGGATACGAGCGCCGCCCATGGCGAGCCGTTGGGCGAAGATGAAGTGCGGCTGGCGAAACGAAGCTATGGCTGGCCGGAAGACGCTCAGTTCCTAGTGCCGGATGGCGTGCGGCAACGGTTCGAGGAGCGTTTGGCGGCCCGCGGCCGCAAGCTCCATGCCGAATGGCGGGCCAAGTTCGACTCTTATCGAAAGGCGCATCCCGAACTCGCCGAGGAGTTCGAACGAATGCAGGCACGCCGCATGCCTGAAGGCTGGGATGCCGACATCCCCTCCTTCCCGGCCGACGAGAAGGGCATGGCAACACGCGAAGCTTCGGCCAAGGTATTGAACGCGATCGCGCCCAAGGTGCCGTACCTCGTCGGCGGCTCAGCCGATCTCACGCCCTCCACCAAGACGCGGATCACGGCGGAGGGTGCCGGCGACTTCGAAGCGTACAATTATGGCGGCCGCAACCTCCATTTCGGAATCCGCGAGCATGCGATGGGCGCCGTCAGCAACGGCCTCTCGCTGTCGAAGCTCCGGCCCTTTGGATCAACCTTTCTCATCTTCTCCGACTATATGAAGCCGGCAATCCGCCTGTCGGCCATCATGGAGATCCCGCTGGTCCATGTCTTCACGCATGACTCGATCGGAGTCGGAGAGGATGGGCCCACGCACCAACCTATCGAGCAGCTCGCCGCATTGCGTGCGGTACCGGGCCTCGTGACGATCCGCCCCTGCGATGCCAACGAAGTCGCCGAGGCTTGGCGCGTCATGCTCGGCTTCACGCACCAGCCTTGCTGTCTGGTGCTGACACGCCAACCGATTCCCACCTTCGACCGGAGCCGCTATGCGTCGGCGAGCGGCTTGGCGAAGGGTGCCTATATCCTGTCCGACCCGCCGGAAGGCAAGCCGGATATTATCCTGATCGGCACAGGCAGCGAGGTGCAGCTATGCCTCTCCGCCGCCGAAGATCTTCGCAAGGACAATATCCGCCCACGCGTGGTTTCGATGCCCTCTTGGGAGTTGTTCGAGAGGCAGGACGAAGCCTATCGCCGATCGATTCTCCCACCGGAGATCACCGCGCGCGTCGCCGTTGAGCAGGCCGCGACAATCGGCTGGGAACGCTACGTCGGCTCTGCCGGCGCAATCGTCGGGATGCACAGCTTCGGCGCCTCTGCGCCGCTCAAGCAGCTTCTCAGGAAATTCGGCTTCACGCCCGATCGCGTGATCACGGAAGCCAAGGCCGTGCTCGAACGGTCGAGGAGAGCGCCATCATGACCCCGTTGAATGAGCTGGCCGCGCACGGCCAGTCCGTGTGGCTGGACTATCTTCGTCGCAACATGCTTACCGATGGAGGGTTGGAGAAGCTAATCGAGAACGACGGCGTCGTGGGATTGACCTCCAATCCCACGATCTTTGAAAAAGCGCTGGCCGGAAACGAGTACGACGACTCGCTGCGGCGGTATGCGGCCGATCAGAAGCTGGAGCCCGCAGTCATTTTCGAAAAGATCGCGGTCGAGGACATCCGTCGCGCGACCGAGATATTGGAGCCGGTTTATCGGAAAACCGGACATGTCGACGGCTACGTGAGTCTCGAGGTATCGCCGGCGCTCGCGAACGACACAAACGGCACGATCGCGGAGGCGCGACGATTGTGGGGCGAGGTCGGTCGACCGAATCTGATGATCAAGGTACCCGGCACTCCGTCAGGCGTTCCCGCCATCCGCCAGCTGATCTCTGAAGGGATCAACGTGAACGTGACCCTTCTCTTCGGCCGGAAGACCTACGAGGCCGTTGCCGATGCCCATTTGTCCGGCCTCGAAGCGCGCGCGGACAAAGCCGATATTCGGACGGTCGCAGGAGTGGCGAGCTTTTTCGTGAGCCGCATCGACACCGCGATCGACAAGAAGATCGACGAGCGGCTGAAATCGGCGGAAGGCGAGAAAGCGGCATTGCTGCGCGCGCTACGCGGCAAAGTCGCGATCGCCAACGCCAAACTTGCGTATGTGATCTATCAGCAGATCATCGGCAGCGCGCGATGGCGGAAACTGGCAACCAAGGGCGCACTGCCGCAAAGGCTGCTCTGGGCGTCAACCAGCACGAAGGATCCGGCCTATCGCGATGTGCTCTATGTGGAGGAGCTTGTCGGCAGGGACACGATCGATACCATGCCCGTCGCCACGTTGGAGGCTTTCCGCGAACATGGCCGCGTACGCGACAGCCTGACCGAAGATTTGCCGGGCGCACGCCATGTTCTCGAGCAAGCGGAAGAACTTGGCCTGGATCTCGACGGCGTCACCGATCAGCTCGTTGTCGACGGCGTTCGGCTGTTTGCCGAATCTTTCGATAAGCTGCTTGCCAAAGTGCGTGAAAAGCGGGCGGCACTCGTTCATCATTGACCTCGGCGTTCCCATCAGGAGGCACCCAAATGCAACTCGGCTTGATCGGTCTCGGTCGGATGGGCGGGAACATCGTGCGGCGTCTCCAGCGCCATGGCCATCACTGCATCGTCTATGACCGCGATCCGGCCGCAATGGCGGCGCTGGCCAAGGAAGGCGCCACGGCGTCGACGAATATCGAAGACCTCGTCAGCAGGCTCGAGCCTCCACGCACGGTTTGGGTGATGCTCCCCGCCGGCGAGGTCACCGACCGCACGGTTCTCGATGCCGGTGCAATCCTGGCGCGCGGCGACACCATCATCGATGGCGGCAACAGCTTCTATCGCGATGACATCCGCCGTGCCGCGGCCCTGGGAGAGCGCGGAGTCAACTATCTCGACGTCGGCACCTCCGGCGGCGTTCGGGGGTTGGAACGCGGCTATTGCCTTATGATCGGCGGTTCGAGGGACGTGGTGAAGCGCCTTGATCCGCTTTTCGCCGCGCTCGCCCCCGGTTTGGGGCAGATCGAGCGAACTCCCGGCCGCGATGGCCGCGATCCGCGCCCGGAGCGCGGCTATGTCCATTGCGGGCCCGTCGGCGCCGGCCATTTCGTCAAGATGGTCCATAACGGGATCGAGTACGGGCTGATGCAGGCCTATGCGGAAGGTCTCGATATCCTGAAGAATCGCACTTCCACTGCTCTGCCCGAGGCTGAGCGCTATGAGCTCGACCTGGCCGATATCGCCGAAGCCTGGCGGCGAGGGAGCGTCGTCTCCTCCTGGCTCCTCGACCTTTCGGCAATGGCGCTTACCGAAAGTCCCTCGCTCAACAACTACACCGGCGTCGTCGAGGATTCGGGTGAAGGACGCTGGACGGTTGGCGCTGCGATCGAGACAGCCGTTCCAGCCGAAGTGCTCTCGGCATCGCTCTATACGCGTTTCCGATCGCGCCAGCAGCATACGTTTGCGGAACGAATCTTGTCCGCGATGCGATTCAAATTCGGTGGTCATATCGAGCACCAATAACGAAGACGACGCGAAATGGACGATTCGGCCGACAGGTTAAAATTCGACCCGGTGCGGGCCGATCCCGCGCCGCCTTGTGTCTTGGTCATCTTCGGCGCCGGTGGCGATCTGACGAGGCGGCTGCTGGTCCCTGCCCTCTACAATCTTGCTTGCGCGGGCCTCCTCAATCAGCGGTTTGCGGTCATCGGCGTCGATCATAATCAGCGGACCGACGAGGCCTTTCGCCAGTATGAAACCGAGCAGCTGACGAACTTCGCCACGCAGAAGGACAGCGAGTTCGAGGCTTCAGGCTTCGACGAGCAAGCTTGGAACCGCGTACGCGAACGGCTCTTCTATCTGACTGGGGATTTCGAGGACAAATCCACCTTCACGAAACTCGCCAAGAGGCTTGAGGAAGTATCGCGCGCGGTCGATGCCGGCGGCAGCGCAATATTCTACCTGGCGACCTCCGCACGGTTCTTCGCCGGCATCGTCGAGGCCCTCGCAGCAGCTGGACTGACCAAACAAGAGGGAGGCTGCTTCCGGCGCGTAGTCGTCGAGAAACCGTTTGGCAATGATCTTCCGTCAGCAAAAGCGCTGAACAAAAGGCTGTTGGCCGTGCTCGATGAAGGTCAGATTTTCCGCATTGATCATTTCCTCGGCAAGGAAACGGTCCAGAACATGATAGTGCTGCGCTTCGCGAACGGCATCTTCGAGCCGATCTGGAACCGCAACCATATCGACCACATCCAGATCACCGCAGCCGAAACAGTCACCGTCGAAGATCGGGGCAGTTTCTACGATGCCACCGGCGCGCTCCGCGACATGGTGCCCAATCATATGTTTCAGCTTCTGACCATGACGGCGATGGAGGCGCCCAACTCCTTCGATGCCGAGGCATTCCGCAATGAGAAGTCGAAGCTCCTCGAGGCCGTTCATCGCTTCAGCCCGGACGAGGCGCTTCGAAATGCCGTTCGCGGCCAATACCGCGCCGGAAAGATCGGTGATCGCGCGGTTACCGATTATCGCGCGGAACCGCATGTCGATCCCCGCTCCGAGACCGAGACCTACATCGCGATGAAGCTCGGAATCGACAATTGGCGCTGGGCCGGTGTGCCTTTCTATCTTCGGACCGGCAAAGCGCTCGCCACGCGCAGGACCGAGATCGTCGTCCAATTCAAGCAAGCTCCCTATGCTCTGTTCCGCGATACTCCGGTCGAAAGCCTGGCACGGAACTATTTCGTGATCTGCATCCAACCGGACGAAGGAGTGGTGCTTCAGTTCGATGCGAAGATACCCGGGCCGATCGTGCGCCTCGCGCCAGTACGGATGGAATTCCGGTACAAGGATTACTTCAAATCGGTGCCGAACACCGGCTACGAGACTCTGATCTATGATTGCATGATCGGCGACGCGACGCTCTTCCAGCGCGCCGATAATATCGAGGCCGGCTGGGCGATCGTCCAACCGCTTTTGGAGTCCTGGCAGAGAACGAGACCCGGCCGCGTCTATCCTTACAGGGCCGGCAGCCAAGGGCCGAGCGAAGTCGACGATCTTATGGCGCATGACGGCCGCCATTGGCTGCGGCTCGATTGACCGCCGCCATGCAACCATCGGCGAAAGTTGAGCTTGTACTCTCGGACGTCGATGGCACCCTTGTCACGAAGGACAAGAAGCTCACCGAGCGGGCGCAACGCGCGGTGCTTGTGCTCAAGAGTCGTGGCATACACTTCGCGATCACTTCTGGTCGCCCGCCGCGAGGGATGGCGATGATGATCGATCCTCTCGAAATCGTGACACCGATCGCCGGCTTCAACGGCGGCGCGTATGTGCGACCGGAAATGACCGTCATCGAATCCCGTATCATCGATCCGACAGCGGCGCGACAGGCGGCGACTCTTCTATCGCGGACAGGCCTCGACGTATGGGTGTACACAGCCGATGAGTGGCTGGTGCGCGATCCGAACGCGCCGCACGTCGCGCAAGAAATGCAGACCGTTCAGTTTGAGCCGAAGATTGTGCAAGATTTCGGCTCCGCACTGAATCATGCTTCCAAGATCGTCGGCGTCAGCGACGACCCGCGCCGCATGCGCCGAGCCGAAGCCGATGCGCAGAATCAGCTCGAGCAGGTCGCCGCAGCGACGCGGTCTCAGGATTACTATCTCGACGTCACTCACCCCGAGGCCAACAAGGGCGCAGTGCTCGATTTCCTGGCGCGCTATCTCGGCATCGACCACAGCGCGATCATGACCATCGGCGACATGCCGAACGACGTGCTCATGTTCCGCAAGAGCGGCTTTGCGGTGGCGATGGGACAGGCCGCTCCCGAGGTAAAGGCCCATGCAAACGCCGTGACGGATTCAAACGAAGAGGATGGATTTGCGAAGGCGATCGAGCGCTTCCTCCTCGATGAAGGCGACGACGGCTTTCAGCGGCAGGCTTCGGGATGAGACCTCCGATCATCGCCCCCTCGATCCTATCGGCGGACTTCACGCGCCTAGGCGAGGAGGTGCGTGCGGTCGACCGCGCCGGCGCCGACTGGATCCACGTCGATGTAATGGATGGGCGCTTCGTCCCGAATATCACGATTGGACCACTCGTTGTCGAAGCCGTGCGGCGCTCGACCATGAAGCCGCTCAATGTCCATCTGATGATCGTCGAGCCAGAACGCTATATCGAAGCCTTCGCCAGGGCAGGCGCCGATCATCTGCTGGTGCAGATCGAGCCGGGATCGACCATCCATCTCCACCGTACGCTGACGGCCATTCGGGCGCTCGGCAGGAAGGCCGGCATTGTGCTCGATCCTGCGACGCCGCCCGATCAAGCAGAATATGTCCTGCATCTCTGCGATGTGATATTGGTGATGACCGTAAATCCCGGGTTCGGCGGACAGGAGTTTCTGCCCGAGATGCTGCCGAAGATCGCCGCGATCCGATCCGTTTGCACCGCGCGCGGGCTGGAGCCGCGCATCGAGGTCGACGGCGGACAAGGCCCGGGGACCGTTCGCCGTTGCGTCGAGGCAGGCGCGGATGCGATCGTCGCCGGTACGGCGATCTTCGGCCAACCCGATTATGGCGCCGCCATTTCCAAAATCCGCAATCAAGCGACGGGAGCATCAGCCTGATGGCCGAAACGCCGACGACGGAACCGCTCGTGGAGGTTCTCGAAAATCCGGACGCCGTCTCTCGACGCGTCGCCGACTGGCTCGCCAGCGAGGCGGCGCAAACCGAGGGGCGGTTCGCGATCGCCCTTTCGGGCGGCTCGACGCCGAAGCACATGTACGAGATGCTCGGGCGGCCGCCTCAGCGCGACATGATGCCCTGGGAGCGCGTCCAAATGTTTTGGGGCGACGAGCGATTCGTGCCGCCCGATCATCCCGACAGCAACTATCGGATGGTCCGCGAGGCGCTGCTGGAGCATGTGCCCATACCGTCGGAGAACATTCACCCGATTGTACCCGAAGGGACGCCGGACGAGGCTGCTGCGGCCTACGAAGCGACGCTAAACGCTTTTTACGGCAGCAATATCCTCGATGCGGGCCGCCCGCTGTTCGATATAGTGCTGCTCGGCGTCGGGCAGGACGGGCACACGGCCTCGCTGTTTCCGGGTTCGCCGATCCTCGACGAAAAAAAGGCCTGGGCGCGTGCCACCGAAGGCCCGGGAAGGACGCCCCGGATCACGCTAACCTACCCCGCGCTCGCCTCGTCGCGGAACCTGGCCTTCATGGTGACCGGCAAGGAAAAGAGCAGCATCGTATCACGTGTGCTGAAAGGCGATCGGGATCTGCCGGCAGCGCGCGTCAAGACGATTGGACGCAGCCGCTGGTTCATGGATCGCGCGGCCGCCGGCGAGACGGAGTAAAACCTCAAGCGGCAAGCGAATCCTTCCCGCAATCCTCGCGACTTGCTTTTTTCTCGAAGGCCTCGGGCCGCAGGCTGCGATAGAGTTCCAGATAACGCCGCGCCGATCGCTCCCAACCGAAATCGCGACGCATCGCCGATCTTTGGACCCGGGACCAATCCCGCCGCCCATACCATTTCTCCGCTCGTTCGATGCAGGCCAACATTTCGTCCGCGCTTTCGGCAGCGAACACGAATCCCGTCGCCTCGTCGCCGCCGGACAGGGCCTCGTCGGCATCGACGACCGTGTCGGCAACCCCACCGACATGCCGGGTCACCGGTAGCGCGCCATAGCGCATGGCATACATCGTGGTAAGCCCGCAGGGCTCGAATCGCGAAGCCGTCAGCGAAAGGTCCGCTGCTGCCGTTAGCCGGCGAGCCGTCTGCTCGTCATAGCCGATATCGACGGCGATGCGTCCGCCATGATTCTGCGCCTGCGCCGACAATGCTTCCTCGAGCGTCCGGTCGCCCTGTCCATGGATGGCGACCTGTATCCCGCTCGCGATGAGCGCCGGGAGCGCCGCCAACAAGACGTCGGCCATTTTCTGTTGTGTGATCCGGTTGACGAAGATCAGCAGCGGCGCGCTGGACGGATCGAGACCCAGCTCTTCGCGGATCGCAGCCTTGCAACCATCCTTTCCCGACAGGTCCTCCACGCCGTAGCGATGCGGCAGAGCTTCGTCCGTTGCCGGATCCCAGATGCTGTAATCGACACCATTGAGGATACCGGTGAGGTCCTCCGCACGCGCACGGAGCAGGCCGTCCATGCCGCAACCGAATTCCGGTGTCAGCACCTCCCGCGCATAGGTCGGGCTAACCGTCGTCAACTTGTCGGCATAGCGGAGTCCAGCTTTCAGAAAGGAAAGCTTGCCGTAGAATTCGATGCCCTCCGACGTCAGCATCTCATCTGGAAGGCCGAGGTCGGGCGCGAGCGTGGCATCGAAATTGCCCTGGAAGGCGAGATTGTGGATCGTAAAGAGGGTCGCGGGCCGCCCCGCGTCACGCGCCGACAGGATCGCCGGCAACAAGCCGGTATGCCAATCATTGGCATGAACGATATCCGGCTGCCAGCCAAGACCTGCCGAGCCGCAAGCGATCCGAGAGGCGGCGTGACAGAAGGCGGCGTAGCGACGGTGATTGTCGTACCAATCCGCGCCGTTCGGATCCTGATAGAGCGATCCGTTGCGATCATACAGGGAAGGCTCGTCATACAGATAGACTTTAAGCCCGGAGCACGGATCGGTGCCCTCGATCAGGCGACCTCCGATATCGTCCAGAGCGCAGACGATCCGCCTGTCGACCAAGCAGTCCATTGCGCCCGGATATCCCGGAATGATTGTGCGAATATCCACGCCGAGCAGCGACAACGTTGCCGGCAACGCGGCTGAAACATCGGCGAGACCGCCGGTTTTCGCGAGCGGGAACATTTCGGACGTGGCGAACAGTATGCTGGGCTTGGAGTGATCGTTCATGGCGCTCCCAGGCTCGTCATTCGCCAGACGCGCCGTCAGCGCGCGGACGGCATCAAACCGCTCGTCTTCAAATTGGAAAAACGGATCTCCCGGAAGTCAGTTCCTTTTCACAGGAATGCTACAATGATCTTTGTCAGGCGGTCGTTGCGACCAGGTACCCGAACGGCTCGAGCCTGCAGTCGTTCCCGTTGACGCGCGCAGGACAGCGAATTCCCTCCACCGGCGCCAGCGGTGTCGGTGCGACGTACCGAGCCGCCTCGTTCGCGAAGTTCAGAAGGACGAGCAGTCGTTGTTTTTCTGCGGCGCGCCAAAAGGCGAGGATCGGCGGCGCGGTGTCGACGAGCTGGATCGACCCGCGACGTAGCGCTTGGGATTTACGACGGAAAGCGAGAAAATCGCGCCACGCCGTTAGAACGGAGTTCGGATCGTCGGTCTCGACCGATACCGCCAGGCGCCTATGTACATCGGGCACCGGCAGCCATGGATTATTGGACGTCGTGAATCCCGCAGTCGGTCTGTCGGTCGTCCAGGGCATCGGCGTTCGGGACGCGTCGCGGCCGCGAAAAGCCGGGTAAAAAGCGATACCGTAAGGGTCCCGCATGAGTTCGCGCGGAATTTCGACATTCGGTAAGCCAAGCTCCTCGCCCTGATAGATGCAAACGCTGCCCCTCATCGTCAGCAGGAGGGCCATCAGCAGGCGCGCAAATTTCGGCCTGATTTCAGGATCGGTCATCCCGGGCTGGAGCCATCGGGAAACAACGCGGTCCACGTCGTGGTTGCTGAACGCCCAACAGAGCCAGCCGCCTCCAAGCTCCTCCTCCGCGTCGGCGATCGCATTTCGGAATAAATCCAGCGAAAAGCCTTGCTTCATCGTTTCGAGCGTATAGGCCATGTGCAAGCGACGGCCCTGGAGCCCCGTATATCGACCGATGCGGGCCAACGCGCCTTCCTGACTCGACACTTCACCCAACGAAACGAGGTCGGGGTACGCGCTGAGGAAGCGTCGGATCCTCTCCAGGAGGCTCGGGGTGTCGACATGCGCCATGTCGTAGATATGCGCTTGCAACCCGAACGGCTTGGACGGTATCCGGCCCCCTTCCGGCGGCTCCGCGGGATTGCTGCGCAACGCCTCGTCGTGAAGCATGAAGTCGACCGCGTCGAACCGGAACCCGTCCACGCCCTGCTCGATCCAGAAGCGCGCGCCGTCGAAGAGTGACTCGATCACCGAGTCATTCCGCAAATTCAACGCAGGCTGCGTGTCCAAGAAATGATGCAGGTAATATTGTCGACGGCGCGGCTCCCAAGTCCAGGCGCTGCCGCCGAATACCGCAAGCCAATTATTCGGCGGCGTTCCGTCCGGACTGGGATCGTGCCAGATGTACCAATCCGCGCGTGGGCCGGAGCGGGCCTGCCGGCTCTGCACGAACCAAGGATGCGCGTCCGACGTGTGACTCCAAACCTGGTCGATGATGACCTTGAGCCCTAGATCCTTGGCTTTGCGCGCCAGCCGCTGGAAATCCCGGAGCGTTCCGAACGTCGGGTCGACGCCGCAGTAATCGGAAACGTCGTAGCCGAAATCCTTCATCGGCGATGGGAAGAAGGGCGATATCCAGATCGCATCGACGCCCAGCGAGGCGATATAGTCCAGCTTGGCAGCTATCCCGGGCAGGTCGCCGAACCCGTCGCCATTGCTGTCGAAAAAGCTCAACGGATAGATTTGATAGATGGCGGCCCCCCGCCACCAATCATCGCTCATGAGTCAAACTCTTTCATCCTCCTTGGCAGATCCAGACGCCCACTGGGCGGTCGCCCATAAGATCCGAAGCATTCATCAGTTCTTCGAAACGCAAGGACCGCTCGGACAGCAACTCGCGCCACGTCGCGCCCGTTGCCGGAACATGCACGGAAGCGTTCCTCCAAGCCAACGCCGGCCGCTGTGGTTCGTCGCCGACCAGCAGCGACCGCATCAAACGCCCGACCGCCACGAGTAGAATGGCATCTCCAAAGCGACGTGAGAAGGCAACGACATGTTCTCTGTTCACACCCTCGGTGGCTAGAGGCCGATAATTGCCGCGTCCGAACAAGTTCGGCTGGTCGCGGCGCAAGGCCAATAATCGCCTCAACACCTCCTGCTTAACCTTGCCGCTCTTCCACGCCTGCGGCGACCAGTCTATCCGATCGACGGTCCGGCTCTGTCGGAGCAGCGACCACGCCTCGTCGTACGGCGCGGGTCGCCGGTTGTCCGGATCGGCCATCGAGAGATTCCAGAGTTCCGAGCCCTGGTAGATGTCGGGCACCCCGGGCACCGTCAGCTTCAGTACCAGCTGAGCCATAGATCCGGCGGCGCCCAGCCGCGCGAGCCGACTCTGGAATGGCATGAAATCACGCAAAAAAGGCCCTGCGCGATCGAGTAGGCGGGCGACAAATGAAACCGTCGCCCGCTCATAGATCGCATTTGGATCGGTCCAATTGGTCGCGAGCTTCGCTTCGCGGGCGGCCTTGATGACATAAGCCTCCAATCGCCTTTGAAAATCCTCGAGGGCTTCCGTGGGAATCGACTCCGGCGTCAAGCCGACGAAAGCGGCGGGCCAAGAGCCGACCAGAGTTTGGTAGATCAGATACGCGTCGTTCGGATGGGGGCGCTGCTCGTTCGTGCCGGCGGAGCGGTCGATCGCCACCCACCGTGCGACGGCGCCCCTCCATTCATTGGCCATCTCCGACAGCGCCGCGATCCGCATGCGCGCGTCTTCGCCGCGCTTGCTATCATGAGTCGACGTTGCGACCATCGAAGCCGGCCAGCGGAGCGCCCGTTCGAGATTGGCCTCATGAAAGCGCTCTACCGAAAGCCCGAAGCGGCCCGGATCGCCTCCAACCTCGTTGAGCGCCAGCAGCCGATTATAGCGATAGAACGCGGTATCTTCGGCCGCCTTCGCCATGACCGGTCCGGTGTATTGCTGGAATCGACTTGTGAAGGCTTCGACATCGGCGGCCCGAGGATCGGAGTCCCGCAAGATCTCGCGCGTTAGCACGCCTTCCGCGAAATCGAGAATGCTGCGGTCCGTGCCGCGCCAGCGGCGGCGCGCCCGTTCGACCGCCGCCGCGATCCGCCGTCGATCCTCGATCGCAATATCCGAGCCGGTCATGTAGGTGCGATAGACATCCATCCCCGCAATGATTTCGGCCAATGCCCTGCGCAGCCGCCGGGCACCGAAGTCCCGGGTCGAGAGATCGGCCTTCGCGATCCGCTCGAGACGCTCGGCAAGCAAGCTGAGCTCGCTCGCCAACAAAGTGTCCATGACCAGCACCTTCGCCGCATGAACCACCCCATCATAGGCCGCTGCCCCGCCATTTTCGCGATAAGCCGCGTCCATGATCGGTCGTCCCGCCGGATCGACGAAAATGCCCGTTACCAGATTGGCGAACTCGTACCCCGTCGTTCCTGCGATCGGCCATTCGGGCCGCAATCTCTCTTCATGGCCGAGTATCTTCTCGACCAGCAGATAGGGATTCGATCCGGATCGCGCGCGATCCGCCTTGGGGGCATAGCGACGGGCGAGCGCAAAGAGTCGCCGGAGATATTGCAGGGGGTCCGCCAGGCCGTCGATGTGATCGAGGCGAATCCCCTGAATGGCTCCCTTCGCGATCAGACTGACGATGCCGCGATGGGTTGCGCGAAAGACCTCGGAACGCTCGACCTTGACTCCGGAAAGGTCGTTGATATCAAAAAATCGGCGGTAATTGATCTCATCCGCGGCGACCCGCCAATAAGCCAAGCGATAATGCTGCCGCTCGAGCAGCCGATGAAGCGTGGAACGCTCTGCCTGGTGGCGCGCATCCATATTGACGAGCGCCACTGCGTCGTCTATCCGGCGAACCGCGTCTGGCGCCGTATCCTTCAGATTGGCCAAAGCCTGCTTCAGCATCGCGGCACTTTGGCGAACCCCGACGCGACGGCCGGCGCCACCGGGCGACAATTCGTCGAATCCTTGGGCGAGCGACGACGTCGCGGGATGTCCGGCCGCGCGCAGAAGCGGCGCATAATCGAAGGGACGAACGGGAAAACGGTGCTCGCCATACCAGACACTGAATGTGCCGAACTCCGAGTCGAAGCGCAGGTCGAGCTCGCCTCGTTCGAGAACGGCTCCATATTGATCACCCAAGAACGGCAGGAGCACCTTGCCGCGCATCAGCCGTCGCGAGGACCGCCAATCGATATCGAAATAATTGGCGTAGGGGCTGCTCAATCCCCACTCCAGAACATCCAGCCACCAATCATTGTCGGCCTTGCCGATCCCCATATGATTGGGTACGAAATCGAGCACGACGCCGATACCGGCTTCGCGCAGCTTGGCGACAAGCCGGTCGAAACTCTCCTTCGTCCCGATTTCGGGATTGATCATGTCGTAATCGGTAATGTCATAGCCATGGCTGGAGCCGGGTCGCGCGCGGAAGATCGGCGATGCGTAGATGTGGCTGACGCCGAGAGCCGCGAAATAGTCGACCAGCCGCTCGGCATGGGCAAAAGTGAAACCGGCATTGAACTGCAGCCGATAGGTTGCGCGGGGAAGAGCCGCGATGACCGGTCCAGTGTCGACCACGCGATCCTCGGACCGCGCGAACCAAGGCGGGCGCTCGATCGAGATTGCATCCAGCACGTCGGAGATCAACCGATCGGAAAACAGTGACGGAAGGTCAACCTCGAGCTTGATCCGCCAGCTGGGGTACTCGTCCATCGTGCCCGGCAGGTTCATCTGCCTTGCTTCCGGAAGCACGTCTTCAAACTGAGCCATCATCAGCCGCGGCGGCGTCCGCGCGAGCGTGCGATGGATCGGCACGACCGGCGGTCGATCTGATGTCTCGGTTCGGCCTGCCCACCGCGCCAACGCTGCGCGTTCCTCACGCCGCTGTGCCAACTCTTTTTCGAGGAATGCCGGATCGAGCAGACCCAGCTTCTCGCGCAACCTGAGATCATCGCCGTGCCACCAGCGCGCAAGCGGCGGCAGATCATGCGTTCCGATCGTCGTCAGAGCATCGCGCTTGAAGCGGTCGAGCGGGCGAAACTCGGTCCCCTCGCGCTCGAAATAGAGCACGCTGTAGGAAAGGATCCCGGCACCGGCCAATACATCGGCGAAGCCCGGCGGCAGCGTACCGAGATCCTCGCCAATGACCACGCAGCGTTGACGCTGGCTCTCGAGCGCGAGAATCGCGATCAAATCCTTCACCGGATAGGTGAGGTAGGCGCCGTCCCTCGGTTCGTTGCCGTCCGGCACGCACCAGAGACGCATCAGTCCTAAAATATGGTCGATTCGGATGGCGCCTGCATGACGCATATTGGCGCGAAGCACCGCGATGAACGGTTCGAACGCCTGTTCCGCCAGCTCGACCGGACTGAACAGCGGCAGCCCCCAAGCCTGTCCCTTCGTGTTCAGCTGGTCGGGCGGCGCTCCGACGCCCAACCCACGCACGATCGATGACTGGTTCCACCAGGCTTCCGCTCCGCCGGCATCTACACCGACCGCCAGATCGGTGTAGATGCCGATCGGAAGACCGAGCGCTTTAGCACGAGCCAAGCAGGCACTGAGCTGTTCGTCGATCTGCCATTGCAGATAGGCTGAAAAGCGAATCGCGGTAGCCTCTTTTTCAGCGAAAGCGGTAACCGCGAGAGACTCCGGATTGCGATATTCGGGCGGCCAGTTGCGCCAGTCGCGCTGCGCCAGATCCTCGGCGCTACGCAGCTCGCGAAGCCGTTCGAACGTGCCGAGGCGATGCAGCGTCGGTCCCCGCTCCTCGACGAAGCGGGCGAAGGCGCGTCGGCGTATCGGAGACGCGGCGCGCTCGAAGCGCTCGAAAAGCATCCTCAGGACACGGTATTTCAGGACCGCTACCGACGCGTAGGACACGAGGTCGGTGCCACGAAGCCGCCCGAGCTCGCGCTGGAAATCGTAAGAGCTTACCAGCGCGCGAGCCTCGGGCGAGCGGGCGAAATCGGGAATTGCCTCGATGTCGAGATAGAGAGGATTGACGAAGAGGCGCGTGCTCGGGCTATAGGGACTTGCACGCTCGGGCTCGTCGGGAAAGAGCGCGTGCAGCGGGTTGAGTCCAATCGCGGAAGCGCCCGCCGCGGCCGCCCGCTCGATGAGATCGGATAGGTCCGTGAAATCCCCAATTCCCCAATTGCGGCTGGAGCGCAGCGCGTAAAGCTGCACGGCCAGACCCCACAGTTTCGCGGCGGCCGCCTTTCCACCATCCCAGCATCGCTCGGGCGCGGCGATGAGAAGCGATTCGGCTTGCCGGCCATCGATGGTCACGCGAAGGCGATGGTAGCCGACCGGAAAGATCGGGAGCGGCAACAGGCGCCGCTCATAGTCTTTTCCATTCACGTCACGCCGATCGACGAGCTGAAGGTCGGAGAGACGATAGCGCATCGTCTCTTCGTCGCCTTGCTCGCGCGTAACGCTCGCGGTGACGGTTTCACGCCCCCGGCCTGCAGGTACGGTAACGGTGGCGCTAGATCGCCCGCGGATGACGATCGCGCTCGGTAGAATCCGCTCGATCTCGCGCGCGCGGAAATGTGTCAGCTCGGTCTCGGGATCGCCGCGAAAGCCGAGTGCCGACAAGATGGATACGATGATAGTCGGATCGACCTCGCGCTTCGTTCCCCAGGCATCCGTGTAGGAGCGCTGAAGACCGACTTCGCGGGCGAGATCGAGCAGTGGATCGTTCATCCGATCGACATTCGCACCGACCAGGGCGGATACACGGCCGGTATCTCAAGATGGGAGGCATAAATCTGCCGGCCGGAAGAGAAAAACGCGACGGATCGAGCCTCCGGACCGAGATTGGCGGTCAACCGCAGCGCGACTCCGTCGACCGTCCGCCAATCGACATTCAGCACGGTGCCGTTCTGCATTCGATACGAGCCCGAATTCCCGCGGAACCGCGACAGCAAAGGAAGGATCTCGCGGCGGCGTATGTGGAGGAGCAGGCGATAGAAGTCGAGCCATTCCGCATGTCCCGGCATCCGTAGCGATTCCCAGTCGAGCTTTGCCGAGAGGAAAGTCTTCTCGGCGGAGGGATCGGGAAGGCGCGCGAGCTCGGCCGGATCATTGAATCGCGCATCGCCCGCGAATTCGGCATTGCGCGCATTTCGGATGTTCTCCGCAAGCTCCGGTCCCATATCGCAGAAATAGGGGAACGGCCGTTCCGATCCCCATTCCTCTCCCATGAAGAGGAGCGGGATCTGCGGCGAGAGCAGAAGAATCGCGACCGCAGCCCGAACAACCGCCCGATTTCCCGAATGGACGAGCCGATCGCCGAGGGCTCTGTTGCCGATCTGGTCGTGGTTCTGGACGAACGGGATAAAGGCGATGGGCGGCAAATGGGTCGAGCGCTCGCCGCGCGATCGGTTGCGCACCAATGATCTTTCGCCCTGAAAGGCGAATCCCTCCGCGAGCGCGCGACCGAGCTGTTCACGCGGACGCTCGGCAAAATCGGCGTAATAGGACTGCGTTTCGCCGGTGGCCAGCACATGGATGGGATGGTGGAAATCATCGTTCCATTGAGCGGTGAAGATCCGGGGGCGGTCACATTCATTGCGCTCGAGATGACGGGCCCGATTACGCTCGTCTTCGGCGATCAGATGGAAATGCCGGTCGCCGGCGGCGGCATGCACCGCGTTGGCGATCTCCTCGAATATCGTCGGCCGGCTGTCGTCCTTGATCGCGTGCAGCGCATCCGTGCGCAGGCCGTCGACATTGAATTCCTCCAGCCAATAGAGCGCATGATGCCGATAAAATTGGCGCACGACCTCTCTCCCCGGTCGATCGAAATTGATCGCTGCGCCCCAGGGCGTATGATGAGCGTCGGTGAAGAATTCGGGCGCGTAGAGGCCGAGGAAATTGCCTTGCGGACCGAAATGATTCCAGACCACATCCTGGATGACCATGAGCCCCCGCGCATGGGCCGCGTCGATGAGCGCCTTCAAATCCTCGGGCCTGCCGTAGCTGCTTTCGATCGCGAAGAGATCGACTCCGTCATAGCCCCAGCCCCATCGGCCGGGGAACGCGGCGACCGGCATGATTTCGATGGCCGTGATGCCGACTTCGACAAGATGATCGAGCTTGGAAATTGCGCTTTGAAACGTACCCTCGCGCGTGAAAGCGCCGATGTGGATCTCGTAAAGCACGGCCTCTTCCCAGGGCCGCCCTTTCCATCCTGCGTCGTTCCATTCATAGGCATTCGGATCGATGATCTCGCTAAGTCCCATCGGACCGTCAGGCTGAAAGCGCGAGGCCGGATCAGGTACTCCGCTCTTGCCGTTGATCGCGTAACGATAGCGGCACCCGGTCAGGCAACCGGCGAGCCGGGTCGAAAAACGTCCGTCCGGCGCGCGGTCCATCAAAACCGCCGGCCGATCATCAAGTCGCAGCTCGACCGAATCCGCTGCCGGCGCCCACAAATGAAAGCTGGTGCCGGCTTCGCTCGGCATCACGCCGAAAGGCATGTCGTGATGGCGCTTCATCTCGGCTAGCCACCGCGAAACAGCACGAGCGATCGCGACTCGGCTCGCAATGAGTCGCCCGGCTTCATGGTCCGGTTCTCCACAATTCCAGTTTCGGTGGCCGTGTCGATCAGCATACGCCAAGCTGCGGCGAAATTCGCGCCTGGGAGCTTCACCTCGACCGGCTCGAAATGGCCGTTCAATATCGCGAGCAGCGCCGGCGACCCATCCTGCGGGCCCAGAATGAAAGCGAGGCAACGCGCCTCCGGAAAGGTCCAATCCGCCGGCGTGGCCTCGACACCTTTCGGCGTAACCCAGGTGATATCCTTGGGCTTGCCCTCCGCTACAGGCTTCCCCGTCAGGAACCGGTCCCCGTGGAGCTGCGGGAATTCTTTCCTGATGGCGATCATCCTGCGTACGAAGGCGATCAGCGCTTTGGCGCCGGCGTTATTGTCGTCCGGCCACTTCGTCCAGCCGATCGGATTGTCCTGGCAATAGGCATTATTGTTGCCGCTCTGGCCGCTGCCCATCTCGTCGCCAGCCAACATCATCGGCACGCCCTGGGATAGGAAGAGCGTCGCGATGAAATTGCGCTGTTGACGCGCGCGCAATTTCAATATCGCGGGATCGTCGGTCGGTCCCTCTACGCCGCAATTCCAAGACCAGTTTTCCGCCGCCCCGTCGCCATTGTTCTCACCGTTCGCTTCATTGTGTTTGCCGTTGTACGAGACCAGATCGGCAAGCGTAAAACCGTCGTGCGCGGTCACGAAATTGATCGACGCGGAGGGCCGACGCCCGCGTCGGGTAAAGATTTCGGCCGAAGCCGTGAGGCGGGACGCCAGTTCGCCCAGCAGACCGGGGTCACTACGCCAGAACTTGCGGATGCAATCGCGGTATTTGTCGTTCCACGCCGACCAGCCGGGGGGAAATGCGCCAAGCTGATAGCCGCCAAGCCCCACGTCCCAAGGTTCGGCGATCAGCTTGACTTTGGAAAGGATCGGATCCTGTCGTACGGACGCAAGGAATGACGAGTCCTGCGAGAACCCATTCGGACCGCGCGCGAGTGTCGTCGCAAGATCGAACCGAAATCCGTCTACGTGCATATCCTCGACCCAATAGCGTAAACTGTCCATGATCATTTGCAATACGCGCGGATGCGCCAGGTTCAGCGAATTTCCGGTACCGGTGAAATCGTCATAGTGGCGCGGATCACCCGGCTTGGAATGGTAATAGGTTTTGTTGTCGATGCCTTTGAAGCAGAGGGTCGGGCCGAGATGGTTTCCCTCCCCCGTATGGTTGTAGACGACATCCAAGATCACTTCGATGCCGGCCTGATGCAGAACGGCGACCATCGTCTTGAACGAGTATATTTCGCCGGAGCCAACATAACGTTGCTCCGGTGCAAAAAAGCCGATCGTATTGTAACCCCAATAATTGCGAAGCCCGCGCTGGACCAGATGGCGATCGTCGATAAAAGCTTGGACCGGCAGCAGCTCGATCGCGGTGACCCCGAGCGACGTCAGATGCTCGACGATCGCCGGCGATGCCAGCCCGGCGAACTTGCCGCGCATTCGGTCCGGCACCTCGGGATTAAGCCTGGTCAGCCCCGCTACATGGGCCTCGTAAATGATCGTTTCCGATAGCGGCCGGTTCAGTCTGCGGTCGTCGCCCCAGATATAGGCGGTATTGACGACGACGGATTTCGGCATGCCGCGCGCATTGTCCCGGCGGTCGAAAGATAAATCCTCCCGTGTCGATCCGACCCGATACGCGAAATGCGCGTCGGTCCAATGTACGTTTCCATGAAGCGCCTTCGCATAGGGATCGATGAGCAGCTTGTTGTGATTGAAGCGGTGCCCGTTCGCAGGATCATAAGGTCCGTAAACACGGTAGCCGTAAAGCAGACCGGGTCGCGCTTCCGGCAGATAGCCATGCCAGACCTCGTCGGTATATTCCGGCAAAGTCAGCCGCTCGGACTCGCGGGCGCCATTCTCGTCGAAGAGGCAGAGTTCGACGCGCTCGGCATGCGCCGAGAACAAGGCGAAATTGACACCATGGCCGTTCCAGGTCGCACCCAATGGATAGGGTGAACCGCCCAGCAACCGCATCGGACGCGGCACGATCAAGCCCTCGAATATTTCAAGACGAGCGTGCCAAGAGGCGGCAGCGTTAGGAGGATCGAATATGGTCTTCCATGGCAAGCGATCGGCTCCGTGCCGAGCCACGGCCCGTTGCCGACATTGCTCCCGCCGTAATATTCGGAATCTGTGTTGATGAGTTCACGATATCCGCCTTCTTCCGGAACCCCGAGCCGATAGCCCTCCCGCACGACCGGGGTGAAATTGCACACGATGATGATATGTTCATCCGCCCGCTCACCGCGGCGGAGGAAGGAAAGAACGCTCGCCGGTGCATCGCTTGCATCGATCCACTCGAAGCCGTCTGATCTCGTGTCGCGTTGGAAGAGCGAAGGCTCCGCTCGGTAGACACGGTTGAGATCGCGCACGAGCTGCTGAATGCCGGCATGCGGCGGTTGATCGACCAGGTGCCAATCAAGGCCGATATCGTGATTCCACTCACGACCTTGAGCGAATTCGCCTCCCATGAAGAGCAGCTTCTTGCCAGGATGGCCGAACATGAACCCGAAATAAGCCCGCAGATTGGCGAATTTCTGACAATCGTCTCCCGGCATCTTGGCGATCAGCGAGCCCTTACCGTGCACGACCTCATCGTGCGACAGCGGCAAAATGAAATTTTCCGAGAAGGCGTAGAGAAGGCCGAAAGTCAGCTCATTATGGTGCCAGGAACGATAGAGCGGATCACGGCTCATATAGGAGAGCGTATCGTGCATCCAGCCCATATTCCATTTGTAGCCAAAGCCAAGGCCATCGGCATAGGTCGGGCGCGACACCATGGGCCAGGCGGTCGATTCCTCGGCAATCGTGATGCCATTCGGGAAGGTGCCGTAGAAGCTCTCGTTGAGCCGCTTCAAGGCATCGATTGCCTCCAAATTCTCACGGCCGCCAAAACGATTCGGAACCCAGTGGCCGGCGTGGCGCGAATAGTCGAGATAGAGCATGGAAGCGACCGCATCGACCCTGAGGCCGTCGATGTGATAGCGGTCGCCCCAATCGATCGCTGAACCCAGCAGGAAGCACAACACCTCCGGTCGGCCGAGATTGTAGATCAATGTATTCCAATCGGGATGAAAGCCTTGTCGCGGATCGGCATGCTCATAGAGATGCGTTCCGTCGAAGTCGCCGAGGCCGTGCGGGTCGGTCGGGAAATGGCCGATGACGAAATCGACGATCACACCGATGCCGGCTCGATGGAACGCATCGACCAGACGCCGGAATCCGTCGGGCGTGCCGAAGCGTGCCGTGGGCGCATAGAGGCCGGTCGGCTGATAGCCCCATGAGCCGTCGAATGGATATTCATTGACCGGCATGAACTCGACATGCGTGAAGCCCATGTCTCGCACATAGGGCACGAGCTCGGTCGCCATCTCGTCGTACGAATAATAGCGATTGTCTTCAAAGTGGCGACGCCAGGAGCCCAGATGAACTTCGTAGATACTCATCGGCCGGTCGACGGCATGCGCCTCGCCGCGGCGGTGCATCCAGCCCGAGTCCTTCCAGACATAGTCGTCGGGAGACGCCACGACGGATGCGGTACCGGGCGGAGGCTCGGTTTGAAAGGCGAAAGGATCGGCGCGCTGCGGCAGCAATTGCCAGTTGGCGTCCAGTAGCTCGTATTTATAGAGCTCGCCGGCGCGCAATCCCGGAATGAAAATCTCCCACGTGCCTGCATCGTGCCGAAGCCGCATGGGATGCCGCCTGCCATCCCAGCCGTTGAAGCCACCGACGACGCTGACACGCTTTGCGTTCGGTGCCCAGACGACAAAGGTCACGCCGGATACGCCTTCACGGCTTCCGATATGCGCGCCGAAATGCTGATAGGGCGTGAGCCACTTCCCCTCCCGCCAGAGATGAATGTCGAGCTCACCGAGGATCGGTGGGAAACGATAAGGGTCCTCGATCTCGATCGGTCCGGAAGGCCATTCGATCTTGAGCCTATAGGAAAACCGTTCCGCGCCGCCCGGGCGAACCGTCCAAAGCCCTTCGGCATGAGCAGGTTCGAACCGGGCCCATTCTTCGCCTGTGTCGCGGCGGATCAAGGTCACGGCACAGGCTCCGGGTTGGAAAGTGCGGATGACGAGCTGCCCGTCCGCGTCCTGATGTGGCCCGAGATAGCCGAACGGGTCGGTCAGGCGGCCGACCACGGCCGCCTCGGCCAACGGGTCGCGTGCGCGCGCTGCGATGGTCGATCCGTGGCCGGTCAGCTTGGTGTCAGACGGCATGGTCGCCTCCCGTCCCGGGCGGGGTTTGGACAGGAACCGGCGGCGGGAAGAGAAGATCACGCGCTCCGGTCAGCGGAATGACGGCCCAGCTCGGCCGGTTGGCGATTTCGTATTCGATCTCATAAAAGACGCGCGCAGCACTGAGAACACGCATGACGCGCTCCCCGACGCCATCCGCCGGCGCAATCGGCGCGAGAGCCGTCACCGAGCGGTAGGCTTCGATTAGCCTGACGTTCATCTCGTGCCGCCAGGCCAGCGCCAATCTTTCGAGGCGATCGCGCCGCGGCTCGTGCCCCGGCGTCATCTGCAAGATCGTGGTCCAGGCGGCATAGTCGAATGAACGGAGCAAAGCCGACAGATCGGCAAGCGGCGTTGTCTTATAGCGCCGCTGCGCGATCGGCCGATTCGGCTCACCCTCGAAATCGACGATGTAGACATCGTTCTTAGCCACCAGGATCTGGCCGAGGTGAAGGTCGCCGTGGACGCGGATCTTCCGGCCGGCGCGCGAGAGTTCGTGCGTTTCGATCGAGAGGGCGCCCCGAATATCGGCTTCGTGCCCGATGAGCTCCGCGGCAAGTGGCGCCGCGTCGGCCGGCAGAGAATCCAGCTGCCCGCGCAACCGCGCGATGACTTTGAGCCCATCCTCGACCGCCGCCTTCGACCAATGTCGGAGGTCGTCTTCGGTGATCGGCTCCGGGGCAAAGTCGGGGAGATCGGTCCGGCTCGCGAGCGCCGCGTGCATCTCGCCTACCCGGCGCCCCAACGCATCCGCGAGCGGCCGGTATTCCTTATAGATATCCGATCGCGCATCGACCTCCTCATCCGACAGAACGATCAGCTCGTCGATGGCGCGATGAAGATAGGTCAGTGTAAAGCTCCAGGCGTCGCCCTGATTGGCGACGAAGCGGTGCGCCACCGCGAGCGCGGTGGGGGGCCGCTCCGAGCGAACCAGCTCCAGCGCGCCGACCAGCGGCGGGGAATTGGCGAAGCCAGCCTCGGTCAGAAAGCGGCCCATCTCGATCTCCGGCTGAATGCCGGGCTCGATCCGTCGATAAATCTTTGTCACCGCGCGGTCGCCGATCAGCATCGATGTGTTGGATTGCTCGCCGCCGATTACGCGGCCTTCGATGCCTTCGAGGTCGATCGCCCTTCCCGGCTCGGTCACCGAGAAACGAAGCTCCCCGTCATTGAGTTTAAGATGATCTTGGCGTTGCATCGCACGGATAAGATCGGGCCCGAAGCTCGGCAACGCTGCCGCATCGAGAAGCACGCCCTCGCGGGCTCCGAAACGCGTCTTGGCGATGAGGCGCGGCAACAGCGTGCGCGGCGAGTCCGCGACCGACTGCCAGAGGAGCGCGACAGGAAGAAAATACGAATCTATGTGGCCGCCGACCTCATTTTGAACGAAGGCGAGGAAGATCGAACTCCCCGGCTCACCCAGTTGGACGACGGACTTCAACCGCGTGACGGTGTTCTTCGCGTCCTTGGCGGCGAACCAGCGCTGCACCGAAAGGAAGGGCGGCAGGATATCGCGCTCGATGAAGGTCCGGTTGCGCCCGTCGACTAGCGACTGCAGCCCGTCGGTCATGACGAGGGTGACGAGTTCCGGCGCGATCGGCTCGGCAAACTCGACCGGTTCGGCGAGCGCCGAAGGCGTCATCAACTCGAACCAGTAGAACGCATAAGGCGGCAGCGTGAGCGTGTAGTAGGTATCGCCGATCTGCGGGAACTGGCTCTTGCCAAGAAGCTCGCGCGGGACGAGCCCACGATAGGCTGTCAGATCGAGGCCGACGGCCTGGGCCGATCGCGACAGGTTCGCGACGCACAGCACGCGATCCTCTTCGTAGCTCCGCACATAGGCTAGAATCTGTCGATTTGTCGGGTAGAGGAAGGTGATTGCACCGCGCCCGAACACGCGCCGTCCCTTCCGGACGGCGATTAGTCGTCTCATCCAGTTGAGCAGCGAAGCCGTATTCCGCGTCTGCGATTCGACATTGACGGCCTGGTAGCCGTAGATCGGATCCATCAAGGGCGGCAGGAAGAGAGAGGCTGGATCGGCGCGGCTGAAACCGCCGCTGCGGTCGGGTGACCATTGCATGGGCGTCCGCACGCCGTTGCGATCGCCGAGATAGAGATTGTCGCCCATGCCGATCTCGTCGCCGTAATAGAGGATAGGCGTTCCCGGCATCGACATCAGCAGGCTATTCATCAGTTCGATTTTCCGTCGGTCATTGTCCATCAGAGGCGCAAGGCGACGCCGTATGCCCAGATTGATTCGCGCGCGGGCGTCGCTGGCGAAAGTCGACCACAAATAATCGCGCTCGCGGTCGGTCACCATCTCGAGCGTCAGCTCATCGTGGTTGCGAAGAAAGATGGCCCACTGGCAGTTCTCAGGAATATCCGGCGTCTGGCGCATGATGTCGGTGATAGGATGCCTGTCCTCGCGTGCGACCGCCATGTACATGCGCGGCATCAGCGGAAAGTGGAATGCCATGTGGCATTCATCGCCTTCGCCGAAATAATGCTGCGCATCTTCCGGCCACTGGTTGGCCTCGGCGAGGAAGAAGCGATCGGGAAAGCGTTCGTCGAGCGCCGCCCGCAGCTGTTTTACGACCTTATGCGTCTCGGGCAGGTTCTCGTTGTTGGTCCCTTCGCGCTCGCAGAGATAGGGGATCGCGTCCAGACGCAGCCCATCGACCCCCATTTCAAGCCAATGGTACATGATGCGGATGATCGCCCGCATCACGGCGGGATTGTCGAAATTGAGATCGGGCTGGTGCGAGAAGAAGCGATGCCAATAATAGGCGTTCGCGACCGGATCCCAGGTCCAGTTCGACTTCTCCGTATCCTTGAAAATGATCCGTGTGCCCAGATATTTCTGGTCGGTATCGCTCCAGACGTACCAGTTGCGATATTGCGAATCCGGAGGCGCGTGCCGAGCTCGCTGGAACCAGGGATGCTGGTCGGATGTGTGGTTGATCACCAGCTCGGTGATCACCCTTATATCGCGCGCGTGCGCCTCGCGGATGAAATGCCTGAATTCGCGCAATGAACCGTAAGCTGGGTTGACCGTCTCGTAGTCGGCGATGTCATAGCCGTCATCGCGAAGCGGCGAGGGATAGAAGGGCAGCAGCCAGACGGCGTTGACGCCGAGATCTCTCAGATAATCCAGCTGGGCGATCAGCCCCGCGATGTCGCCGATCCCGTCGTTGTTGGAATCGAGGAAGGCGCGGATGTGCAGCTGATAGATGACTGCGTCCTTGTACCAGAGCGGATCGGCCGTCGGCATTTCGGTCCCAACGAAGTCAAATATGGCGAAGGCGGAGCACCAGAAGGGGCTGCTCGGGTGTGAGATTCACTGTAAAACGGGGTGAGAAGCGTAAATTGTTCCCGCCGAGCAGATCTTCGACCTCGACGTCCCGGGGCGCGAGTCCCAGCCCGTCGAACGGCCAGGACAGAACGGTGCGCACCGCGTCGTGCGGGTCCACGGAGATCGCAACGACAATCGTGTGACTCCGGTCGCGCGCGGTCTTGGAAAAATAAATCGCGCTGTCGCCTTCGCAATCGTGGAAGACCAAGTTCGTCCAGTCTTGGAGCGCGGCATTCTCTCGCCGGATCTGATTGATCCGCATTATCAGCGGCTTGATGTTGCCGGGCCGATCCCAATTCCACACTTTGTACTGGTACTTTTCCGAGTGAAGATAATCCTCTGTTCCGGGAATCGCCGCCGCCTCGCAAAGCTCGAAGCCGTTATAGAGGCCGTAGACGCCTGACATCAGTGCTGCCAGCCCCAACCGGATGCGGAAGGCCGCAGGGCCGCCTTTCTGTAGGAAAGGCGACAGGATGTCCGGCGTGTTGGCAAAAAAGTTAGGCCGGAAATATTCCCGGGCGAAGGATTGCGCCAGCTCGCGACCATACTCCGTCAGCTCAGGCTTCGTGTTTCGCCAGGTGAAGTAGGTATAGGACATCGTAAAGCCGACCTTCGCCAGACGCCGCATCATCTTGGGGCGGGTAAAAGCCTCGGCGAGGAAGATCAGGTCCGGGTGGACGGCCTGGGTCTCGCGGATCATCCATTCCCAGAACGGCAGCGGCTTGGTGTGCGGATTATCGACACGGAAGATCCGCACCCCCTCCGCCGCCCAATAGAGCACGATGTCCGCGAGCGCGCGCCACAGCGCCTCGCGATGCGGACCGTAAAATTCGACATTGACGATGTCCTGATACTTCTTGGGCGGGTTCTCGGCGAATTTGATCGTGCCGTCGGGCCGCCGCTTGAACCATTCTGGATGCTCGCGCGTCCAGGGATGGTCAGGCGCGCACTGGATGGCGAAGTCGAGCGCGATCTCCATTCCATGTCCGCGCGCGGCGGCGACCAGCCTTCGAAAATCTTCGATCGTGCCGAGATCGGGATGGATCGCGGTATGCCCGCCAAGCCGCGAGCCTATCGCATAAGGGCTGCCGGGATCGCCCGGCTTAGAAACGAGCGAATTGTCGGGCCCCTTGCGGTTGACCTCGCCGATCGGATGGATCGGCAGTAGATAAAGCACATCGAATCCCATCGCGGCGATGTCCGGCAGCCGCGCGACGCAATCGGCGAAGGTTGCGCTCTTGCCAGGTTCGCGCCCCTGACTCCGCGGCATGATCTCGTACCACGATGCGAAACGCGCGGCCGGGCGATCGACGACGACTTCTAGCGCGTGTTGGTAGCGCGTTACGTCGCGCCTGGGACCGTACCGTTCCATGGCCTCCGCCAGAGCGCCCGACAGAAGACGCCGAACGCGATCATCCTCGCTGCCCGTGCGCGTCGCATCCAGCAACGCCGCGCGCTCCGCCTCCGGCGCTGCCGCAAATGCCTCCGCAATCAGCTCCTCGATCTCGGCGATCTCTGTCGAAATGGACTGCCCTGCATTGCGCTTGGCGATGAGATCGCGCCGGATGCTCTGGAAGGGGTCCGTCCAGGCCTCGACCCTGTAGAGCCATCGTCCGACGCGATCGGCAATGAAACCGCCCGTCCAGCGATCGTTATCGTAGTGACGAAGACGAGCCGAACGCCAATTGCCTTCATCGGCCGGCCGGTAGAGGATTCGCGCATCGACGATGTCGTGGCCGTCGCAAAAGATGTCGGCCCAAATGACGATGTGATCGCCCACGATACGCTTGACCGGAAAGCGGCCGCCATCGAGCTCCGGATAGATTTCCTCGATCGCCAGGCGAGCTTCCGGGCTCCAATCTGGCGGCATCGCGACGGGAGCGCCGAACCGGATTGCCGACGCCGCGGCGCGCTCCTTGCTGTCTGAGACCAGCAGCCGCCATTCGTGAGGCCCCAGCATGAAGCGCGCCGACTGATCCCCGCCATAGCGATCGACAAGCCGGTCCGTGTCGACACCGACGATATCGGCCAACACGTCGCGATCGATCGTCGCCGAACCGGTTTCGCCGGGATTGACCACGAACAGCGCATGATGACGGCCATCGGAGCTCGATCGGTGAAGCACCTTGAGCCCACTTGCCAACGGTATCCGGCGAAGGGGCCCCTCCTCCGAAAGCGCCGGCGACGCGGCCTTCAACGCATTGATCCGCGCGATCTCGCCGGAGATGTCGAAGCGCTTCTCTTCCCAGTGCTCCGGCCGTGTGTCCACGACGTGAAGACGACGCGCGAAGCCCCATTCATAGCCGATCGGAATCATGACGCCGGTGGAGAAGAACGCCGCGAGCGCGTAGCGCATCAGATACAGCGCCTTCGGATCCGCAAGGCCCGGATGATCTTCGGTTAGCCGAGGCGTGTCATGGCTTTCGGGAAAGGCTATCGAGGGTGCGATATGGCGGAAAGCGTTGTACTGCTCGATTGCCCAATCTGCTTTCAGGTCCCACCATTTCGAACTGTTGAACAGGTAGTCGAATCCCGCGGGCGCCAACCGCTCGACTTCTTCGACGCGGCAGCCCAGAGTCTCAGCGGAGAAAACGAGGTCGTCCTGCGCCCTGCGCGCGCGGCCGATCAGCGCCTGCCAGATCTCCACCGGCACCTGGTAGGCGGCGTCGCAACGGAATCCCCGTACGCCCGCGCGCGCGATGCGGTTCACGATTTCGGTCCAGTAGTTAACAAGCGCGTCGCGCGCCTCCGGCTTGCCGTAGTCGAGCGCAGCCAGATCGCCCCAGATCGTCCGCCGGCTGCTGTCCTCGGGATCGATTGCGCTCGGATGGATAATCTCTCCACATCCGTCGCGCGCGATCCACTCGGGATGCTGATGGACGAGAATGCTATCGATCGCGACGTGGTTGACAACCAGATCCAGCATGACGGCAAGGCCGTGCTCGGCCGCCTTGCGACAGAACGTGCCCAGCACCTCCTCCAGGCTGCGATCGGGCCCACCGGCCAATCGCGCGCTGACCGAGGTCGGATCCTTAACGGCATAGAGGCTGCCGGATAGACCCGGCTCGTGGATTGGATTCAGAAAGACCCAATCGAACCCCATCGAGGCCGCATGCGGCAGCAACTCCGCCATGTGCTCGAAGTCGCGGAAAAGCAGGGGAAACAGGTTGTAGATGCGCGGCGGACCAAGGCGGCTTTCAGCCGACACAGCCCGTGTCCGCTCCCTCAAATCGTCCATTGCCGACCGTCAGGTAGTTTTATGCTTCCTATTAAAGCGATCGGAAGCGGTCGATCGTTCCCTTTTAGGCCGGCTGCGAGCGTGCCGGTCGAAAGGCGAATACCTGCAAGAAGGCCGCAAGCAGGATAGCGGCGCCGACGGCGAGAAAGGCATTGTGATTGCCGATTGCCAGCCGCAAGGGCGTGGCAACCCATGGGTTCAGGAAATCGCCGATATACATGGCGGTCACCATCAGTCCCAGCGCCTGCCCTCTCGCCTCGGCGGGCGCACGGTTCAGAATGAGGTTGATGACGTATATGACCATGTTGCCGCCGCCGAGACCGGACAAGCCGCAGGCAATCACAATGAGAGGCACGCTGGCGGTGAAGCCGATGATGAAATCGCTGCCCGCCATGCAGAGCAGAATCAGGAAGAGCATCCAGCGCTGCCCCAGCCTTTCGAGCGCCCTGCCATAGAGCAGCCCGCCCGCGAAATGCATGACCGTGCTGGCCGAGAAGATGCGCGACTGCAGCGCCGGGCTGGTGACGTGATCACCGGCGAGTACGAAGGAGAGCTGCAGATAGATCATGTAGCCGGCGGTGTAGATGATCACCACCGCGAGATAGATGGGCCAAAGCGGGAGGATCTGAGCGAAGCCGCCTGCAGCCCTCACGATGGGTTCGGCTGTGCCGCTCCCGTCGAGCGACATGACGGCCAGGGCCAGCATCGGCAGCGCCGTTAGAAACAAAGCAAATGGCGCGCGCCAACCGATGCTCTCCGCGATCTGGCCTGAGGCCAGCAGCGAAATGAACCCGGCAGCCGCGAGAAAGGCGCCCTGGTAACCGAGGAAGCGCGAACGCGCGGAACCCTCGAACCGGTCGCCGATCATCGCCGCGGTCGCGATCGAGATGCCGGCCGAGCCGACGCCCTGGACCAATCGCGACGCCAGCAGCGGCACGATGCCCTCAATATAGAGTCCCGCAGATCCCGCGATCGCATAGACGGCCAGCGCCACATAAAGCGTCCGGCGTGAGCCGATCCATTCTGCAAGAATGCCCACAATCGGCCCGCCGACCATGACTCCGACAGAGGCCATGGTGGCGATCGATTGCGCAGTGAGCTGGCTGCCGCCGCCATTGCCGAAATGGTTGGCAACCGTCGAGAGGACCGGCGTGAAGGCGGTCTGCGCAAGGCCGTTGAAGCCGAGCGCCGTCAGCATCACGAAGGTGCCAAGCGCGAGCCGCGCCCGCGTTAGCCGGTCGGGCATCACGCCGCCAGCCGACTCACATGGATTTCGGGTAGCCGGTTGCGCCAGGGCATCGCTTGCTCGAGCTGCGCAGAGAGACGAATCAGCCGTGCATCGGCTCCGATCGGCGCCATCAGATGCGCGCCGAGCGGCAGTCCGTCCGACGTTTGGCACAGCGGTAGCGAGACCGCGGGCGTACCGGTCAAGTTCGAGAGCGGAAGATATTGATTGCAGCCCAGCAGCTTCTGACAGAACTCGTCCGCGCTCAGATTGGATTGCAGCGAATACATGCCGAGCGGCGGCAAAGTCTCGGCAATCGCAGGCGTTACGAGCACGTCGTATTTTTCGAAGAACGCGCCGAGCGTGCGAGACAGACCATTGGTCGCTTCGATCGACGCGGCATAGTCGTGCATGTCGAACGCGTCGCTCTTTTCGAGGATCCGTCGGATCACGGGCTGCAGCTTGCCGGCGTCGACCTTGCCGCCCGTGAGCAGTCGCAGCCGGTGCACATTGACGATGCCGTCCATGTAATAGATGCCGCGATAGAGATCGCGATAGGCATCGAAATCGATCGCCGGCTTGTCAATCGTCACATGATGTCCGAGCGCCTCGAGCTGCGTCCCGACCGTGTCGATTTGAGTCTTTACATCGGGCTCCAGCTCGTGGGTGTGCCAGCCCATGTTGGAGAGCGCGATGCGCAACCTACCCGGCTCGGCGCCGACCTCGCCCGCGAACGGACGCCTTGGCAGCCGATAGACCACCGACTCACCGGGAAGGCCGCCCTGCAGCGCGTCCAACATCGCCGCCGCGTCGCGGACCGTGCGCGTGAGCGCGAAATGCGAAACCTTGAGGTGCGTGATATCGGACCCGTCCGGACCGTTGCTGATCAGGCCGCGCGATGGCTTGAACCCCACGACGCCATTACATGTTGCGGGGAAGCGCGTTGAGCCGGCCGCGTCGCTCGCATGCGCCATCGGCAGCATTCCTGAGGCCACCGCCACCGCCGCGCCGGTGCTGGAGCCGCCGGCCACGACGTCCTTGCCCCAGGGATTATACGTGACGCCCTGATGCGGCGATTCAACCGTGATGGTGTAGGCCAGCTCCGGCATCTGCGTGTGGCCGATGATGTTGAGTCCGGCCTCGCGGAACTTCCGGACGACGTAGCTGTCGCTCTTGCTCCTGGGCAGATCGATCTCCCGCAAGAGGAGCGTGCCGAGGTCGCTGATCGGCTTGCCCGCCTCGGTAATGCCGATCCGCTTCAAGAGGAACGGCACGCCACGGAAAGGTCCTTGCGGAAGGCTCGCCTCGTCGAGGTCATCGATCCGTTCGCGATAGACCTCGACGACGGCGTTGAGAGCCGGGTTCAGCTTCTCGATCGCATCGAGCGCAAGTCGGGCGAGCTCGCGCGGGCTGACCTCTCCCTTGCGCACGAGCGCGGCGAGGCCCAGCCCGTCATGACGGCTATAGTCGGCGAGCTTCATGCGTGCCCGAATCCGAACAGCCGCTCGGCATTGCCGTGCAAGATCATTTCCCGCTCTTCCGCCGACGCCCCCGACAGTGAGGATTGAATCGTGCGCCAGGAGAAAGGCCAGTCGGCGCTGATGTGCGGATAGTCGCTCGACCAGAGGATCCGCTCGGCGCCGACATATTCCTTGTGCTTCAGGCCGAACGTGTCGGTCATGTAGCCGAAATGGAAATGCCGCTCGATATAGTGGCTGGGCAGCTGCTTGAGACCGAATTTCTGAACCGCGTTCAGCCGGTTGAAATTATTGTCGATCTGCTCCTTCACATATGGCACCCAGCCGAAATCGACCTCGGCGAAGAAGACGTCGAGGGTGGGATAGCGGTCGAACATGCCGCTGAACACCATCTCGATCATCCGATTGGGCGCATCGAAGAAACGGCCATAGCCGGGAAGCTTCGACTTCACCACCGCCGGGATCGTCTGCGTCAGCGCGACATGGACGGTGAGCGTGACGCCGCGTTCAGCGAGATAAGCCCAGACCGGGTCGTCCTCGAGTTGGATTACGGTCGTTCCGTTCGGATAAGCGCCCATCAGCACGCCTCTGATGCCCGGCCGATCGAGCACGCGATCCAGTTCGGCGATCGTGGCCTTGGCGCCGCCGCGATTGGGCATCAGCGCCATGCCGCCGAAGCGCTCGGGCGCATAGGAGACATACTCGGAGAGCCAGTCATTGTAGGCTCGCACCATCGCGAGGTGCCACGCCTCGTCGGGATGCGCGACCATCGCGATCGCGTGGATGGGTGACGGATACATGACCTCCGCATCGACTCCGTCGCGATCCTGCTCCTTCACGCGTACGGCCGGATCCCAGCCGCCGCGCCTGATCTCCTCGAACTTCGCTTCCGCTTTCATTTGTTCGGGCTCCAGGCCGGCACAGGAGGTCCACCCGAACTTGATCGGCTCCTTTATGCCCTCGACGATCCAGGCATCGTAGTTGCCGAAGCTCTCCATGCGCGGCGCGCGGTCCCGCATTGCTGCCGGGACTCGCTTGGTCCAGAGATCAGGCGGCTCGTTGACATGGCTGTCGCCGGAAATGAGCCGGTATGGGCGCGGCTGGTTGCAATTCCCCGTCATGCGAACGACTCCTCGGCTTCGGGATGTCGGCTTTCTTGCTTGTTATCTTTTAGAGGATAGCGCTGATCCGACGCTCAAGCCAAGGACTGGTTTCGCCATTTCGGGCTCATTCTCGATTGGCCGGATTGGGAGGATTTGGCGGCGCGCCTCAAGGCCGCCGACGTACGGTTCGTGATCGAACCCCATGTCCGCTTCAAGGGCGAGGCGAGGTCGGCGAGCAAGCCACCCTCTTCTTTCTCGATCCCAGCACGCGCTCGAATTCAAGGCCTTCCGCGACGAGCGGACGATCTTCGCGAAATAACCTCGGCGGTCAGTGGCCGAGCAGCCTCTCCGCCCCCGGTGCCAGTGCCGGCCGCGTCAGCTCTGCGAGATGCGCCGAACGGCGCGCCGCGGCCTCGCGCATCATTTCCGGATGCGGGCTCACCCAGAACTCGCCCGCCGCGATCTGATCCAGGATCAGCTTCCCGGCTTCGACCCCGGTCATGCCGTGCTGCGTGATCATCTGATCCATCACCGCGCGATGATGATCCACCGATTTCGGGTTCGAACCGGCCGGCGCGTCCTGGAAGATCCGCGTCGCGACCGGACCTGGCAGCACGGCCGACACTGTGATCGGCGCCTTCTGCACCTCCATTTCCAGCGCCAAGCATTCGCTGAAGGCCAGCACGGCATGCTTGGTCACGATGTAGGGCGTCTGGACCGGCATGATGGAAAGCCCGCCGACCGAAGCGACATTTGAAATGAAGGCGGGCCTGCCCGCCGCCACCATGCGTCCGCCGAAGGCGCGTACGCCGTGGATCACGCCCAGCACATTGATCCCCAGCATCTTATTCCATTGCTGGGCGGTAAGCTCCCAAGTGAGGCCCAGCATCTCGATACCGGCATTGTTGACAAGGAGCCTAACTTCGCCGAACCGCTCATAGGTCGCATCGGCCAGGCGGTCGAGCGCCGAAGCATCGGACACGTCAGTCGGCACGGGGAGTACATCCGCGCCGCCGGCGGCAATCTCGTCAGCCACGTTCTTCAGCCGGTCCGCCGCGATGTCGGCCAGCACGAGCTTCATCCCGAGCTCCGCGGCGACGCGCGCCAACCCCTCGCCGATCCCGCTCGCGGCACCCGTGATCACCGCCACGCCGCCGCCCAGCACGTCCTTGGTCGTCATCCTCTGCCCCCTGGTCTGCTGGGTGGGGATAGCACGGCCTCCCAAAGAGCGGTAGGGCGGGTGGAGCGAAGCGATGCCGCCGGTTCGGTGGGTTCCGCTGCGCTCAACTCTTCCTACAATTTCCGCGCCAGCACCAGCCGTTGCGGCGTCGGCGGCAATTCGAGCAGCCGGCAATCAGTGAAGCCGGCGGCGCGGTGGACGGCTTCTAGCTCGCTGTAGCGGTAGGCGCGGCCTTTGGGAGTGGACGTCAGCATCACCATGCCGAACATGGCCGCGAAAGGCGGCGAGACGCCGTCCTCGTTCGGAACGAATTCCAGTGTCGCGACCCGGCCGCCGGGTGCCAACGCCGCATAAGTCTTGCGCAGCAGCCCCTCGCACGTGGCAGCGTCGAAATGGTGGAGGAAGTTGGTCATCAGCACCAGGTCGTAGCCCTCGCCGAACGGTAGGTCGAAGGCGCTGCCGCCGCGCGTCGACCAGCGGCTCTCGAGCCCCGCGGCCTTCACATTCTCCCGCGCCACGTCGAGCACCTTCGGCCAGTCGAGCGCGACGATCTGCGCATCTGGCGCGGCCTTGGCGATTTCAATACCGTAGAGACCGTGTCCGGCGGCAATGTCGAGCACCTTCTTGGGCGCGCCGTCCTTCATGATGATCCCGGCGATCATCTTGGCCGTTGCGGCGGCGAAGGGCGCCATGCCGCGCGCGAAGGCAACCCAGAGCGGATGCTCGGGCGCAGTGTTGGCAAGACCTTCCGCCCCGCCCCGGCGCACCGCGCCCGCCACATCGTTCCATTCGGCGACGAGTTCCGGCGCCAGCAGGAACTCGGCCATGCCGCCCACATAGGCCGGCGAGCGTTTGTCGAGATAGAAGGCGGCATCCGGCGCTGGTCGATAAACGCCGGCGTGCTTTTCGAGAAAGCCCATCACCGTGAGCGCGTCGCAAAGGGTCGCGACTCCATGCTCATCCACCTTGCAGCGCTCAGCCAGCTTGGTCGCCGTGTCGAACCCCGCGGCGATCTCGGTGAAGATCCCGAGCTCGATCGCGCCCTTCAAGGTCTGCGTGCCCTGGAAGGCGGAGAAGACCGCCATGATGCGGTCGGGGGTCGGATGATCGGACATGGGGAGTCCCTTTCGGTTAGCGATATCCTCCGCGGAAGCTGATCATCGGCTCGCGGTCGGCGTTGGACGTATAGTCCACCAATCGCCCGATGGCGATCACCGCGCCGCCACGCTCGATGATTTCCTCGAGCCTGCAGTCGAGCGCGCCCACCCCGTCGGCATAGACCGGCGCGCCGGTCGTGAGCGTGATCCATTTGCCGGCTTCGAACCGGTCGGCGCCCTTCAGCGGACCGCTGCCGCCGAAGGAGGCGGCGAGCGCCTCGCTCCCCTTCGGCAGATAGCTGATCGCGAAATGGCCGGCATTCCTGATGGTCGCCAGCGCCGAGGTGCGTTTGTCGACCGACACCATCATGGTCGGCGGATCGGCCGTCAGATGAGTTGCCGAGAGCGCCAGGAATCCGGCCGGGCCATTGGCGTCGGAGGCGGCGACCACCGCCGCCCCGATCGCGCGCACGCCGATGGCCCGCCAGAAGCTCTTCGGGTCGATGACCTTGCCGGTCATCGGCTATTCGCGGGTGTAGTTCGCCGGAATCTTCGGCTCCGGGCCGCCCTTGACCCACAGGATGATCTCATTGCCCCAGGGATCCTCGAAGGCGTGGTTGAAACCGTTGAACTCCTTCCAATAGTGATCCTTCCACAGGATCTTGGCGCCGCGGTCGGTGGCGCGCTTCAGAATCTCCTCGTGCGACTGTCCGTCGCCGACCAGGATCCAGACGCGCGGCTTGCGGCCGCTGTTCCGCGCCAAATTGCGCGGCTCCACGCCTTCCGGATTGGGATGCGGGCGGACATTCTTGGCGCCGAAGATGCCGACATGCAGATTACCGATCTCGCTGTCGGAGCCGTCCGGGTTCTTGAAGTTCCCGCCCGGCACCATGCGATGATAGACGCCGGTCGGACGGTGATCGTTACGCCAGCCGAACACCTCTTCATAGAATTTGCCGGCGGCTGCCGGATCATCGGAGGCGAGGTCGACGAAAATAAGCGTGTTCGGTCCGGCCATGAGAGTTTCCTTTCCTTCCTAAAGTTCGTGTTTGAGAGCGAAAGCGCGCCCGCTCAGGACGCGTATTCTTCGCGTTTCGGCGTGAAAACGTCGAGATTCAACACAGGCTCGTCGCCGACGACGACGCCCCAATGCAGCGCGTTGGGTGGAATGACGAGCACGCCGCCCGGGCCGAGCGTCACGACATCGTCGCCGATATGGAAATCGATTTTGCCGGCGATGACATAGGCGATCTGCTCGTGCGGATGGCTGTGCGGTCGGGGTTCGTGCCCCGGCATCAGACGGTTGAGCGCGACGGTCGCGCCCGAGCCCGAGAAGGCCTTGCGCTCGACGCCGGCGCGCACCGGCTCCCAGGGAATCTTGCTCCAGTCGATCGAATGAATGCTCATTGTCCTTCCCCTATCGCATCAGCCCGGCGCGCCGTAGCCGCCGCCGCCCGGCGTCTCCAGCAGCACGACATCGTCAGGCTGCATCGTGATTTTGCGGGCCTCCGAGATCGACTTGCCGTTGACCAGGAAACGCCCGCCGGCGCCCGCCTCACCGCCATCCAGCCCTTCCGGGCCGCGATCGAGGCGGCTCGGCACTGCGTTCAAGAGCCAGGGCTCGCGCGTGTTCATATGGAACTCGATGATCTGGCCGTCGCCGCCCCGGGAGCGGCCCTTGCCGCCGGATCCCAGGCGAAGCTCCCGTCGGTCGAACACGATCGGCATCGCCGCCTCGAGAATCTCGACCGGCACCGCCGCGACGCCTGTCGGATAGCAGGTGGCGCTGGGCCCCGGCTTGGTCGCCCGCGCGCCCATGCCGCCTGAATAGTTGAACATCGACGAGGTGAACGCGGTGCCGTTGGCGCGCTTGCCCTGAATCTGAACGGTCCAGACCGCGCCCGAGCCTTCGGCCAGCACGCGATCCGGGATCACCTGGTGCAGGGCCTTCAGGATTGGCATCGGCACGAACATGCCGACGACATGGCGGGCATTGACCGGCGACGGGTAGGCCGCGTTGACGATCGAGCCTTTGGGCGCCGTCACCTTGATGGGCGCGAGCGAGCCGTGATTGTTCGGCAGCTCGGGATTGAGGCAGCTACGGATCGCGAAAGTCGAATAGGCATGGGTGTAGTTCATCACCACATTGATCCCGATCGGCGAGGCGCCCGAGCTGCCGGTAAAGTCGATGGTTACGTCGCCGGCGACATTGTCGATCGTCACCGCGGCGTTCAGGTCGATGAAGGTGCCGCCCGGTACGTCGAAGCGGCTGTGGCCGTGCCAGGTTCCCGCCGGAAGCGCGCGGATCGCCTGCCGCGTCGCGTTCTCCGAGCGGGCGATGATCTCGTCGGACAGTTGCTCGATGTCCGGAATGCCTTCGCGCTTGCAAAGCGCGATCAGCCGCTCGCCGCCGGCGCGGCCGCTCGACACCTGCGCGGCAAGATCGCCGAACACATGGTCAGGCGTGCGGACGTTGTGACGAATGATGTCGTGAAGGAGCGCGTTGGGTTCGCCCTTCTCGTAGAGCTTCGAAGGCGGAATCCACAGCCCCTCCTCATGCACGTCGCGCGCGCCGGCGCCGATGCCGTAACCGCCGATGTCGGTATGGTGGATGGTCGAGCCGATATAGCCGATCAGGCGCTCGTCCCAGAAGATCGGGCAGAAGACGGTGATATCGAAGAAATGCCCGGCCGACATCCAGGGATCATTGGTGATCACGATGTCGCCCGGAACGAGCTTGCCTTGGAAATGCTTGGCCAGCGCGCCGCCGGCCGCCGCCAGCGAGTTGATGTGGCCGGGCGTGCCGGTATTGGCCTGAGCCACCATGCGGCCCCGCGCGTCGAACAGGGCGCTGGCGAGGTCCCCGGCCTCGCGCACGATCGGGCTGAAGGCGATCCGCTGAAGCGCCTTGGCTTGCTCGCTGACGATGCTGATCAGATTCGACCACAGAATCTCGAGCTCGATGCCGTCCATCTTCTTCTGGGCCATCTTCAGCTCCTCCGCCCCAAATTCCTACGTTGGGCCACAACGCAACCGATGGAATCCACGACCGCATCCCATTCGGGCAGAATGACGATCGTGGTCTCGCGCTCCTCGATAATCGCGGGCCCCTGGATCTTCTGACCGGCCGCGAGGCTTGCGCGATCATAGACGTCGGCCGCGGCCGAGTCAGGCCAGAGCGCGACCGGCCGCTTGGATTTGGGCGCACCGGAAACGGTCGGCAGATCGTCGCGATGCTCGACCGAGATATCCGGTCCGCGCACCGTAAGGCGCCAGGAGACGATCTCGATCGGAACGTGCGAGGGGTTGACGCCATATTGCGCCAGATAAGCCGCCTCGAAGACCCGCCGGATCATGGGAATGTCGCGGCCTTCGCGCGGATCATGGTCGAAGGTGATCGTCACCTCGTTCTGCTGGCCGAAATAGCGCATATCGGCCCCGAAGATGAGGCGCACCGATTTGGGATCGCACCCGGCTTCGGCCAGCGCCGCGCTCCCTTCTCCAATCATCTCGTTCAGGAGGCGGTCGACATCTTTCCAATCGAGTTTGTCGAGCATGCCGGGCGCGCTGCGGACCATATCGAAGCGCACCGCCGTCACGAGCGTACCGAAAGCGGAAAGCACGCTTGCCTGCGGCGGAAAAATCACCGACGTGCTTTCCAAGAGCGCGCCCACCGCGCAGGCATGCACCGGGCCGGCGCCACCGAAAGCCAAGAGGGGCAGTCCACGGTGATCGACTCCGCGATCCGTCGCATGGGTCCGCGCCGCGGCCGCCATGGTCTCGGCCACCACGCGATAGATGCCGCGCGCCGTCGTCGCCATGTCGGTGCCGAGCCGCTCGCCCAGCTTCCGGATGGCGGTTTGAGCCGCGGGCAGATCGAGCCTCATGTCGCCGCCGAGGAAATTGTCGGCGTCGAGCAAGCCCAGCGCCAGGTCGGCGTCCGTGACGGTGGGCTCGGTGCCGCCGCGCCCGTAGCAGGCCGGACCGGGATCCGATCCCGCGCTCTGCGGCCCAACCTTGAGCAGGCCCAGATTATCGACGCTCGCGATGCTGCCGCCGCCGGCGCCGATCTCGATCATGTCGATCGAAGGAATGGTCAGCGGCATCCCGCTGCCTTCGCGGAAGCGGTAGATGCGGTCGACTTCGAAGCTGCTTGCGACCAGGGGCTTGCGATCTTCAATCAGGCATGCCTTGGCAGTCGTGCCGCCCATGTCGAAGGAGAGCAGCCGGTCGAGCCCGAGCCGCTCGGCGTAATAGGTCGCTGCGAGCGCGCCGGCCGCCGGGCCGCTTTCGATCATTCGGACCGGATTGCGGGCCGCGACCTCCGCCCCGATGATACCGCCCGAGCTCAGCATGATGAGCGCATTGTTGGGGACCCGACGCTCGGCGAGCCGCACCGCCAGGCCGTGCAGGTACGGCTCGGTGATCGGCGCGGTATAGGCATTGATGGCGGTCGTCGAAGCCCGCGGATATTCGCGGATCTGCGGCGCGACCGAGGAAGAAAGCGAGAGATAGATATCCGGCGCGGCACTCTTCAGAATCGCCGCCACCGCCTGCTCATTCGTCGGATTACGGAAGCCATTGATCAGGCAGATGGCGGCGGAAACCACGCCTTTCGCCTTCATCGCCTTCGCCAGCCCCTCGATTTCCGCGCGGTCCACATCCTTCTCGACCGTGCCGTCGGCCAGAATGCGCTCGTCGATCTCGAAGGTGAGTTCGCGCGAGATCAGCGGCGGCGCGAACTCGATCTGCGGATCGTACATATCGTAGCGATGCTCGTTGCGGATCGCGAGCACATCGCCGAAGCCTTTGGTGATGACCAGCGCGGTCGGCGGGCCCTTGCGCTCGATCAGCGCGTTCGTGACCACCGTCGTGGCATGCACGACGACGCCGTCGACGTCCTTCGCGGAGATAGCGCGCTTGCTCAGCGCCTGATCGACAGCGCGGAAGAAGCCTTCCAGCAGATCGTGGTGGGTGGTGAGAGTCTTGTCGGTCGTGAGCGATCCGTCGTCGCGCCGCAGCACGACGTCCGTGAAGGTTCCGCCGATATCGACGGCAAGCGAGTAGCTCATGGCGTTTCCATTCTCCGTCCAAGGCGGCGGGATGCTTCCGCCGCGGCTTCCGTCACCTGGCGAAGCTGCTCCGGCGCGGGATCGGCCGGAATGAAGTGAGTCGATCCGACGATCGCGATCGTGCCTCGCCATTCATTGCGATAATCGAAGACCGGCGCCGCCAGCGCGTTGACGCCGACCAGCAGCTGATCGGCGGCGGTCGCCCAGCCCTGCCGCCGCACCTGCTCCACACGGGCCTTAAGCGCCAGAGGATCGGTGAGGGTCGCCGGCGTGTAGGTCTTGAGCGGCCGTGACAGAACCTGCTGCAACAGACAGGGCGATCCGAAGGCGAGCGCTACCATCCCATGCGCCGAAGCGGCGAAATCAAGCGTGGCGCCGGGGCGAACGCCGAACTCGACCAGCGTCTTGCCCTGCAGCAGCTCCAGGATGACGACCGCTTCCTCGACCAAGGCGGAGACGGTCACCGTCTGGCCGGTCTCGTCGCGGAGCCGCCCCATCTCGGGCCGCGTCGCGCCCAGCACGTCGAAACGGTGCCGGACTGCCTCGCCGAGCTCCAGCAGCTTGATTCCGATCTCGTAGCGCTCGGTGTCACGGTCCTGCAGCACATAGCCGTGCTGCATCAGCGCGCGGAGATGCCGATGCGTCCGCGCCTTGGAAATCCCCATCTCCCGCGCGATGTCCGACATGGCGCGCGGCCGGGCGGAGCCGGCGAGCAGCTCGATCAGGCTCAGCACGAGGTCGACCGAGGCCAGTCCGTTTTCGTCCCGCGAAAGAGGTTCTTCGACGATCGTCATTAGAGCCTGGTTGTTCCGATTACCGGAACAATGTTTCGATTTACAAAAACCCTCTCACGCGGCAAGGTGGGAGTCAAGCAGCTGCAAGCCGAGGCCAAATGGAGAGTTTCCGGCAGAGAGTGGGGGATGGCGCCGCGTTGGTCGGCAGCTTCGTCAAAACCGGCTCGCACCAGGTGATCGAGGTGCTGGGCGCGGCCGGGCTCGACTTTGCCGTTGTCGACGCGGAGCACGCGCCCTTCGACGCGGCGACGCTTGACCGTATGGCGCTCGCCGGCCGGGCCGTCGCCCTTCCCTGCCTGGTCCGCGTGTCCGAGATGGCGGCAGCCCGGATCGGCCAGGCGCTCGATCTCGGTTTTGCGGGCGTAGTCGTGCCGCATGTGGCGAGCGGAGACGCCGCGAGGCAGATTCTCGCTGCCGCCAAATATGCGGGACGCCAGCGGGGCTATTCGCCCTCGACCCGCGCCGGCGGCTACGGGACCAGAGCCGGCTATCTCGCCGCCGCCGATGAAGAAAGCTCGGTGTGGATTCAAATCGAAGACGAGCCTGCCTTGAATCGGCTCGACGAGATCGCGGCGGTCGAAGAGATCGATTGCCTCTTCGTCGGTCGCGCCGATCTCGCGGTTTCGCTTGGCGTCGAAGGCGCGCGGCACGCGCGTGTAGCCGATGCGGTGAAGGCGATCGCAGAAGCCGGCAAGCGCCACGGCCGGCGCGTCGGCATCTTCATTCCGGACACGACCGAGATTCCCGAGCTGCTGGCGCTCGGCATCACCATATTCGTTTGCGGAACCGACCAGAGCTACATGCTGGCGGAAGGGAAGCGGATCAAGAAAGAGACGACCGCCGTGTTTTCGAGAAAGGCCTAGAAGGATGACGAGACAGCCTGCGATCTATTTGCCCCATGGTGGAGGCCCCTGCTTCTTCATGGACCCGCCGCTGGACGAGCCCACGCGTTGGGTGGCGATGGAAGCTTATCTGCGCGGGCTGTCAAAAATGCTGCCGCAACGCCCCGCGGCGCTGCTGATCATCTCGGCGCATTGGGAGATGCCGAAGCCGACCGTGCTGTCGGCCGCGCATCCCGGGATGCTCTATGATTATTCGGGCTTCCCGCCACATACCTATCGGCTAACCTATCCGGCTCCAGGCGCGCCGGAACTCGGAGCGCGCGTACGCAAGATGCTGGCCGAGGCCGGCATCGAGAGCGACGAGGATCCGAAGCGGGATTACGACCATGGCGTCTTCATCCCGATGAAGGTGAGCTTCCCCGATGCCGACATTCCGATCCTGCAGCTTTCGCTGGAGCGCGGCCTCGATCCGGCACGCCACATCGCGATCGGCCGCGCGCTGGCGCCGCTACGCGACGACAACATCCTCATCATCGGCAGCGGTCTCAGCTTCCACGATCTGATGGCGCTCGGCGATCCGCGCGCCAACGCCCCAGCCAAGGCCTTCGACGATTGGCTGACGGACACGCTCTGCGACGGCCCCATCGATCAGCGTGAAGTGAAGCTCGCCCGCTGGGCCGACGCCCCTGCCGCGCGCATCGCCCACCCCCGCGAGGAGCACCTACTCCCGCTGATGGTCGCCGCCGGCGCCGGCCACGATGATCCGGGCCGTCACACCTTCAGCGGCACGATCTGGGGCAAGGCGGTCTCGGCCTATCATTTCGGGTAGGCGATACCCAAAATGAATTGTCGTTCCCGCGTATGCGGGAATGACCCGTTAAATCTCGCTCCGCCGCGGCAGCGACGCCTGCGCGCCCTCGCGGCCGACACAAATCCGTGCTGCGCGCAAGCCCAGGCTTGCGGCTTCATCCGTGTCGAGTCCCTCGACCAATCCCGCCGCGAAGCCGCCGATGAAGCTGTCACCGGCCGCGGTCGTATCGACGACTTCGGCCGGCATTGCGGGTAAGTGGCGCGTACCGCGATCATCCGCGATCAAGATCCCCGCCGCGCCGAGCGTGACGATCACGCACGCGACGCCCTGCGCACGCAATATTGCGGCAGCGCGGGTGGCGGACGGCACGTCGTGCACATCGACACCCGTCAGGATGCTCGCCTCGGATTCATTGGGAATCAGATAATCGACGCCGTCGAGGAGTTCGGCCGGAAGCAGCAGCGCGGGCGCGGGGTTGAGCAGCACCGGCACCTTCGCCGCGGCGGCACGCGCGACTGCGGCCGATACGGTTTCGAGCGGCACTTCGAGCTGGCAGACGAGAAGTGAGGCCGTATCGATTCGTGCTCTCTGCGCGACAACATCGGCCGCATCGAGCCGACCATTGGCGCCGGCGGCGATCACAATCCGGTTCTGACCGTCCGGCGTCAGCAGGATCGCGGCCGCGCCGGTCGCCACGCCCTCCGTCGGCACGACGCCGTCGACGATGATCCCCTCCTCCTTGAGCGCGGTCCTCAGCATCAATCCCGCCGGATCGTCCCCCACACGTCCGATCATCGCCACGGACGCGCCCATGCGTGCGCAGGCGACTGCTTGATTCGCGCCCTTCCCGCCGCAGAAAGTGGCGCTGCGTTCGCTGGCCAAGGTCTCGCCGGCCTCCGGCATCCGCGGGATGTTGAGCACGAAATCGAGATTCAGACTGCCGAGAACAGCGACGGTTCGCGATACGTTGGCTGGCATTTTACCATCCTCACTGGCGCAAAATGCTGTTCGCGCGCAATACAGATCAAGCACTCGATACCGTGCTAGCATTGCCTGTCAAGTCAGCAGGAGCGGAACATGGCGAGCGCGTTTCTCAACAAGACCATCCGGCGATTTATGACGGCGCTCGCCGTCTCTCTGGCGGTTGCGGACGTGGCAGCTGCGGCGCCGGTCGCGACGATCGACAGCGGCCAACTTACCGGCAAGATCGAAGGCGGCGCGGACGCTTTCCTTGGCATTCCGTTCGCCCGACCGCCTGTAGGATCGCTCCGCTGGCGGCCGCCCCAGCCGCCGGCCGCTTGGATCGGCGCGCGGCAAGCCACGTCTTACGGTCCCGACTGCATGCAGATTCCGATGTCGAGCGCGCCCGGTCCGGGCTTCGCCAACCCGACCAGCGAGGATTGTCTCTACGTCAATGTCTGGACGCCTTCTAGGCGACCCTCGAAAACGATGCCTGTCATGGTCTGGATCTATGGCGGCGCCTTCATCATGGGCGCGGGATCCTATCCCGACTATGACGGCGCGCATTTTGCCGAAGACGGCATCGTGCTGGTCACGTTCAACTACCGCGTCGGGCTATTCGGGTTCTTCGCCCATCCGGCGCTCACGCGCGAGGCGGGCGGCGCGCCGGTCGGCAATTACGGCCTCATGGATCAGATCGCCGCGCTGAAATGGGTGCAACGGAACATCGCCGCGTTCGGCGGCGATCCGAAGAACGTCACCATCTTCGGCGAATCTGCGGGCGGCGTGTTCGTGAACACGCTCCTCGAATCACCGGCGGCGCGCGGACTCTTCGCCAAGGCGATCAGCGAATCGGGCGGCGGCCGCACGCTTGCCGGCGGGCTTGGATGGCCTGCATTGTCGAGCGGTCCCGGCTCTGCCGAATCGCGCGGCGCGGCCTGGGCCCGCTCGGTCGGCGTGACCGGCGACGACGTCGCAGCGCTGCGCGCGATCCCGGCCGACGTCCTCGTGAAAGCGAGCGTATCAGGCAAGCTTCCCTCACCGATCATCGACGGAAAGCTCATTCCGTATACGATCGACGAAGCGATGGCGCATGGGCATCGCCTCTCGGTGCCCTATATGGTCGGAGCCAATTCCTGGGAGGAGAGCTTGCTGCAATATCTCCCCAACGAAGCGCATGACTATGTCGCGGCGATGACGCCGGCCACGCGCAAGGAGGCGCTCGCTCTTTATGACGACGGCGGCAATGCCGATGAGGACACGGCGGCTAAGAAACTCTGGGGCGAGGCGTTCATGGTCGCGCCGGCGCGCGCACTTGCGCGCGCCATGGCCGCGTCTGGCGCGCCGACTTATCTCTACCACTATGCCTACGTGCCGGTAGCGATGCGCGGCAAGGTGCCGGGCGCTGCGCACAGCGCGGAGATAAATCTCGTCTTCGCCAATGAGGGACGGGTGTCGATGTTCGGCGAAGGCATTGCCGACAAGACGATCGCGGATCTGATGCATGGCTACTGGGTCGCGTTCGCCCGCACGGGCGATCCGAATGGCGATGGACGGCCGAAATGGCCCCGCTATTCGGCGACGAACGACACCCTGCTCGACATTACGAACGACGGAGCCGCCGCAAGGAAGGACTTCGAGGAAACGCGACTCAATTTGCTCGACCGCATCGCCGCACCGAAGCAACCTTAGGTCTAGACTGCCCGCGTTCGCCGCATCATGTCCTGGATGTGCTCGCCGAAACTCGTGGCTGGTGAAGGCGCCTCTCCGGCTTTGAGACAGGTGGGCGCGCATTCGAAGACGTAATCATAGGGCGGGTTGAAGAAGGTCGCGACCGAATAGCGGTCGGCGCCCTTGTTGTTCAGCACGCGATGGACGTTCGAATGATAGAGGCCGTTCGTCAGCCTCGGCACCATGTCGCCCAGATTGATCACGAAGGTGCCCGGCACCGGGTCGGCTCGTATCCATCCGCCGTCGGGACTCTGCACTTCGAGCCCGCCCTGGCCGTCCTGCAGCAGGATGGTGATGAAACCCCAATCGGTGTGCGCGCCCGCGCCCAATTGGTTGAATCGCGCATTCACCGGATGCGGCGGATAATGCAGCAGCCTGACCGCGCAGTTGGGCTCGACCGTACCGGCATCGAAATAATCCTCGGGCAAATCGAGCGACAGCGCGAGGATCGCGGCAAGCCGCCGGCCCAACTGCGCCATCGCATCGGTGTAAGTTTCCATCTGTCGTCGGAAACCGGGAATACCCCCCGGCCATTGGTTTGGTCCTTCGAAGGGAACGCCGCGCTTCACCAATGGATGATCAGGCCCGAGCTCGCGACCGAGCATCAGGCTCTCCTTGAGATCAGGTGGCGAGTCGATGTCGAGCGCCTGACGCGCCATCGGATCGTAGCCGCGCTGATTGGCGGATTTGCCGATTTCGATCTCGAGCTTGGTCTCGAGCGGTTGCGCGAAGAAGATCCGCGCAAAATCAAGTTGACACGTCATCATTTCGGGCGCGATGCCGTGGCCGATCAGATAAAAGAAGCCGGTCTCGCGCGCGGCCTTGTGGACTTCCCAAGCGACCGTCTTGCGCCTGGCAAGGTCGGATGAGGACGCCTCGCTGAAATCGACGAGCGGAATGCTATCCGCTGCCTTGGGCGGCTCGTAGATGATCATCGCGCCGTTTCCCCGACCGGCCCGGCATCGAGCGCGCGATAGATGTGCGAGCGCTGCTCTGTCCGTTCCTCAAGCCCGAACAACGCGGCATAGAAAGAGACGATGCCGTCGAGATCGCGGACGAAAACGTTGACGCAAGCGAGCGTGACCACGGGATTCCCCGGAACTATTGCTACCGAGCCGCTGGCCGCAGCGAAGCGGCAAAAGCCCGTTCCGAGACCCCTCGCCGCACAGGCCCAATGGCCTGCGCGGCGAGAACGAGATGAGGATCTACTGCCTCAGAACGAATATCCGACGGTACCCATGATCTGCCTCGGCGGGATGTATTGCTGGCTGGTCGTGAAGGTGCCGTAGGGATCGGTGTAACGGGAATTGATTCCCGCCACATCGAAAAGGTTGGTGATGGAGAGCTGAACCGTCAGGTTGCTGTCGTTCGGAATATACTCGAAGTTGAGGTTCACCTGCGCGTAATCGGGCACGCGGTCGACCGCAGGCTCGGCGAAAATGCGCTGCCAGAACGAGCCGCGATAGATAATGTCGAGGCGCGGCGTCAGGATGCCCGGCGGAATCAGCATTCCGTCCCTGATCGGAAGGTCGTAGGAGAAGGCGAGCGAACCTAGGATGCCCGGCATCTTCGCCGGCTGGTTGCCGCCCACGTTACGAATCGCAGCGAGCTCGGCGGTAAAGCAGGCCGGATTGAAGAACGCGCCGCCGAACATACACGGCGCGGCAGTCTGGATGAGCCTCTGCTGGATCGTCGAGTCGAGCGCCCGGAATGTGCCCTCGATTTCGCCGTCCTCGAGCGAGAGGCTCGCATCGATATGCATACGGTCCTCGGGGCCGCCGGTATAGTTGGCCTCCGCCTCGGCGCCCCAGATATGAATCGAGGGAATGTTCTCGACGCCGCCCGCGAATTCGACCGGGTCGGTCGCGATGTACTGCATGTTCTTATAGATGTAGTAGAAGCCGGCGACGTTCAGCCGGAGATGACGGTCCATGAACTGGTTCTTGGCGCCCACCTCGAAGGCCGTGTTGGTCTCAGGCTGGAACTGGACCGTGGTGAAAAGACCGCCCGGCGTGTTGAGCCCGCCCGGCTTGTAGCCGCGCGACGCGCTCGCGTAGATCATGTTGTCGGGCGTGACGTTGTAGTCGACCTCGCCGCGCCAGGTCGGCACCAGATCCCAATAGCTGTTGGCGGAAAACGCGACCCGAGAAAGCGGATTCGCGAGGCCGGCGTTGAAATTATGCCCAAAGCCGTCATAGGAATCGTAGTTCACCCGCACGCCCCCCGTGAGGCGGAGATCGTCGGTGATGTGGTAGGTCGCCTGCGCGAACCAGGAATAGGATTTGCGATCGACAAGGATGTTCTGACCGAACACCAGATTCTTGGGCGGCGGGCTGAATTCGATATTGGGCGGCACGGCGAGCTGCGCCGCAGTCGGCGGCGCCGCGCAGAAGAAGACCACCTGGCTCGGGCATTCGTACTCGACAACGAACTGGCGCGATTTCTGGCTGAGCAGGAAAACGCCGGTGATCCAGTCGAGCTTGGTCTCGCCGTTCGAGAGGATGTCGAACTCCTCATTGTAATTCTGCATATGCGTGTTCCACGCCGCCACGTCATCATAGGTGTGGAGCTGCGCAAAGGTGCTGCGCGAGCTGTCCTCCTGCTGGACATGCTTCAAATATTGATAGGCGGTCACCGATTTCACGGTAAACCAGGGCGTGTCGTATTGAAGGTTGAGGTGCGTGACATTGGTGTTGAGCGCAAAGCGAGCTGGATAATCCTGCGACACCGTCCACGGATCCTCGTTGGGGTCGAGGATATTCTTCTGGGCCTGCCCGTTGGTGTCCGCGCTATAGAACTGAGTGCTCAAGGTCGCCGTGAACTCGTCGATCGGCTTCCACAGAATGGCGATCTTGCCGCTCACATCGTTGGCGTCGTCGAGATCGGTGCCGAGCGTCACGTTCTTGGTGAAGCCGTCATGGCCGTAATTCTGGGCGGAGGCACGGATGGCGAAAGTATCGCCCAGCGGAATATTGATCTCGCCCCGCTCCCGGTGCAGAGCGTAGTCGCCGATCGTGACGTCACCCTTGCCGCTGAACTCGCCCAGCTTGGGCTGCTGGGTAGTGACGTTGATCGCACCACCGGTCGAGCTCTGACCGTAGAGTGCGCCCTGGGGACCGCGCAGAATCTCGATATGGTCGATATCGAACAGCGTCTGGTCCAGCGAGATGGTGTTGGCGATATAAACGCCGTCCATGAAGAACGATACGCCCGGGCTCGTCGTCGGCGCGTTCTCCGGCGTTTCCAATCCAACGCCGCGAATGGTCACGATCGTTTCGTAGCCCGAGCTGTGGGTGATCTCCAAGCTCGGGACGCGGCCGTTGATATCGGCGAACTGGTTGATGTTCTCCTTCTGCAGCGTGTCGGCCTGGATCGCGCTGATCGCCAGCGGCGTCGTCTGCAGATTGGTGGTCCGGCGTTCCGCCGTCACGACGATCTCTTCAAGACCGCCGGCCGCGGCCGCGGGCTGGTCCCCCTGGGCCGGCTGCCCCCACGCCGGCGCCGCGGCCGAAGCCAAAACGGCGAGCATGCAGGATGAGAGGGGACGTCCCCGTGAGAAGGTCCGCGAAGGCTCCGACATGATTGCTCCCTTTATGTTGGTTAGAGCAGGCCCCTACGATTATGATCACTATGCCTGCGGTACTCGTCAAATTCTTGCGTCGCGGCGCACCGCGATTTGTGCGCGCTCCCTTGGCCCAAGGCTCCTTCCCGGACCAGTCAGGATCCGAGCGGGTGTCCTCGCATTATCAAGATTCGAGGCGCTTTGGCGCAAGCCGGCATCGTCCTTTCGCGGTAGAATCCTTGAAATTTCCGAATATAAGCCCTCGGAGCCCGAATAGATGACGGAAATGGCGCACAGGCAAGGGGAAGCTCGGCCCGAATTCGGCCTGCCGTCCGACCGGGGCGGCAAGGATTTCGGCGTCTTCCTGCCGATGGCCAACGGCGGGTGGATTCTTTCGACCAACTCGCCGATTCGCGAGGCCTCCTGGGACTACAATCGCAAGACCGCGATTCTGGCCGAGGAAATCGGCCTCGATTTCATCATGTCGATGGCCAAGTGGCGGGGCTATGGCGGCGTCACCCAGCAATGGCGGTACGCCCTCGATTCGCAGATGCTGATGGCCGCCTTGGCGACGGTAACCAAACGCGTCCGGATCGTAACCACCGTACATACGCTTCTGCAGAACCCGGCTGTCACGGCCAAGATGATCGCCACGCTCGACCATATCTCGAATGGGCGCGCCGGCCTCAATATCGTTACCGGCGCTTACAAGGGCGAATTCGAGCAGATGCAGGCCTGGCGCGAGAATGTCGGGCATGACGAGCGCTATGACCTGGCCGATGAATGGATCACCATCATCAAGCGGCTCTGGACCGAGGACTCCGTCACCTTCCATGGCAAATATTTCACCATGGAGGACTGCCAGTCGGACCCCAAGCCCATCCGACCGCCCTTCCTAGTCTGCGCAGGAACCTCGACTCGGGGAATGCGCTTCACCGCCGACCAGGTGGACGTCATGTTCTGCACCGGCAAGGATCATGACGAGATGGCTCAGGTCAGCACTGACATGAAGGCGATGGCGCGCAAAGCCGGGCGTTCGATCAAGACCTATACAATGTTGAATCTGGTGATCGGCGAGACAGAGGCCGCCGCTCAGGCCGAAGCCGAGCTCTACCGCGACGGCTTCGATTGGGAGGCCTGTAAGGGCATGATGCGAGCCTATGGCTTCCTCGATTCGGAGATCGGCAAGGAGAACGCCTTCGTCGCCAAGGCGCGTTCCGGCTTCATGTCCGCGCATCTCATCGGCTCGGCCGAAAATATCACGCGACAGCTCATCGATTTGCTCGATAAAACCCAGCTTGACGGCATGATGCTAATCTTCCCGGACTATTTGAAAGGGATGCCGGTTTTCGCGCGCGAGGTGCTGCCGCATATCCGGGCCCGTTTCCCCGAGCGCGCGGGGCTTGCCCATGCCGGTTGATCCGCCGATCGATGCAGCCAAGCTGCCTTCCCTGATCGATCCGGCGCGCACGGCGCTTCTGGTGATCGATGTGCAGGAGGATTTCGTGTCGCCGGCGGGGGCGCCCGGTCGCTGGGGTGTCGATCTCGCGATTCTCGAGCCCGCGCTCACCAATGTCGAAACCCTGATCGATGTCGCACGCGCCAAAGGCGTGCCGCTCGTCTTCGCGCGGGTCGTCACCCGCCCGGAGACCGACTCCAGCGCCCTCGTGCACCTGCATCAGCGCAAAGGCCGCCCGCCCCAAGCGGTCGCAATCTGCCGCGCCGGCACCAGCGGAGCCAATTATTACCGCGTGGAGCCCAAGCCGGGCGATATCGAGATCGAGAAGACCCTTTATTCCTGCTTCGTCGGCACCGACCTCGACGCCCGGCTCAAGGCGCGCGGGATCGACACGCTCGTGGTCGTCGGATTCACCACCGATTGCTGCGTCGACAGCACCGCCCGCGACGCCTTTCACCGCAATTACGATGTCTTCGTGGTCAGCGATGCCTGCGCCGCCTATGAGGTGGACCTGCATCTAGGCGCGCTGAACGGCCTTTCGAAGAACTGCGCTCTGCTGGCGGAGACGAAAGCGGTCCTCGCCGCCTGGTCGTAACGCCGGTCAATCCTTCGGCGGGAAAATTCCGCGGGGGATCCGGACATGGATCCCCTGCCGTCTGTCGACCACCTGGGTCACCGCGAAATCGGCCGCAACGCTCATCAGCGAATAGGCGTCCCCTTTCGAGAGGCCCTGATGCTCGCTCAGGAGCGTCAGCATATCGATCGAGGCCTGGCGCATGGCGACATTCAGATCTTCGTCGAAGCCATGCACGATCCAGCAATCGGGTGTCTCGAGCAACGGCGACGGAAAGGTGAAGTCCCGTCGCAGCACGACCTGGAAGAGCACGTCGAGCGAGGCTTCGATGGCGGTTCCGGAAAGCTCGCCGTCCCCTTGGGAAATGTGCGGATCGCCGATCGAGAAGAGAGCGCCCTCGACCTGCACGGGGTAGTACATCGTGGCCCCGGCGCCGATCCGCCAATTGTCGATGTTGCCGCCATGCTTGCCCGGCGGAACGGTGCTCACGCGCCCTTTGGCGTCCGGCGCGACCCCCGCCGTGCCGAGATGCGGCCGCACCGGAATCCGGACGCCTTCGAGCGCCTTCTGGCGGTCGCATTCGGGGCAGCGTGTGATCGTGCCGGGGACACTGTACGTGCCGGGAAAATCATAGGCATAAACCGCCTGGGCAGTGTTGCCGTTCGAATCGATCCGATAGATCGTCACGCGCTCCTTCTCGCCCATCTCCTTGTAGAGGTAGCCCCAGTTCGCGGCCAGGTTGGATCCGTAGCGAACCCGCGGCGTCATCGAGAGATATCGGACCTCCAAAATGTCGCCCGGCTTGGCGCCCTCGACATGGAGGGGGCCCGTCATGATGTGGACGCCGGGATTGCGGTCCTCGGGCGGGATCTCGCGGAAGATGGCGGCGACGCCCTCATCCATCAGGAGATCGGGGTCGTCGCCGGCATGATGGGTGACCGCCTCGGCCTGGACGAGATCGCCGCTCTTCACCTTGAGAATCGGCGCCAGCGAGGCATCGAAATAGCCCCAATGGACCGTTTTGGGCGTCGCGCGGATTTTATGAAGGGCAGTCGGGACGATCTTCTCGCGAACGGCGAGATCATTTCGATCGAGCGGCATCGATCACCCCATAGGCTGGAAAGACAGGAAATTTCAGGAATAAGAGTACGGACGAAAGCATTGTTTTTCTTGCTTCGCAACGCATCCGATCTTGTCCGGCACCGGGAAAAACTCGCGCTTCGGAGAATTCAAATGGCAGTTCGCCCTCAGCCAAGACGGATTGCCCAAAAAAGTCGCATAACACGCCTATCAACATAGGACGCAACACATGCCGCGCTCGATTTTAAACGACCAGTTCTTTGATAGCTTTTCGAGCTCGATCCTGAGCTTCGCGGAAGGCGAGTCGCTGCCGCCGGCCTGTTATGTCAGCCCGGAATTCTTCGAGTTCGAAAAAGAGACCATGTTCTTCAAGGAATGGCTCTGTGTCGGTCGTGAATCCTGGGTCAAAGAACCGGGCGAATATTTCACGTCCAACCATGTCGGCGAGCCCCTCATCATCACCCGCACCAAGGACGGCGAAGTCGCGGCCATGTCCGCCGTGTGCCAGCATCGCGGCATGCTGGTGGCCGAAGGTTGCGGCAAGTCCCATTCGCTGGTCTGCCCCTATCACCATTGGGTCTATTCGCTCGACGGGAAGCTGGTGGGGGCGCCCGCCATGGAGCAGACCAAGAATTTCGACATGGCCGATCACGGCCTGCCGCGGCTGAAGGTCGAGATCTGGCAGGGATTCATCTTCGTCAATTTCTCGCCCGACGCGCCGCCGCTCGCCCCTCGCCTGAAGGCCCTCGACCCGCTGGTCGCGAATTTCGAGCTCGCCAAGATCGACGGCCGGCGCCCCGGACCGCCGACGCGGTTCAATTGGAACTGGAAGGTGATGTTCGAGAACAACAATGACGGCTACCATGCAAACAAGCTGCATCGCGGGCCGCTGCACGACCATATTCCGAGCGCGCTGGCCGCTTTCCCCGAGCTGCCCGCCGACACGGCCGGCTACTACCGCACCAACGGAACGAAAGTTACCGACGCGAGCTTCAATCCGACCTTGAAGGCGCTATTGCCGGTGTTCCCGAAATTGACGATCGAGGAGCGCAACCGGGTTCTCTTCGTCAATGTTCCGCCGTCGCTGTCGCTGGTGATGAACGTCGACATGGTCCTCTATCTGATCATCCACGCGGAGGACGCAGACCATCATTCGATGGGCATCGGCTCGCTCGTCGCTCCGGGCGCGCTGGAGGATCCGATGTTCGACCGGCTGATGAAAATCAATCAGGATTCGGTGGCCGAGATCGTTGCCCAGGACCAGCATGTCGACGAGCTGGTGCAGGTGGGGCTCAAATCCAAATTCGCCCCCCGCGGCCGCTATTCCTGGCAGGAAGGCGCCCAGCGCCAATTCAACCTGTGGCTGGTCGACCGCTATCGGAAGGGCTGGGAAAGCTACAAGGGCCGGCAGATTCAGTGAGTGCTGGCGCCGGTGCCGAGGCGCTGCTGACGGAAGGCGCGCGGCGTCATGCCGTAATCGGCGCGGAACGAGCGACTGAAATGGGCCGCGTCGTTGAAGCCCCAGCGGAAACAGATGTCGCTGATCGACAGGCTACGATGCGCGACGCTCGCCAGATCCGCATGGCAATGCTCCAGCCGCCGCTTGCGCAGATACTGGCTGAAGCTCATGCCCGCCTGCTGGAACAGCTTCTGGATATAGCGCGCCGAGACATGCTGCTGCTCGGCGATCTGATGGAGCGTCAAGTCGCCGTCGCCGAGCTGCATCTCGATCGCCTGAGAGATTCGGTGAAAGTTGCTGGCTCCGGCCACGTCGAAACAGCTCAACGCCGAGCTTTCGGCCAGGCTGGAGACGACGAACTCCGACAGCGCCACCTCGATCGGCCGGAGATATTCGTCGGTCAGATCCTCAAGATCGTCGACGATCGAGCGCAGTAGAGTCGAAAAGATCCGGTTGCCGGTGATTTGGCTGGTCAGCGTTCCGAGCGGCAGGACCTGCAGGTTGAGCAACCGCGGATAGAGCATCGTTTGCGGGATGCGAATATAGAGCATGACGAAATCGTCGGGCAGCCTAAGCGTCGAATCTGCGCCCGTCGGGCCGTAAAGGATGTCGCCAAGACGCAGATCGCAATCATGCTCGCCGTCATCGAGCCGGAATACGCCCTGGATCGGCAGCGCGAGCCATAGGCACGGCGGGCGCGCCGAGCAGGCGCCGGACAGGACTTGGGCCGAGGAAGAGACACGCGACAGCTCGATGCCGAGGGGCGAGACGATGGCGGACACATCGCCATGGAAGCCGGATTGATCCTGCACGCGCGTGGCGGGCAAAGAAATCTGCCGCAGCGCCTCTTGCCAGACTTTCTCCCTGTCTTGGCCGCTGACCTCGTCGGTCGTACATTTCCAGGACTTCATCTCACCGCAATACCCCGCGCGATCACGAGCCTATATTCGGCAGGCTCGCTGACTATAATAGGCAAAATTCATGCCAATCAAGCGCCCGGAGCGATGCGACCGTTTGCCCGAAGTTTTAATTGCCTAGGAAGCCAGGCTCGGTTGCGGCTTTTTGGCGGACTGCCGAACGCCGAGAGCTCTCTCTGATCGCTGCAAAATCGCCGCGCTGGTCCTGGGATGGTTACGGAATGAGCAGGTCGCCGGGTTCTTGGGCAGGCCCAAGGTTCAGCCGGTCGTAAAATCCGTGCCGCGGGTGACGACGGCCCAAGCCTCGATCTCCGCCTTCTGCTGCGCCATCTTGTCGGTCATGTAGCCTAGCGCATCGGACCCGAGCAGAAGCCGCAGCGGGGGCTCCGGCGCGTCGGCAACGGCGAGGATCGCGCTCGCGACCTTGGCCGGATCCCCGATCTCATGGCCGGCATGCTCCTTCAAGATACGCCGCGATTGTCCGACAGTCGGGTCGTAATCCTCGATCACCCGCTCGGTCCAGAGTCGCGAGCCTTTGGCGAATTCGGTCCGGAACCCCCCCGGCTCGATCATCGACACCTTGATTCCGAGAGGCGCTACTTCGAGGGCCAGCGTCTCGCAGATGCCCTCGAGCGCGAATTTGCTGCCGGAATAGATACCGAGGCTAGGCCAGCCGACGAGGCCGGAAACCGATGTGATATTGATCAGCCGCCCGGCGCGCCGTGCCCGCATGTAGGGAAGAATCGCCTGAAGGACCGCGACCGCGCCGAACACATTGACCTCGAACTGCGCCCGGATCTCGGCCATCGTCGCTTCCTCGACGGCGCCGACCAGCCCGTAACCGGCATTGTTCACCAATATGTCGATTCCGCCGGTTGCCTCCTCCGCGGCCTTGACGGCGGCGTGCACGGCGGCCTCGTCGGTCACGTCGAGCAGCATGCCGACGGAGCGGCCAGGCGCCAGCGCCGCGAAATGGGTCCGCGCTTTCTCGTTCCGCACCGTTCCGACGACGATGTCGCCGCGGCCGAGAGCAGCTTCCGCGACGGCGCGGCCAAATCCCGAGCTGACGCCGGTGACCATCCAGGCCTTGGGACGGTTCTTGTCGGTAGACGATGTCGGCATGACTTTTCCTTGTCCGATAAAGGCGGTCGGCATTCCGTTCAAACAGAAGTGGAGTGGCCTGTCTTGCCTTCCTACGCTAGAATCGTTGTCCGACGGCCAATCGCCCCGACAAGAGGCGGTGCATGTTCAGGCAAGACGGTTCATGGGCGGCTCTCTCAGAGTTGACGAACGGCCAGTGCCCGTTCCGGGAGTAAGATGACCAGCATTCCCGCCCAGGATCAGCGGCTCCTCAAATGGCTGATGTTCAGCGCGGTTTCGCTCGCTTTCTTCTTCCTCAACATGGCCACATTCACGTCGCTCGGCGTCGTGCTGTTCACGATGGAAGCGGAGCTGCATTGGTCGGTCGCCTGGGCGGTGTTCAGCTTCACGTTCCTGGGTTTCGCGTGCGGCCTGTCGAGCCCTCTGCCGGGCATGACGATGCGCGCCTGGGGCGCGCGGCCGACTGTCTGCGTCGGCGCCGGATTGCTGGCGATCGGCTTCTATCTCGCCTCGATCAGCCATTCGCTGCTGCTGTTTTATATCGCGATGACCTTGCTCGGCATCGGCTACTCGTTCGCCGGGAACGTGCCTTCCGTCTATCTGATCGCCGGCTGGTTCCAACGCCGCGCGCCGCGCATGATCGGCGCCTATATGATGTTGGGAGCGGCCGGTGCCGCGGTTGGCCCCTTCATTGTCGAGCGGATCGTCGCGCAGGGCGGCTGGCGCGGTCACTGGAACGCGATGGCGTGGGCGTCGATCGCAATCGGGCTCTTCTGCTTCGCCGTTATACGCGAAGCGCGAGTGTCGAAGACACAGACCGAACCGATACGACATAGGCATGTGTGGCGGACGGCGCGGAGTCGGCCGTTCATCCTGGTCGCGCTCGTCATGAGCGGCACCATGGCTTGCGTGACGACGAATGCCGCGATCGGCCCGAATCATCTGGTGAAACTGGGTGACAATCTGGAGCAAGCCGCTCTCGTCCTGAGCTTCATCGGCGCGGTCGCGACCGTTCTCAAAGCGGCTTCCGGCTGGCTCTGCGAGCTGATCAAATCGACGACGGTCACTGCGGCCGGCCTTGTGATGCAAGGGGTCGGAGTCTTCATCTTCGCCATTGCCCACAGCGACTTCCTGCAATATCTGAGCGCGCTCGTCTTCGGCGTCGGCTGGGGCCTTGCGTATGTGGCGGCCACGGTGGTGCTGCTGGACCATTTCGGGCGCGACATGGGCTCTCAGCTCCTGTCGATCGTCTGGTTCTTCGTGAGCGTGGCCGGACTCGGACCGTTTGCGGCCGGCTGGATCGCAGACACCTACGGGACCTTCGCGCCGGTCTACGTGATCTATGCAATCTTCATGGTGCTGCTGGCCGTGCCGGTCCTTTCCCTGCCCCGCCCGGCACAGTCCGGACTCGCGCCTTCCCGCAGCAACGATGCCAGCTTGACCGCCAGGGCAAAGGCCGTCTGACCAACAGAAGCCCCAGGGATGGATATGCCCGAACCGTCCGCCGCTGCCATTGCGATCGACCTGATGGTGATCGATGCGACGCTCGTCACGATGGATGCCCAGCGCCGCATCATCAAAGACGGCGCGATAGCGGTGCATGACGGGATCATCGTCGCAATCGGCAAATCGGCGGATCTCAAGCCAAAATACCAGGCACACGAGACGATCGACGGCCGCCGTTTCGTCATCACGCCTGGCCTCGTGAATACGCATGTGCATGTAACCGGCGAGCCGCTGACGCGCGGCCTCGTGCCCGACGATGCCGGCTTCGAGGAGAACGTCTTCCAATGGCTCGTGCCCGTGCACATGGCCTATACGGAAGCCGACGAGCGGCTGGCCAGCCAATGTGCCGCGCTCGAGATGCTGCGAACCGGCACGACCTGCTTCCTGGAAGCCGGCACCATCCGCTTTCTCGATTCGGTCGTGGACGGCCTCACGGAGATCGGCATTCGCGGCCGCGTCGGACAATGGGCCTGGGATTTCAACCCCCAAGATCAGAGCCATCCAAAGGCCGCGACCGATGCGGCGATCAGGTTGCTCGATGACGAGATCGCGCGCTATCCGGCCGGCGCCGGCCAGCGGATCGCGGCATGGCCCATCCTGATCGGCCATATGACTTGCAGCGGGGACCTCTGGAGGGCTGCCAAGAATCTCGCCGACCGGCACGGCGTTGGCGTCGGCGCGCATATGAGCCCCGTGCAGGCCGATCCCGACTGGTTTCTCGCGCGCCATGGCTGCCGCCCGATCGAATATCTGCATCAGATCGACGCGCTCGGCTCCAACACCGTCTTCACGCATGCGGTGCATCTGAACGATAGCGAGGTCGCGCTGCTGGCTGACGCCGGCGCAAGCATCGCCCATTGCGCGACCAGCGCGCTAAAGGGCGCCTATGGCGCGACGGCTGTCGGCAAAATGCCGGAGATGCAGACGCGCGGCGTGAATGTGACGATCGGCACCGATGGCAACAACAACAGCAATTATCACGATCTCATGCGGGCGACCTATCTGCTCGCCGGCCTTTTCAAGGATTGCCGCCGCGACCCCACTCTGTTTCCGACCGAGCGGGCTTTCACTTGCGCGACGCTGAACGGCGCGAAGGCGTTGCGTCTCTCCGATCAGATCGGATCGCTCGAGCCGGGAAAGAAAGCGGACTTCGTTGCGCACGATACATGGCGGTCGGAATGGCGGCCCTTGTTCGATATCCCCAACCAGCTCGTCTGGTCGGCCGACGGGCGCGGCGTACACAGCGTCTGGGTCGACGGCAAGCGGGTGATCGATAATTACCGTTGCACGACCGTCGACGAAGATCGGCTGTTCGCCGAAGCACAGGCCGCCGGCGAGAAGATTGTCGAACGTGCGGGGCTTTCTGTGAAAAGCCGGTGGCCGGTCATCTGATCGAACCCGCGATGCGGCTCCGTTGGACGACGCTGAAGATGCTGTTTGCGACGGGCGTGCTCTATCTCATCATGATGGGCACGACCTTCTCGTCACTGGGTGTCGTCCTGCCGCACATGATTCCGTCGCTCGGCATGAATTTCGGCCAGGCGGGAATCGGCTTCACGCTGCTGACGCTCGCCGCCGGAACGTCGAGCATGCTGCCGGCGGTAACCATCCGACGCTGGAACGCGCGCGTCACGATCCTGCTCGGCGTGCTGACCCTGCTGCTGGCCTACGGGACATTGGCGGCAAGTCCGACGCCGCTCGTCTATTACATCGGCGCGACGCTGCTCGGCGTCGGCTTCAGCATGATCGGCGCGGTTCCGGCCTTGCACATCCTGGGCGGCTGGGACCAGCAGAGGCGCTCGCTCGTGTTCGGCGCCTATCTCGCAATGGGCGGCCTCGGCGGCGCGCTCTGGCCGACGGTGGTCGAGACGACGATCGCGGGATTCGGCGGCTGGCGCGCCTATTGGTGGACGATGGCCGGCCTGATCGCGATCACCGGGACGATCGCCGTTTCGATCATCCGTGAGCGGCCTGTCGAAAGCGCGGCGGAAATCCTCGAGGACGAAACGAACGCTTGGACCCTCTCCGAGGCGCTTCGCACGCCGCAATTCTACATCATCGCCTCTGCGATCGCCGCTACGTATCTGATCGCCTCGACCGTCAACGCCTTCACGATTTCCTATCTGACTCTGATCGGCGTTTCGACCACGATCGCGGTGATCACCTTCTCCATCCAATCCTCCTGCCATGCCGCCTTTCCGCTTCTAATGGGCGGCATCGCCGGACGCGTCGGAGTCAAGGCGCTGCTGGTGCTGGGCCTTGTCATTCAGACGATCGGCATGGTTGGCCTGGCCAAGGGAACCTCGCTGCCGGTCCTGATCGTCTTCGCAATCGGCGTAGGCGGCGGATATGGCACGATCTTCCTCGCCACGACGCTCTCGCTACAGGAATATTTCGGCCGGACGAACTATCCGCAAATATTCGGCAGCAACCAGCTCTTTACGACCGTCGCAGTCTTGGGGCCGGCCCTTGTGGGCCGTGTCGCCGATCTGACCGGCCGCTTCGATCTGTCCTTTTTCGGACTGGCCGGAATATTGGCGCTAACCGCCGCGGGAACAGCCATGCTGCGGCCTCCGGTGCGGCGCGGGGGCCTAGTCCCAGCGAATTCAACGGGTTGATCAAAGCGAACACTCATCAAGAGACCGGGCGTATGCTGACAAGACGCGGTCGAGCGCCTATGTGACAGTACGGAACGGTGCAATGGCGCCGCGGCGGGCAGATCGAGCCCGGCGGAGGGTGCGGGAAATCCGATGGGTTACGATACGATCGAGGTGAGGCCGCTGACGCGCCGCATCGGCGCCGAGATATTCGGCGCCGATCTGGGCAGGCCGCTCGGCAACCGCCAAGTGGATGAGATCCACGAGGCGCTGATCCAGCATCAGGTGATCTTCTTTCGCGACCAGATCATGAGCCACGAGGCCCATAAGGCCTTCGGCCGCCATTTCGGGCCGCTCGCCATTCATTCCGGCGTGCCGGGCCTCACCGACCATCCGGAGATCGTCGCCATTCATGCCGACGGCAACTCGAAATTCGTCGCCGGCGAATCCTGGCATTCGGACCTGACGGCCGATGCTGAGCCGCCGCTCGGCAGCATCCTCTATTTGCCGACCGTGCCGGAGACAGGCGGCGATACGATCTTCGCCAGTATGTATGCAGCCTACGACCGGCTCTCGGACCGCATGAAGACCTATCTGGAGGGGCTGACCGCCGAGCATGACGCGGACCATGTCTATCGGCCGCTCTTTCCCGATGCGGACCGCAAATATCCGCGTTCGATCCATCCGGTGATCCGCACTCACCCGGTGAGCGGCCGCAAGCTGATCTTCGTCAACCCGTCCTACACGACCCATATCATCGGCGTCTCGAAGGACGAGAGCAGCGCGATCCTGGGCTATCTCTACAAACATTGCAGCAACCCGGATTTCCAGTGCCGATTCCGCTGGCGGCCCAACTCGGTGGCCTTCTGGGACAATCGTTGCACTTGGCATCAGGCCATCTGGGACTATTTCCCCGACACGCGCTCCGGTTACCGAGTGACGGTGGCCGGCGATAGGCCTTTCTGACAAAGGATCAGCAAGATGGACACGATACCCGGAACGACGATCACCGAGCTCAAGCCCGGTTTCGGCGCGGAGATATCGGGAATCGACCTCGCCAAGGCCGATGACGGGACGCTCGATGCGGTGGTTGACGTCTTCAACCACCATGGCGCGATTCTGCTTCGCCGCCAGGACATGACTCCGGAGAAGCTGATACATTTCATGTCGCGCTTCGGCGAGCCGGAGGGCCATACACAGAAGCAATTCACCTTGCCCGGCTATCCTCCGATCTACATCCTCTCGAACAAGAAGCGACCCGACGGCACGCCGATCGGCGCGCACAATGACGGCGTCGGCTGGCATACCGACTATTCCTACAAGGAAGTGCCGGTGATGTGCACGATGCTCTACGCTGTCGAGGTGCCGCCCGAGGGTTCCGACACGCTTCTGGCCGATCAATGCGCCGCCTACGATGCGCTCCCTGAGGAACGCAAGCGCCAGCTCGATCCGCTGGTTCTACATCACTCCTATCAGTACTTCATGTCGACGCGGGAATATGGCCGTATGGAGCTGAGCCCGCAGCTCAAGGCGGAGAATCCCGACGTCTTTCATCCGCTGATCCGCGTTCATCCGGCAAACGGCCGCCGTGCGCTCTGGGCCAGCACCGGGACTGTCAAAGAAATAGTCGGGATGCCCAATCCCGAGGGACTGAAGCTGATCGACGAGCTGGTCGATTTCATCACGCAGGACCGTTTCGTCTACCGTCATAAATGGCAGGTGGGCGACGTTCTGGTGTGGGATAATCGCTGCACGCTGCATACCGGCACGCTCTATGACGACACAAAGTACGACCGGCTGATGCACCGTCTGTGGGCCAAAGGCCAGAAGCCCGTCGGCGTCGTGCAGCAGTAGTTAGCTCGCCTTGCGCAGCGGCGGGTCGGACTCGGCGCGGCCCGCCACGAGCGCTTCGAGCGCACCGGATGAATAGCTGCAGACCAGAACGGTCTTGAATTCCGTTCGCGACGCGACGATCTTCCATTCGCCGCCGACCTTCTCATAGCTGTCGTGATAGAAGACGCTCATCAGCGTGAGCGTCCGGTCGCGCGTGTTGACGTTGCGGTAGTCGAGACACCAGAGGGCGCGAGCATGCGCTTCGTCGATGATGTCGATTTCGGCATTTCCGGCCTGATGCTTGTCGAACACGAAATCATGGCAGGCCGCGCCTGTATAGTAAGCGACGAATTCGTCAGCCGTATCGAACATGCCGCGATATTCGCAATCGACCACCACATGTCCGTTCGCGAAACAAGAGCGGACGCGCTCCGGATCCTTCTGGTCGCACGCATTCAAATAGCGCGCCTTAAGCTTACGGATCGCCTCGATATCCTCGAGACGCTGCAGCCGACGATCATCTGACGAAGTCATCGTCCCTCCTGTAAACAGCATTCATTGTGACCCTAATCGATCCGGAAGGCCGGTCCTGATTCCTGTCCTAAGGATGTGATCGAAACGCTGCCTTCATTGCCGATTTGGCTCACGATCACCGAGAAGAGGCGCATCACCGTCACGCTGATGAGCCAACGCCAGCCGACGCGTATATATTCGTCGTAATAGACGCCGTTTACCTGCCGCATCGTCCGCGCATCAAGATCGACGCCGACATAATGCAGCGGCCAAACGCCCTTCGCCGTATCAAGTCCGGTCATCGTGATCGACGGCGCGCCGGCGTGATGTGCATCGAGCTGTGTCGGCCGACAACCGAATCGACGATAGACGTCGAGATACTGTGCCAGATCGAACCGGCCGACATTCTCGTAATCAATGACCGCGTCCGGCGTGAAGCAGGCCGCCACCTCTTCCGGCCGCTTGAGATCACAATTCATGAAATAGGCGAGCTTCAGCTCTTTGATGCGCGCGGCATCCTCGAGCGCCGCGATGCGGCGATCGAGACTTCCGATGTCGGCCGCCATCGCAGATCCTCAAAACTTGCGCGTCACCTCGGCGCGGAAGGTCCGGGGATCGCCCGGACGGCCGGCGATCGCGGCGCCGTAGCTCGCGGTACCGGTGATGTAGTCTCGATCGGTCAGGTTATTCATGATGAAGGCGGCACCCCACAGGCGGTCCTCGCTGTCCCAGCCGATGCGAGCATTGAGCAGGCCGAACGGGCCTTGCTTCTCGATATAGCCCGAAACGCCGTTCACCCCGTCGTTGGCCGGCGTGAAAAATTCGGTCGTCTGGAAATGGAAATCGGCGCCCGCATAGATCGAACCCCAATCGCCGATATCCCAAGTATAGGTACCGCCGACGGTGATCGACCATTCAGGCGCATGGTTCAGGAATTTGCCGCTCGCATCGAATGCGCCAAAGGCCGTCGTGAAGGCAGCCGGATATTTCGAATAGGTCGCGTCGAGATAAGCGACGTTGAGGAATAGATTCAATTCCGGCAGCGGCAGCGCCTCGAACTCCGCTTCGATCCCTTTCACCTCGGCTGTCGCCGCATTCTCGGTGATGGCGTTGGCCGGCGGTACGAAGAGCTCAACCTGCAGATCGGTGTAATCGTAATAGAACCCGTCAACGTTCAGACGCAGCCGCCGGTCGAGCCAATCGGTCTTCGCGCCGATCTCGTATGACCAGAGATATTCGGGCGAATAACCGCGCGACGCGTCGATTGCATCCGGCGCGCCATAGTCGAAGCCGCCGCTCTTGAAGCCTCGCGTCGCCGACACGTAGAGCAGTATGTTATCGACCGGCTTGTAGTTGATGCCGAATTTGGGCGTCCAGGCGCTGGCCGAGCGGTTCGCGTTCACATTGAATGCCGGAATCGGGAAGAGCGGTCCGGTCTCCGCCACCGCCGGATCGAAGGATGTCGAGATCGTCCAGAAATCGGAGAGCCGATAGTCCTTGGATTCGTGAGTCCAACGAATGCCGGCGATCAGCGACAGTTGGTCGGTCAAATGATATTCGCCCTGCCCGAACAACGCGTAGGATTCGTCCTCCAATGTGGGGCGCTGAATGTGGCTGACGCCCACGGGGAATATCGGCGGAAAGATCGCAACGGTCAGCGGCTCGCGATCATTCTCGCGGAAATAGAAGCCGCCGAGGAAGAGGTCGAGCGCGTCGAACTTGCCGTGGAGGTTCACCTCCTCGCTATATTGCCGCTCGGCGATCGGCCCCTCGGTCGTGTGGAGAAAGTTGAGCGCGCTCGAATCCGCATCGCTCATGATAGAGCCGCGGAAGGAGCGGAAGGCCGAGAGCGAGCGAAAATCGATGTCGTCCGTGATCTGATATTTCAGATCGGCCGCGAAGCCGTAATTCTCCTCGATGGTCTCGTTTGCCAGATTCATCGAGACCTTATGGAAATCGCCGAGGATCGAGTTGTCGAGCGGGCTGAAGGTACGCGCGAGCAACTTCGGATAGGCGCCGAGCGCGTCGTCTTCTTTCGAGTAATCGGCACGGACGGTCAGGCTGCCGCGGTCCGTGATCGGGAAGAGCAGCTGTCCGCGAAAGCCGTAAGTATCCTGGTCCTCGACGCCGCCGCCGGTCGAGATGTTATAGAGATAAGCGTCGTGCGCCAGGCGGTTCACCGCCAAGCTCCCGAGAATCCCCGTATCGGCGATCGGCCCGGTGATATAGCCCTTGATGCTGTATTCGCCGTAATTGCCGACCGAGATCTGCAGCTCGCCACCCGGCGTCTCGGACGGCTTACGCGAATTGATGAGGATCGTGCCGCCGACGGAGTTCCGACCATAGAGCGTGCCCTGCGGTCCGCGCAGAACCTCGATATCCTCGACATCCAGGAAATCGGTGAAATAGGAGAGAGGCCGTGCGAGATAGACGCCGTCCAGATGCACGGTCGTGCTGGGGTCGGAGCCGATATAGACCGTGTTCGACCCGACGCCGCGGATATAGAGCTGCGCATAGCCGGACAGGTCGCTGATCTGAAGACCGGGCGTGTAGCTCACAAGGCCGGTGATGTTATCGATCGCCCGTGTGTCGAGCTGACGGCTTGTGAAGCTCGTGATCGCGATCGGCGTGGACTGCAGCGCGGTTGCACCAGTCTTGGTCGCCGTGACGACGATCTCCTCCAGCGCCTGACCCGGGGGCGGCGGATCGGCGCGCGGCGGGTCCGCCGTCATCGATGCCCGCTGTAGGCGGCGAACAACCACCGTCTTCGGGTCGACGAATTCATAGGAGAGACCGTTGCCGATCAGGCGCTGCAGCGCTTCGGTAGGCTCCATTGCGCCGGCGACAGCGGGCGCCGTCCGCCCCGACGCCGCATCGGGCCCGACTGTCACCTGGATGTGGGACTGATTCGAGAATGCGATCAGCGCCGAGGCCAGGTCCTGCGCCGGTATATCGAACTTCACCGGCTCGGCCAGCGATGTTGCCGACAAAAATCCGAGCACAGCCGAAATGCCGGCGATTCGCGCTGACTTTCTCACGTATCCCTCCCTTGGCGCGCGGGCTCTTTGACCCGCCGACTGATAAGACGGATGAAGGTCGCGATTTCGCACCGGAAAGGATTATTTCGTGCCGGCCGCGCTCGCGAGTATCAGGCGGCCGTCCCCACTTTCGACCCGGATGGGATAGACCCGCGCCAGCCCGGCGGCCCACTGATCGAGATGATCGACCGAGATCGTGCCGGTGTAGCGCAGCGCCTCGACCGCCGGGTCGCGGGCCACGATATCCTTCAGCGAATAGCGCCTGAGATCGGCCAGAACCTCGCCCAGCGGCCGGTCGATATAGGCGAACTGCCCACGGCTCCAACCGGTGGCGAGCGCGGAGTCGGTCGCGCGGATCGGTCCCGGTGCCGCCCCGTAAGTGAGTTCCTGGTTGGGTTCGAGCTTGACCGGATCGGCTTTTCCCGCGCCGGATGTCACCGCGACCTCGCCTTGGATCACCGCCACCGTGGTGCCGTCTTTCCCATTTTGCACGCTGAAGGCGGTACCGATATCCTCGATCCAGCCGGACCCGGCGAAGACCCGGACCGGTCGCGCCGGATCGTGCGCGATCGTGAAGATCGCCTCGCCGCCTTCAAGGTCGAAGCGCCGCTCGGTGGGGCCGTAACGCATCTGCAATCGCGATTCGGGCCCGAGCAGAATCTCGGATCCGTCGGCCAGGCGAAGCTGCTTCTGCTCCGCCCGCGCGGTTACGACCAGCCGAATCTCGGCTTTCGGCGTCCTCGGCCAGAGCCAAGTCGCTCCTGCAATCACCATCGCCGAGATCGCGAGGACCGCACCCGTCGTCCCGAAGCGACGATTGGGCTTGGTGGCGGAGAATCCCCCGATCGGGATCGGCCCGTCGCCCCGATAAGGATCGCGCGCGAGTTCCTCCCGCGTCGGCCAGACGAGCCCGGGAGATGGCTCCAGGCTCCACAGCGCCTTGCAAGCTTCGTAAGCCGCACGATGCGCAGGGCTCTCAGCCAGCCAAGCCTGCCAGCGCAGCCTGTCGAGCGGCAGCGCCTCCGGGTCCTCCAAGCAAAGCAGGCATCGGGCGGCCTTGTCCGCCAGCGTGTCGCGTTGAGAGGCGTGTTTCATCGGCGTCCGCTCGATCGTCCCAAAGAATACTGACGTTCGAGCCCGTCGGATTCGCACCGGACGCGCATTTGGCAATATTCGAGCGCGCGGAACGCGTATTTGCGGACCATCGTCTGCGACAACCGCATCTCCGCCGCGACCTCCTTGAAGGACA
>Ga0070738_10000823_pt1 | contig 77198 bp, 84 predicted proteins | sample Coa_R2_2_FD_66446 | JGI IMG/M metagenome (GOLD analysis project Ga0070738, IMG submission 66446) | Surface soil microbial communities from Centralia Pennsylvania, which are recovering from an underground coalmine fire - Coalmine... | ecosystem: Environmental > Terrestrial > Soil > Unclassified ...
AAGGGCTGCGGCGAGGCGGGCTGCGCCGGCGCGCTGCCGTCGGTGATGAATGCCGTGGTCGACGCGCTCGGTGTCCGCCACATCGACATGCCGGTCACCCCTGAGAAGGTCTGGCGTGTGCTGAACGAGAAGCGCTGACAGTTACCGCAAATTGGCCTGAAGGAATTTGACCGCGGCGGCGTTGAATTCCTTGTGAAAGGCCGCGCGGTCGAAGCCACGTCGATCGGTGCAGACCTCGGGAGCGTTGTGCGCCACTTCAGGCGGGCAGAGGAAGAAGGCGAAGTGTCCGGCATTCCGCGCGACGTGGAATTCGTGCGGCCCCTTGAGGTAGGTGTCGAGCGGCGCCACGTCCCTCAGGAACACGCCGTCGCCGCCCAGCTCCGAGGCCCAGAGCTGCACCGGCACCTTGATCGACGCGACCGACGGGGCAGTGAAGAAGATCGCGAGCGGGTCGGCGACGACGGCGGCCTTGATGCGCGGGTCGTGGTGAATCGGTCCCGGGAATTCCTTCGCGCGGATTTGCCGGCAGGGGCGCGTCTGCCGGTCGCCGCAATAGGCGATGGCGGTCGCCCAGTCAGCGTCGGCGCCGATGACGGCGAGCCCGGTATAGCCGCCGCGCGAGAAGCCGAAGAAGCCGATGCGCGCTGGATCGATGAACGAGGCCGCCGGCGAGGCGCCCCCCATATAGTCGATCAGTCGCTTGATGTCCGCCGGCCGCGAGACATACACCGAAAGCTCGTCGATGCGGCTCTTGTCGGAGAACGTATCGCCTGGATGGTTGATGGCGGCGACGATGAAGCCGGCATCGGCCAGCGCCTCGGCGGTGTCGTGATGGCCGAGCGCGTTACCGCCCCGGCCGTGCGAGACGACGATCAGCGGGTGCTTGCCGCCGAGCGGGCAATCCTTCGTGACGGGCAGGACATAGGGCCCCGCTTGCACCGCGTACCACAGGGCGCCGGTGATCGCGGATCCTTCGGTATCGGAAGGAATGCTGATGAAGCGGAAGCCCGCCGCGAACGACGGCATCGCCAGCAGGCAGAACGCTCCCGCGACAACAGATTGCAGGACGCGCATCATTTCTTGTCCGCGGATTCGACCGAGGGTTGGATAATGCGACCGGCGCCGGAGACCTTGGTGTGCAGCGCGGCCGGCCGGGTCAGCAGCCTGACCGTGCCGGCGCCGGAGAGATGGATGTCCGCTTCGTCGGTCGGGCCGGCCTCGACCCGGCCGCTGCCCGAGATCTTCGTCCTGAGGCGTTTCAACGCGAGGTCGGCCAGCCGGACATTGCCCGAGCCCGAGATGTCGGCCGACACGCGCTCGACCGTGCCCTGCGCCTGTATGTCGCCGCTGCCGCTGATGGCGAGGCCGAGCTCGCGCTGGCTGAGCTTCTCCAGCGTGACGGCGCCCGCCCCCGAGATGCGGACGTGGCGCAGCGCGCGGGCCGGCAGCTCGATGTCGACCGGCCCCGCCCCGGGCCGGCCGCAGGAGAACAGCCTGCCGCCGCGCAGCCGGAGATGGGCGATCGTATCGGGCGCGCCGCGCAGGACGACGTCGCCGCCATCGCTCGCGATCAGCGTGAGCGGCACGGGCGTCACGACCTCGATCGTGTCGCCGCCGGTCCAGGGCAGACGGCGCTCGGGACCGGCGGCGGCAACGACGGCGTCGTCGCCGCAGGAGCGCCATCCCAGGCGCTCCTCGGCGATCATGGTTCGCAGGTCACGGCCGGCGATCGCCCAGGCGATTGCCAGCGAGACGACGCCGACGGTGAGTCCGCCGACGGCGATTCGGACGAGGATGCGGGGCATGACGGTCCTCCTCGCTCAGCGCGCGTCGCCGCGCTCGAGCAGCGTGTAATGGAGCCGCGCGAAGCGGGCGAGCAGGCGCAGCACGAAGTCGACCGCCACCAGCAGCAGCGCGCCGCCGCCGATGCCGAGCCCGAGCAGGCCGATGCCGCTGCTGATCCGCGCCAGGTAATGCGCCGACAGGCCATGGTCGAAGCTGAACAGCCTGGCGATCAGTCCCAGCCCGGCGAGGCAGAGGGCGAGCATGACCAGGCCGATGATCAGCCCGGCCAGCGCCAGCGCGCCCAGGAGCGGCAGCAGGAACACGAAGTCGACCGCGATCAGCGCCAGGAAGCCGATCATCGCCGTGTAGAAGTTGGCTGGCGTCCGCGCACTCTCCCAGCGGCGCAGGCCCGCTTCGGCGCGCAGCTCGCGCGCCAGCCGCACCGGATCGCCGAGCGCGGCGGCGATCTCCGCCTCGCTGCGGCCCTCGGCCATGCCCTCGGCGAAGTGGCTGGCATAGTCGTCCATCAGCTCCTCGATCTCGCCTTCCGGCAGGCCGCGCAGGCGCTCGTGCAGGATCGACAGGAATTCGTCTTGGGTCATCGTGCCCCTCCGGCGGCTCTCGCGGACGATGGATTGTCGGCCAGCACCCGGGCGACCGACGCTACGAAGCTGTTCCACTCGGTGCGCTGTGCGGCGAGCGCGGCATGGCCCGCGCGCGTCAGCTGGTAGTATTTGCGCGGCGGCCCGCTGCTCGACTCCTCGAGATAGGTCTTGACCAGGCCGTCGGCCTGCATGCGCCGCATCAGCGGATAGATCGTGCCTTCGCCCATGCCGATGTCCTGCGCCAGCCGGCTTGCGATGTCGTAGGCGTAGCCGTCCTGCTGCGCCAGCATCGCCAGCACGCACATGTCGAGCACGCCCTTGCGCAATTGCACCAGCAGCGAATCTGTCACAGCGACTGCACTCTCGTGTTAAGCATGGTACCTTGCAAAACAAGGTAGTGAGGCGTAGAAGGCTTGTCCAGCGCAAACCTGCGCGGGGAGACGACGATGCGCCGCTATCACGCTCTGGACGCCTTGCGCGCCGCGATGATGTTCCTCGGCATCTACCTCCACTCGGTCGTGGCCTATTCGCCCAACGGCGGCTGGCCGTGGAAGCAGGCCGAGCAGACGCGCCTGCTCGACTGGTCGATCAGCGTGATCCACGTCTTCCGGATGCCGATCTTCTACGCGATGGCCGGCTTCTTCACCGCGCTGCTGATCGCCCGCTACGGTTTCCGCCGCGCCGCGTGGAACCGTTTCATGCGCATCGGCGTCCCGTTCGTGGTCGGCTGGATCGTGGTGTGGCCGCTGGTGATCTTCCTCGCGGGTATTGCGTTGGTCGGGCTCGATCGCACGATCGCAGGTTTCACGTCCGGCTATGTGCTCATGTTCGCCAGCCCGCTGCACCTGTGGTTCCTCGAATACCTGATCCTGCTCTACATCCTTGGCGTGGCCGCCCTCGCCGTGGTCCCGCTGGTGCTGTCGGCGCGGATGCGCAAGATGGCGATGCAGGCCTTCCGCGCCGCCGTGCAGTCGCCGTGGGCACCGCTGATCCTGGCGGTGCCGTCGTTCGCCGCGCAGCTGCTGATGCCCAATCCCTGGATCGAGGATCCGCCGGGCTTCGTACCGGTGTTCCGCATCGTCGCGGTCTATGCGGTGCCGTTTGCCTTCGGCTGGCTGCTGTTCCTCGAGAGCGATCTGCTCGACGTGCTGCCGCGCCGCGCTTGGCTCTACTCGGCTCTGGCTCTGGCGGCGAGTGTCGCCTATCGCTACAGCTACGACCTGCCAATCGACCCTGCGGTGAAGTTCTATGTGATCCGCGCGGTGCACGCGGTCGACATGTGGCTGCTGATCCTGGGCGTTGCCGGCCTGTTCCTGCGCTACCTCGGCGATCACAGCGCCTGGCGCCGCTACCTCTGCGATTCCTCGTATTTCCTCTACATCGTCCACATGCCGGTGATCATCGCCTTCCAGCTGCTGCTGCGCGACGTGCCGCTGCCGCCGCTCCTCAAGATCTTCATCGCGCTCGGCGCCACCATCGCCGTCCTGCTGCCGCTCTACCGTTACGCCGTGCGGCCGACCTTCATCGGCGCCGTGCTGAACGGCCGGCGCTATCCGTCGACCATCGGTCCCGTGCTAGAAGGCGGTCCTCAGCTGGAGGATCGCGGTGCCCAAGACGCTGTTCATTGATTCGACGCCCGACATCGACAAGGTCTGGAAGCGCGTCCACGGACCCCAGGATATCCCAGTCGCCATAAACATGGGTCCGGTCGACGAGAAGGATGTCCCGGCCAGGCAGGCGGGCTACGACACGGTGATAAACGATGCGACCTACTTCAGCGCGCCGACTTTGGAGAAGTGCACGGGGCTGAAGCACATCGTCTTCCTCGGCACCGGTGCGGCGAGCTTCGTCGACATCGCCGCCGCGCGGAAGCTCGGCATCAAGGTCTCGACCATCTCGGGCTACGGCGACACCACGGTGGCCGAGCATGCGATGGGCCTGGTCTTCGCTGCCGCCCGCCACATCGCCACCATGCACACCATCGTTCGCGGCGGCGGCTGGCGGCCGATGCAGGGCATGGAATTGCGCGGCAAGGTGCTGGGCATCGTTGGTCTCGGCGGCATCGGCAGTGAGATGGCGCGGCTCGCCAACGGCATCGGCTTGAACGTGCTGGCCTACAACCGCACGCCCAAGCCGGGCACGGTGCCGATCGACGAGCTGCTGGCCAAAGCCGACATCGTCAGCCTGCATCTCGGCCTGAACGACCAGACGCGCGGCTTCCTGAGCCGCGAGCGGATTGCGAAGACCAAGCGCGGCGTGATCGTGATCAACACCGCCCGCGCCGGCGTGGTGGACCAGCCGGCGCTGCTCGACGCGCTGAAGTCGGGCCAGGTCGGCCACTACGCCACCGACGTGTTCGGCAAGGAGCCGCCGTCGTCGGAGGAGCCATTGCTCAAGGCCGACAACGTCACTCTGACGAGCCACGCCGGCTACAACACTCCGGAAGCCGCAATGACCATGTACCGCCGTGCCATCGACCTCGCGGCGAAGGGGTAGACGAGCACGCCCTCCCCCGTCTTCGGGTAGGGCAATCGCATATGGGCGCGGGAGCCAAACGTCATGCCTTCCCCCGTCTGCGGGGGAAGGTGGCGCGCAGCGCCGGATGGGGGGCCGCCGGCGAAATGACGAATGTGCCGTACCTGGTGATCGTCTTCGCACGCTCGACGACGAAGCCATGACCCCCTTCCGGCCCTTCGGGCCACCTTCCCCCGCAGACGGGGGAAGGCCGGGCTCATATGCGATTGCCCTACCTTGCGGAGGAGGTGGCGCGGGGGTCATGACCCCTCAGCGTAAGGCGCCAACAGCTCCCCAGAAGAGTGGCGAGCGCCGCTCAATCAGGCTACGCCTTGTCGAGCCAGAACGTGTCGAAGCGCACGCAATCGTAGATGCCGAAGTATTCCTTCGGATTGTGGCCCTTCACGTAGTTGTAATAGATGTCGATGATTTGCTCCCAGGCGACCGGCAGCACGGGCGGGTCCTGCTCCATCGCATCCTCGGCCTTGCGGATCAGGGCAAGGCGCTTCTGGGCGTCGACCTCGCTGTCGATCTGCGGCAAGAGCTCGTTGAAGGTCTTGTTGTCCCAGAAGCCGTAGTTCTGCGGCCCGTCTTTCTTGTACCAGGCGTTGAAGTAATCCGACGGGTCGAGCAGCGTCGACACGACCGCGCCGATCGCCAGGTCGTAGTTGCCCGACTTGACGTCGTCGAACCACACCGACTCCACGACGGTGCGCAGCTTGGTCTCGATGCCGAGCCCCTGCTGCAGCATCGCCTGGATGGCCTGCGCCCACAGCTTGAAGCTCGCGACCTCGCGCACCATGAAGTCGAGCGGCTGCTTGATGCCGCTACCGTAGCCCGCGGCCGCCAGCAGTGCCTTGGCTTCCTTGAGCGCGGCGGTCGTGTCGTCCTGATAGCCCAGCCGCTTCTTGAGCTGCTCGATCGGCGTGGCGACGTCGGAGAACGGATAGAGGAATCCGCCCACCCTCATCGGCGTGACATCCTTGACGACGTCGATCAGCACCGGCCGGTCGAGACTCAAGTGGAGGGCGCGACGCACCCGCGGATCGTCGAGCGGCTTCTTCTTGCCGTTCATCCAGGTGCCCTGGATGACGCTCTGGTTGAATTGCGCCACCGACATGCCGGATGTCGCCTTGGCCTTGCGCGCCGTCACCGGATCGCAGATGCGGGCATAGTCGACGCGGTTGCTGAGGATCGCCGAGCCCAGCTCGGGCGAGAACGGCAGGGCGTGATAGAACTCGATGCCGTCGAGATAGGGCAGGCCCTTGTTCCAGTAGTTGGCGTTCTTCTCCATCACCCAGACTTCGTTCTCGACGCGGCGCTTGCTCCTGAACGGCCCGGTGCCGGGGATGTCGACGACGCGGCGCAGGTTGTACTGGTTGTCCTCCAGCGTCTTCTTGCGGACGATGCCGTTCCAGCCCGAGGCGAAGGCCGCCATCATGAAGGCGGCGGGCCGGGGCTCGGAGAGCTTGAAGATCACCGTCTTCTTGTCCGGCGCCTGGATCTCGCTGACCGTGGTGAACAGCGACGAGCGCGGAATCATCACGCCCTGCGGCGGCTTGCAGATGCGGTCGTAGGTCGCCTTCACGTCCTCCGACGTGAAGTCCGCGCCGTCGCTGAACTGCACGCCCTCGCGCAGGTGGAAGGTATAGGTCTTGCCGTCCTTGGCGATCTCCCAGCTGTGCGCCAGGTCGGGAATGATGGTCTTGCCCGAATCGCGCGGGTCGCGTCGGATCAGGTTGTCGAACATGCAAGCCTGGCTGCCCAGGCTGTTGATCGTGCCGGATTGGTGGAAGTCGAAGTGCGGCGGGCGCGAGGTGATGGCGTATTTCAGGACGCCGCCCGACTTCGGGTTGGGCTCCGGCGCCTTGAGCTGGAATTTGCTGCCGTCGAACTCGTTGGGCACGCCTTCGGCGAGCGCCCACAGCGGCATGCCGAATACCGTGGCCCCCAACGCGGCCGAGCTGCCTGTGACGAACTGACGACGGTTTACGCGGGCACGCTCCTGACGCTTGTCCATGGCCCTACCTCCCATTTGGCCTTTTGCAGGCCCCGCACAATGTGCTCAGATGGTTCGTCCATCTTCATGGACCAAGAAATAACACGGGTGGTTTCAGGGAGTCTCGCGTGAATCCGGCAGTGCTGGAGGTCGACGGGCTGCAGACCCACTTCTTCACGGCCGTTGGCACCGTGCGGGCCGTCGATGGCGTGAGCTATTCGCTGAAGCCCGGCGAGACTCTTGGCGTCGTCGGCGAATCGGGGTGCGGCAAGAGCGTGTCGGCACTCTCGATCCTGCGCCTGGTGGCGAACCCTCCCGGGCGCATCGTCGGCGGGCAGATCCGTTTCAACGGCAAGAACCTCCTCGATCTCGCCGAGCCCGAGATGGAGCGCGTGCGCGGCAACGAGATCTCGATGATCTTCCAGGAGCCGATGACCTCGCTCAACCCGCTCTACACGGTCGGCGGGCAGATCGCCGAGGCCGTCGCGTTGCACCAGGGCCTGTCGCGCAAGGAGGCGTGGAACCGCGCCGTCGAGATGCTGCGCCGCGTCTACATCCCCGAGCCGGAGAAGCGCGCGCACGCCTATCCGCACCAGCTCTCGGGCGGCATGCGCCAGCGCGTGATGATCGCCATGGCGCTCTCCTGCAATCCCAAGGTGCTGATCGCCGACGAGCCGACCACCGCGCTCGACGTCACCATCCAGGCGCAGATCCTCGACCTGATGCGCGAGCTGCAGGAGACGACCGGCACGGCGATCATCCTGATCACCCACGACATGGGCGTGGTGGCGGAGAATGCCGACCGCGTGGTGGTGATGTATGCCGGCCGCAAGGTCGAGGAGGCGCCGGCTGCGGTCCTGTTCGATGCGCCCGGCCATCCCTACACCGAGGGACTGCTGGGCTCGATCCCGCATCTCGATGAGGTTGCCCGCAGCGGCGCCCGCCGCACGCGCTTGAACGAGATCAAGGGCATGGTGCCGTCGCTGTTCAACCTCCCGCAGGGCTGCAGCTTCGCGCCGCGCTGCGGCAAGGCGACCGAGCAATGCCGCGAGTCCGTGCCGCCGCTCGAGGAGCATCGGCCCGGTCACCTCATCGCCTGCTGGAATCCCGCATGAGCCCGCTGCTCGAGGTGACCGACCTCAAGAAGCACTTCCCGATCTACAAGGGCGTGTTCTCCAAGGTGTCGGGCCATGTCTATGCGGTCGACGGCGTGTCGTTCACCATCGCCAAGGGCGAGACGCTGGGCCTCGTGGGGGAGAGCGGCTGCGGCAAGTCGACGGTTGGGCGCACGCTTCTGCGCCTGCTCGAGCCGACCGCCGGCACGGTGAAGGTCGCGGGCGAGGACATCACCCATCTCGAGGGCGAGCGGCTGCTGCCTTATCGGCGGCGCATGCAGATGATCTATCAGGATCCCTATGCGTCGCTGAACCCGCGCATGACGGCGGGCGAGATCGTCGGCGAACCGATGGTGGTACACGATGTCGGCACGCAACCGGAGCGGCGCGAGCGTGTCGCCAAGTTGTTCGATCGCGTCGGCCTGCGGCCGGAATCGGTGTCGCGCTACCCGCACGAATTCTCGGGCGGCCAACGCCAGCGCATCGGCATTGCCCGGGCGCTCGCGCTCAACCCCGACCTGATCGTCGGCGACGAGCCGGTATCGGCGCTCGATGTCTCGATTCAGGCGCAGATCATCAACCTCCTGATGGACCTGCAGGACGAGTTCGGCCTGTCCTATCTCTTCGTGGCGCACGATCTCGCGGTGGTCGAGCACATCAGCCACCGCGTCGCGGTGATGTATCTCGGCCGCATCGTCGAGATGACCGACCGCAAGAGCCTGTTCGAGATGCCGCTGCATCCCTACACCGAAGCGCTGCTGTCGGCCGTTCCCATTCCGAAAGCGTCCGCGCGCGCCCGCAAGCGTGTGATCCTGACCGGCGATGTGCCGAGCCCGATCAACCCGCCGCCCGGCTGCCACTTCCACGCCCGCTGCCCCTACGCCATGCCCCGCTGCAAGGTCGAGGTCCCGCCGCTGCGCGAGGTCGTCTCGGGCCACGTCGCGGCCTGCCATCTCCACGACGGCGGCGTGAAGTTTCCGCTGGCGGCGCAATAATTTCGCCACGAGCAGCGACCGAACGAACCCGCCCACCTCACCCTGAGGAGCGGCCGAAAGGGCCGCGTCTCGAAGGGTGGGCACGCGCACCTCGCCTGCAGCCATCCTTCGAGACGCTCGCTGCGCTCGCTCCTCAGGAAGAGGTGGTCAGTTGGTCGGGACCGATGCGGCTAGTCTAGGTGGCCACACCGTCCCTGCCGTAGCCGGGGCCGAGCTTGTCGAGCTGCAGTCGGCCGCCGACCGACCAGTTCTCGCGCTCGACCTCGTCGATGATGAGGGTGACCCAGTCGGCCGGCACGTCGAGAGACCCTGCGACTGCCGTGGTCACGGCCTCGGCGAGTGCTCGCTTCATCTCCAGCGGGCGACCCTTTTCCAGCTGAATGGTGAGGACAGGCATGAGTCTCCCTCCGGAATCTCGGTCGCTGAGACATGAGACGATGCGGCTGAAGTTCAAGCAGCCGGAATTTACCCGGGTAAAAACGGGGAGGAGGGTGGTGCAGACTCTGGGAAGAATCGCTTGAAATGCACGCGGGCCGGCGTTTTACGTTTCCCACGGACGTGGGAAACGTGGGAAGTCGGCCTACACCGAGCCGCGCAGCCGCGGGTCGAGCAGGTCGCGGATGCCGTCGCCCAGCAGGTTGAAGGCGAGGACGGTGAGGGTGATCGCCACGCCGGGGAACAGCACCAACCACCACGGCGGCACCAGGCCTGCGTTCAGGGCGTCGGACAGCATGTTGCCCCAGGTCGGCTCGGGCGGCGGGATGCCGACTCCCAGGAAGCCGAGCGAGGCCTCGATAACGATCGCGACGCCGAGATGGGTGGTGGCGAGGATCAGGTAGGGCGCTACGCATTGCGGCAGGATATGGCGGAACATCAGGCGGGTGTGGCTGGCGCCGATGCCGCGCGCCGCCTCGACATACTGCATCTCCTTGAGCGACAGCACGACCGAGCGGATCACCCGCCCGCCGAAGGGGATGCGGGTGATGGCGATCGCCACGATCACCGTCGCCAGGCCGCCGCCCAGCGCCATGGCGATGGCCATCGCCAATATGAGGTCGGGGAAGGATTGCAGGAACTCGATCGCGCGCTGGCTCGCCATGTCGAAGCGGCCGCCGAAATAGCCGCAGGCCAGACCCCACAGCGCGCCGACCGTGGTGCCGAACAGCACCGCGCCGAACGCCACGGTGAGCGAGGTGCGGCTGCCGTGGATCACGCGGGAGAGCGTGTCGCGGCCGACCTGGTCGGTGCCGAACCAATGCTTCTCCGACGGCGGCTTCTGCATGGCGCGGAAGTCGGCCTTGAGCGGCGGGTAGGGCGCGATGGCCGGCGCCGCGATCGCCATGGCCACGATCAGCGCCGCGACGATGCCCCAGAAGGCCGAGAGCGGCGCGCGGCGGAACAGCATGGCGATGCCGTGCCAGGCAACGCGCCAGCGCGAGGGGGAGAGCGGCTGGGTGATCGCGGTCATCGCAGGCGAATCCGGGGATCGAGGAAGGCGATCGTCACGTCGATGGCGATGTTCAGCGCCACGAACACCGTGGCGTAGAGGAACACCAAGTTCTGCATCACGAAGATGTCGCGCTCGCTCACGGCGATGTACATCGCGAAACCCAGGCCCGGTGTCGCGAAGGCCCGCTCGACCGGCACCGAGCCCGCCAGCACCAGGCCCATCAGCACGCCCGACAGAGTGATCACCGGCAGCAGCGCGTTGGGGAGCGCATGCCAGGCGATCACCAGCCTGCCGTTCAACCCCTTGGCGCGGGCGGTGCGGACATAGTCTTCCCGGATCACCTCGAGCAAGGCCGAGCGGCCCATGCGGGCGATGTAGGCGGCCTGGCCGAGGCCCAGCACGACCGCGGGGCCGATCACCAACTCGAAATTGGCCCGGGGATCGGCGAACAGGCCCGAGCCGGTGAGCGGCGCGCGATAGCCGAACCAGAACAACAGCCCCAGCACGATCAGCATGCCGACCCAGAAGCCCGGCACGGCGAGGAACAGGATGCTGAGGAAGCGGGCGGCGCTGTCGGCGGTGCTGTTCGGCTTGAGGGCGCTCACGATCGCCACCGGGATGCCGACCAGCCAGGAGATGATCACTGACAGGAGGGCGATCTCGGCGGTGATCGGCCCGCGCCGCATCAGCATGTCGGCGACGCTCTCGGCGCGGAAGAAGGAGTGGCCCCAGTCGCCCTGCACGATCGACTTCGCCCAAGCGAGATATTGGGCCCAGAGCGGATCGCTGAGGCCGAGGTCGTGCATGTAGGCGGCGCGCTGCGCCTCGGTGAGCTTGGTGAAGCCCTCCATCCCGAAGATCGCCACCAGAGGGTCGCCGGGCAGGATGCGCATGATGACGAACACCATGATCGACACGCCGATCACGGTGAGCGCGCCGAATGCCAGTCTGCGGGCGATGTAGCTATACATGGCGCCTCAAGACGTCAGCTCCCTTAGCCCATTTATCGCAGGCTATTAGGCCTGTTCTGGTTGTGCCCATCATAGGGCCGGATTAAATGTCGGCCAGCGTTTTTGCCCATCGAAAGCAAGGGACATGAGGCCTCAGAATATTGCCGTGGTCGGCGCGACCGGCGCCGTCGGCGTCGAGATCCTGCGCGTTCTCGAACGCCGCAATTTCCCCGTTGCCGGCCTGAAGCTGCTGGCGTCCACGCGCTCGGTTGGCAAGACCCTCGAGTTCAAAGGCACGCCGCACCCTGTCGAGGAGCTGGCCGCGGACGCCTTCAAGGGCGTCGACATCGCCTTCTTCTCGGCCGGCGCCACGCGCAGCCGCGAGTTCATCCCGGCCGCCAGGGCCGCGGGCGCGGTGGTGATCGACAACTCGTCGGCCTTTCGCATGGACCCCGACACGCCGCTGGTCGTGCCCGAGGTGAACCCGGGCGACCTGCGCCGCCACAAGGGCGTGATTGCCAACCCGAACTGCACGGCGGCGATCCTCGCCGTGGCGGTGTGGCCGATCCATCGGGCGGTCGGCGTCCGCCGCATCGTCGTGTCGACCTACCAGTCGGCGTCGGGCGCCGGCGCCGCGGCGATGCGCGAGCTCGAGGACCAGACGCACGAATTCGCCGAGGGCAAGGAGATCACCCATTCGGTGTTCCCGCACCAGATCGCCTTCAACGTCTTCTCGCACAACACCAGGATGGCCGAGAACGGCTACAACGAGGAAGAGAACAAGGTGGTCGAGGAGACCCGCAAGATGTTCCACGCGCCCGACCTGCCGATCGTGCCGACCTGCATCCGCGTGCCGGTGCTGCGCGCGCATTCGGAATCGATCGTGCTGGAGCTCGAGGCGCCGATGTCGCCCGAGGAGGCCCGGGCGATCCTGAGCCGGGCGCCGGGCGTGAAGATCGTCGACGATCCGGCAGCCAACCACTTCCCGATGCCAATCGAGGCGAGCGGCGATCTCGACGTGCATGTCGGCCGCATCCGCCGTGACCTCTCCAACCCGAACGGCCTCGCCCTGTTCGTGGCCGGCGACCAGTTGTTGAAGGGGGCCGCCTGGAACGCGGTGCAGATCGCCGAGGAGCTGGCCAAGCTGGAAGTCCTCGCCGCGGAATAGTCTTCGCTGGGGCCGCGCCACGGAGTGGCGCGCCCCCAGCAAAAGAGCGAGACTTGGGCTCATGTCCAAACGCATGATGCATCTCGGCGCCTTCGTGCACGAGACCGGCCAGCACGTCGCAGCCTGGCGGCATCCCGAGGCGCACTACCATTCGGGCGTCCGCTTCGCCGACATGGTCGAGACCGCGCAGCTCGCCGAGCGCGGCAAGATGGATTTCCTCTTCCTGGCCGACAGCGCCGCGGTCGATCTCGAGGGCAGCCCCGATGCGCGCGGCCGCATGGGCAAGGTGGTCAAGTTCGAGCCGATGACCATCCTGTCGGCGCTGGCTGCGGTGACGAAGAACCTCGGCTTCGTCGCCACCTCGACCACGACCTTCAACGAGCCCTACACGCTCGCCCGCCAGTTCGCCTCGCTCGATGCGATCAGCGGCGGCCGCGCCGGCTGGAACCTCGTCACCTCGAACAACGAGCAGGATGCGCTGAACTACAGCCGCGAGCAGCACATGAGCCACGGCGACCGCTACGAGCGCGCGATCGAGTTCGCCGAGGTGGTGCAGGGGCTGTGGGATTCGTGGGACGAGGACGCCTTCATCCGCGACAAGGAGTCGGGCGTCTTCTACGACACGAAGAAAATGCATGTGCTGAACCACAAGGGGAAGCACTTCCAGGTGCGCGGGCCGCTCAACGTTCCGCCCTCGCCGCAGGGCCGGCCGATCCTGGTGCAGGCCGGCGCCTCGGGCACCGGGCGCGACGTCGCCGCTCGCCTTGCCGAGATCGTGTTCACCGCGCAGACCACGTTCGAGCAGGCGAAGGAGTTCTACGCCGACGTCCACAACCGCCTGCCGCGCTTCGGCCGCTCCTCGGACGAGGTCCGCGTGATGCCGGGCTTTTATCCCGTGGTCGCGCCGACTGCGTCGGAGGCGCAGGAGAAGTTCGAGTACCTGCAGTCGCTGATCCAGGTCCCGGTCGGCATCGCCGTGCTGGAGCACACGATCGGCGTGCACGACCTCGACAAGCTGCCGCTCGACGGACCGGTGCCGGAGATGCCCGACACCAACGGGCCGCTCAGCCGCCAGCGCCTCCTGCTCGAGCAGGCCAGGCGCGACAAGCTCACCTTTTGGCAGCTCTGCCTCGCCAATGCCGGCCCGCGCGGCCACGTGCTGTCGATCGGCACGCCGTCCCAGGTCGCCGACGAGATGGAGCACTGGTTCCGGGACGGCGCGGCCGACGGCTTCAACGTCATGCCGGCCTGGCTGCCGGGCTCGCTCAGGGACTTCGTCGACGGCGTGATCCCCGAGTTGCAGCGCCGCGGCCTGTTCCGCACGGAATACGAATCGACCACCCTGCGCGGCAATCTCGGCCTGCCCAAGCCGGTCAACCGCCACCATCCCGCGCGGCCCGCCAGCGCGGCGGAGTAGCAACCGCTACGGTTACGCGTCGGTCGACGCCTCCATGCTGTGCAGCGTCTGCGCAGACCTGCGCATCAGCTCGACCGTCGACGTGCCGAACTGGGTGGTGTCGTTCCACTTCCCACGGATTGTGTTGGAGTAATTTTGCCGGACCGCGGGCGTCCCGCCCGCTTCATGATGGAGCGCATTCACATGCGCGTATGAGCGGGCGGGACGCTCGCGGTCCGGCAAGACGACTACGCGGCGACTTTGAGCCGATCCGCCCGGGTCTTCATCAGCGGCTGGATGCGCTGGCCGAACTGCTCCATGCCGATCAGGAAGTCGTCGAAGGTCAGCATGATCCCCTTGGTCGCGGGCACCGTTGCGCATTCGTCGAGCATCTTCGCCACGGAGGCGTAGGAGCCGACCAGCGTGCCCATGTTGAAATTGATCGCGCCCTCGGGGGCCGAAATGCGCTTGGCCGTGCCGCCGTCGGAAGCGTTGGGATCGGAATTGGCCTCGCCCGCCATCCAGGCGAGCGCACCCATGTCGGCGCCGTCGTTGTAGTGCTTCCACTTGGCCATCGCTGCCTCGTCGGTCTCGTCGGCGATCACCATCATCAACACGTAATTGCCGACGTCGCGGCCAGTCTTTTTCGACGCCTCGAGCATGGCAAGGTTGGTCGGTGCGTGCGCAGTCGGCGTATTGACGCCCTTGCCCAAGGTGAAGTTGTAGTTGCCGTAGGTCGCGCCGAACTCCATGCCGCGTGGGCTTTGTCCCGCGCAGACGATCTTCATGTCGGCCTGCGGCCGCGGTGAGAGCTTGCAGTCGTCCATCTTGAAGTACTCGCCCTTGAAGTCCGACGAGCCCTTCTCCCATAGTTCGCGCAGGACGGTGACGTACTCCGTGCTGTAGTCGTAGCGCTTGGCGAAGTGCTGCTCGCCCGGCCATAGGCCCATCTGCTCGTATTCCATCTTCGCCCAGCCCGAGACAATGTTGACGCCGAATCGCCCGCCCGAGATCGAATCGATGGTCGCCGCCATGCGCGCGACGATCGCCGGCGGGATCGTCAGCACGGCGACCGAGGCATAGAGCTGGATGTTCTTGGTGACCGCCGCCAATCCGGCCATCAGGGTGAAGGATTCGAGATTGTGGTCCCAGAACTCGCTCTGCCCGCCGAAGCCGCGCAGCTTGATCATCGACAGGGCGAAGTCGAGGCCGTAGTGCTCGGCCTTGAGCACGATCTGCTTGTTGAGCTCGAAGGTCGGCATGTATTGCGGCGAGGTGGTCGAGATCAGCCAGCCATTGTTGCCGATCGGGATGAACACGCCGATATCCATGACGACCTCCTACGCGGATGACGGGATAGCGCAGCAAGCGTCATGCCACGAACCTTGCACGAAAGTTGCAAAGGCTTGCCGGGTTGTACGGGAGAGAAACGTGAAAGCAGTCGTGATCCATGCCACCGGCGGCCCCGAGCAGCTGGTGTTGGCCGAGGTGCCCGACCCGGTGCCGGGTGCAGGCGAGGTCGTGATCGACGTGGCCTATTCGGGCTGCAACTGGGCCGATACGCAGGTGCGCCAGGGCATCTACCCGCACGCTATGACCTATCCGATGGTGCTGGGCTTCGAGGTCGCGGGGATGGTGTCGCGGCTCGGGGCGGGCGTCGCCAATGTCGAAGTCGGCGACCGGGTCGCGACCTTCCCCGAGAAGGGCGGCGGCTATGCCGAGAAATGCATCGCCGGTGCCGCCGGCCTGATCAAGCTGCCCGACGGCGTCGGTCTGGACGTCGGCGCCGCGTTTCCGATCCAGGCGCTGACCGCCTACCACATGCTCTACACCATCCATGGCCGGCTGAAGCCGGGCAGCACGGTACTGGTCAATGCCATTGGCGGCGGCGTCGGACTGATGGTGACCCAACTCGCGGTCAAGGCGGGCTTCCGGGTGATCGGCACCACCGGCACCGCCGGCAAGGAGAAGCGGGCCCTGGAGTACGGCGCCGCGCGCGTGGTCAACACGGCCACCGAGGATTTCGAGAAAGCAGTCCTCGATTTCACCAAAGGCAAGGGCGTCGACCTCGCGATCGATTCCTACGGCGCCACCATGCTCGACCGCACCTTCGGCGTGGTGCGCATGCTGGGCCATATCATCAGCATCGGCGAGGCCGAGGGTCAGCCCTTGAAGAACATCCGTGAGCGTATCCTGCCGCGCTCGCAGACCTTCACGCGCATGCATCTGGGCCATATCGACCAAAGCTCGCCGGAATGGGATGCGGGCGTGGCGCTCTGCCTCGCAGGCCTGAGCGAGGGCTGGCTCAAGGTGCCGATCGAAGGGGTCTTCCCGCTTGCCGAGGCCGCCGAGATGCATCGCCAGCTCGAAGGCCGGCATGTCGCGGGCAAGCTGCTGCTCAGGACCTGATCAGGGTCGCCATGCGACGAGGGCGGAGGTCTCGACCACTTCCTCGCTCAGGCCTCCAAGCGCGGACCGGATATCCGCGGCGATGGCGGCCGTGCCCTTCTCGCCGAGGTGCGAGGGCGACGTGGAGCCCATCGACAGTGTCCGCTCAACAAGCGTCTCGACATCCAGCGCACGGCGTTCGACCACGCCGAAGCGTTCCAGCCGCGCGAAGGGCGAGTCGAGCAGGATCGCCTCGTGGCGAATCCAATTGGGATCGCTGCGATGGGCGCCGTTCCTGGGCTCGTAGCGCGCGCAGATGTCCTGCCAGGTCTTGCGCCAGGCATTTGCCGGCACGGCGGGCGCCGAGTCCGCGAACAACGCGATGGCGCCCGCGGGCTCGATCAGACCGTCAAGGCGCTTCAACGTATCCACCCGATCCATCCAGTGGAAGGAGCGGCCCATGACGACCAAATGGAACCGTCCGAGCCCCGGGCCGAGATCGTAGGAGCTGCCCGCGACGAAGCGGATGTTTGCGATCCCGCCGGCCAGCGCGCGCGCCGCGCTCAGCATCTCCGGCGTGGGGTCCATGGCGACAACCTCTCGGGCGAGCGGAGCGAAGCGGCGGGCCAGCGGCCCCGGCCCGCAGCCGAGATCGAGCACGCGATGCTGAGGGCGAAGATCGACAGCTTCGGCGACACGCTGAATGAGCGCTGGCGCATAGGGGACCCGCCCGTGTTCGTAGTGCGCCGAGGCCGTGCGATAGCGCTCCGGGTCGAGTGGTTCCGGGACTGGGGCGAGGGTCATGCGGAGAGAGTAGACCTCAGCGGCGGCGCAGCGCGAGCACCAGGACGAGCGTCGCTGCGAGGCCGAGTGTCGCCATCGTCAGGATTGCGCCGCGCGGTCCCAGTTCGCGCGCCAATGCGCCGGCGGCCAGAACGCCGAGCGGGCCGGTGCCGATGCAGACCGTGACGATGCCCATCAGCCGCGACCGCACCTCGATCGGCGCCTCGGTCAGCATCAGGGTGGTCTGCATGTTGCCGAAGCCGGCGGTGCCGAAGCCGCCCATGATCAGCACGCCGAGCGCCAGCCAATAGTAAGGCGAGGCGGCGGCGATCAGCAGCATCACCATGAAGAACGAGGCGCCGCCGGCGAACATGAGCCGGCGGTCCATGCGCATCAGGCCGGTCGCGATCAGTGTGCCGCCGATCAGCGCCCCGAGCGGCTCTCCGGCGGCCAGCAGCCCGACTAGGCCGGGCGAGACCTGGAAGGCACCCAGTCCCAGGGGCGCCACGAGACCCGAGTAGGAGAAGGCGAACGCGTTGGTGACGATGGTGACGCCGTAGACCAGCAGGATGATCGGCTTGGTCCGGGCAAAGCGCAGGCCGTCGACGATGTCGGCCGGGATGCGCGCGACCATCAGGCGCCGCGTCACCTGGTGATGCACCAGCCCGGCCAGGGCGAAGGCGCCGGCGAACTGCACCAGAGCCGTCACGGTGTAGACGCCGCGCATGCCGAGCCATTCGAAGACGAAGCCCCCCATCAGCGGGCCGATCATGCGGGTCGCCGCGTTGGTCGAGGAATCGAGCGCGATCGCCTGGATGATGTGCGGGCCGGCCGACTCGCCGACCATGCGCCGCCGTGTCGACATCTCGGTCGACCACATCGTGCCGGCGGCGAGATTGCCGATCGCGATGTGCCAGAGCTCGAGATGCCCGGTGGTGGCCAGCGTCGCCAGGACGGTCGAGATGCTCGCCGGCAAGACCAGCGCCAGCATCACGATCAGCTTGCGATCGACCGCCTCCGAGACCGCGCCCGCGAAGGCGCCGAAGAAGAGCTGCGGCAGCTGCCGCGCCGCGACGACGCCCGCGACCGCCAGCGCCGAGCCGGTGACCTCGTAGGCGAACAATCCCGACGCCAGGGTCTCGAGCCAGCGCATGGCATTGGCGAAGGCGCCGACCAGCCACAGCCGCATGAAATCGGCGTTGCGCAGCAGCGCTCGCACAGCGGGACGTTCTTCCGCCCGCGCTTCCTCCGGCGAATTCATTGGATCGCAGGCTAAAGCACGAGGCGCAGCAGCGCGAGCAGGAGCAGCGCGACGAGCGCGAGCACCGCGCTGCCGAGGCCGACCAGGCGCAGGCCGCGCGCGGGCGTGACGCCGGCCATGTGCGTGGCGATCCAGAAGAACGGATCATTGACGTGGCAGATTGCGATCGAGCCGGCGCCGGCGGCTGCCGCGGCGAGCGCGCGGCCGGTCGGACTGTCGAGACCGAGCGCGGGCAGCATCGGCTCGACCATGCCGGTGGCGGTGAGCACCGCGCTGAGCGAGTTGCCCTGCAAGGTCTTCACCGTCGCCGCAGCGAGGAACGGCGCGAGCAGGCCGAGGCGCGGATCGAGCACGTATTCGGCCAGCAATTCGGCCATGCCGGTCTCGTCCAGCACGCGCGCGAAGCCGCCGGCGGCGCCGACCGTCAGCAGCAGCGGCGCCCAGCTCGTGTCGGCCAGCAAGGCCGGCTGCCAGCGGCGCGACAATGGAATGGCAAGCGCGATGGCCAGCACGGCGAGCACCAACGGCTTGCTGATGCCGGTATAGAACTCGCGCGCGCCGCCCTTGCCCAGCGGTTCGCTCGGCATCTGCGCGATCGATTGCACGACCAGCAGCGCGATCGGGATCGCGATCGCGAGCCAGCCGAGCGAGAGGCTGCCGCGTTCGCCATCCCTGCGTGCGAACAACCGCCAGCCGACCGCAGCGGCGGCGATCGCAACGGGCACGGCGATCCGGAGCATGATCGCGATGTCGGCGTGCATGACCGACGCCGCGGCGACCGCGAGCGGCGAGGGCGCCACCAAGCCGTGCGCGGCGAGCAAGGTGAGGGCGAGGCCGATGGCGCGGCCGGCCGGCTGGAGCAGCGCCAGCGCACCCGAGGCCGAGCCGCCGAGGCCCGCGAGCGCGCCCGCGATGGCCGCGGCGGGGCCGGGCAGCGGTTGCTTGAGCAGCAGGCGGCCGGCCAGCGCGCCCGCCATCACCAGCAGGCCGGTCTGCTCGAGCGCCGCGACGAAGCCCAGGCCGAACGCCTTGCCGATCGACTGGAAGGTCATCTGGGTGGCGATGCCATAGGCCACCACCGTGGCCATCACGGCGAGGAACGCCGGAACACGGAGACGCTGGATCAGCAGGACGATCGCGACGACGGCAAACGGCAGGGCCAGGGCGGCGAGAATCATGCGGCCCGACCATAGGCGTCTGTTACAGTGGCGTCATGCGTTTGCTGCTCGCTGCCTTGATGATGGTGCTGGCGCTCGCCGCGCCGGCTTTCGCCGAGAGCCGGCTGGTGCACACCGAGGGCAAGAACTTCATCGCGCCCGACGGCAGCGTCCTGCACATCAGGGGCATCAGCCTCGGCAACTGGCTGATGCCCGAAGGCTACATGTTCAAGTTCGAGGTGGCGAAGTCGCCGCGCCAGATTTTCGCGGCGTTCGATCGCCTGCTCGGGCCCGACCGCGCCAGGGTGTTCTGGACCGAGTACCGCGAGCGCTATATCGGCGAGGACGACATCCGCTTCATCAAGTCGGTCGGCTTCAACACCATCCGAATTCCGCTGCACTGGGACCTGTTCATGACCGAAGAGGGCGCGATCGAGGGGCCGGGCTGGGCGCTGCTCGACCGCGTGATCGGCTGGGCAAGGGCAGCGGGACTCCATGTCATCCCCGACCTGCATGCGGCACCGGGCGGCCAGACCGGCATCAACCACGACGATGGGCCGGGCTATCCGCTGATGTTCTACGTGCCGCGCGACCGTGACCTCACGGTGAAGCTGTGGCAGGCGATCGCGAAACGCTACGCCGGCGATCCGACCATCCTGGGCTACGACCTGCTCAACGAGCCGATCGCGCCGTATCACGACGTCGCGACGCTCAATCCGCGCCTCGAGCCGTTCTACAAGCGGATCACCTCTGCGATCCGTTCGGTCGATCCCGGACGCGTGGCGATCCTGGCGGCAGGGCAATGGAGCTCGAGCTTCGACATGTTCGGCCCGCCGTTCGCGCCGAACCTCGCCTACACCTACCATTCGTTCTGGGCGAGCACGCGGCGCGATTCGATCCAGCGCCATCTCAACTTCTCGAACCGCTACAATGTGCCCTTGTTCCTCGGCGAGACCGGCGAGTTGACCGACGAATGGAACGCCGAGTTTCGCAAGCTGCACGAGGCGCACGGCATCGGCTGGTCGTTCTGGACCTACAAGAACCTCGACACGTCATCGACCGTGGTGTCGATCCACAAGCCCGAGCAGTGGGACGAGATTGCCGCCTATGCCGACGGCCGCACGCAGGCGAAGCCATCGGGATCCGCGATCGAGCAGGCGATGGCGCAATATCTCGAAGGTGTGCGGCTCCCCAACGCTACGGTGCGCTGGAGCTACCTCGCGTCGCTCGGCCTGAAGTCGGCCCCCTGAGCTAGGCCAGGCCGGTCATCCGAAGGACCGCGTAAGCGGTGGTGCCGAGCAGCAGCAGCGAGGCCGTCACCACGATCACGACACGCGGGCCGGCGGCCGAGACGCTGCGCAGATCGACGCCGAGGCCGAGGCCGGCCATCGCCAGCACGGTCAGCAGGCCGCTGGCCACGTGCGCGGGCCGCACCACGAGGTCCGGCAGCAGACCGAGCGAATGGACGGTGGCGAGCGCCAGGAACGCGAGGATGAAGGCTGGCACCAGGCCGGCCGGCACGCGCCTATTAGGCTTCGGCGCGGCCGGCACGACGCGGTGGCGCGCCATGAGCAGCGACAGGCCGGTGACGATCGGCCCCAGCATCAGCACCCGCACGAGCTTGACCAGCGTGCCGACCTGGATGGCGACGCTGCCCATCGGCCCGGCGGCGGCCAGCACCTGCGGCACGGCATAGACGGTCAGCCCCGCGAGGATGCCGCCGGCGGCGGGGCTGAGATGCAGCGCAGCCGCGAGGAAGGGCAGGGCGACGACCACGCCGATGCCAAGAACGGCGGTGAAGGCGATCGAGGTCGCGATGTCGTCGCTGTCGGCGTCGATCACGGCCGCCACAGCGGCGATGGCGCTGTTGCCGCAGATTGCGTTTCCGCACGCCACGAGCAGGGCCATCTTGCGGTTCAGGCCAAGGCTGCGGCCGAGGGCGAAGCTCACCGCGATCGAGCCGATCACGGTCAGGACGATGGAAACCAGAAGCGGCATGCCGGCGGCGAAGATCGCGCCGAAGCTGACCGTGGCGCCCATTAGCACGATGGCGAGCTCCAGCATCGTCTTGGCGGCGCAGCGGATGCCGCGATCGAACTGTTTGGGCGGGGTCCAGAGGGTGCGGACAATGGCGCCCAGCAGGATCGCGATCACCAATGCCTCGAGCCAGGCCTTGCCCATCCAATGGGTTTCGATTCGCTCGGCGAACACCGACGCGCCGGCGACAGCGATCGAAAGGGTCAGACCGGGCGCCAGCGCGCGGAGCGATTGCAGGGCTTTCACGGCGGGAAGCTGGTCATGAATGTAACAAAGGTCCAATCGATTGAACTTTGCCATTCGATAGATGAAATTTATGGAATGACCTTCGAGCAGCTCCGCGCCTTCATTGTCGTCGCCGAGACGCTCAGCATGACGCGGGCCGCCGAGCGGCTTCATTTGACGCAGCCGGCGGTGAGCGCCGCCATCGCGGCGCTGGAGGAGCGGCATGCGACGCGCCTGTTCGACCGGGTGGGCCGCCATCTCGAGCTGACCGCGGCCGGCAAGGTGTTCCTGCCCGAGGCGCGCGCCGTGATCGCCCGTATGGAAGAGGCGCAGCGCGTGTTCGACGACCTCGCCGGGCTGGCGCGTGGCGAGGTGCGGATTGCCGCCAGCCAGACCGTCGCGACCTACTGGCTGCCGCGCCGGATGGCCCGGTTCGCCGCGGCGCATCCCAACATCCATCTCGACCTCGCGGTCGGCAACACCACGCAGGCGGTGGCGCTGGTGCTCAACGGCGAGGCGGATCTCGGCTTCGTCGAAGGCGCGGTGAATGAGCCCCTGCTCGCCAGCAAGGTCGTCGCTCGTGACCGGATCAGCCTGTACGTCGCCGCCGATCATCCGCTCGCGAAACGGCGCGTCACGCGGAGGGATCTCGAGGCGGCGACCTGGGTGCTGCGCGAGCGCGGCTCGGGCACGCGCGACCACGCCATTGCCGGGCTCACGCGCTCGAAGATCGCGTTCGACTCCTTGCGCGTGCGGCTCGAGCTTCCCTCCAACGGCGCGGTGCTGGAGGCGGCGGAGACCGGAGGGCTGGTCACGGCCGTCTCCGATCTCGCGGCGGAAGCGCGCGTCAAGACCGGCCGCCTGCGCCGGCTCGACTGGCCGCTGCCCGAGCGCGACTTCACGATGCTGTCCCATCGCGCCCGCCAGGCCAGCCGGGCCGTGGCGGCGTTCCAGGCCTCGCTGTGACTCAGTCGCGCTTGCTGGCGTAGTGATCGGCCAGCGCGTTGAGCGCGGCGGCGCCATCGCCCGTGAAGCTCGGACCGTGCATCAGTGCGATGGTCTTGGGCGCGAGTGCCGCCAGCCGGCGCAAAGTCGGCTCGGCCTGCGGCGTGCTGGGCATGAAGGGGATCGCCTGTTCGGTCTTGATCGCGGCATCGACGATGTCGCCGCTCGTCGTCGCCGCACAGGGACCGACCTGGGTGAAGAGGTCGCTGCTGAACAGCGTGCCGGTCGTCTCCTCGTAGATCAGGCCGGCGTCCCAGTTGTGCGGCACGTGCGGCGTGTCGAGCCAGCGCACGCGCTTGCCGCCCAGATCGACCGCCTCGTCGTTGTTCAGCGCCCGCGGCGCGCGGTTGGCCATGTCGGTGACCCAGATGCGGACGCCGGTCAGGCCGTGCATCGGCGTGGCGTTGGGCGCGGCCGCCAGCCATTCGTTGATCGCGCCCGATTCGTCGCCCTCGATGTGGCTGCACGCCGTCCAGCGCAGCTTGTCGAGCGGCACCACGCTCGCCACCGCGGCGGAGATCAGCGGGAACATTGCGCGATGGCCGTAGTGGAACAGCACCGGTTCCTCGGCATCGATCAGGAACTGGTTGAAGGTGAAGCCGGTCGGCCCGACCTGCGGCACGAACGTCGAGAGGCGGTAGATCCTGTCGGCGATCTCGGTGATTTCGGTTTTCATGCCGCCAAGGGTGACTCCTCGAGGCGGCAACCGCAATTACCTCTCTATTACCTGAAACGGTGTCATCCCGAGCGAAGCGAGGGATCCTTTCTCATGGCCTTAAAGATTCCTCGCTGCGCTCGGGATGACACTAACGCAAGACCTCGATCAGTTTCTTGTTGAACGCGTCCGCCGCCTCATAGGCGACCCAGTGACCGGCGCCGGGGATGACATGCATCTGAAAGTCCGGCTGCAGGGCGGTGAAGAGGTCGATGCGCTCCTGGATGTAGGGATAGGTCGTCGAATCGAACTCGCCCCAGATGCCCGTGAACGGCGTCTTCACCTGCGGCAGAACCTTCGACAAGGCGCCGGCGATGCCCATATCGCGGCTGCGGGTCTTGGCGCGCGTGGTGTTCATGATCTGCATGTGGATGGCGACTCCATCGACGTTCTTCGGGTCGTGCAGCATCAGGAGCTCGAGATTGCGCCGCGCCTCGTCGGCCAGCACCTGGGCCGGCATCGAGGGCAGCAGCTTGTGCAGCTTCTCGGTCGGCTTGCGCGTGGCCTTCAGCCCGCCCGCGCCGACGAACACGATCCGCTTGATGCGGTCCGGCATCCGCGTCGAGAGATGGCCCGACACCATGCCGCCGAACGAGAAGCCGGTGAGGAAGAACTGGCGGTCGTTGGGCAGCAGCTCCCTCACCGCATGCTCGACGCAGTCGGTCACCGACCAGATGTCCTTCACGTCGTTGGGCGGATCGCTGTCGCCCAGGCCCGGCATGTCGGCGGCATAGACTTCGAAGTGCTGCGATAGCGGCTGGACGTTCCTGATCCAGTGGATCCACGAGCCCGAGCCGCCGTGGAACAGCAGCAGGGTCGGCTTGCCCGAGCCTTCGCCCCAGACGTGCCACATCTGCCGGCCGCCATTTCCCATGGGGACTTTGACGGCCCTGGAGGTGGCGGCGACGGCTTCGATGTGCTCGAGCGCGGTGCGGCCGTCCGGCATGCGCGGGACGGCAGAGTAGTCGAGACTCACTTTGTGACTGCCCCCAGAAGACGTTCGACGAACCCACCGGCCTTCTTGCGGTCGACCCAACGCAGCACCGTCACGAGATCGTTGTCGGGATCGATCCACACGATGTGGCTGCCCCAGCCGAACGCGAAGTAGCTCCTCTCCGAGGCCGCCGCGAACTGCCGGCGGTCGGTGTTGAGCCACCACATCAAACCGTAGAACGGCGCGACCGGGCAGGGCTTGACCAGCTCCTGCGTCCAGCCCTTGGGCAGGATCTGCTGGCCGTTCCAGGCGCCGCCCTGCGCGACCAGCAGGCCCATCAGCGCGAGGTCCTTTGCGGAGATCACGATGCCGCCGCCCCAGTGGCCGCCGCCCGGGACCGAGACCATGTCCTTGCCGTCGATCTTCACGGTCGAATTGCGATAGCCGTCCCACTTCCAGCCGCTCGACGCGCCGATCGGATCCATGATCCGCCGCTTCAGCACCGAGGGCAGCGGCTCCTTGAACAGCTGCAGCAGCGACAGCGACAGCCGGTTCACGCGCACGTCGTTGTATTCGTAATAGCTGCCCGGCTTCTTCATGGCGCGGCGCGTGCCCTTGGGCGCTTCGGCGACCTGCAGGCCGACCACGCGGTTGTGGTCGATGCGATCCTCCTTGCCGAACAGCGTGCCCGACCATTCGCTGGTCTGGGTCAGCAGATGGCGCCAGGTGATGTCGCGATTCTGGTCCTCCTCGAAGCCGACCTTGTCGTCGAGGCTCTTGATCAGCCCGTCACCCAGCGCAAGACCGGCCAGCAGCGACAGGAAGCTTTTGGCCACGCTGAAGGTCATGTCCGCGCGGGACGTGTCGCCCCATTCGGCCAGCAGCTTGCCGGCGCGATAGACCATGCCCGAATGCCCGCCGCGCGGCGTCACCGGCCCCAGGATCTCGTTGTCCGGGAAACTCTCGTTCGAATCGGCGGTCATCACGAACTGCCCGTCGGGCATCTTCATGTCGGCCGCCCACTTGGACTCGATGGACTGGGCGTAGGCGATCGCCTCTTTGAGATCGGTCATGCCCGCAATCAACATTGGAGGGGGTGCGGGAGCAAGCGTAGAAACGCGGGATGGCCATTCCCACAACGCTGTCGATCCGCCGCCCCGACGACTGGCACGTCCATCTGCGCGACGGGCCGATGCTGGCGGCCTGCGCGATTCATACGGCGCGCCAGTTCGCCCGCGGCATCATCATGCCGAACCTGGTGCCGCCGGTGACCAAGGTCGCCGAGGCCGCCTCGTATCGCGAACGAATCCGCAGAGCGGTTCCGGCCGGGCTCAAGTTCGAGCCGCTGATGACCTGCTACCTGACCGACGGCGCCGACCCGGCCGAGCTGGCGCGGGGCAAGAGCGAGGGGGTGTGGGTCGCGGCCAAGCTCTATCCCGCGCACGCCACGACCAACAGCGCCCACGGCGTCACCTCGATGGACGCGATCGCCGGCGGCCTCGAGGCGATGGAGAAGGCGGGCATGCCGCTCCTGGTCCATGGCGAGGTGACCGATCCCGAGGTCGACATCTTCGACCGCGAGGCGGTGTTCCTCGACCGCGTGCTGGCGCCGCTGATCAAACAGCACCAGGGCCTGAAGGTCGTGCTGGAGCACATCACCACGCGCGAGGGGGTGCAGTTCGTCGAGGCCCATCCGGGCCGGTTGGGCGGCACGATCACGCCGCATCACTTGAGCTACAACCGCAATGCCCTTTTCAAGGGCGGCATCCGTCCGCACCTCTATTGCCTGCCGATCGCCAAGCGCGAGGAGCACCGTCTCGCCCTGCGCAAGGCGGCGACCTCCGGCAGCCCGCAATTCTTCCTCGGCACCGACACGGCGCCCCATACCGCCGACACCAAGGAATGCGCCTGCGGCTGCGCCGGCGTGTTCAACGCCCCGGTGGCGATGCAGGTCTATGCCCAGGTCTTCATGGAGGAGAACGCCCTCGACAAGCTCGAGGCCTTCGCCTCCCTGAACGGCCCGCGCTTCTACGGCCTGCCCGTAAACGAGGAGCGCATCACGCTCCAGGCCAAGCCGCTCGACGCGCCGGAAAAGGTCGAGGTGCCCGGTGGCAACAAGAGCATCGTGGTCTTCCGCCCGGATACCCCGGTGGGGTGGTCGTTCTAAGACTCATGTTCCTCTCCCCCGCTAGGGGGAGAGGCGAGGAGAGGGGGAAGCGACGGGCGTAACCCCTCTCCCAACCTCTCCCCCTAGCGGGGGAGAGGAGAAGGTGTTTTATGGTGCCTCATGACCAAACCGCGTATTCCCGCCGGCGCTGTCGTGCGCGGCACTGACAAAGGCTATGTCCACGGCGACATCCCATCCGGGGCCCTGAAGCCCGGCCAAGAACGGCCCGTCGAGAAGGTCGAGGAGAAGTACCCCTACATGCGGCCGCGCGATGCGGCGACGCTGATCCTGGTGCGGATGAAGGGCAAGACGCCCGAGGTGCTGATGGGCTGCCGCGCCGCCAAGTCGGCCTTCATGCCCAATCGCTACGTGTTCCCGGGGGGCCGGGTCGATCCGGCCGACGCGCACATCCCGATCGCCACGCCGCTCGACCGTCATGTGAAGGCGCGCCTGCTGAAGGCCGCCTCCGAGCAGCGCGCGAAGGCGCTGGGCGTCGCCGCGGTGCGCGAGACCTTCGAGGAGACCGGCCTGATCCTCGGCAAGCCCCTCAAGAACGGCGTGCTGAAGAAGGACTATGGCGAGCACTGGAAGGGTTTCCTCGACCAGGGCATGGCGCCGGCGCTCGACAGCCTCGACCTGATCGCGCGGGCGGTCACGCCGCCCGGCCGGCCGCGCCGCTTCAACGCGCGCTTCTTCATGGCCCGCGCCGAGGATACGACGGGCGAGATCCGCCCGTCGCACGAGATGGGCGACGTCCGCTGGGTGAAGCTGAACGAGGCGCGCGAGCTGCCGTTGCCGACCATCACCGGGTTGATCCTCGGCGAGATCGGCCGCCTGATCAAAGAGCCGCCCGACCGCAAGAAGCAGCGCAAGATCCCGCTGTTCATCACGGTGCATCGCAAGCACCTCATGCTCGAGGAGTGACCGGTGGCCCAGCGCGCCGAGCTTTCCTCGTCGCCTGCTGAAGCCGCCCCTCTGGCCACGGCCAGCCCGGGCCTGCCGCCGCGCGGCGGCGTTCGTCTCCGCACCCTGGTGTTGATCCGTTGGGCCGCGGTCACCGGGCAGGTGTTCACCGCCGCGACCGTGCACTGGGGGTTGGGCTTCACCATTCCCCTGCTGCCGGTCGGCGGCACGATCGCGCTGTCGGCGCTGCTCAACCTGGCCGTCAGCCTCGGCCGTCCATCCTCGGCGCGCATCGACGATCGCGAGGCGACCATTTTCCTCGCCTTCGACATCGTGCAGCTCGCGGTGCTGCTCTATCTCACCGGCGGCCTGATCAATCCCTTCGCGCTCCTGCTGATGGCGCCGGTCGCGATCGGCGCCACGATTCTTTCGCTCGCCAGCAACATCGCGCTGTCGCTGCTCACCATCGTGTCGATCGGCCTGCTGGGCGTGCTGCACCAGCCGCTGCCCTGGACCGGCATCCCGCCCGACCTGCCCGACATCTACCAGGCGGGCGTGTGGGCGGGCCTCACGCTAACGACGCTGCTGGTCACGCTCTACGGCTGGCGGCTCGCCGAGGAGGCGCGCCAGATGAACGACGCGCTGCTCGCCGCGCAGGGGGCGTTGGCCCAAGAGCAGCGCATGTCGGCCCTCGGGGCGCTCGCCGCCGCGGCCGCGCACGAGCTCGGCTCGCCGCTGTCGACCATCGCCGTGGTCACCAAGGAGATGCTGCGCGAGGTCGAGCCGGACGATCCGCTGCGCGAGGATGTCGAGCTGCTGGTCGCCGAGTCCGACCGCTGCCGTTCGATCCTGGCGCGCCTCACCGTCGATCCGGCGCAGGACGTGTCGGACCAGTATGTCCTGGTACCACTGCCGGCGCTGATCGAGGCGGCGGCGCAGAATTACAAGCGCGAGGGGATCGTCATTACGTTCGAATCCGGACCGATTGGCGAGGGCGTGCCGACCACCGCACCGATCCAGCTGCGCAGCCCGGAGATCCTGCAGGGCATCGGGAACATCGTTCAGAATGCCGTTTCGTTCGCCAACGCCGAGGTCCTGATCGCCACGCGCTGGACGACGGAATGGTCGGAGGTGGAGGTTTCGGATGACGGGCCGGGCTTTTCGGAGGCCCTGCTGGACGAGCTCGGCACGCCCTTCATCTCGACCCGTCAAGGCGTCGAGGGCCACATGGGATTGGGTGTTTTCATCGCGAAAACACTATTGGAACGAACCGGCGCCTCGGTGAGTTTTGGTAATCGCAGTGTCCGCGAGAGTGGGGCAGCAGTCGTCGTGCGCTGGCCAAACCCCGTCTTCAAGGCTACATAGCGACAAAATGCCCAACAAGGAGAGGCCATGAGTGACACAGGCGCCCCCCGCCCAGTCTCCCCCATCCTTGCCGGCGCGACGAACGCGAAGGATCGCACGCTTCTGATCGCCGACGATGATGCAGCATTCCGCAACCGCATCGCGCGCGCGCTCGAGCTGCGCGGCTTCATCGTGACGTCGGTCGGATCGGTCGCCGAGGCGCTGGCCCAGACGGCCAAGCCGCCCGCCTTCGCCGTGCTCGACCTGCGGCTGGGCGATGGCAATGGCCTCGAGCTGGTCGGCCCGCTGCGCCAGGCGCGGCCCGACATCCGCATCGTCGTGCTGACCGGCTACGGCAACATCGCCACCGCCGTCGCCGCCGTGAAGGAGGGCGCCGTCGACTACCTCGCCAAACCGGCGGACGCCGATGCCATCGAGCAGGCGCTGACCGCCCACGGCCGCAAGCTGCCGCCCCCGCCCTCCAACCCGATGTCGGCCGACCGCGTGCGCTGGGAGCACATCCAGCGGGTGTTCGAGCAATGCGATCGCAATGTCTCCGAGACCGCCCGCCGCCTCAACATGCACCGCCGCACCCTGCAGCGGATCCTGGGCAAGCACGCGCCAAGAGAGCATTGAGTCATGTCTTCCGGACCGCGGGCCTCCAGGCCAGCATCATGATCATGAGCGGACCTGGAGGTCCGCGGTCCGCCTGAGTCGGTGCTGATCACTTTCCAACTCGTCCTCAACGGCCTCGCGCTGGGCATGGCCTATGCGCTGGTGGCGCTGGGTTTCGTGCTCGCGCTCAACGCCTCGGGCGCGGTGAACTTCGCGCATGGCGATCTCGTGGTGCTGGGCGGCGCGGTTGCGGTGCTGCTCGCGTCGTGGCTCGCCCTGCCGGGCTTCCTGCTGCTGCCGCTGGTTGCGCTCGCTCTCGCCGGCGCCGGCGTGCTGGCTGCTCACGTCGCGATCCTGCCCCTCGCCCGCCGACCGCCCGAGGCGACCTTCGTCGCGACCATCGCGCTCGCCGCCATCATCGAGCAGACGTTGACCGTCACGATGGGCGCGGCCCCGCGCACGGCGCCGCCGTTCCTTGGCAGCGGCGCCGTGACGATCGCCGGCGAGCCGCTTGGCCTGCAGCCGCTGGCGATCGTGATCGTTGGCGCCGTGCTGGTGGCAGCCCTGTGGTTCCTGCTGGAACGCACGCAGGTCGGCCGCCGCATGCGCGCCGTCGCCGCCGACCGCCACATGGCGCGCGCCGTCGGCATTCCCGTCCGCCGCTACGTCACGCTCTCGCTGGCGCTGTCGGGTGCGCTGGCCGGCATCGCGGGCTTTTTGCTGGGCCATCAGTTCCTGGTCACGCCGACCCAGGGCGCTGGCCACATGCTCAAGGCGTATATCGCGGTGGCGCTGGGCGGCTGGGGCAGCGTGCCCGGCGCTCTGATCGGTGCGCTGGCGATCGGCATCTTCGAGACCTTTGTCTCGGCTGAAGTCGGCGACGCCTGGGCCTCCGCCGCGCTCTACATCGCCGTGCTGCTGGTGCTGACCTTGCGGCCGCGCGGCCTGTTCGGCGAACCGCTGGGGCAGCGCGCCTGATGGCCGAGCGGCTGGCCACCTTGGTCGGTATCTACGCCCTGCTGGGCCTCGGCTACCAGATCGTGTTCGGCCAGCTCCGCGCGCTCAACCTGGCGCAGGGCGCACTGTTTGGCGTCGGGGCCTACGCCACGGCGCTCACCGGACCCCAGCTCGGCCCGTTCGCGCTGCTCATCGCGCCGCTTGCCGCCGCCGCCGTTGCAGCGCTCGCGGCGCCGCCGATGTTGCGCCTGCAGTCGCACTATTTCGCGCTCGCGACCCTGGCGCTCGCGTCGCTGATCAATCTTGTCGCGGTGAACGCCGAGAACCTGACCGGCGGCGCGAACGGGCTGGTCGGCTTCGGCCTCGGTCTGCCAAAAGGCCCGACGCTGGCGGCTCTCGTGTGGCTCGTGCTGGTCGTCGCCGTGATCGCCTATGCATCGGTCTTCAGGGCAGCGATCGGCGAGAAGGCGCGCCTGTTGCGCGACGCGCCGCTGGTCGCCGCCAGCCTCGGCGTCGACGGTGCGCTGTGGCGCTTCCTCGCGTTCGTGATCGGCGGCGCCTGTGCGGGCCTTGCCGGCGGCTTCTCCGCGGCGCTGACGGGAGTCGTCTCGCCCGAGGCGACCGGCTTCTCGATCATGCTGCTCTGCCTCACCGCGGTGGTGGTCGGCGGCGCACGCCATCCGCTGGGCGCCGTGCTGGGGGCGGCCGTGGCCGTGCTGCTGCCCGAGTTGTTCCGCGGCCTGCAGGGAAGCTGGCTGCTCGCCTACGCTGCCGCCACTCTGGCCGTCGTGCTGTGGGCGCCCGAAGGCTTGGCGGGCCTGTTCACGCGTCGCGATGCGATGCCGATCCCGCTGGCGGCCGCGCCCGTGTCCGCCGCTCGGCGCCTCGCCCTGGATCACGTCAGCAAGCGCTTCGGCGGCGTCGAGGCGTTGCGCGATGTCTCCTTCACCGTCGAGCGCGGCGAGATCGTCGGCCTGATCGGCCCGAACGGTTCAGGCAAGACGACCCTGCTCAACGCCATCAGCGGGCTGGCGCGCGCTGATTCCGGCACCATCGCACTCGATTCGCTGCACCTCGAACGCCTCGCGGCGCATGCGATCGCCCGCCGCGGCATCGGCCGCACCTTCCAGGCGCCGATTGAGGGCGAGACGCGCGGCGCGGGGCTGGCACGGGCGCTGGCCACGGGAGCGGCCTTCCTGTTGCTCGACGAGCCTGCGGCGGGCATGACCGACCGCGAGCGCGACCTGCTGGCCGGCCAGCTGCGCGGACTTCGCAGGGATCGCGGCATCATCCTCGTCGACCACGATGTCGAGCTGCTGACGAGGGTGTGCGACCGGCTGGTGTGCCTCGACGGCGGCAAGGTCATCGCCAGCGGTACACCCGCCGAGGTCCGCGCCGATCCGCGGGTTCGCGCCAGCTTCCTCGGCCTGCCGGCATGACGGTTGTTCTGGATACCGGCGATTTAACCGTCGCCGCCGGCGAGATCGTCGCCCTGCTCGGCGCGAACGGTGCCGGCAAGACGACCGTGATGGAGACGATCCTCGGTTTCCGCAGCGCGCGGCCGGTCCGGCTGTTCGGCCAGGACGTGACCGCGTTGCCGGTCGAACGCCGCATCGCGCTCGGTATCGGCTACGTGCCCGAACGGCGGCGGCCGTTCGCGAGCCTCACCGTCACCGAGAACCTCGAAGCGTCCTCGCGCCTGCCGGCCATCGAGCGCCGCCGGCGGGTCGACGAGATGCTGGCCGCGTTCACGATGCTCGGCGAGCGTCCCAACGCGCGGGCGTGGCTGCTGTCCGGCGGCCAACAGCAGATGCTGGCGCTCGCCCGCGCGTTGATGGATCGCCCGCGCCTGCTGCTGCTCGACGAGCCGACCCTCGGCCTCGCGCCAGTGGTCGTGGCCGACCTGTTCGCGCGCCTGCGCGCGATCGCCGTCGACGGCACCGCCGTGCTCCTCAGCGAGCAGCGCGCCAGCCTCGCCCTCGGCATCGCCAGCCGCGGCGTCGTGCTGAGCCGCGGCCGCGTCGTGCGCAGCGCGTCCGCGTCGGAACTGCTTGCCGATCCGCACCTCGCCGACCTGATGGCCGGTGGATAACTCGCGTCGAACGAGTCTCATTATGGGCATTGGACCGCGAGTCGACGGCTGATCCCCTTGCCGAAAAATCGGGGCCATTGCCCATATTAGGGGGCTGTCGAGCATCTGTGCTTATGTGGTTGCATGTGCCCACATCGCACTGAACGTAGAGAAAGATCCTTGTTGAACGTCAGAGGTCTCCTGGCCTTCGGGATCGCATGGCCGCGTGGGTGGCCCGCCAAAATCGGTGGGTTTGCCAAAAACGGTGAAAACGGTGGTAAACGGTCAGGCCTTGCGGGTTTGCGCGTTCCAGAACTTCTCGAGGTTGGAGATCAGGGCCGGGCTGAAGTGGCAGAGCGCCTGCTCGCGCGCGTAGAGCGCGGCGTACTGGCGGAACTGGTCGAACGGCTCGGCGGCGAGGCGCAGCGCGCGGCGGTTGCCGATCGCGCCGACCGAGCCCGAGGTCGTGAGCCCCTCGACCACGCGCTCGATCGCGGCGTCCATCTCGTGAGGCGGCACGATCTCGTCACAGATCAGGCGGCCGGTATCGGAATCGCAGTCGATGCGGCGCTCGTACATGATCGCCTGGCGCGCGATGCGGTCGCCGGTGAAGCGCGCCATGCGCAGGTTGGCCATCGCGGGGATGATCCCTTCCTTGCGCGCCGGCAGGGTCATGTAGGCATCGCGGGCGGCGATGTTGAAGTCGGTCGCCAGCAGGATCTGGCAGCCGCCGCCGATCGCGAAGGTCTCGACCGCTGCGATCCAGAGCTTCTCGATCGAATCGCCCGATACCTCGTCGGGCGACACGTCGGGCCTCGCGACGCCGCGGAACATCTTGTTCACGAAGCCCAGGTCGCGGATCAGGAACCACAGGAACGGGATCTTGCCGTAGTAGATGTGCGTGAGGTTGATGCCGGCGTTGAACACCCGCCGGCCGGCATACTTCCCCTCCGGCACGACATCGCCACGCAGCACGGCGACCTGGCTGTCGGGATCGAGGATGCAGACGTCGGCGCCTATTTCAGTGGCGGGCTGGGTGAAGTTGTCCTCGGCGTTGAGGAAGCGCCTATTGGACAGGAGCAGCACGGCGGCCTTGCCATGGCGCTCGACCTTGGCGGTGCCGAGATCGAGGCGGCCGTCGCGCCGGAACTTGGCCAGCGCGTCCCACGACTCTTCGCGGGGCAGCAGCATGGCGTGGACGAGATGCCGGCCGCATTCGGGATCGGCGAGGAACTGGTTGAACAGGATGCCCTGGTCGATCTCGACACCGTCCTTGTCGGCCTGCCGCTTCTCGGACTCGGCGTCGACCTGGGCTTTGGTCGGCACCAGGCCGGGCACGACGGCCGGCGCCTCGTAGGCCAGCCGCTCGATGCGCACGAACTTGCGCCGGTTGTCGGTCAGCTTGTCGTAGAGCGTGCGAGCGTGGCAGCGCAGGAAGGCGTAGCGGGCATCGCGCGCGGCCTGCTTGCCGGGGTTTGCGGTGTTTCCGGGATTTCCGCGCCAGTAGGCGGAAAAGGCGGCCACGTCCGCTGCGAAATCGCCGCTCGCGACCGGCGCCGCAACGACCGTATCCATGTGCGTTCGACCCGAAGAAAATTGGAGCGGGCGACGGGATTTGAACCCGCGACCTACGGCTTGGGAAGCCGACGCTCTACCCCTGAGCTACACCCGCGTTGCCGCCATTCTACCGCGGCCGCCGGCGCCGCCAAGCGCCAATCGTGATATCGAGGCCTCATGCTGGACGAGACCCTGACCCCTGAAGAACTTGCCGTGGTCGCGAAGGCCAAGGCTTTCGCCGCCGAACACGTGGCGCCGCATGCCGCGCGCTGGGAGTGGGAGCGGCACTACCCGTACGAGACGATCAGGCTCGCCTGCGCCGCCGGCCTGAACCGGATCGAGCTGGCGAAGCAGCATGGCGGGTGGGGCCTGTCCTTCTCCTGCAAGCTCAGGGCGTTCGAGGAGATCGCCAAGGCCGACTTCGCCTTCTCCTTTGCCATGATCAATCATCACAATGCCTGCGCGCGGTTCGCCCGGGATGGCAAGCCCGCGCACGTCGCCCGCCTGCTGCCCCGTATGCTGACCGGCGAGGTGATCGGCTGCGCAGGCCTCAGCGAGCCCGGGGTGGGCAGCGACTTCGGCGGGCTGGAGATGAAGGCCGAGCGCGCCCCGGGCGGCTGGAGGCTGAACGGCGCCAAGGCCTGGATCACCAATGCCGCCGTTGCCGGACTGTCGGTGGCCTACGCACAGACCGACAAGAGCCAGGGCTATCGCGGCATCGCCTGTTTCGCGATCGAAGCCGAGCGGCCGGGTTTCCATCGCGAGAAGCCGTTCGAATTGCATGGCGGCCACGCGATCGGCGTCGGCGGCTTTCGGCTGGTCGACTATATCGCGCCGGACGAGGCCGTGCTGCATCCGCCCGGCGCGGCGTTCAAGGCGGCGCTGGCCGGCATCAATGGCGCGCGCACCTACGTCGCCGCCATGTGCTGCGGCATGCTCGAGGCTTCGCTCGAGACGGCGGTACGCTACACGCAGCAGCGCAAGACCTTCGGCCAACCGGTGATCGACCATCAGGGCGTGCGCTGGAAGCTGGTGGATGCCGCGACCGATCTCGAAGCGGCGCGGCTCTTGACCTACCGCGCGGCGCGGCTGATCGACGAGGGCAAGGATGCGGTGCTGCCGGCAGCCTACGCCAAGAAGTTCGCGACCGACATGGCGGTGCAGCGCATTGCCGATTGTATCCAGGCGATGGGCGCCAACGGGCTGCGTGCGGAATATCCGCTGGCGCGCCACCTCGCCGGCGCCAAGATTGCCGCCTATACCGACGGCTCGATCGAGATGATGAACGAGCGCATCGGCGTGGCCTTGCCGCAGGTGTTCGGATGATCACCACGGTCGAGATGCACACCGGCGGCGAGCCGACGCGCATCGTCGTCGACGGCTGGCCGAGGCTCGCCGGTCGCACGCTGCTCGACAAGCGGCGCGAGGCGCGCGAGCGGTACGACAATCTGCGCCGCGGCCTGATGCTCGAGCCGCGCGGTCACGACGGCATGTATGGCGCGCTGCTGGTCGAGCCCGATCATCCCGGGGCCGATCTCGCGGTGCTTTTCATGCACAACGAGGGCTGGTCCACCATGTGCGGCCACGCGACCATCGCGCTCGCCCGCTGGGCCGTCGAGAGCGGCCGCGTGAAGGGCCCGACGGTCCGGCTGCAATGCCCGTGCGGCCTGGTGATCGCCACCGTCGCGGCCGACGGCTCGGTGCGCTTCGAGAGCGTGCCGTCGTTCGTCTATGCGCTCGATCGCGTGGCGCCGACGTCGACCTGGGGGCCAGTGACGGTCGACATCGCCTATGGCGGCGCGTTCTACGCCTTCCTGTCGGCGGATTCGATCGGCCTCGATCTGCGCAGGTCGCCGATGCGCCAGGTCGTCGATGCCGGCGAGGAAATCGCGCAGGCTGTCTCGAAAGCCGTTCCGATCGAGCATCCCGACGAGCCCGATCTCGCCTTCCTCTACGGCACGATCCTGACCGACGGCGGCGACGGCGCGTCGATGCCGACCCGCAATGTCTGCATCTTCGCCGGACGGCAGATCGACCGCAGCCCCACCGGCAGCGGCGTGGCGGCGCGCATCGCCCTGCAGGTTGCGCGGCGCCAGGCGCGGCTGGGCGAGCAGCGTGCGTTCGAGAGCTGCACCGGCGCGATCTTCACCGGCACGGCGTTGCGCGAGGCGCCACCCGTCGGGCCGCGCAAGGCAGTGATCGTCGAGGTCGGCGGCATCGCGCACATCATCGGCGAGAGCCGCTTCCGCTTCGACGCAGCCGACCCGCAGCGCGACGGCTTTACGCTCGGTCAGGCGTTATGAGCGCGCCGCAGAGCCTGGTCGAGGTCGGCGTACAGGTCGCCCGCATCCTCCATGCCGACCGAGAGCCGCAGCAGGTCCGACGGGCAGGGCGTGCCCGGACCCTCGATGCTGGCGCGATGCTCGATCAGGCTCTCGACGCCGCCCAGCGACGTCGCGCGCTTCCACAGCTCGACGCGCGCGGCCGTCGCTATGGCGAGGCGCTCGCCGCCCTTGACGCGCACCGACAGCATGCCGCTGAAGCCGCCGCTCATCTGCTTCTTCGCGACGGCATGGCCGGCGAACGACGGCAGGCCGGGATAGAGCACCTCGGCGACCATCGGATGCTCCGCGAACTTCTGCGCCAGCAGCTCGGCCGAGCGGCAGGCCCATTGCACGCGCGGGAACAGCGTGCGCATGCCGCGCATCAGCAGCCACGCCTCGGTCTGGCCAAGGATGGTACCGAGCTGGGCGCGGATCAGGCGCAGCTTTGCCCAGTGCTCGTCGTCGCGCACACCGACGAGCGCGCCGGCGATGATGTCGGAATGGCCGTTGAGGTACTTGGTGGCCGAGTGCATCACGATGTCGGCGCCATGCTCGATCGGCCGCGTCAGCACCGGAGTCGCCACCGTCGAGTCGACGGCGAGCAGCGCGCCCGCCTTGTGCGCGATTTCCGCAGCAGCGGCGATATCGGTCACCGACCAGGTCGGATTGGCCGGCGTCTCGAGCCATACCAGCCTGGTCTTGCCGGGCTTCACGGCAGCGGCGATCGCGTCCGTGCTGTCGGCATCCACGAACTCGATCTTGAGACCCCAGTCGGTCGCGAAGCTGCCGAGCCAGTTGCGCAGAGACCAGTACATCACCTTCGGCGCGATCACGTGATCGCCCGGCGCGAGGGAGAGGAAGCACGCGGTTGCGGCACTCATGCCGGACGAGAAGATCAGCGCTTTCGCGCCACCCTCCAGCGCGGCGAGCGTCGTCTCGGCCTGGTCGAAGGTCGGGTTGTCGGCGCGCGCGTAGATGCGACCGGAACGATAGGCGTTGTCTTCGTCGCGCTGATACGTGCTCGCCATATGGATCGGCGGCACGACCGCCTTCGTCACGGGATCGATCCAGCCCATGGCTTGAGCGGCGAGCGACGCCAGCGTGACGGATTTCTGTATCGTCATTGTCTCATGAACCTTACGGGAGCCTTACGTGAGATGCTTATATCGCATCGCTGTATATGCGTCGCAGGTTGTCCTTTGGGCTTTTTTTCGGGGGACGTACACGCCACAATCCGCGTACTGATTTGCGCTAGCTCGGACGAGGATCAGCCGCATGGACGTCGAAATGTCGACTACGCAGCCGCAGGTGCAACAGGCAGGCCGTGGTGATCGTGTCGCGCGCACGCGTGAAGCGATTGTCTCTTCAACCCTCACGCTCGCGATGGAAGGCGAGGTGGCGCCGATCGTGCGCGACATCGCCAAGCTCGCCGGCGTGTCGGCCCGCACGGTGTTCCAGCACTTCGCCGACACCGCGGAGCTCTATGTCGCCGTGCTCGGCCGCGTGCTCACCGGATTGCGCGGCGAGGCGCAGCCTGCGCCGGCCGGCGCGCTCGACGACCGCATCACCGCCGTGATCGGCCAGCGGGCCGGGCGCTACGAGAAGCTCCTGCCGATGTGGACCTTCGTCGAGACCCTGCAGCGCCGCTCCTCGGAGGCGGGCGAGCAGGTGAACCAGCTCTACGCCTCGAACCGCGAGCAGCTCGCCGAGTATTTCGGCGAGGAGTTGACCGGGCTGAGCGGCGAGAAGCGCGAGCGGGCGCTCAACGCCCTCTCGATGGCGCTGGCGCCGGAGAGCTGGATCGTCCTGCGCGAGCGGCTCGGCCTGACCACCGATCAGGCGCGCGAGGAGTGGCGCTTCATCGTCAAGGCGATCTTCGACGGCCGTTAGGACGGCCGCGAGTCAGGCGCCGGCCTTCCGGGCCAGCACTTCGAGATTGCGGTCGCGCAGTCCGATCTCGCGCAAATGCGCAAGCGTGTTGCGCACGTATTCGATGTTCGTGCCCGTGGCGCCGGTTCCCTGGCGCACCAGCTTGAGCGCCTTGGCGAGCGGCAGCTTGCCGGCGAACTGCCGATGGGCCCGGTCGGCGAGATAGACCAGCGATTGGACCGTGCGGCCGTCGGCGAGATGGATCGGCCGCGTCTCCTCGACGTACACGCCGTCATTCTCGATCTCGCGCTGCCAGAGATAGCGGCGCACCTTGTCGTAGTCCTTGACGGGCAATCGATGGGCGAAGCCGCGGCAGGCGCCGCCGGCCAGCAGGCCAAGGATCAGGCCGGGCTTCTCGGGCGTGCCGCGATAGTGCTCGGAGTAGATGCAGAACGCGCGGTGGAAGCCGTGCAGCCGCGCCGCCTGCGTCTCGCGCACGGCGAAGCCCGGATTCCACATCAGCGAGCCGTAGGCGAAGACCCAGAAAGGCTTCTTGTCGCTCACTCTTGGTGGAGATGGATCAGCGCTCGGCGGATCTCGCGGGTGCGGGTGAACAGGTCGAACAGCTTGTCGCCCTCGTCCCAGCGGATCGCGCGCTGCAGGTAGAACAGGTCCTCCTGGAAGCGCTGCAGCACCTCGAGCACGGCTTCCTTGTTGTTGAGGAAGACGTCGCGCCACATCGTCGGATCGGATGCGGCGATGCGGGTGAAGTCGCGGAAGCCGCCGGCGGCATACTTCAGCACCTCGCTGTTGAGATGACCGCCGAGATCGTCGGCCGTGCCGACGATGGTGTAGGCGATCAGGTGTGGCAGGTGCGAGGTGATGGCGAGGATGCGGTCGTGATGCGCCGGATCCATGCGGTTCACGTCGCTGCCCAGCGCGCGCCAGAAGGCCTCGAGCCTGTCGGCCGCGGCGGCATCGACGCCGGGCAGCGGCGTCAGGATGCAGTTGCGGCCCTGGAACAGGTCGAGGATCGCGGCCTCGGGGCCCGAATACTCCGTGCCGGCGACCGGATGGGCCGGCACGAAGTGCACGCCCGCCGGGATGTGCGGCTTCATGTCGGCGATCACCGCCTGCTTGACCGAGCCGACATCGGAGACGATGCAGCCGGCCCTGAGCGACCCGGCGATCGCCTTGGTTGCGGCCCCGCAGGCGCCGACCGGCGTGCAGACGATGACGAGGTCGGCACCCTTCACCGCTGCGGCGAGATCTGTGCCGCAATGGTCGGCGAGCTTCAGCTCGTTGGCCTTGGCCGCCGTCTCGGCGCTGCGGGTCGCGGCGACGATGTGCTTCGCGAGGCCGCGCTTGCGGGCATCGCGCGCGATCGAGCCGCCGATCAGGCCGATGCCGATCAGCGCGATCCTGTCGAAGAGGGGTTCGCTCATTTGTGCTGGGCGACGAAGCGGGCGAGCGACGCCTGCACCGCCTTCACCTCGGCCTCGGTGCCGATGGTGATGCGCAGGTGCTCGGGCAGGCCGTAGCCCGCGATCATGCGCGGGATCAGCCCGTCGTTCATCAGCCAGTCGTTGGCCGCCGCCGCGCGTTCCTTCGAGCCGAAGCCGACGGTGAGGAAGTTGCCGACGCTGGGCAGCGGCTTCAGCCCGAGCTTCGCAAGCTCGGTCGAAAGCCACGGCAGCCAGATGTCGTTGTTGGTGCGGCTGGCGTCGGTGTGGGCGATGTCCTCGAGCGCGGCGATGCCCGCGATCTGCGCCGCGAGGTTGACGTTGAACGGCTGGCGCAGGCGGTTGATCACGTCGACGATGCCGGCCGAGCCGTACATCCAGCCGAGCCTGAGCCCGCCCATGCCGTAGATCTTCGAGAAGGTGCGGGTCATCACCACGTTCTCGGCCTGGTCGACCAGCTCGACGCCCGATTCGTAGTCGTTCCGGCTGACATACTCGGCGTAGGCCGCGTCGATCACCAGCAGCACGTTCTTCGGCAGGCCGGCGTGCAGGCGGCGCACATCGTCCTTGGTGACGTAGGAGCCGGTCGGATTGTTCGGATTGGCGAGACACACCACGCGGGTCCTGTCGGTGACCTTGGCGAGCATCGCATCGACGTCGGCGCGGTAATCCTTCTCCGGCGCGGCGACCGGCGTCGCGCCGACGCCGAGCGCGTTGATCGGATACATCAGGAAGCCGTACTGGCTGTAGAGCAGCTCGTCGCCCGGGCCGCAGTAGGAGCGCACCAGCAGGTTCAGGAGCTCGTCCGAGCCCGACCCGCAAATGATGCGTGACGCATCGAGCCCGTAGTGCCGGCCGATCGCGTGGCGCAGCTTGTCCGTCGCGCCGTCGGGATAGCGGTGCAGCTCGGCAGCCGCCTTGGCATAGGCCGCCATCGCCTTGGGCGAGGGGCCGAGCGCGCCCTCGTTGGACGAGAGCTTGGCGATCGGCTCCTTGCCGTCGACCGAATCCTTGCCCGGCACATAGGGCGAAATCTTCATGATGCCGGGACGCGGGGTGAGCGCGCTCATGACAGTCTCCGTTGAATGCCGGTCAGGCCCGCGCGGCGGCGGGCACGGCATAAGCGCCGATCGCGGCGACACTGCCGCGGCCCAGCGCGAGGGCCTGCTCGAGCGCACGCAGGCGCGGGTCGGTATCCACGATCACGCCCGGCAGCTCGAACAGATAGTGATGCACGCCGCCCACCACCTGGTCCATAGCCGAGGCGTAGGGCGGCAGACCGGCCTTGATGAGCGCGGCCGACAGCCGGTCGCGGCTGAAGCCCTGCGGCGCCTCGATCGAGACCAGGCCGCGATCCTCGCCGCTGTCCTCCGGCTCGATGCGCGCCAGCACCAGCGCGGTGATGCCGCGGGCGCGGGCATTGGGCATGACCAGGAACGGCAGCCGCGCCACCACGTTGGGCAGGGTCGGATCGCCGCCCGCGAGCAGCGGCCACCACGGGACCGCATCGGACTCGATCGGTGCCGGCACCACGCCCACAGTCGTCGGATGGGCCCGCACCTCGGCCAGCACCTGGGCCGGCGATTCGTAGGCGACCATCGGTACCTGGCAGCCGAAGTGATCGCGCGCGAGGTCCCAGTAGCCCGGCTGATCGGCCGATCGGCACACCGCGACCTTGAGCGCCGGAGTCTGCATCAAGGCGAAGGCGCTCATCATCTCGCGCCACATGCGATAGACCGCGGCGGCCGGGAAGCTGCCCGAGTGGGTCGCGAGCCGCTTGCGCATGATCTGCGCCTCGCGGCCGGGCCGGAGCGACAGGCCGCCGCTGGGCTTCGCGGCGCTGATCTCGCCCACCAACTCGGCGCGCCGGCGAATCAGGCCATGCAGGTCGGTATCGATCGAATCGATTTCCTGCCGCAGCGCGTTGAGCTTGGGGGCGTCCATGGAGCGGTGCGGGATACTACGCCGGGTGGCAGGGCGTAAAGGCAAACAAGCGCGGCGCTTGCGCTCGCGGCACTTCGCCCGTATAGAGGCGCCCGAGCATAACGCTCCGTGGAATTTGAGCCGATCGGCTTGCGGCCACGTTAACCCCGCTAAAAGGTCGGAGCGCTCGAAAAGCCCCCGCCCTTCCGGTCGGGGGCTTTTCGTTGGAGCGAAACGTGCTCGAGGACCTGACCGAAGCCGAACGCAAGGCGCTCGCCCAGTGCCGCCACGCGGTCCTGGGGACCGACCGGCCGCTGCGGCTCGATTGCGGAGTCGAGCTCGGGCCCTATCGCGTCGCGTACCAGACCTACGGGACGCTCAATGCAGACAAGTCCAACGCCGTCCTGATCTGCCATGCGCTGACGGGCGATCAGTTCGTCGCCGAGCAGCACCCCGTCACCCGCCGCGAGGGCTGGTGGGAAAGCCTGGTCGGCCCCGGCAAGGTGCTCGACCCGGTACGGTATTACATTGTCTGCAGCAACGTGCTGGGCGGCTGCATGGGCACGACGGGACCGCTGGCCAGGGACCCCGGCACCAACCAGCCGTGGAACCTGCGCTTCCCGGTGGTGACGATCGGCGACATGGTGCGCGCCCAGGCGGCGCTGCTCGACCATCTCGGCATCCCCGACCTGTTCTGCGTCATCGGTGGCTCGATGGGCGGCATGCAGGTGCTGCAATGGGCCGCGAGCTTCCCCAAGCGCGTCTTCGCCGCCGTGCCGATCGCCTGCGCCGCGCGTCATTCCGCGCAGAACATCGCGTTCCATGAGGTCGGCCGCCAGGCGATCATGGCCGATCCCGAATGGAAGGGGGGCGACTACCGCCTGCACGGCACCGCGCCCGAGCGCGGCCTTGCGGTGGCGCGCATGACCGCGCACATCACCTACCTCTCGGAGCTGGCGTTGCAGCGGAAGTTCGGGCGCAACCTGCAGGACCGCAATGCGCTGGGCTTCGGCTTCGATGCCGACTTCCAGGTCGAGAGCTACCTGCGGCACCAGGGTTCGACCTTCGTCGACCGGTTCGACGCCAACAGCTATCTCTACATCACCCGCGCGATGGACTACTTCGACCTCGCCGGCCAGCACGGCGGCGTGCTGGCCAACGCCTTCAAGGGCACGGCGACGCGCTTCTGCTCGATCTCCTTCACCTCGGACTGGTTGTTCCCGACGCGCGAGAACCGCGCGATCGTGCATGCGCTGAACGCCGCCGCTGCCAACGTCTCGTTCGTCGAGGTCGAGACCGACAAGGGCCACGACGCGTTCCTGCTCGACGAGCCCGAGATGTTCCGCACGCTCCACGGTTTCCTGCAGGGCGCCGGCTCGGCGCGGGGACTGACATGAGCACTGCTCCGATCCGCGTCGACCTGCAGCTGATCGCGGACATGGTCGAGCCGGGCGGCCGCGCTCTCGATGTCGGCTGCGGCGACGGTGCGCTGCTGGCCTATCTCGTCAACTTCAAGCGGGTCGATGCGCGCGGCATGGAGCTCAGCCAGGCCGGGGTGAATGCCTGCGTCGCCAACGGCCTGTCGGTGATCCAGGGCGACGCCGACACCGATCTGCGCGACTATCCCGACGACGCCTTCGACTACGTGATCCTGAGCCAGACGCTGCAGGCCACCCGCGAGCCGCGCGCGGTGCTGCAGCAGATGCTGCGGGTCGGCAAGCGGGCGATCGTGTCGTTCCCCAACTTCGCGCACTGGCAGGTGCGGCTGCGCCTGGTGTTCGGCGGCCGCATGCCCGAGACGCCGTCCCTGCCCTTCAAGTGGTACGACACGCCCAACATCCATCTCTGCAGCATCGACGACTTCCGCGCGCTGTGTCGCGACATGGGCGTGCGGGTCGAGCGCGCCGTGGTCCTGAACCGCAACAGCCGCCGGATCCACATGCCGCCGCTGCTCGCCAACCTGTTCGGCGAGCAGGCGGTGTTCATGCTGAGACGGGATTGATCAGCCGCCGGGCTCTTATGCTGGAGGAGCGCCACTCCAGTAGCGTGTCATGGTCTTCCGGACCGCGGGCCTCTGGCCCGGTCTTGAATCATGAAGCGAGCCGGAGGCTCGCGGTCCGGAAGAGCCTGAGAAGAGCGGCACTGGAGTGCCGCGCTCCCAGCAAAGACGCGGAAGCGGTATGAGATCCTTCGCTGCGGTCAGGACGACAGAGGCGCGGGAGCGGGCCGTTCGTACTCGCCCTCGATCGCGTCTTCGCGCAGCTTCACGAAGCCGTGGCGCAGGTAGAAGCGGTCGGCCTTGCTGCCGGTCAGGACCTCGAGGCGGATCGGGAGCCTGAGGGCGTCGGCCTCGGCCAGCAGGGTCTTCAGGATGGCGGTGCCGAGGCCAGTATTGTGATGGCTCGGCTGCAGGTAGAAGGAGTCGAGCTTGATCTCCTTGGCGCCGATGCGGAAGCCGACGCAGCCCGCGATCTCCTCGCCGGTCAGGATCAGCCGCAGGCCGGGCTCGTCGAAGTGCTCCCGAAAAATGCGCCGCGCACGTGACGGCTCGTAGCGGAACACGCGCTCGAGATGCTCGCGCATCACCGCGATGCGCAGGTCCAGCAGCGGCTCGAAGTGTTCTTCCTTCGGCGTGTCGAAGCGCCAATCCAGCATCAATCGATGCGGCCGAAGAAGCGGGCCAACCGGAAGGCGTGCGCCCATTCGCCGATGTCGCCCCAGCCGACCTTGGTGTCGCGCGACAGCAGCAGCCGGTCGGCGCGCGCTACCAGGTTCTCCTCCGGCACGAAGCCGACGCCGCCATCGGCGGCGGCAATGCGGCTGTCGAGGGAATCGTCGCGATTGTCGCCCATCATGAAGTAGTAGTGCGGCGGGACGACGAACACCGGCGTGTCGTCATGCGCCTGCGAATCGGAAACCTCGAGGATCTCGTGGTCGCGCGTGCCACCGCCCGACGCCGGCAGACTCTCGACATAGACCGTGTCGCCCTCGTAAGTGCCGGCCTTGCGGCGCGGCACCAGCTTGTCGTTGATGTAGAGCCGGCCCTCGCGCATCTGCACGCGGTCACCGGGCAGGCCGATCAGCCGCTTCACATAGGTCTGCGAGGGATCGCGCGGCAGGCGGAACACCACGACGTCCCCGCGCTCGGGGGCGCGGTCGAACAGGCGCCCGGCGAAATCCGGCATCAGGCCGATCGGCGAGGAGTACTTGCCGTAGCCGTAGGCGAACTTGCTGCCGATCAGCTCGTCGCCCACGAGCAGCGTCGGCACCATCGACGGCGACGGCACGGTGTAGGGCTCGGCCACGACGGTACGCACGACCAGCACCAGGCCGAGCGCCAGGGCAATCGACTTCACTTCACCGGCCCAGAACTTCATAAAGCAGCCTCCTCACGCGCTCGCGGCAATGCGCGCCACCCTCGGCCGGGCAACGGCCAGCCAGTCCTGGGTGTCGAGCTCCATCGAGCGGTCGAGCCGGCCGGCGTTGAAGAACAGAGTGGCATTGGCGAGCAGATCCTCGTCCACCACGATACTTAGTTCAGGATTGAGGGAAAACGGTGGCACGGCGCCCATGACGCACCCGGTCAGGGCTTGCGCGGTTTCAGGGCTGGCGAAGCCGCATTTGCGCGCCTCCAACAGGTTCGCGACCGCGTTGAAGTCGAGCTTGCGGTTGCCCGGCAGGATGGCCAGCACATTGCGCCGGCCGCCGCCGCCGCCGCGCACGTCGAGAACCATCGCCTTGGCCGCCTGCTCGGGTCGGTTGCCGCGGATCACGCTGATCTTCTCCGAGCGGCCCTCGGCCTCGTGCTCGATCACCCGGAAGTTGGCCTTCGCATCGGTCAGCAGCGCCACCAGCCGGTCGAACACATCAGAGCCCACGAACGACCTTCTCGGACAGCAGCTTCAGCGCCTCGTCGAGCGATGGCACCTTGCCATCGGCTGGCGCGATATGGGCATCGACGGTGCGGCGGTGACTTCTCTCGATCGCGGTGGTCATCAGCGGGTCGACGCCGGTCTCACGCAGGGTCTGCGCCACCAGGCCCATCTCCTCCCAGCGCCGCTCGGCGTGGACGATGTGGGTCCGGGCCAGCATGGCGAGCGAGCCGGCGAAGGTCCCGGCGTCGACGTCGCCGAGGCAGCCCATCACCTCCTGCAGGATGCCCTGCCGCTCGGCGGCAACGAAGGATTCGACGGCCAGTGCCTCGATGCCCTTCATGATCACCGAGCGCAGCATCTTGACAGAGGAGGCGCTGCCGGGCCGCGGGCCCAGCACCTTGGCGTCGAAGCCGTTGGCGTTCATCCAGGCGACCACCGGTTCGACATCCGCGCCGGCGACCAGCATCGGCGCCTTGATGCCCGACTTGAAGAAGCCGCCCATCACGGCGATGTCGACATAGCGTCCCCCCGCTGTCTCGATGGCGCTGCGGTCCTCGTCCGACATCCTGCCGGTGACGGTGCAGAGATCGAGATAGTGCGCGCCCTTCTTGAGGAGTGGTGCTGCCGAGGTGGCGGCCGAGAGCGCATGTTCGCCCTGGACGGCGCAGATCACGAGATCGGCCTCGCTCAGCGCCTCGGTGTAGCGGTCGGAGATCGCCACATCGAGCCGGCGGGCTTCCTTGCCCAGCGCCGTGCCGCGCGCGTCCTTGTCGAGGGCGGTATCGATGGCGATGACGCGGCGCGGGGCGTTGTCGCCGGGCTTCGAGGGACCGCGCCAGCCGCCTTCGGCCGCGAGACCGCGTGCGATGGCGGAGCCTGCCTCGCCGAAGCCGAGCAGGGCGATGGTCTTGGGATCGATGTTCATCGGCGGAAGCTATCAGGAGGCGGGCGCTTCGCCATCCTTGCTGTTTCGCGCCGCGTGGGTATCGCGCGAGTGGGCAATCCGCAGCTTTGGCCGCACCACTGCGAGCTCGGGCTGGGTGTGGCGCTCGGCGATGCCGGCATAGAGCTGCTTGCCGGCCTCGATCACGCTCACGCCGGCGAAGCGGCCGAGCCAGCGCTGACCGAAGCGCTCGACCGTCGGCGCCATCCGCAGCGCCAGTCGCGAGCGGGTCGGCGGCATGAACAGGGCGCGGGCCTGCCGCATCGGTGCGAACATGTTGGCGCGCAGCAGCGCGGCAATCTGGCCAGGCGAGTAGGGATGGCCCTGATAGAAGGGCGACCGGTCGAGCTGCGACCATAGGCCGGCGCGGGTCGGCGCGACGGTGATCAGCTTGCCGCCATCGGCCATCACCCGCCAGATCTCGCGCAGGAACGGCCGGGGCTGCTCGGTGCATTCGATGGCATGGACCAGCAGGACGCGATCGACCGAGCGGTCGGGCAAGGGCAGGTCGAGTTCGTCCACCAGAGCGGTGTGGTTGTGGCCCTCGCGCGGCCAGCGCAGCACGCCCTGCTGGGCCGGCATGAAGGCCATGGTCCGCTGGGCTTCTTCCATGAACGGACGCAGGAAGGGGGCCGCATAGCCCAAGCCCAAAACGGTCTCGCCGCGCACGTTGGGCCACACCTCGCGCAGGCGAGCCCGCAGCAACCGGACCGTCATCTGGCCCTGGGTACTCGCATAGAATTCGTTGAGATCGAGGACGTCTGTCCACATATTGGCAGTCTACCACCCGCAAAAGGCTTCGACCAATGAGCACCAGCCTCGAAATCGTTCGAATCCCGGTCCTCAACGACAACTATGTCTGGCTAATGCGCGAACCGCAGAGTGGTTCCGTTGGCGTGGTCGATCCGGCCGTCGCCGGGCCTGTCCTGGCCGAGGCCGACAAGCGCGGCTGGAAGATCACCCATATCCTGAACACCCATCATCATGGGGATCACGTGGGCGGCAACCGCGAGATCAAGGAGGCGACCGGCTGCACCATCGTCGGCTTCGCCCGCGACAAGGCACGCATTCCGGGCATCGACGTAACCGTCGAGGACGGCGACCGCTATCGCTTCGGCGAGGCCGAGGCCGACATTTTCTTCATTCCCGGCCATACCTCCGGTCATATCGCCTATGCCTTCAAGGAGCAGCGCGCGCTGTTCTGCGGCGACACCATCTTCGCGCTGGGCTGCGGAAAGATGTTCGAGGGCACGCCGCAACAGTTCTGGCATTCGCTGGACCGCCTGCGGTCGCTGCCCGACGACATGCGGGTCTATTGCGCCCACGAATACACGCAGTCGAACGCGCGCTTCGCCGTCACCATCGAGACCGACAACAAGCAGCTCATGGCGCGCCGCGATTCGGTCGACGCCGCCCGCGCCCGCGGCGAGGCGACGGTCCCCAGCCTGCTCGGCGAGGAGAAGCAGACCAACCCGTTCCTGCGCGCCGACAAACCCGGCGTTCAGAAGGCGGTCGGCATGATCGGTCAGGACCCGGTGAAGGTGTTCGCCGAGGTGCGCCACCGTAAGGACGTCTTCCGTTAACCTTCGTCGATCTCTTCGTAGTCGAACTTCGGCTTGATGTGCCAGTTGACGAACCGGCCCTTGGAGTCCGCTTCAAGGAAGTGGGCATAGACCGCAGACGGGACCTGCTTGTAGTCGTACATACGCCCGCCCGCATATTCGATTCTCATGACCCGATGGGGCCGCGAGTAACCCGCAGCCCTGATGCTGCTGGATCCAGGATATCGAACCATCCTGATCGTTCCCATGAACGATAACGGGTTGCTGCGGGGATAGGCTGCGCACCACCCCACACGCATTGAGCGCCGTTGTCACCACCTCACCAGGGACAAAGCCGGAATGTCCGCGTAGTCCGAAGCGTTGTGGGTCACGAGCGACGCGCGATGGACGATGGCCTGAGCTGCAATCATCCGATCGAGCAGCTTGCGCCGAGAGTACCCGGCGCTGGCGACAATCGCTCCATAAGCCGAAGCTGCCGCATCATCGAAGGCGAGAGTGGGGATTGCGGCCAGCATGGTATTGAGGCGTGCGCGCCGGACCGCAGTGTTCGCCGGATCGCGATAAACGCCGCCCTCGAGCTCGACGCGCGTGACGATCGACATCAGAACGGCTCCGTCGAGCGCTGCGATCTTCGTCATCGTGCCGGGGTCGCCATCGCGCAGATGGATGGCGACATCGGTGTCCAACAGAAAGGCCATTGGCTACAAACCACGCCGCTCAGGCAGCTCCTCGACGTCGCGCTTCTCAATGGAATGAGGCACGGGCAGGTGACGCAACTGCTTGATCATGGCTTCGATCGAAAGGCTCGCTGGATAGATCGTCGTCACGTCGCCGGAACGCACGAGCACCAGTTCAACGCCCTCGCCGTAGGCAAGGTCTCGAGGCAGCCGAAGCGCTTCACTGTTGCCACTTCTGAAGGTCTTGGTACGAGCGATCGGCATGTACACACCTGGATACATTTGTATATACGTCACCGGTATCGCGATTTCAAGACCTGCGGGCCGCGCAGACATGGTCGTTCTGTCACTGACTGGGAGGTGCGGCACCGGAAGGACGTGTTCCGTCGAAGTCCGGGCCCCGCTACCCCGCGGGCATGAATTTCTTCGCCGTGGCCGGCGGCTCGACACCGATTTGCATGGAGGCCTCGGCTTCAATGCCGATCCTGCCGTCGCGGACCACGACTGTTAGCCCGCAGCTATCGTGGGGGGTGTTGGACGAATAAAGCCGATCGCCCAGCACGGCGGGAACAGCCTCGACGACCGTCGCGGCGGGAATCTGATGGACGGTCGTCGTCCTAGCCGAATCGGTCTGGAAGATGCGGGGCGGTTGATTCGCCTGCATCAGGGTGACGGTGCGGTCATCCATGAAATAGATGTCGATGCCCGTGCCCGTGCGTTTTACCTGCTCGACCCAGCAAATGTTTGCTGCAAAGGCACAGGCCGGGGCAAGCGCTGCGAACAGTGCCCCGACGATGGAGCCGACGCTCATTGCGCTCTTAGCACCAGCGCCTCGCGCAGCGTGGCGGCGCACATTGCGGCGCCGCGACGGGCGCCATGCAGGAGCATGGGCGAGCTCAGGAAGCCATGCAGCATGCCGCCGAACTCGACGAGGTCGGTGACGGTGCCTTCCTTCTGCAGCCGCCACGCGTAGGCGCGGCCTTCGTCGCGCAGCACGTCGTAGCCCGCGGTGATCACCAGCGCTGGCGGCAGGCCGGCCAGCGACTTGGCTCGAAGCGGCGAGAGTCGCCAGTCATCGCGCGCGGCCTTGTCGGGCATGTAGTGGTCCAAGAACCACTCCATCGTCGGCGCGTTCAGACCATAGCCGTCGAAGAACTGGCGATAGGACTCCGTTCGCGCCACGCCGTCGGTGACGGGATAGGCGAGCATCTGCAGTTTGAGCTTCGGCCCGCCATTGTCGCGCGCCCAGATCGCGACCGCGGCCGCGAGATTGCCGCCGGCGCTGTCGCCGCCGATCGCGAGCCGTGTCGCATCGATGCCAACCGAGGCGCCGTTGGCCGCGACCCACTTGAGACCGGCGACGACATCGTCGAAGGCGCCGGGGAAGCGCGCCTCGGGGGCGAGTCGGTAGTCGATCGCGAACACCGCGATGCGCGCCTCGAGCGCGAGCTGCGCGCACAGCACGTCATGGCTGTCGAGATTGCCGAACACCCAGCCGCCGCCATGCGCGAACACCAGCGCCGGCAGCCTGGCCTCGCTCGCGGCCGAATCGGGACGATAGATCCGCACGGCAATCGTGCCGCCCGGACCGGGACCCGGACCGGGGATGGTGCGGTCGGTCACGCTGACGCCCTCGGGCCGCGGGCCTTGCGCGCCGGCGCGCGTCGAGAGGTATTGCTCGCGCGCCTCGGCGGGCGTGAGCGTGATCCAGGCCGGCCGGTTCGCCGCCGCCATGAGGTCGAGGAGTCGCTGGGATTCGGGATCGAGTGCCATGACGACACTCTAGCAGCGACCACCCCTGTTCCGTCACGAGGCCAATGCTAAGGTGCGGAATGACCTTCGATCCGGATCCCGCCGCGCCGCAGCCCCCGCCGCGGCCGTCGCGCTGGCGGTTCTGGTCCGGCCTGCGAACCTGGCCGTGGCGCCGCGCCGGCTCGACGGTCGCCACGGCGCGCGGCTGGTGGGTCTGGCGCTGGGGCTGGCGCGTCCTGCTGGTGATCGTGCTGCTCTACTATCCGGTCGGCGCGCTGATCATCCACAACATCGACGACGATCCGCAATTCGCCGCCCGCAGCGTGGCGCCGGGCGAGAGCAACGCCGTCGCCATCGCCGCCGAGCTGGTAACCCGCGAGGTCGATGTCCATAGCTGGACGCCGATGCTGCCGTTCTTCACGCCGGCCGGCATCCTCGACAACATGCCGAACTACCAGCGCGGCATCATCGCCGCGCTCGGCCGCTTCTCGACCGAGCTGATGGACCAGCTCGGCCGCACCCGAGGCTCCTCCCAGACCGACCGCGACCTCGAGCAGGCGCGCGGCTTCCTCAATGAGCAGCCCAACGTCTGGATCTGGCAGCCCAGCGTGTCGATCTGGCCGTCCGCCACCTCGGCGCAGAAGTATCGCGCCGGCCGCGACAAGCTCCTGTCCTACAACAAGCGGCTGGCGGCGGGGCAGGCGGTGTTCGAACGGCGCGCCGACAACCTGCAGGCGCTGCTCGAGCGCATCGCCAACGACCATGGCTCGGATTCGGCGGTGATCGATCAGCACATCATCGAGCAAGCGGGCAACCTGTTCGACGCGCATTGCGACGACATCTTCTATTTCAACAAGGGCCGGCTCTACGCCAACTACCTGCTGATGCGCGAGCTCGGGAAGGATTTCGAACCCATCATCCGCGAGAAGGGGCTGACCAACGCCTGGAACGGCACTGTCGAGACGTTCCGCATCGCCGCCCAGCTCCATCCCTGGGTGGTGTGGAACGGCTATCCCGACGCGTTCGTGGTGCCCAACCATCTCGCCGCGCAGGGCTTCTACCTGCTGCGCGCGCGCACCCAGTTGCGCGAGATCACGGCCATCCTGTTGCGATAGGGACGGCGCGTGGAGATCTACCTGCCGATCGCCGAACAGTCGATGAACGTGTTCCTCCTGTTCGCGCTTGGCGGGGCGGCGGGCCTGCTGGCCGGCATGTTCGGCGTCGGCGGCGGGTTCCTGGCGACGCCGCTGCTGATCTTCGTCGGCATCCCGCCTGCGGTCGCGGTGGCGAGCCAGGCCAACCAGGTGATCGCCAACTCCGTCTCCTCCCTGCAGGTGCAGTGGCGGCGCGGCAATGTCGACCTGCGCATGGGGCTGGTGCTGCTGCTGGGCGGCATGATCGGCTCGTCGGCCGGGGTCACCGTGTTCACCTGGCTGAAGGCGATCGGCCAGATCGATTTCGTGATCGCCGTGATGTACGTGATCCTGCTCTCGTCGATCGGCCTGTTGATGGCGTTCGAGAGCCTGCGCACGCTGTGGAAGCGACGGCGCAACCCGACCGGCCCGCGCGGCAAGCTGCACACCCACTACCTGGTGCATCGCCTGCCCTGGAAGATGCGTTTCTACAAGTCGAAGCTTTACATCAGCGCCTTCCTGCCGATCGGCCTGGGCTTCGCGATCGGCATCCTGTCGGCGATCCTCGGCGTCGGCGGCGGCTTCGTGCTGGTGCCGGCGATGATCTACATCCTGGGCATGCCGACCACCGTCGTGATCGGCACCTCGAACTTCCAGATCCTGTTCGTCGCGGCCAACGTCACCTTCCTGCAGGCGGTGACCAACGGTACGGTCGACGTGGTGCTGGCGCTGCTGCTGATCCTGGGCGGCGTGGTCGGCGCGCCGATCGGCTCGCGCATCGCTGCCCGGCTGCCCGGCGTGGTGCTGCGGGCGCTGATGGCGGTGCTGGTCCTGGCCGTCGCGGCCGAGCTCCTGTTCGAGCTGTTGCGCACACCTCTGTCGCCCTATTCGCTTGGCCCGCGCGAGGTGCTGCGATGAGGGGGCTGCTGCTCCTGCTCGCGCTCGCCATCGGCACGTCGGCCTTCATTGCCCCGGCCTGGGGGCAGCGTGCCGACCAGCCATTGCCGGCGCCCAGCCTGCGTGCCCCGTCCGACACGGCGCTGCCGCCCTCCGTGCCCGATGGCGGGACCAAGCCGGAGCTGATCGTCGATCTCTCCTCGCCGCGCGTCTCCATCACCTCGGCCTTCCAGGGCGAGAGCCTGCTGCTGTTCGGCATGTTCGACCCGCCGGGCGAGATCGTGGTGGTGGTGCAGGGGCCGCCGGCCCGCGAGACGGTGCTGCGCAAGGAGCGCTTCCTCGGCCTGTGGCTCAATACCGGCCGCATGCGGTTCGACGACGTCCCGGCCTATTACTTCATCGCCGCCAGCGCGCCGTTGCAGCGGCTGCTGGCCCGCGGCGGCGGCGAGATCCTGTCGCTCGAGGACAGGCTCAGCACCATCCGTCCGGTCCGCCAGAGGACCCCGGCGCAGATGGCCGAGTTCCGCCAGGGCCTGGTCGAGGTGAAGCGCCGCGAGGACCTCTACCCGGCCAACTTCGGCCAGGTGACGGTGCAGGCGGGACGCCTGTTCCGGGCCGATCTGCCCTTTCCGTCGCGGCTGCCGGAAGGGGTCTATGACGTCCGCACCTATCTGCTGCGCGACGGCAAGATCGTGGCCGCGGTGTCGCGGCCCCTGCCGGTCGGCAAGGTCGGATTCAGCGCCGAGCTGGCGGGCTGGGCAGTGGCGGAAGGCCCGCTTTACGGCGTTGGGGCCATCGCCATGGCCCTGGCGCTCGGCTGGCTGGGCGGCGCCGTCATGCGGCGGCTCTAGAAAAACGGGGGAGGAGACAATGGCCGACAAGGATCGTGTCTTCCTGGTCGTGGTCGACGAAAGTCCCGAGATGCGCAACGCGCTGCGCTATGCCTGCCGACGCGCCAAGCGTACCGGCGGCCGCGTGGCGCTGCTCTATGTGATGCCGCGGCCCGAGGGGCAGACCTGGGGCGGCGTCGCCGACCTGATGCGCGAGGAAGCGCGCCAGGAGGCCGAGCAGGTGGTCGCCCGGCATGCCGATACGGTTGCGGACATGACCGGCCTGCCGCCCTCGATCCATATCCGCGAGGGCATCAGTCGCGACGAATTGCTGAAACTGATCGCGGAGGACCCCTCGATCTCCGTGTTGGTGCTCGGTGCCTCGTCCTCGAGCGAGGGGCCGGGTCCGCTGGTCAGCGCTTTCGCCGGCCGGTCGGCAAGCCAGCTCCGCATCCCGCTGACCATCGTGCCGGGTGCCTTGTCGGAGGCCGAGATCGACGCCATCTCCTGAGTTTCCTGCGACGTTTTTGATGGGGGTTGCAGGGAACGAATCTTTGCGACGCGCACTGCAAACCCGCCCAGTCTTGGTGCATATCCGCCAAGCTCTTGTTACAGTTGAAACATAATCTCAATTTCCATAATAATATTTCTCGGCTGTCCAAAAATGTGCTTGATCGGCCCGGCCGCGGTTCCTAGGTGCGACTCACCATGTTCATTCAAACCGAGCAGACGCCAAATCCGTCGACCCTCAAATTTCTCCCCGGCCGCGTGGTCATGGAGAAGGGGACGCTTGATTTCGCAGACACCGAGAGCGCCCGGACCTCGCCGCTGGCCCGCCGGCTGTTTGCGATCGAGGGCGTCGAGCGCGTGTTCTTCGGCTCCGACTTCGTGACTGTCACGAAGGCGGCCGACAAGGACTGGCAGATCATGAAGCCGTCGATCCTGGGCGGCATCATGGAGCACTACACTTCCGGCGAGCCGGTGGTCAGCGCCGAGGCTTCGGCAGAAGGCGACGCCGCTGCCGAGGACGACGAGGTCGTTGCCCAGATCAAGGACCTGCTCGAGACGCGGGTCCGTCCGGCCGTGGCCCAGGACGGCGGCGACATCGTCTTCCAGGATTTCCGTGACGGCGTGGTCTACCTGCACATGCAGGGCTCGTGCTCGGGCTGCCCGAGCTCGACGGCCACCCTCAAGATGGGGATCGAAAATCTGCTGAAGCACTACGTGCCGGAAGTGGTGGAAGTGCAGGCGGCCCAGTAGGCCGGCTCGCTCTCAAGCGTAAAGCGTCGGAACGGAAGTAGCGCCGGTCGTGTGGGACCGGCGAACGGTTGGTCGTTTGTCTCGAACAACTGGGGAGTAAGAGCATGCGATTGTCGGTTCGGTCGGTCCTCGAAGGAGGGCGCCTCTATGCCTTCCCGATGGCCTGGGCCGCCGTGCTGGCAGGCGGCGTAGGACTTTACCGGCCGCTCCCCGCGATCGATCCCGGTCAGCTGCTCGCCTTCAACGTGATTCCGCCGGCGGCGGCCGAGCCGCCCATCGCCTTTCCGGCGCCGAAGCCCGACCCGCTGATGAGCTTCGTGCACTTCGACATCGAGCCCGAGGACACGCTGCCGTCGAATGTCGTTGCCGGCGGCCACGGCCGCTTTGCCGCCCCCGGCAACGCCGTACGCCGCCAGATCCAGGTGAAGGCGATCAACCCCAAGACGGCAGACGAGCTCGCCGGCGCATTCCGCGACGTCTCCTACACGCTCACCGACGTGCGCCAGGGCGATCCCGTGCCGCCGATCAAGGTCGAGCGCGTGCCGGACGATCTCGTCAATCGCGACGGCGGCGAGCGCAAGGCGCTGTTCATTGCCGCCCTCCTGCCGGTGATCCTCGAGGTCAACCAGCGGGTGCTGGCCGATCGCGAGCAGCTCCTTTTCCTGCGCGACAAGATCGCCAACGATGCCGGCCTCTCGCCGATCGAGCGCATCTGGCTCGAGCAGCTCGCCGACCGCTACGACACGCCGGTCGAGAAGCTCGACGAGCTGGTGAAGCGCGTCGACATCGTGCCGCCCTCGATGGCGATCGCCCAGAGCGGCATCGAATCGGGTTGGGGCACCTCGTTTGCCGCGCGCAACGGCAACGCGTTGTTCGGCCAGATCCAGTCGACGGGAAATCACGCCGTATCGGTGCCGTGGAAGCCGGGCTCCGGCATGCCGCAGCCCTTCACCAATGTCGGCGAGGCGGCCGAAGCCTACGTCTCCAACCTCAACACCCATCCGGCCTACGCCGCGTTCCGCGACGAGCGTGCCGCAATGCGCCGGCGCGGCGAGCCGCCCGACGGCTATCGCCTGGTCGGCCAGCTGGTGAAGTATTCCGAGCTCGGCCAGCAATATGTCGGCTTCGTGCGCCAGGTGATGCGCGAGGACAAGCTCACCGACTTCGACAAGGCGAAGCTCTCGGCTTTTTAGAGATCCCTCGCTGTCACTCGGGATGACCGGCCGGAGCCTGGCCGGTCACATCATCGGCTTCGGAAGATCGGCGTCGCTGATCAGCGCATAGCGCCGCGAGTCGAACAGCTGATAGTGCCACCACTCGTTACGATAGAAGTCCCAGCCGGCCGTGGTCATCAGCCCCATCAGCAGCAGGCGATTGCGCTGCGCTTCCTTCGAAACATCCATGCGGCCATGGTGCGACAGCGGCGTGAAGGCGTCGAAGCCGGTGCCCATGTCGAGCTCGCGCCCGTTGTCGAGCAGGGTGAGGTCGACGGCGACGCCGCGCGAATGCGGCGAGCCGCGCCTCGGATCGGCGAGGAATTCCGGGTCCGGATTGAAGTTCCACAGCTTCCACTGCGCCTCGACCGGGCGCAGGGCATCGAAGAGGCGCAGCCTGAGGCCCAGGGATCGCGCGAGTTCGATCGCCGCCTGCAGCTTGTCGGCGGCATCGCGGTGCAGGAAGCATTCGGCTTTCCGGTACACCGGCTGGCCGGTTAGATTGTCGGCGGTCGCGTAGGCCAGTGTCACGTCGACATCGAAGACGGGCGGGGCGATCTCAACCAGGTCGAACTTCATGATTGCACAATGCCCAGCCGATTCCGGGAGCGCCAGAGCGTGACCGTTCTTCTTGCCTTCGATTGCGCGATCAGCGGCCTCGCGGTCGCCGTCGTGCGCGACGGGGTTGGATTGGCCGAACGGCGCGAGGAAGGTCGCGGCCAGGCGGCCACGCTGCTGCCGGCGATCGCCGCGGCGCTCCAGGAAGCGGGCGTCGATCGCCGCGCATTGTCGATGATCGCGGTGACCACCGGGCCGGGAAGCTTTACGGGCGTGCGCGTCGGCCTCGCGGCCGCGCGCGGGCTTTCGCTGGCGCTCGGCGTGCCGCTGGCCGGCATCGCCACGACCGCGGCATTGCTGGCCGCTGCGCCGAACGACGATCGTGTTTCGGTTGCGGCGATCGACACGCATCTCGGCGACTGGTTCTGTGCCTTTGGCGGGCTGGCTCCGTTCGTCGCCACGACCGAGGCGCTGGCCGCCAGGCTCGCCGGACAACCGTGCCGCATCGTTGGGCCTCAGGCGGAAACCCTGGCGCGACAGCTGCCCAATGCGATTGCGCAGCCGACGCTGCCGGATCCCGTCCTGCTCGCGCGGCTCGCAACGGCCGACGGCACCGAGGCGTGGCGCATGCGCAACCAGGCCGAGGGCCTGCCGCGGCCGCTCTATCTGCGCGGCGTCAACGTCACCTCGCCGGACGGCACGCGCCGCACGGTCGAATGAACAGCTTCGTGCTTCATCGGATCGGCCCGCCCCTTCTCGACCGGGCCGCCCGGCTGCATCACGACGCCTTCACCCCGATGGGCGAGCGGCCGTGGACGCGCGAGGACATGGCGGAATTGCTTGCCACGCCGGCGGGCGGCGGACTGATCCTGCAGATCGACGGCGAAGACGCAGGCGTCGTGCTGTGGCGCACCGTGGCGGACGAGGCCGAGCTGCTCACGCTCGCCGTCGATGCCCGGCACCGCCGGCGCAGGGTCGGCGCAACTCTGCTCGACCAGGTGATCGTGCGTTCACGCCGGCAGGGCGCGCGGCTCCTCTTCCTCGAGGTGGGCGTCGACAATCCGGCTGCGCGCTCGCTTTATGCACAGACAGGCTTCGTCGAAGTCGGGCGCCGCGCCGCCTACTACCGGCGGCCGACCGGTTTTGCGGATGCGCTCGTGCTGCGTCTCACCCTCGGCGATGGCGGCTCTGGGGATGGCGGCCTCAGCGATGGCGGATAGTCACGATATGGTCATTGCCCTCGGGTACGATGCCCAAAATGATGTGTCCTTCGTCCCGTGCCGCCCGCGGCACGTTGCGCAAGGGCTCCTCGCCACGCAGGCGGACGGCGAGCACTTCGCCGGGCTGCATGCGTTCGAGCCTGAGCTTGGTGCGCACGAACGTCATCGGGCAGACTTCGCCGGTGATGTCGAGCGTCTGGTCGGGGCTGGACATCTCGGGGCTGGACGTCTCGCGACTGGACATGGCGCCAACTATACCCGGTTCGACAGGCGGTGTAGGGTGCGCCGAGATGGTTGATTCGAAGTCGAAGCTCGAAGCCCTTTGCGCGGAGAAGGGTCTCAAGATGACCGACCAGCGCCGCGTGATCGCGCGCGTGCTGTCGGACTCGCACGACCATCCGGACGTCGAGGCGCTGCACAAGCGGGCCACTGCCGTCGATCCCAACATCTCGATCGCCACGGTGTATCGGACCGTGCGCCTGTTCGAGGAGGCGGGCATTCTCGCCAAGCACGACTTTGGCGACGGCCGCGCCCGCTACGAGGAAACGCCGAGCGAGCACCACGACCACCTGATCGACATCCAGAGCGGCAGGGTCATCGAATTCCACAACGACGAGATCGAGGATCTGCAGCGCAGGATTGCCGAAAAGGCCGGGTATCGGCTGGTCGGCCATCGTCTGGAGCTCTTCGGGGTCCCCCTCGACGTCAAAACCGATCGCCAGAAATGAGTGGACGGCCTGCCCGCCGCCCCGATAATGGCCAAATGATCGGGGCGGTACCCTGCGGATGAACCATGCGCATTGACCGTGCTGACAGTGAAGCCGAGCTCCTCGGCCCGCCGATTTCCAATCGGGAAATCGTCAAGGTCGTTGCCGGCGACTTCGAGGTCCGTCTCGCCAAGACGGCCGAGGAAATCGACGCGGCGCAGCGGCTGCGCTACCGCATCTTCTACGAGGAGATGTCGGCGCATCCGTCGCCCGAGATGGCGGCGCAGCGCCGCGACTTCGATCCGTTCGACGAGGTGTGCGATCACCTGCTGGTGCTCGACCGCCGCCGCGGCGAGGGGCCGGAGGGAATCGTCGGCACCTATCGCCTGATCCGCCGCGAGCATGCCGCGGCCATGGGCCGCTTCTATTCGTCGGCCGAATACGACATCACCAAGATCGTCGAGTATCCCGGCGAGGTGCTGGAGCTCGGCCGCTCCTGCATCGCCAAGGATGCGCGCAACACGGCGACCATGCAGATGCTGTGGCGCGGCATCGCGCTCTACGCCTATCACTACAACATCCAGCTGATGTTCGGCTGCGCCAGCATGCCGGGCACCGATCCGACTCAGCACGCCCAGGCGCTGTCCTACCTCTACCACCACAATCTCGCGCCGCCGGAGCTGCGCGCGCGCGCTCTGCCCGAGCGCTACGTGAAGATGGACATGCTCGAGCCCGGCAGCTACGAGCCGCGGCGCGCGCTCGCCCGCGTATCGCCGCTGATCAAGGGCTATCTGCGGCTCGGCGGCTTCGTCGGCGACGGCGCGGTGATCGATTCGGAGTTCGACTCCACCGACGTGTTCATCATCGTCAAGACCGAGCTGGTGACCGAGAAGTACATGCGGCACTACGAGCGCGGCGCGATCGACAAGGACTGATCGCCCCATCGATGTGGATCGGCTCTCCTGTGCGCGGCGCCTTCCGGCTGCTGTGCTACCTCACCGTCACGCTCGTTGCCGTTCCGGTCTATCTGCTGGCGACGGTCTTGCGCATCCAGCCGGTGATTCGCTGGATGCCGGTGCTGTATCACCGCTTCGTCTGCCTGATCCTCGGTATCCGCGTACGGGTGCGGGGTACGCGTTCGGACGTCACGCCGACCCTGTTCGTCTGCAATCACGTTTCCTATCTCGACATCGAGGTGCTGGGCGGTCTGGTGCCGGGCAGCTTCGTCGCCAAGGCGGAAGTGGCGACCTGGCCGTTCTTCTCGACGCTCGCCAAGGCGCAGCGCACAATCTTCATCGAGCGCAGCTCGGGCAAGACCAGCGCCAGCCGCGACGAGATGATGAGGCGGCTCAACACCGGCGACAACCTGCTGCTGTTCCCCGAGGGCACGTCGAGCGACGGCACCCGCGTGCTGCCCTTCCGCAGCGCCCTTTTCGGCGTGGCCCAGCTGCGACAGGACGACAAGCCGATCGTGGTGCAGCCGGTCGCGATCTCCTACACCCGCCTCGACGGCATCCCGCTCGGCCGCTACTGGCGTCCGCTGTTCGCCTGGTTCGGCGATCTCGATCTGGTGCCACACCTCTGGCAGATGACCTGCCTGGGCGAGACCGAGGCGGTGGTGACGTTCTTCCCGCCGGTCGACATCGACCGGCTGGGCGATCGCAAGAAGCTGGCCGAATTCTGCTTCCGACAGGTCTCGCTGGGCGTGCAGGCGGCCAATTCCGGTCGCGACGAGCTCCTGCCCAAGCTGGCCTAGACCCGGCTGGAAGGGATAGCCCGCTTTTGATAGAAACCGGCCGTTCCAGCACCGGAGACCAATGACCACCGTCCGCTCCAACGGACAGCGCAAGCGCGTCTTCATCCGCACCTACGGGTGCCAGATGAACGTCTACGATTCCGACCGCATGGCCGATGTCCTGCGGCCGCTCGGCTATGCGCTTGCGCCCGCGCCGGAGCAGGCGGACCTGGTGGTGCTGAATACCTGCCACATCCGCGAGCACGCCTCGGAAAAGGTCTATTCCGAATTGGGCCGCATGCGCGACCTCAAGGTCGAGCGCCGGGCCGGAGGCCGCGACCTCACCATCGCGGTGGCGGGCTGCGTTGCCCAGGCCGAGGGCGAGGAGATCGCCCGGCGGCAGCCGGCGGTCGACATCGTGGTCGGACCGCAGGCCTATCACCGCCTGCCCCAGCTTCTTGCAGAGGCCGAGCGCAAGGCCGCGCTCCTCAAGGCCGGCAAGCGCCTGGCCGGAGCCGGGGTGCTCGACACCGACTTCCCGGCCGAGAGCAAGTTCGACCATCTGCCGGCGCCGAGGGGCGTGCGGGCCGGCTCCGCCTTCCTCTCCATCCAGGAAGGCTGCGACAAGTTCTGCACCTTCTGCGTCGTGCCCTATACACGCGGCGCCGAATACTCACGCCCTGTCGCTAAGGTGCTGGCCGAGGCGCGCCAGCTCGTCGAGGCTGGTGCGATCGAGATCACGCTGCTCGGCCAGAACGTGAATGCCTATCACGGCGAAGCCGAAGACGGGTCGACCTGGTCGCTCGGGCGCCTGATCCGCGCCGTGGCCGAGATCGCGGGGGTGGCGCGCATCCGCTACACGACCTCGCATCCGCGCGACATGGACGACGAGCTGATCGCCGCGCACGGCGCGGTGCCGCAGCTCATGCCGTACCTGCACCTGCCCGTGCAGTCCGGCTCGGACCGCATCCTCGAGGCGATGAACCGCCGCCACGGCCGCGATCTCTTCCTGCGTATCGTCGACCGCCTGCGCACCGCTCGGCCCGAAATCGCCCTATCGTCCGACTTTATTGTCGGCTTCCCGGGGGAGAGCGACACAGACTTCGACGACACCATGCGTTTGATCGAGCAGGTCGGGTTCGCCTCGGCCTTCTCCTTCAAGTACAGCCGCCGTCCGGGCACGCCCGGGGCGGCGATGGACGACCAGGTGCCGGAGGCGGTGAAGTCGGCGCGGCTCCATGCCCTGCAGGCGCTGCTGGGCGAGCAGGCGCGTGCGTTCAATGCCTCGACCGTGGGCCGGACCGTGCCGGTGCTGTTCGCCGAGCCGGGACGCAAGCCCGGCCAGCTGGTCGGCAAGACGCCGTGGCTGCAGTCGCTCTATGCCGAAGGCAATGCGCGGCTGATCGGCCACATCGTCGAGGCGCGGGTGACCGAGGGCCATGCCAACAGCCTGGCCGGCGAGATCGTCACGGGTTCCTACGAGGTCGCCGCGTGAGCGTCACCCGCCGGGTCGCGTTCGACGACAACTCGGTGCTGGTCGAACTCTATGGCGTGCACGACCGCAACCTCGCCCGCATCGAGCAGCTCGCCAATGTCCATCTCGCCGCCCGCGCCAACCAGCTCGAGATTTCCGGCGAGAGCAACGATGTCGGTGTGGCCCACAAGACCCTGACCAGCCTGTACGAGCGGCTGAAGCGCGGACTGGCGGTTGACACGGCCGACGTCGACGCGGCCGTGCGCTTCGCCCGGGTGGGCGGCGACGGCGACGGCGAGGGCATCCGCACCCGCAAGCGCACCATCAATGCGCGCTCGCCCGGCCAGCGCGAGTATCTCGCGGCCCTGCGCGAGCGCGACATGGTGTTCGCGCTGGGACCCGCGGGCAGCGGCAAGACCTATCTCGCGGTCGCCATGGGCGTGTCGCTGCTGCTGGCCGGCAAGGTCGAGCGGATGGTGTTGTCGCGTCCGGCGGTCGAGGCCGGCGAGCGCCTGGGCTTCCTGCCCGGCGATCTCAAGGAGAAGATCGATCCCTACCTGCGGCCGCTCTACGACGCGCTGCACGACATGGTGCCGGCCGAGCAGATCGCCAAGCGCATGGAAGCGGGCGACATCGAGATCGCGCCGCTCGCCTTCATGCGCGGCCGCACGCTGGCGCATTGCTACGTCATCCTCGACGAGGCGCAGAACACCACGCCGATGCAGATGCGCATGTTCCTCACCCGGCTTGGCGAGGGCTCGCGCATGGTCGTGACCGGCGACCCCAGCCAGGTCGACCTGCCGCGCGGCGAGCGCTCGGGCCTGATCGACGCGGTCGAGACACTGTCCCATGTCGAGGGCATCCGGTTCATACGACTGAGCTCGAAGGACGTGGTGCGCCACGACCTCGTGACCCGCATCGTCGAGGCCTATGACGCCAAGGACCGCAGCAAGAGCAAGGGTTGACGTCGTCCTGATCGACGCCGCGTGGCGCAAGATTCTGCCCGGCGTCGAGCGGCTGGTGCGCAAGGCCGCGCGCGCGGCGCTCGGCACGAAGGTCCGATCGCTGACGGTCGCCCTCTCCGACGACAAGCGCGTGCAGGCGCTGAACAGGCGCGACCGCAAGAAGGACAAGCCGACCAACGTGCTGTCCTATCCGTCGGGCGAGAAGACGTTCCTGGGCGACATCGTGCTGGCCCGCCAGACCGTGTGGCGTGAGGCGAAGGAGCAGAAGAAGATGCCGGCCGACCACGTCGCGCACCTCGTGGTGCACGGCACGCTGCATCTGCTGGGCTATGACCACGAGACCAGCGATGCCGATGCGGAGCGCATGGAGGCGCTGGAGCGGCGTATCCTCAAGAAGCTCGGGATCGCCGATCCGTACACTTTGTCATCCTGAAGCAGAGCGAAGGATCTCGTGCCGGTTGCGAGCGGCGATGAGGTCCTTCGCTGCGCTCGGGACGACGGTTAAAGCATCCCGAGGGACTGCTTACGTTTTGGCGGCGGGAAGGCGCGGTCGAGTTCGGACAGGATGTCGGGCGAGAGCTTGATGTCGACCGCCCCGAGATTCTCCTTCACCCGCTCGCGCGTCATCGACTTCGGAATAGTGACGACGCCCGGTTGCGCCAGTACCCAGGCGAGCGCCAGTTGCGCCGGTGTGCAGCCGAGGTCGGCGGCGAGCTTCTTCAGCGTTGCATTGCCCAGCAGCCGGCCCTGGTCGAGCGGCGAGTAGGCCATCAGCGGGATCGAGCGTTCGCGCAGCCACGGCAGCAGGTCGTATTCCGGCCCGCGGCGCGACAGGCAGTAGAGCACCTGGTCGGTGCCGGTCAGTCCCTTGTCGAGCGAGGCGGCCTCTTCCATGTCGTCGGTGTCGAAGTTGCTGACGCCGAAGTCGGCGATCTTGCCGGCTTCGCGCAGCCGGAAGAAGGCCTCGTAGGTTTCCGCAAGCGGCACGCCGCCGCGCCAGTGCAGCAGATAGAGATCGATGCGCTCCAGCTTCATGCGCCTGAGGCTGCGCTCGCAGGCGGCGATCGTGCCGCTGCGGGTGGCGTTGTGTGGGTAAACCTTGCTGACGATGAACGGCCGCTTCCGAACGCCGGCCAGCGCCTCGCCGACGATTTCCTCGGCGTTGCCGTCGCCGTACATCTCCGCGGTGTCGATCATGGGATAATCGAGCTCCAGGGCGTATTTGATCGCCGCGAGTTCCTGGCCGCGCTTGGCGCGGCTTTCGCCCATGCGCCAGGTGCCGATCCCGAAGACGGGCATTTCGTTGCCGGACGGCATTTTGCAGGAACGCATCAAGAACCTTCCATCGCATTGCAACGCAAGCGCGTTACCCTATCTTACGAGTCATGCCGGATTCCACAGCGCGCCCCCTGCCGAGTTCTGGCGGGCTTGGCCCGGACGGAGAGCCATCGGCGACATCGGCGCTTGCCAACGACGTCGTCTCCCATGGCGGCTTGCTGCGCGCGATCCTGCGCCGGCTGCGGCGCCGCGAGAGGAACGAGGCGGTCCGCGAGGCGATCGAGGAGCTGATCGAGGAGACGCCCGAGAGCGACACGCCGATCAGCGAGGACCAGCGGGTCCTGCTCGCCAACATCCTGAAGCTGCGCGACAAGACGGTGCGCGACGTCATGGTGCCGCGGGTCGACATCATCGGCATCTCCGCCAACACCCCGCTCGACGAGGTGGTGCGGCTGATCCAGGCCGAGGCCCATTCGCGCTACCCGGTCTACCGTGAATCGCTCGACGACGTGATCGGCATGGTCCACATCAAGGACGTGCTGGCCTACTGGGGGACCCCCAAGAAGTTCAATCTGCGCGACATATTGCGCCGCGTGGTGTTCGTCGCGCCGACCCTGCCGGTGCTCGACATGCTGCTCGACATGCGCCGCTCGCGCACGCACATGGCGCTGGTGGTCGACGAATTCGGCGGCACCGACGGCCTCCTCACCATCGAGGATCTGGTCGAGGAGATCGTCGGCGAGATCGAGGACGAGCACGACGTGGCCCAGGCGCCGGTGCTGTCGCGCCGCGCCGACGGCACGATCGACGTGAACGGCCGCACGCCGGTCGAGATGCTGGAGCAGGAGATCGGCAACGTGCTGTCGGAGGACGAGCGTCGCGAGATCGACACGGTGGGCGGCCTGATCTTCTCGCTGCTGGGCCGTATTCCCGAGCGCGGCGAGGTGGTGCGCCATCCGTCGGGCGTCGAGTTCGAGATCCTCGACGTCGATCCGCGCCGCATCCGGCGCCTGCGAGTCCGGCCGCCGGCGGCCGAGCAATCCGCGGCCTGACGTCGTTTCGGTGAGCAGGCTTTACGGCGTACGCGCCCTGGGCGCTGGGTTGGTCGCGGGCGCGCTCGCGGCACTCGCCATGCCGCCGCTGTACTGGCTGCCAATGGCGGTGGTCGGGCTGGTCGTCTTCGTGTGGTTGTGGGACAGCGCGCCGACCGCGCGCATCGCCGCTTGGCGCGGGTGGGCCTGGGGCGTTGGCCATTTCACCGTCGGCTCCTACTGGATGGTCGAGGCGTTCTTCGTGCCGCCGGCCGACTTTGCGCCGCTTGCCTTTCCTGCCGTCATCGGCCTGGCCTGCGCCCTCGCTGTCTATCCCGCGATCGCGTCGGGCTTGGCCAAGACGCTCGCGCTGCGCTGGCCGCATCTCGCCGGCCGCTACCGGCGGCTCGTCCTGCTCGCCGTGGCCTGGACGGCCACAGAATGGCTACGCGGCCACCTCTTCACCGGTTACCCGTGGAATCCCCTTGGACACGTCTGGGCGTTCGCCACACCGCTGCTGCAGAGCGCGTCGCTGTATGGCGTCTATGGGCTGGGCACCTTGAGCTTCATGGTCCTGGCAGCGCCGGCTGCAGGCTGGAGGGCATCGCTTGCCGCCCTGCTGGCGGTCGGCGTAGCCGGCGGCGCCGGGCGCTTGGTAATGGGGCCGGTCGAGCCGGACACCACCGGGCCGATCGTCCGCATCGTGCAACCCAACATCCCCCAAGGCGAGAAATGGCAGGAAGGCAGCCGTGCGGCGGAACTGAAAAAGCTGCTCGATCTCAGCCGGGGCGATGGCTTCGACAAGCTCGCGGCGGTGGTCTGGCCCGAGACGGCAACGCCCTTCATCGTCCAGCCCAATTCCCGCGGCCTGGCCATGCTGGCGGTTGCAGCGCCGCGCGGCGGCTATCTCCTGGCCGGTGCGGCGCGCGCCGGGAAGGATCCGCGTGATGGGGTGTGGAACTCGCTTCTGGCGATCGATTCCGAAGGCACGGTCAAGGCGACCTACGACAAGGTCCATCTCGTGCCGTTCGGCGAGTACATCCCGTTTCACAAGGAGTGGCCGCCGATCACCGGTCTGATTGGCCGGGGCTCGTTCGAGAAAGGCGATTCGCTCACGACCGTGTCGCTGCCCGGGCTGCCGCCCTTCTCGCCGCTCATCTGCTATGAGGCCATCTTTCCCGGCGCGGTGACCGGCCTCGGCGAACGGCCGGCCTGGCTCTTGAATGTCACCAACGACGCGTGGTTCGGTACCTCAAGCGGTCCCTACCAGCACCTCACCAGCGCGCGGTTGCGCACGGTGGAGGAAGGATTACCGATGATCCGTGCCGCCAACACCGGCGTTTCCGCGGTGATTGACGCGTTTGGCCGCGTCATTGCCTCGCTGGATATGGAACGTTCAGGTGTAATCGACCATGCGCTTCCACCTCCGCGCGCAGCCACGGTGTACGCTAGATGGCACGATTGGACGTTGCTGGGGCTTCTGACGATACTCGTCTTGTTTGTGGCCCCTTCGCGCCGCCGGTCTCAACGTTAATGCTTGCTTTCCACCATCGGTGGGCATATGTCATATGCACTCTTGACGTGTAGATATGCGTTTTTGCACTTGTTAAGAGATCGGGCTGGCACAATTAAAACGTGTTCTAGTGCTATCGCACTCAACGATAGCGTCACCAAAATCAAAAGAAGGGTGAGAAGAGATGGCAAGATCGCATCCGGTTGATGTCCATGTTGGCGCGCGGATGCGCCAGCGCCGCACGCTTCTCGGCATGAGCCAGGAGAAGCTCGGAACTGCTGTCGGCCTGACGTTCCAGCAGATTCAGAAGTATGAGCGCGGCTCCAATCGCATCGGCTCGAGCCGTCTGTTCGAATTCGCCAAGGTGCTCGACGTGCCGGTCTCGTACTTCTTCGACGAGATGCCCTCGAATGCGCTTGCCGGCCGGCCGATGTCGGGCCGGGGTCGCAAGGGCGGCTTCGGCGAGGCCGCGACTCCGTTCGAGCAGGAGAAGGACCCGCTGATCAAGCGCGAGACGCTCGAGTTGGTGCGCGCCTACTACAAGATTCGTGAAGGCCGCGTGCGCAAGCGGATCTTCGAGATGGTGAAGGCGGTCGGCGCCGCCAGTCACGCCGAAGTCCTGGGTGGGCGCAAAGGTCGCTAAACGGCCTCAGCCCCCTCTTGATTTCCACGCTCGGTTGGAGTTCTTAACGACGCGGCGTCGGTGTGACGCCGCGCGCGGACGGATTTGGACGACTTGCCACCGCGACACCAAAGGCTAAGCCGGACGTTGGCGGCCCATCCCGCCCTGCCCGGAGGTCCAGTGACATCTGTGGAGGGCATTTTGGCGCTCAAAGACTATCTGTTCACGTCCGAGTCGGTCTCCGAAGGGCATCCGGACAAGGTCTGCGATCAGATCTCGGACGCGATCCTCGACGCCTTCATCGCCAACGATATCAAGCACGGCATCGCCGACGACAGCCACACCAACACCCGGCTGGGCTGCGAGACGCTGGCCACCACCAACAAGATCGTCATCGCCGGCGAGGGCCGCGCGTCCGACCCGTACATGAAGAAGTACGGCAAGCACACCATCGTCAACCGCGAGGCCCTGACCGAGATCGCCCGCGGCGTGGTGCGCGACATCGGCTACGACCAGGACGGCTTCTCCTGGCATGGCGCCGACGTCGACGTGCTGCTGCACGGCCAGTCGCCGGACATCGCCATGGGCGTCAACGCCAAGAACAAGGGCGGCAATCTCGGCGAGCAGGAAGGCGCGGGCGACCAGGGCCTGATGTTCGGCTTCGCCTGCCGCGACTCGGAGGAGTACGAGAAGAACTCCTTCATGCCGGCGCCGATCTACTTCTCGCACAAGATCCTCGAGGTGCTGAGCAAGGCACGCCGCTCGGGCGAGCTCAAGGACCTGCAGCCCGACGCCAAGAGCCAGGTGACCGTGCGCTATGTCGATGGCAAGGCGGTCGGCGCGACCAAGGTCGTGGTGTCGACGCAGCACCGCGAGACCAACGCCAAGGGCAAGAAATACAACTCCGGCATGATCAAGGAGATGATCGCCGGACACGTCGCCAAGTCGCTGCCCAAGGGCTGGATGCCCAAGAAGGCGGCGGACTTCTTCGTCAATCCGACCGGCAACTTCGTGGTCGGCGGTCCGGACGGCGACTGCGGTTTGACCGGCCGCAAGATCATCGTCGACACCTACGGCGGCTATGCGCCGCACGGTGGCGGCGCCTTCTCGGGCAAGGACCCGACCAAGGTCGATCGCTCGGCCGCCTACGCCGCGCGCTATCTCGCCAAGAACGTGGTGGCTGCGGGCCTCGCCGATCGCTGCCTGATCCAGGTCGCCTATGCAATCGGCGTTGCCGATCCGATGTCGCTCTATGTCGACACCCAGGGCACCGGCAAGGTCGACGAGCGCAAGCTCGAGAAGGTGCTGGGCGACGTCTTCCCGCTGCGGCCGACCAACATCCGTCGCGGCCTGCAGCTCAACAAGCCGATCTACCAGCGCACCGCGGCCTACGGCCACTTCGGCCGCAAGCCGGAGAAGGACGGCGCCTTCTCGTGGGAACGGCTGGATCTGGTCCCGGAGCTCAAGCGGGCCTTCGGAGCACGTTAAGATCATCTCCTAATCAATTGAGTTAAATCGGATTTCTGGTAGTCTGCTCGTCTCCGAGCAGACGCCATGGCTCCCCTCGAATCCGCCCCCGAAGAAGCGGCAGCACGGCCGCGAACGGTCGATTCGCTGATGCGGGCGCTGCTCTATGTCAGCCAGCAGCTCGGCCGGCCGGTCAGCGAGGCCGAGGTGCGCAATATCGCCGTGCTGCCCGGCGGCCCGCTCGACAGCACCGCCTTCCTGCTCGCCGCCCGGCGCCTCGGTTTCGATGCGATCGCCGTCGATCCGGCGCGCACGGCGGGGCAGGCGCTGCCGACGCCCTTCGTCGTGCTGCGGGGAGGCGGTGCTGCTGACGTCGTTCTGTCGGTCGATGGCGAGCAGGCGACACTGCTCGATGTCGTCGAGGGCCGGATCGTGCATGCGCCGCTGGCGGCGCGCGGTCTGCAGGCTCTCGTGCTGCGCCAGCCGACGGACGATGAGCCGCCGCAACCGTGGCATGCGCCGATCTGGGCGACGCTCTGGCCGACGGTCGCGCGGCTCGCCGCGGTGTCGTTCGGCGTCAATCTGCTCGCGCTAGCGACCCCGCTGTTCATGTTGGTGGTGGTCAATCGGCTGGCCGGCCGCTCGACCGATGCGGCCTCGACGATCACGGTCCTGTCGGCCGGCCTGCTCGCCGTCTATGCGCTCGACTTCGGATTGCGGCTCGCGCGCGGCTGGATGTCGGCGCGGATGGCGGCGCGCCTCGACACGCAGATGAGCACCCAGGCGGTGCATCATCTGGTGCGGCTTCCCTATCGCCACTTCGAACGCAATCCGTTGGGTGTGGTCGCCGAGCGCCTGCGCCAGCTCGATGTGCTGCGCGGCTTCGTGTCCGGGCAGCTGCCGGCGCTTGCCATCGATCTGGTCTTCGCCGCTCTGTTCCTGCTCGCGTTGTTCGCGATCAACGCCTTGCTGGGCGCGGTTGCCGTGCTGGCGATTCCGGTGCTGGTTGCCGTGCCGCTGCTGACGCACCGCGCGTTGCGGCGGCTGGCCGACGACTCCTTCCAGGCCCTGGCCGCCAAGAGCTCGGCGCTGACCGAAACGATCGCCAACGCCGCAACCGTCAAGGCGCTCGGCCTGGAGGCCGAGGTCGAGAAGCGCTGGCAGGCTCGGGTCGAGCGGGCCGCCGGCGGAAACGTCCGCGCCGGCCAGCTCGCCACTCTCGCCGTCTGTGCCTCGACCAGCCTGCATTTGCTGGCGCTGCTCGCGATCGTGCTGGTCGGCGTGCACGAAATCGCCGCGGGCGCGCTGACGGTCGGCGGCCTGGTCGCGGCCAATCTCCTGGCGGCGCGCGCGTTGCAGCCGATGCGCCAGAGCGCTTCCGCGTGGCATCAGCTGCAGGCTGCACGGATCGCCTTCGCACGTGTCGAGGAGCTGATGGCCGAGCCGCTGGAGTGCGCGCCGGGCCGGCTCGCCCCGATGCCGCCGCTCCGCGGCCGGATCAGGCTCGAGCGGGTGAGCTGGCGGGCGCACGAGGACGGGCCGGATCTGCTGCGCGGCGCCGATCTTGCGATCGAGAGCGGGGAAATCATCGGCCTCGTCGGCCCCTCGGGCTCGGGCAAGACCTCGATCGCCAACCTGGTACAGGGTCTGCACCAGCCGAGCGCCGGCCGCGTGCTGGTCGACGACACGGACGTGGCGCACCTGTCGCCGGCGCAGCTGCGGGCGCAGATCGGGTGCGTGCCGCAGGAAGTGCAGCTGTTCGCCGGATCGGTGCTGGACAACATCGCCATGGGCGTGGCCGACAAGGATCCGGCGCGCGTGGTGGCTGCGGCCCGCTTCGTCGGCGCGCACGATTTCATCGAGCGCCTGCCGCAGGGCTACAACACGCTGCTGGGCGAGCGCGGCCAGGGGCTGTCGATGGGCCAGCGCCAGTTGCTGTGCATCGCCCGCGCGCTGATTCGCGATCCGCGCATCCTGATCCTCGACGAGGCGACCAGCGCGCTCGACCCGGCGACGGAAGAGCAGCTGCTGCGCCGGCTGAAGAGCACGATGCATGGCCGCACGGTCATCATGATCACCCACCGCCTCGCGCCGCTCGCGATAGCGGATCGCGTCGCGGTGGTGATGGACGGCCGCATCGAGCGGGTCGGTGCGCCGACCGACGTCATGGCCTATGCCCGCATCCGCATGGCCGAAGCGCTGCGCCGGCCTCTGGTCGGCTAGCTAGTCTAGCCTTCAGGCGAGCTGGACGAAGTCGGGATCCTCGAGCCGCGCCAGTCGCTCGCTGGCGAGGCGCGCACAGTCGATCAGCAGCGATTTGCGTCGCGCCGCGGCCAGCCCGCGCATCGGCGGATGGCGCAGGATCTCGCCGCCATAGGCGTCGGCCACGATCAGGCCGATCTCCACGGGAATCAGCGCCTGGGGGAAGTCGACGGGCACGGCGAAGTAGAGCTGGTCGCACCAGTCGAGATAATCGGGCCACTTGAGGTCGGCGCGCCAATCCTCGATGGAGGATTTCACCTCGACGATGGTCACCGCGCCGCTGCGGCCGACGGCGAAGATGTCGGCACGCCGGCCGTCGGGCAGCGGCATCTCGAGCAGGACGGAATGCCCCGCCAGGCGCATCAGCCGGCACGCGCCGCGACAGACCGCGACCGTAACCTCCGGACGCCGGGCCGGGGGAGGGGGCGCCGGCTTCATGGCTTATGGTCGGATCGAGGGCGGCGGCGCGAGCTTGGGCGGTATCTCTTCGATCGGCCGCTCCGGCTGCGGCTTGAACTGGTCGGCCAGGGCCTCCGCGCGCTTGCGGTCGGCATCGGGGATCTTGCCCGCCATCTTCTCGCGCACGGGCTGGCTGTCGGGAAAGCCGCTGCGCTCGGCGAGGAGCAGCCACTTGTAGCCCTCGACCAGGTCGGGCGCGCCGCCGGCACCGCCGATCAGGAACAACGCGAGGGCGTGCTGCGCCACGGGCATGCCCTGGGTCGCGGCGCGCAGGTACCAGCGCATCGCCTGCTGCGGATCGCGCGCGACGCCGACGCCGCCGAGAGAGGCGGTCGCGAGCTTGAATTGCGCCGCTGCGACGCCCGCGCTTGCCGCGGCTTCGTACCACGTCGTCGCCGTCTGAAGGATCTTAATGGCGCCGGCCTTGTCGCGCAGGTTGGTGGTGCTCGCCGCAAGGTCGCCCATCGCCAGCGAGGCCTCGGGCACGCCGTACTTGTCCGCGTAGAGCAGCCAGGGCTGCGCCGCGACGAGATCCTTGCGCACGCCGTTGCCTTCGGCCAGCGCCAGGCCATAGCGCAGCGCTGCGAAGGTGTGGCCCTGCAGCGCCGCCCGCTTGTAGAGATCGGCCGCGCGCACCGGATCGGGCAGCGCCGCGCCCTGCGTCTCCTCCATGGCACGACCCAGCGCATAGAGCGCGTAGGGATCGTTCGACGCCGCCGCCTTCTCGAGCCAGGCGCGTGCCTTCACGAGATCCTTCGCGGTGCCGCGTCCGTAGAAGTAGAGCATGCCGGCATTGATCTCGGCCCGGACATGACCGGTGGCGCCGGCCTTCTCGAACAGCTCCAGCGCACGCGCATCGTCGTGCGGCAGGCCGTCGGCACCCTGGGCGTAGAGCAGCGCCAGGCGATGCGCGCCTTCGGCGGAGCCCGCATTCGCCGCGTGCTGCAGCGCCTGCACCGCTTCGCGTGTACGTCCTCCGCGATCGAGCAGCACGGCGCCGAGCCAGGCCTCGGCATCGGCGTTGGCCGGGACGAGTGGCCGCAGCGCCGCCTCGGCCGTGCCGAGATCGCCGGCGCGATAGGCCACCACGCCCGCGCGCAGGGCGGCGGCGACGTCGGAGGCGTCGGCCGGCTGTGCCCGGGCTGGCGCCGCGGCGACGAGCAGCGCCATCAGCAGCGCTGCCCGCGCAGCGATCATTTGGTCTTGAAGGTGTAGGCCGCGGCGGCTGCCTTGGCCTTCTCGATCTCGTCCGGCTTGAGCTCGCGGCTGACCTGCTCGAGCAGTGGCGCCGCGTTGGGCGCATTCCAGAGCTCGGCGATCGCCAGCCACTTGTAGGATTCCGTGAGGCTCTTGGGCACGCCCTTGCCTTCGGCGTAGGCTCCGGCGAGGGGAATCATCGCCGGCACGTAGCCGCGCTCCGATGCGTCGAGCAGCAGGGGCGCTGCCTTGCTGAGATCGAACATCTTCGAATCGGGATTGCCGTAGACATAGAGCCCGACCAGGAACTGCGCCCGCGGATCGCGCTCCTTTACGAGCATCTGCAGGTCCTTCTCCGCCTGCGCAACGTCACCCGACTGCAGCGCCTTCAGCGCATCCTCGATGCCGGCCCAGGCAGGCTGCACGCCCGCGAGCAGACCCGATGCCAAACCGAGGGCGATGACAGTGCGGCGGACAGCGTTCACGAAGCGACTCCGGCTCTTCAAGGTGCGGCCCGTCTACCACGGAACCAGCCGCCTGACATGGCGGCCTTTTTCCTCAGGGGGAGCCAGGGAAACCGCATCCTCAACTATTTTGCAGTCGAAACAAGTCATCGCGATGCCGTTCGGCAGTCTAGACACTTGAATTTTCTCAAGGAATTGAAAAACGAGCAGGCTTGGCGCGAAATTCTGTCCTCCCCTTTGCGTCTATCTTGTATCGCGGAGGAGGGAAATTCGTTAGGAAAATGAAGCACCTAACCGGCGAAGATATGCGGATTTGCAGGTGACAGTGGCGCCATCGATTTGTTAAGGTCGTCTTCGTTGAAGACAAATTGGTTGAAGCCTTTGCCTGCAGAAAGGTTCGTTAGAAGATCATCGTCAGCTGGTGCTGACACGAGTTTCAGATAGTCCGCCGGCGGCTCCCCAGGCCGCTCATCGAAGCCCCCTTCCCACACACCCCAAGGCTTCGATATCCCACACCCAGGCGGACTCCCAAGGAAGGCCGGTCGTTCCCCAAGCGGCCGGCCTTTCTATTTGCCCAGCCGTCATTCCGCGCAAGCCGTGAAAAAATCTCCGCATAGGCGCCGATCGTCGACGAAAGTCGTTCGGTAGGCGGCGATGATGGTGAGCGGAAGGGCTCTCCAGATACCCAAAAATGTCTATCTTGTTAAGAACAACCCAATAAAATCAGCCAAGCGGCGCTGCAAGATATGCATTTTTGCAGATTACGAGGTCAGCCCACCGTGTTAAGGTAGCCGCATTAAAGACGTTCATATTGTGTTGGCGGATATGAAAATTATCGGATTTCCGGTCGACGTCTCGCGTTCCCAGGATGGCCGAATCATTCGGGGTTTGCGCACGCGCCAGTCGCTGATCCAGGCGACGCTTGACCTTATCCAAGCTGGCGATGTCGAGCCGACATCGGCCGCTATCGCGACCATCGCCGGCGTCTCGAGCCGGGCGCTCTTCCAGCATTTCACCAACCTCGCCGACCTGTACGCCGCGGCATTCGATCTCGCGGTGAGCCGCGCCTTCGACCGCATCCGTCCAGTGGACAGCGAGGCGTCGCTGTCGAGCCGCATCGATCTCCTGGTGTCGGATCGCTCGGAGCTGTTCGAGGAGTGGCTGCCGGTGTGGCACTTCGCCGAGCGCGTGCGCTCGGTCGCCCCGGCGGTCGGCCTCGGCGTGACCCAGCTGCGCAAGCTTCTGCGCGAGCGTCTGGCGGGCTGGTTCGAGACCGAGCTCTCCAATCTCGACCCCATGGCGCGCGACCTGGTCCTCGATTCGCTCGATGTCGCCTTCGGCCTCGACAGCTGGATGAACATGCGCGAGCAGCTCCGCCTGTCGCCGATCCACGCGTCGCGCACCTGGCGTTTCACTGCCGAAGCCATCGTTCTTCAGGCGCTCACCGTTCCAAGGCCCGTGGCGGTGGCCTAATCGGCCACCATCGACGAAGCTCCCTTCCCACACCCACAAGCTTCGTCGTTTACCCACCCACCCAGTCACGGGCTTTCCAGAAGGCCGGTCGTTCCCCAAGCGACCGGCCTTTCCTTTGCGCTCGTTCCTCGGGCCATGAAAAAAGGCGACGTCTCCGTCGCCTTCGTTGTGAGATGAGGCCGCGCCTGGTCGACTTGACCTCGTCGGACTGACCTAGTTGGACTTGGCGCGGAACTTCTCGTGGCAGGCGCCGCAGGCCTTGCCGGCCGCACCGAAGGCAGCGGTGACAGCGGCGAGATCACCCGAGCCGCCCGCCACGGCGAGCTTGTCGTAGGCGGCGTCGGCGTTCTTGCTCGCCGCCAGGAAGCCCGGCATGTCGCTCCATACCGTCGGCAGCGCCTTGGTGTCGCCCTTGTCCGAGCCCGGCGGAAACAGCTTCTCGAACGCGGCCTCGAGGGTCTTCATCTTGGCGGCCGCCTCGACGACAGCCTTGGTGTCGCCCTTCGAATCGATCACGCCCTTGATGGTGCGCATCGCGGCGGCGACCTGCTTGCGATTTTCCTGGCGCTCCTTGATCACATCGGCCTGCGCCAGAGCGAGGGTCGCTCCGCCGGCCACCAGAGCGCCAACAACCGCCACCATCAACGTCTTCTTCATGTCGTATCCCCCTGTTTGGTCCGCGACGGGGTATTTGTCGCAGAGCCGCGCCTGAAAACGAACAGGCACGAAGGGCAAATATGCTTCACGACTGCGTGTGCAACGGACTTTAATCGTCCGCCCATCGGTACTGTGAGACGGGAGAGCGCATGGCGAACATGAAAGACAGGATCCGCGTGTGGGACCTTCCGGTCCGGCTATTCCACTGGACGCTGGTCATCCTGATGGCGACCTCGTATTTCACCGCCCAAGCTGGCGGCGACTATTGGATGAAGTTCCACTTCTGGTCGGGCTACGCGATCCTCACGCTGCTGCTGTTCCGCATCGCCTGGGGCTTCGTCGGCAGCACGACGGCGCGCTTCAGCCATTTCGTGAAAGGCCCCTCGGCCGCGCTCCATCATCTCGCCGAGGTCGCCGGCACCGACCGGCCGCGCGATGTCGGCCACAATCCGCTGGGCGGCGCGATGGTGATGGTGCTGATCTTCGGCGTGCTGGCCCAGGTCGCGGCCGGTCTCTTCTCGGCCGACACCGATACCGGCATGATCAACGGGCCGCTGGCGCCGCTGGTCGCCGACAAATGGATCGAGCGCGCGACGGCGTTCCATCATTTCTGGATCAACGTGCTGCTGGTCTTGATCGCCATCCACGTCCTGGCCGCGATCGTCTACCTGGTGTGGAAGCGCCAGAACCTGATCGGCGCGATGATCCACGGCAGCAAGCCGCTCGAGGATTGCGTGGCGCCCGGCGAACCCGCGCCGAAGCTGCAATTCGCCTCCGGCCGGTTGGCGATTTCCCTGCTAATCGCTTGTGCTGCCATCGTTTATTTCATCGTGCGCTAGAGCGGTTAAATCACTAGGGTTGGCAGAACACCCAAGTGAAACGCGGATTTTGCACCATGAAATTTACGGGAACCGATTCCTACGTCGCGAGCGACGACCTGCGCGTGGCGGTCAACGCCTCGATCACGCTGCAGCGCCCCCTGTTGATCAAGGGCGAGCCGGGCACCGGCAAGACCGTCCTCGCGCACGAGGTGGCCAAGGCGCTCGGCGCGCCGCTGATCGAATGGCACATCAAGTCGACGACCAAGGCGCAGCAGGGCCTCTACGAGTACGACGCCGTCTCGCGCCTGCGCGACAGCCAGCTGGGCGATGGCCGGGTCAAGGACATCGCCAACTACATCAAGCGCGGCAAGCTGTGGGACGCCTTCACGCATGAGCAGCGGCCGGTGCTGCTGATCGACGAGATCGACAAAGCCGACATCGAGTTCCCCAACGACCTGCTGCTCGAGCTCGATCGCATGGAATTCTACGTCTACGAGACGCAGGAGGTGGTGAAGGCCACGCAGCGGCCGATCGTGATGATCACCTCGAACAACGAGAAGGAGCTCCCCGACGCCTTCCTGCGCCGCTGCTTCTTCCACTACATCCGCTTCCCCGATCGCGAGATCATGACCCAGATCGTGGACGTCCACTTCCCCGACCTGCAGCGCAACCTGCTGCGCGAGGCGCTGAACATCTTCTACGACATCCGCGACGTGCCCGGCCTCAAGAAGAAGCCGTCGACCTCCGAGCTGCTCGACTGGCTGAAGCTCCTGATGGTCGAGGACATGCCGCCCGAGTCGCTGCGCTCGAAGGACAGCAAGCAACTGATCCCGCCCCTGCACGGCGCGCTGCTCAAGAACGAGCAGGACGTCCATCTGTTCGAGCGTCTGGCCTTCATGGCGCGCCGGGAGCAGCGCCAGTAAGGGGAGCACCCCGCGATGTTCACCAACTTCTTCCTCGAGCTGCGCCAGGCCAAGGTGCCGGTCTCCATCAAGGAGTACCTCGCCCTGATGGAGGGCATGGCGGAGCATGTCGCCGATTACAGTGTCGACGACTTCTACTATCTGTCGCGCGCCATCCTGGTGAAGGACGAGCGCAACCTCGACAAGTTCGACAAGGTGTTCGGCCACGTCTTCAAGGGCCTCGAGGCGCTGCCCACCGAGGGCACCACCGCCGAGATCCCCGAGGAGTGGCTGCGCAAGCTGGCCGAGAAGCTGCTGACCGACGAGGAGAAGGCGCAGATCGAGGCGATGGGCGGCTGGGAGAAGCTCATGGAGACGCTGAAGAAGCGCCTCGAGGAGCAGCAGAAGCGCCACCAGGGCGGGTCGAAGTGGATCGGCACCGCCGGCACCTCGCCGTTCGGCGCCTACGGCTTCAACCCCGAGGGCGTGCGCATCGGCCAGGACAAGAACCGCGAGGGCCGCGCCGTCAAGGTGTGGGACAAGCGCGAGTACAAGAACCTCGACGACACGGTCGA
>Ga0070738_10000824_pt1 | contig 77065 bp, 75 predicted proteins | sample Coa_R2_2_FD_66446 | JGI IMG/M metagenome (GOLD analysis project Ga0070738, IMG submission 66446) | Surface soil microbial communities from Centralia Pennsylvania, which are recovering from an underground coalmine fire - Coalmine... | ecosystem: Environmental > Terrestrial > Soil > Unclassified ...
CGAGGTCTGGCGGCGGGCACAGCGCTCGGCGTAGGTCGCCACGCAATGTCGCATCGCCCGACCTTCGACAAACAGCGCCCGGCTGGTCAGAAGCTCGGTGATCGTCCAGACCCGCATGTTGCCCAGCGCCTCACTCCCCTCGACCTGCCGGAAATCCCTGAACGGGGAATGCCGCCAGGACAAGCAGGGCTGGTTTGTGTCCTGGCCGAGTTGCTTGTGCCACTCCTCGACTTGCCGCAGAACCGAGGCTACCGTGCGCCCCTTCATCGTGTAGTCGGGACGGGGCGGCGGCTGTTTGCCGAACACACCCTCTGACGACACGCCCTCCTTCCACTCGAATTTCTGGTGTTGGAGGAAGTCCACGATGGGGCCGATCTGGGCGAGTTCAAGGGACGGATGGTTGATGAAGAAGTGCAGCACGCTTTCCCAGAAGTCCTCGTTCTCCAGCACCTTGCCCAGCCGGGTGCCGACGACCGCACGAGCCAGCGCCTCGCTCCCGCCAAGACCACGCACCTGCGCCCAGCGGAGAGCAGCGATAGCCGTGTAGTGGTGCGGTGCCTGGCCGAATAAATGGGTCATAGCCCTCGTAAATCGGAGCGGCAGGTTGGCGGTGCGAATGTTCCGGCCCTGGCCCAAGAGTTTGTACCAGCTATGCTGGACCAGGATTTCGCCAGGCGGCAGGTCGAACCACACCGATGTCATGAAAGGCGGGACGGGGTAAACGGCGAGCAGGTGGTGAGCCAGAGACGTGAACAGCAGCCAGGCATTCTGTCTCGACGGGAACCATGTTTCGACAGGCCGCAGCCAATCGGCGTGGTGCAGCGACAACGCCAGCAGACCGGCGTTGAGCAGGTTGCGGTTGTCGCCGTGACGGTCGGAAGGGTGCAGCAAGTCGGTCTGGGTCTGCACCTGCCGTAGCAGTCGCTCGTAGGCCGGGAGCGCCCCGTCATGGCGTTCGGCCAGGAAACGGCCGGTGTGAATGGCATCATCGAGTAGCCGCTTGGCCGTCTGGCGAAATGATCCTTCTCTGCGCATGATGAAAGGCTCCTCGTGCCGTCCGGGGTGTCAGACGGCGGAAGAATGGAAGGAATCGACACGCCGGGTCCGGGAGGACGGCGGCGGCGATTACCAGCTTTCAGCGCAGTTGCGGATGGTCGTCGTCATCGGTAAACTGTCGCAAGAGCCTCAAAGCAGGTGCGGTTACGGTGAACCGTCTGCACTTCTTTGTTGTCTCCCCAAAGGGCGGGAGATCGCCTCGTGGTGAAGGACACGAAGCCACGATGTCGGGTTCGACGTGAAAGAGTCGGACGTGTAACCAAGCGGACCAAGAAGAGGCAGGCTGCTATGGCGAAGGCAGAACGAGTCCAGGTAAGTCAGGTTTTCGATACGGAAAAGGTCGCCTCAGCACGGTACGTCGTCCGGGTGGCGGTCGGGCCTCACGCCGACCTCGTTGTGCTTTCGCTCGATGCACCGCCCGACTACCGAAGGACGGCTCCCAGCGGGGCCACCTTCGCCAAGCTGCGGGCCGACCACATGAACTGCTATCGGATCGACTACTTTCGGAGCGGTGAATGGTCTTCGCAGGCGCTCACTCCTACCAACGAGAACTTCCACTTCGTCCAACCGCTCGGCGAGCCGGGATGGCTTCTGGTGCGTGGGCGGGCGAACGGCAATTCGGACAAGAACGCCCACGTCTACGGCAGGGACGGAAGGTGCCTTCGTTCGTTTCATGCCGGGGATGGCATTGAGGACATCCAGGTCACGGAAGAAGGCCGAATCTGGGTGAGTTACTTCGATGAGGGGGTGTTCGGCGATACGGCTCTCGGTCAAGCAGGTCTGGTGTGCCTGGACAGTTCGGGACAGCTCGGTTTCCAGTTCAACGAGTTGGCGTCCGTGGGTGCGGTGCCGGACATTGCAGACTGCTACGCTTTGAACGTCTGCTCCAACCGAGAGGCATGGCTTTATTACTACACCGACTTCCCCTTGGTGCGGCTGGTTGATGGGCAGGTTGCCGGCCTCTGGACGGGGATTGGCGTGAAGGGATCGCACGCCTTTGCCGTCTCGGAGAAACACATCCTGTTCGCCGGGGGGTACAGCAAGCGAAATCGACTCTTTCTCGTGGACCTTGCCACGTCGAAAGTTAAGGAGCGCATTCCGGTAGACGAGAAGGATCAGGTTATCGAGAGCTTCGCTGCTTTCGGGCGAGGAAACCGGCTTTGGCTTCAAGCGGGAAGTGCGCTATTTGTTGTGGACCTGTCCGATGAAGACAACTGACCCTGGACGAGCGGTTTGCGGGCAGTAACCAACTGCCAGCCGCAACAGGTGTGATACACGATTGGAGGCGTTCACTCGGACCTGTTCCCACGCTCAACCGTTGTATCAGGAGGCACTGACCAGCGCAGCAGGAACGTGGTGTTGATAAGGCATTCATCAGGGAATTTCGCTTGGACAGGACTGATCGAGTGTCTTCCCGATCAAGGCGCTCCACGACGCCACTCCGCTCGGCCAGTGCCTCCTCTAAACTGTGCAGTGAATTCCACGGGACGGTAGAGGCGGCTGAAACTCGCTGCATCTACTTCCGCCTACGATCAAGGCATGGACTTGGCGCAGTTTCGACCGCATCAAGCCCGGTTCATCACGCAGCCAGCCGTCTTTTCTCCTCGAACAGCCTTGCAACCTCGCTCATCAACTTCCGCATTCGCTCATTCTCGTCTTTCTGCGCCTGCCAAGAGAGTCTGGGTCGAGGGTAGTCGTCAAGGACCGTGAGGGTTGTTTCTGTAGAGGATGCTTCTTCTCTCTCTTCTTCCATCATCTGCATCAACTTCTCCGATGCCCGCCACTTGCACGCACGACCCATGCAGTACGTCTCGTCCTCCCACTCAAGCAAGCACTCGCCATCTACGACCAGGGAGGACAGGTGGTTCCTGATGGCGGCGAAGCGCTTGGGATTGAAAGCACGCTCAACGTCACCGGCCTGGTAGAGCGTCGTCCAAAACCGTTCATACCTGGCCCAAGGCAAGGTTCCGTTCTCGTTCATGTTTCTCGTGAAATACCCCAGCAAGAGGAGAAAGATGGCCACGTCCTCGACCGTGACCGCAACTCTCCCACTGCACTTCTCGCTCGGAAGGCCCAGCAGCCTCGCAACTTTTCTCAGCCTGGGCATGTCAGCAAGGTCGTCCGGGGTGATAGCCTTCGGACACCACGATGCCGACGAAGAGCCATGAGAGCTTCTGCGCACCACAGGCACCTTCTCCTCCACCGGCTGAAACTTGGCGAGGTCGGTGATGTCGATGTGCGTGGTGGCTCTCACATCTCCCCGTGGCAACTTGGCGTTCGTGCCTGCCTTGACCTTGACCAGCTTCCCGTCTTCGTACTCGAAAACCGGGCAGCCTCCTTTGACCTCCACATCCTCGATGTCAACGCCTGCTCTGCGGGCCTCCTGCTTCAGCCACTTCTCGAACGTCCGTTGAACGGCATTCACATCACGGGCTGAGACGCCGAGCTTGTGCAGGACGAGATAGGCATGGATACCCTTGCCGTTGGTGGAAAGCTCCCAGCGGAGGTCGGGGAAGGTCTTGCGCAGGTGGTGAACGAAGGCAAGCGCACCCTTTGTCGAGCCGAGCTTTCTGCTTTTCCTCACGTCTATGTCGATCATCACGAGGGTTTCAGGTCGGTCAGGTCTGCCTTCCCCTTGAAAGTAGTAGGTGTCGGTGCCTGCGATGTGGTCCTGGTAGTCGGCATTCCTCATCTTGCGGAGGAAGCCCTTTCGCTGTGCCAGGACCGAGAGGATTTGGGCGTTCGTGTGGACGGGGCGTGGTTCCAAGATGTAGTTGCCCTGCCCATCGATCTTGAACTCGCTCTTCTCGTGGTCCCAGCACGGTTGCTTGAGGGCGAAGTGGTACTGGGCGGTGCGCTGCCGGAGCCAGGTGAAATAGGTCCGGTCTGTTGCGGGTGCGGGGGGGAGCAGCTTGTTCCTGGCTGCCCTTCGCTTGAGCCTCGCACGGGACGCCGGATGAGTTACTTGATTCTGGACGCCAGGGCAAGCATCCGTTGAAGCTCTTCGGCGGTGATGGGCTTGTCGGCCTCTCCGCTTGCGACCCACTCCCTGAAGGCTTCGACATCCTTCTGGACAAGTTCGGCTGGCCAGGCGGTTCTGGGGCGATGTGAGGCATTCTTGGAACGCCTTTGTTTGCGTTTTCTCATGATTCGCCTTTGTTATTATGGCTGATGTTGTCATTCTAACCTATCTAATACAGTGTGTGTCGAGAATTCTATCGTTTCTTTCATCTCAGTGCGGTGGTCGCCTGCTCGTAGGCGGCCCGAATCCGCTTGAAGTCCTCGGCATCCCCTCCAAAGGGGTTTGGCAATCATTCCAGTGTCTCCTTACCGACGTTCAGGCCCGCCAGGAGCAGGTCGTCTATGGCCCGGCTGGGGATGCGGTAGACGCCGTGGATGTGCGTGAACGGGACTTTGCCTTGCTCGATCCAGCGGTAGAGCGTGTTGCGGTCGATGCCGAGGCGCTTTGCAGCCTGCGACACTTTCTCAAGGCCACCTGCCAGTAAATCTTGCTTCGTCATGGGGCTGTCTCCTCTGCTGATTTTTGACCTGAACTTATATAGTGTCACTCTTGCATTTTCTTCGATCCCCAGGATTTTTTTCTGCTGACCCAGACGTGAGCGAGATCGGCCCGAGCCGTCAAGAAGCCATCGGCTGATCGCACGTCAGGCGCATAAGAAGCAACCCAGGCTTGTGCCACGCCTTGATCCCACAGTCCGGGCAATGGTAGGTCACTTTGGAAGCCGGGGCTTTGGGATGAGCCGTCTCGTGAGTCGGTTGTCAGGGCAGCACGATCTCAGGGGGAGCCTTTTGAAACGCTCACGAACACAATTCGCACTTGGGAGCGAGGGCGCAGGTGTTGTGGGAAGCGGCGGGCAGAGTGCGATGAGGCCAAAACAACAAAGAGCGAGGCAGTCGAACTACCTCGCTCAAGCCTACGGGCAAAGCCCCAAAACCTCGACTTGTCTCGGAACCTCCGGGCTTGCCCGTAAACTCTTCTTTGGGCAAGTGCCAGCAGGGCAGGAAGTTACTTGCTGGACTTGATGCGGTGAAGGGTGAAGAGGATACGATCATCGCCACTGCGGAATGCCGTGGGGCGTCCTCGGGAGGGTGCCCTGAAACAGATGATGATACTATCGCCTTGCTGACGGTAGATTCCGAGGAACTTTTCGCTCCCCCATTTGACATCGGCAACGCCGTGGCCCCGGTCGAAGCAAACGAAGAGGTCAGCCACACCGCAGCCTCCCACGCAGACTGTCCCCCGACCGGGTAACAGGAGAATGTCAGACGCCACACAACCATCATCCCTAGTGCCAAACCACTCCCCGCTCAGGTCCAACCTCTGCTCCATCTCTCCCGACACCTTCTCCAGCCCATCGCCCGGAACCACCATAGCCGCCGTCAGGATCATCGCCAGTGCCGACATCGTATCTGTCCTCCGTGAGTTTCGGGGGGCTTGCTGACGAATGTACCACGCCGTCCGGTCGCAAACCAGAGAAGAACTCAATTGCAGAAGCTACGGCCCGGAATGAAACACCCCTCTCCTTTGTAATCAAGCCCGCTCGTTCCGATGGGCGGGTAGCGGTTCCCAGAAGAGACAAAGCAACATGAAGATTCTCGACCTCGTTGCGGCAATTTTCGAGGATTGCGAGACGCCCTACGCCTATGTTTCAGCGCCTACGGTCATCGACGGCGAAAAGCGGCTTTACGAGTCGCTGCTTTCCGCCATGAGACGCATCGACTACAACGGGTTCGGCGGTCGCAAAGCTGCCGACTTTCTACGCAAGAACCTCGTGGCAGAGAACGAGGACGGCAAGATTATCAGGGTGTGCTTTGGGCGTGAGTATAGCCCCGCTCTCTACCTGACTTTGACCGCATTCGATGCCAAAAAGGACCGTCGCCTTACCTATCACGAGCGCCGCAAGCAAGCGAGGGAATTTTTGGCATTGGTCAAAGAGAAGCTGGAACCTGCTGATGTTTCTGTTCTGCCTGGATGCGTAACCCTGCGTCTGTGGTGGGACTAACCCAACTACACCAGAAAGGAACCAACATGCTTGTGGTTATCGTGCGCCTTCGTGGCCTGCGCTACGAGATGTCCTTTTTGCCCGGCGAGCAGAAGACGGCGGAACAGATCGCCCAGCGCTACGGTTCTACAGTCTACCAGCCCGGTGCCTTGTTGGACTGTGGCGGAACTGCTGACCGTGCGAGAACGCTGTGCCACATTCCGAAAGGATAACCATGAACGTCCTTTTTTCCCGGCAAACGAACTTCCTTGGGCGCAACGGCTACATGAAGTGCAGCGGACTCGACCTGTGCAAAGGCGGTCTGCGTGACGACCTCGTGATCCTTTCCCCTCTGACGAGTCGGGGCCAAATCGGTCGCTGCGAACTCGAAATCCCGTTGGAAGACCTGCCGGCCCTCATCGCCGGATTGCAAAAGCTGTTGCCGAAGTCCCCTTCCCGGCAATCCCGCCAGCGTGCGACGAACCAGTGAAGCCACCAGCCAAGGCCGCTAGAACCCATCCTCCTGCGGCCTTCGCATCCATCTCCAAGTCGTGCGGATCAAGCGCCCCTCTCTGGCTTGGGGGATCGTGTCGAGAGGGCACAGGTGATGGCCCTCGGTGGGGACTCGTTCCGCTCAAATGGCATGTCTTCGGCTACTGCTCTCAGTGGATCATTGCCCTCCACTCACCAGGTAGTTGAAGGCTGCGAATGAAACACCCCTGATTGGAGGAAAAGAACAAAGTCGCAACCCGCTGAGGAAATCGATATGCCCGCCTACCTCAAGATCGAGAACATCGGCGTCTGCCCGCCAGAGGGTTTCACGGTTCTAGGCGTCAGCCTTGCCGACACCACGAACAAGGAAGGCGTCATCGGCCAGTTCGGGTCCGGCAATAAGCACGGTGTCGCCGTCCTTTTGCGCCACGACCTTTCGCCAGTCGTCTTCGCCGGAACCCTCAAGATGGAGTTCTCGACCCGCCCGCAGGTCGTGTCCGACAGCCAGGCCAGTAAGGAGTTTGGCCGTGTTGTCGTGAAGTACGGCGGCATGGATCAATCCACAGGGGCCAGTCGTTCCAGCACAGAAGACCTTGGGTTCGTGCTGGATTACGGTAAGCACGACTGGCAAGAAGTCGCCCTGGCCCTGCGTGAATTCGTCTCAAACGCCATCGACCGCTCCATTCGTGAAAAAGGCGACTGGTCGGGGGTGAAAGTCGAAATCGTGGACGAAGGGCAGGTGCGTGCGAAGCGTGACCACACCAGAGTCTTCATCCCGCTCAACACCGAGGTTTTCGAGTTCTACCACAACATCGGCAAGTGGTTCCTCCACTTTTCGGAACCCGAGGCGCTGCACAAGGCCATCCTGCCGAAGAAGAACCGCAACCTGGGCGACCGCAAGGCAGCGGTGATCTACCGCCGTGGCGTCCGGGTCCGTGAGTTCGAGTCGAGCAATACGGAGAGCTTGTTCGACTACAACCTCAACGACCTGACCATCGACGAATCCCGCAAGGCAAGCGATTGGGACGTGAAACATCATTGCGGCAAGGCGCTCGCCAATGCCGACAAGGACATCCTGGCGATGCTGTTCGACCGGCTCATGCACAGCGAGAAGTCGGTGTGGGAATTCGGCTTCGACACCTACTCTCTCCAGCCGTCACACCGGGACAGCGCCGAGGACGAGTTTCGCAAGCGGCAGAACTGGCAAGAAGCCTTCGCTCTGGTCGCCGGGGAGGATGCCGTCCTAACAGGCAAGGGGCCGGTTGAACAGCTTGAGCGCAAGGGTTACAAGCCTGTCCAAGCGCCCGAAAGCCTCGTTCATGCGGCAGAACAGTACGGAGTTCAGACTCCGGCGAAAGTTCTGTCTTCTGACGAATTGGCGGGCCGGGCGGTGATGGAGCCGACGCCTGATGCGCTGGCTGCTGTCGATTTCGTGTGGGGGCTGCTCGAAGAAGTCGGCCTGACAAACGGCAAAACGAAGCCACCCGTCAAGTGCTTCACGTCGATTCTTGACGCTGGCGTGATGCTGAACGGCTACTACCGAGATGGCGTCGTCTTCATCAATGCCGATCTCGCTGGTTCTGGCTCCGTTGTCGCCGGCCAAGAGGCGCTTTCGGATCGGCTGTTGAAGGTGGCCCTTGAGGAGACGGTTCACTACCTCACAAATGCGACGGACAATTCAAGGGATTTCCAAGATTGCGTACTGGACCTGGCCGTGAAGCTCGCTCGCTCACGGCCGTAGAACACGATGTCCTTCTCACGTTCTCGGCGCTAATGAAACACCCCTTATGGGCATGAAGATCAGAAACGGCTTGGCGCTGATAAAGATTGGTTCGCACCGGGCCAGACAGAAGTTGGAGAACCTACTAGGCAGGTTGCCAAGCGGTTATTTTGACTGGCACCGACAAGGCGAATGGCGGGAAGTGACGCCCGAAGAATTGGAGAAAGTCAAAGCCGCCAAGATCAAAGGCATTACCCAGTCCCGATGGAGCGACGGGCTGAGGCCGTATATCAACTGGTCTGGTGGACCGACGGGCTGAAAGCGAAAGGGCAACATGAAGCTGACGAAGGAACAAATCACCGCCAAGTTTCGGGCAGGGGAGATTGATGCCGAAGAGATGTTGCGGCTGATGAAGGAAGCTGAGCGCAAGCCGCCCCGATTCGCCGTGGCCGAGAAGAGCGGTTGGTTGTCCATCTACTTCGACGGCCTGCGGTTCCCGGTGTCCCTGCCGTATGACTGCGCCTGCCTGCTGTTCGGCGACGAGCAAGTGGCGGCGGCACGGGCCTACCTTGAGGCGAACAAGGGGCGCTTCAAGGTCAAGAACAAGGGCAACTAACCCTCGATCATCGACGGTCGAGTGGCAAGGTTTTTAGCCAACGGCCCATGTCTATCGGTCAAAAGAGGGAAAGAGAGGTCGGCGCATGATCCCGGTGAACAATCCGCTCTTCAAACTCGGTCAGATCGTTTCCACGCCCGCCGCTCTCGAAGCACTCGGCAAGGCAGGTCAGGCTCCGTGGGAGTTTCTTGTCCGGCACGTCCAAGGAGATTATGGCGACCTGGACGACGAAGATCGCCGACTAAACAACGAAGCGGTAAAGGCAGAGGAGCGCATCCTGTCGGCCTACACGCTGAAGACAGGCGTGCGGGTGTGGATCATCACCGAGGCCGACCGAAGCTCGACGTGTCTGCTTTTGCCCGATGAATACTGACGCAAATGAAACACCCCTGAAATGGTGTGGAGGGTTGGTCGGAAACGCTGCGAGCATGAGCGCAAGAGTATTTTGGAGATTCAGCATGAGCGAATGGTTTTCTGTTGATCGGGCGGGTCTGGGCAAGCAGGCCGAGCAACACGGCAAAGGGCGTCTGGTCGGCGAGCTGGTGCAGAACGCCCTCGATGAGCCGGGAGTTACGCAGATCGCCGTCACCCTGGCCCTGGTTCCTGGCCGTCCGCTGGCCGAGTTGACGGTCGAGGACGATTCGCCGGAAGGGTTCAGGGACTTGAGCCACGCCTACACCCTGTTCGCTGAGAGCTACAAGCGATCAAACCCGGCGCAGAGAGGCCAGTTCAACTTAGGCGAAAAGATGGTGCTTGCGGTCTGCGAGAGCGCCAGCATCAGCACCACGAAGGGCACCGTCGTTTTCGATCCCACAGAGGGCCGAATTGAGAAGCCACGCCAGAAGCGGGACCGTGGCTCCATCTTCCAGGGCACCATCAGGATGACCAGGGAGGATTTCCCGGAGGTCTGTGATTATCTCCGGTCGCTGCTGCTCCCGGAGAACGTCGTGGTCACTTTCAACGGCAACCGGCTTCTCCCTCGCACGTCGATCCGCACCTTCGAGACGAGCCTGGAAACGCTGGTAGCCGACGATCAAGGCGTGATGCGGCCACGGGTCCGCAAGGCGACTGTGAGCATCTACGAGTCGTTGCCGGGTGAGACGCCGAGCCTGTACGAGATGGGCCTGCCTGTGGTTGAAACTGGCGACAAGTGGCACGTCAACGTCGGTCAAAAGGTGCCGCTCAACCGGGATCGAGATAATGTGCGCCCGGCGTACCTTCAAGCCGTTCGAGTCGCCGTGCTGAACGCCGCCTTCGACCTGCTGACTAGCGATGAGGAGGCCACGGCAGGCTGGTGCAAGTTGGCCGGCTCCGATGAACGCTGCTCCGACCAGGCCATCAAGCACTTGATCCGACTGCGTTTCGGTGAGAAGATCGCCGGCCCCGATCCCAGCGACACCGAGGCGATGAAGCGCTTCCAGTCCGAGGGCGGCACCATCGTTGCCGGTCTGAGCAAGGGCGAATGGGCCAATGTGAAGCGAGCCGGTGCCGTGCTGCCGGCAGGCCAGATTTGCCCAACTGCGAAGCCCTACAGCGCCGACCCGAACGCCGATCCCGTCAACGTGATCCCGGAAGACAAGTGGAGCGACGGCATGAAGAACATCGCCGCTTACGCCCGCTTCTTGGCAGAGGAGTTGATGGACGTGAAGCTCGTCGTTTCGGTGGTCCACACCACCAACAATTTCGTTGCGTGCTATGGGGCCGGGCGGCTCGATTTCAACTTGCTCCGGCTCGGCCACAAGTGGTTCGACCAGGGCATCACCGAGGACGTGGACTGGCTCCTGATCCACGAGTTCGGCCATCACTACAGCAGCGACCACCTGAGCGGCGAATACCACGATGCCTTGTGTCGGCTAGGCGCACGGCTCAAACGGCTGGCCCTGGAGAAGCCGGAAGCTCTGCGGCAGTTCATGAGGTAGGTGTGCAGGACACAGTGAGAGAGAAGGGCTGAGGGGCCAGCTTGCTCTCAGCCTTTTTCTGTGCAGCATCAACGGCAACCGCCTCCTGGCAGTTTGCATGGATCAGTTGCCGCACCAGGGCACGTTTCTCCAGCTGAACGGCGACCCTCACCTTTATGCTCTCAGCCCCGCTTCGTCAAACCGACCGCTACTCCCCGACCAGCTTGTGTGCATTGACCAGCACGGAGGGAATTGCAATCCGCCGCCGCTCCGACCGCCCTGGACCACACGGCTGCCAGCGCCAGTGACCCTTGCGCCAATGTGGCGTCACCGTCCAACCACCTTTACTGCTGTCCCCTGAGCCAGTTTCCCGATGGAACAAGGTAATGTCCTCGGCGAAGGCATAACGCACCGGAGCCATCAGCAAATCCATCTCGGCCTGCTCCAGTCTCTCCCGACCCTTCTTCGCCGCCACTTTCACATAGCGTTTCAGTCGCTCGTAATGCGACGGATTCGACGGTCCCAGGCAGCGCACTCCATACGCCGTAGCCATCAAGCACACGTTCAGAGCCATCTTGCTCAAGGCGCTGCCCAGCACCATCTCCTCCGGCGTCATGTCCAGCGAATCCGTGGCATCCCAGGTGCGCTTGCCCTTGGCCCACATCTCTTCCAGCGTCCAGGCCGAGTCCAATTTGAGCAGGCGAGTCATCGCTTGATGGCTTGTCATGTGCATCGCCACCATCACGCACTGCGCTTCTGGTTCGTGCCGCACAATGACGAAATCCGGGGAGTGCTGGCCGGCGTCGAAGGGCACGACACGCTTGCGAGTGTAATCGGCAGGAAGCTCGATGACGACGGACGGGAAAGGTTGCTGATAGTCGGCCGTCGAAAGGCTGAGATCGAAGTTCTCCAGCGCCTCGCAGGTCAGGGCATCGAAGGTGAAGAGTTTCGGACCTTCGGCCAGCGTGCGGCTCATGACCAGGGTTTCGATGCAGGAACTCGCTCCCATCTGGAAAACGGTGCTGACCATCGAGAGGGCAATCGCCGGTGCCGCCGAGTGCGGATGAAACTCAAAGCGGTGGGGCGTGATGCGGAGCAGATCGAACTGCTTCACTGCCAGGTAGTAGGGCAGTGTTGGTTGCAGGATATTCAAGGCGCTGGCGAAACTCATGGCAATCCTGGGGAAAACGAGAGATTGTTGTCACTGGAAACTAACGCTTCCAAAGTCGAGATTCAAGCACGGCACAGCTACGAACAAGAGTTTTTCCTCGGCCGGTCACAGATCGAGGCCAGCGTTCGTCACGGTGGCCGATTTGCCCTCCTGCTGCAACTGCTCGGCGGTGTCGAGGATCAGAGCAACCGCCTGGCATGTCCGGTCCAGGACACGAATACACGCCTCCGTGACGGCGATTCGTTCTTGCTCGGCGTAGTGCTGAATGTAGCCAAAGCATCCGCCCAGGTCGGCGTCGTGGCTGAATCCCAGGATTTCAAGCAAGGTGGACCCGCCAAGCTCGGCTACCGTCTCACTGCGCCAGTGCTGCCCTCTCTCCTTCAACTTGCCGTTCTTGTCGTCGGCAGCGTGGACAAGCTCGTGCGCCCAGGTCGAGAGGTTCTTCGTACCGATTTCGATGGCTTCTCCGTAAATGTAACGGCCCAGGCAGCTATCAGCCCTCCCATCGAATGTTCCCACACTCAAGCCCCAACGCCTCGCCACGGCCAGCAGAGGCAGCGACTTGACCCACTTGTCGATGTCGGGATCGCCTGCCGGCAGAGGACGGCCTTCGGTCTGCTCCAAGCCGAAGACCGGCAAGCTCCTGTAGCCGATGACGATGACCCTCTCCTCGCCGGTTTCCTCATTCCGCCACTTCTTCGTGATTGGGCCGAGGATTTGGAACGCTTTTTCGCCCTTCTTGACGTTCCGACCGACCTCTTTCCACTGCTGGAATCCACGGGCGTCGGAGTAGCCTTTGAGGATGACAAGAAGCTGGTTCGCCCACGACCATTTGCGGCAGTGCGGGCTGTCCTTGCGCCGGATGAAGATTTTCGCCAACGGCTTCGGGAGTGAGTTTGCATCCTCAAAAGCACGAACGATCCGCTGTGCCGCCTCTTCCGCCTTGCCGTAAAAGCCCATGATCTGCCCCCGACTGATGCCCGGCACCGACAACCTCGTGGCCGCTCCCAAAGTGCCGCACTAACCAGGGGTGTTTCATTTCCTTCCAGGTATTCCACGAATGAAACACCCCTGGATGGCAAGAGAAGGGGCAAGCATCATGGCGACCGAAGTGATCTGGATGCGGGTAGGCGATCAAGACGACTACCACGAGTTCGACACGCTGGAAGACGCCGCTCAATACCTGGCCGACTTCTACCAACTTGAGCGCATCAGCCGATACAAGAAATACGGTGTTTGTGCCGAAGGCTTCGCCGGCCAAAATTACATCTCGCTGTATTGGGGAGTGCCCGACCCCGGCGATGGCAGCGCCGAAGCCACTCGTGAGCTAACCGATCAGGAGATCGAGGAGATCAACGAGTCTCTGGAATCGTGCGCCGACTGTGGCTAACGAAACACCCCTGGATGACATCAGAGCAAGGGCTTGAACACCGACAGAGGAGGACACATGAGTCGTAAGGTTTCCTTTGATGTTGTGGCCGAGGTCCAGGTGAAGGTGCGAGTGAAAATCCCCATGACCTTCCGTTGCGCCGAGGGCGACCAACACCGCATCAGTTTTGCGCACGCAATCAAGCTGGCACTCAAGAACAAGCAGCATCCCAGCGCCGACTTTGAGGATGCTTTGTCGGTGGACGAAATCCTCTCCGTGGACGACCAAGACAAGGCCGACGATTACACCGACGCCGCCGACTGGCTTGAGGAGGCGGTTCAGGAGAAGGTGACGGCGGGCCAAGCCAAGTACATCGACGCCACTGTGGTTGACAGCCGCTAAAGGGGAACCATGAGAAAGGTGAAGATTCTTTTGCCGCATTGGACAAAGGGCGAATTGGACGATCCCATTCGCCACACGCCTTGGTTCAACGTCTGGGTGACGACCGCCAGAGGCGAACGCATACGCCTGGCGCTGACTGCGGAGGAATTTGTCCTTCAATGAAACACCCCGTCGGTCAAAGGGAGGTAATATGTTCAGCCAACAGCAAGTTCTCGACGAGGTTCGCCGCATCCGGGCCGGCGAAGTGGAACCGCACAACAGCCGGGTCTACGACGCTTGGATGGAAATGGCCGGCGACTGGTTCGTGCAAGACGATGGCGAATACTTGCGGAACGGCTTCGTCGGCTTCAACCAGCGATCCCCGGAAATAATCTTTTTGGACTTCCACTTAGGCGGGAAGCTGGCGGAACCGCTGACCGACGAGCAGGTGGACGAGTATTACGGAGCCAGCAGGAAGTGAAGCGTGTTACATGATGACGGCGGACCTTGCGACGAGTAGGACTCTCCTCCCCGACATCATCCGATGCAAAGGCGAACCAGAAGTCAGGAAAATGGCCCGGAAAGCCGTGCAAGACGACAGCGACCCCTACGAAAGCGTAGTCGCCTGCCTCTATGTCTACGCTGCCCTTCTCCGAGTCGCTTCCACACCTTCGCTCATCTGTGATGCTGTCTGTGCAGCCTGTTTGAAGGTCGAGTACGGCACTGCAACACGGCGTTATCGTTATTGGCCTCCACAAGCAGCTTGTTTTCCTCGGCCAGATACTTCATGGGACAGCGAGGCCAGCGCTTCATCTGCCTGGGCAGCCCTCTCCTCGTTGCATTCCTCGCAATGCGGGTCGCCGCAGGTGCCGTCTTCGTGGCTGTCATCGCAGCCGCACTCGATTCCGATGGTTTTGCCGCAATAGGTCGTTCTGTCCACCGATACCTGACGGGTCATGCACAGGTCGCAAAGATCGTCCATAGGTGCCTCTTGGTTTGACTGCGAGGGGTGTTTCAACACTGCGCCGCCTCGATGCAATCTTGGCAGACCCCTTCATATTCTTTGATGCACTGGTCCCGCTCGCTCCAACCATTGCCGTCGTAGCGATCCCCGCCCTCCAGACAACCGCAGACAACGCAAGGACTCCAGGAGAAATACGGTTCAACCGGAAACTCGCCGCTGTCCTTGCCGCACCGAGGACAAGCGCTGCACACAAACGGTTCGGCGCAATCAGGACACTTGTAGCGAGAGGCAGAAAGATTACTCAGACCTTCCCGCTCCATGAACTCACGGAATCGGCGCTCATGGTCCTCATTGGGCTTTGTGACGGTGAGCATGTCTTGTCTCTCGGGCGTTGTGGGGGCGTTTCGTACCAATCCCCCGACGATCCGAAGCCGGCCTCTCCTCCACGCCAGCCGTTCACGAATCTTCCGTTGGGTAGATCAAAACCCATCCTTTGCCTTCTTCCCACTTCTTGACCGCCTTGATGGACAGCAAGGGGATACTCAACAGCAGGCGGGCATGATCGGCACAGGCGGCACGAACGCTGGCGTGGAAATCGTCGCCGTAGTAGATCGTGTAGTCATGCAGAACCACTTGTTCTCTGATCCCCATGATTGACTCGCTTTCCGTTCCATTGTTCCGTCTAACAGGGGTGATTCGTTCAGCTCATTTTCTGGACGAAGCGTTGAGCGGCAGCCAAAGTTTTGAAGTTGGCGGTCATCTGGCCATCGAAGCAGACGGTGTGCGTGTATCCCTTCGCCCGCAGGTCTACGTCGCCAACTTTTTCCCCCGGCTCGATCTCACGCACCGTGATCGTGGGGCGGTTGTATTTCGGGTGTTGGTAAAGAACCCGCTTGCCCTTGGCAGTGGTGATCTTGATGATGCAGTTGTCCAGGATAGCCATGCCGCCGTCCGAGCGGACGTTGTGGACCAGGATCGGCACCTTGAGCGGGCCGACGCTGTTGCTGACGTAGCCCTCCAGGTCGTTCTCTTCCATCCAATCCCGCCCGCATTCGGGATGATCGGGTTCGGTGTGGCCGTAGTGCAGGCGAAGGCGGGTTCGATGGCGGCGTGCGGAATCGAGGACTCGCACAACCTCATCGGGCGTCCCGTCACGGTAGTAAACACCGTTGTACGCCTTGTGAGTGAAGACGTTGCCATTGCCAACGGTATGAACGGCGGTCGTCTTGTTTGGACTGAACACGACGCCGGGTTTGGGTTCTGCCGCTGCGGTCATGTGAATTACCTTCATGGTCTTGTCCCTTCTTTGAGGGGGAGGGGTGTTTCATCGAGGAGGTTTTCGGGAAAGTGGAGCGTAAACCGTTCCCGCTCGTTTTCGGCCCAGGCTTCTCGTTCGTCCCAGGCTTGCCAGGGGCAGCGCTCGTACAGGCGTTTGAGAAGATTGACGGCTTGCTCTCGTGTGTAGAGGGACTGTCCGCTCGCCGGGTAGCTGACGCAGCGGAGATAGCGCCCTCGCACTTTCTTGGGCGGGACTACGGGAACGAGAACCTTGAATCCATCGTTCATGTTTTGGCCTCTTGGGTTTCCTTCAAGGGGTGTTTCAATCGGCGGCGACCGAGCCATGCCTTGTGAATGAAACACCCCTGCATAGTGCTGCCAATCGAAAGGGGCTGACGCATGAGAATGTTCAAGGTCTACACCGCCGACGAATCTGCGTATGAACTCATCCTTGCGAGGACGCCTTCTCAAGCTGCACGAATCGCCAGGACCGTTTGGAAAGAAGCTGGGACGCCTCAACATCAGGTCAAAGTGGTCGAGTTGCGCTTGCCAGAAGGCGACGTGGGGCTGATCTACGAGCCGAACACCCCTCCCATCGAGTACCCCGCAAAGGCCCGTGGCTGTCGAGGTTGCCGCTCAACCTGCGGAGTCCCCAACTGTCAAATTTGCCGTGGCGAAGTGTTTTGTTCCCGATGCCAGAGTCGAATCCAGAGAGAACATAGACCTGCATCCCAGGCACCGCTTACGCCTGAGAATTAGCGACAATGACCGGGGCAAATGAAACACCCCTTCTCGGTAGAGAATAGGCAGACAGGTTGTGGCGAGGCGGATTCCATGATCCTCTACTACCGGGAACGGAACGGCGACTATCTGGCAATCGACACCACCACGAACCGCTACCACCGCACGTTGTTTGGCAACGACTACTACGAGGGTCGGGCAACAGCCATAGCGTCCCTCGTCTCGTCCGTCTGCACCACATCGATCAGCCGAGAGTTCTTGATAAAGGAATGCAAGCGTGTCCCAAAAGCAAAGGTGCCCCCCGATTGGCTCCGGGCCATCGGCTATTGAACGAGCAAGAACGGGCCGCTTGCCGTCCTCGAAGTTGGTTTCGACCTGCCGTTCCAGCCTCTTCTTGGGTGGCAGACCAACACTCCCTGCGCTTCCGCCCGGTTTGCGAATTGGGCGGGGCGTCGGTCACTACCGCCGGGGGCTTGTCGCAGGCAGAATGATTACGGTGTGCTTCCTTGCTGCTACTCCATGTCAAGGTTTTGTGCTTCGCCCTGCGATTCCTTCTTCTCAAGGAGCGGCACAGACTGCCTAGCGGTAAACCGCAATCTGACCGATTCGGGTTGCTGCTGACCGGCTCGGTAGGGCAGTTTGAGGTCGTGGTTTGCCTGCATTTCGAGCAGCAAAAGCAGCATGTATTGCGCAGCGATTTCGGAAGGCAACGGCCAACGGGGGAAGACATAGCTGTTCGTGATCTGGCTGGCCCATTGCCATGTTTCCATCCACAGTCTCGACAACGAGGGACGAATGCCGTAGCTGGCAAGCTGGCGTCGGACTTCCGCCACGAGCTTCTTTTTCGGCCAGCCCGGTAAATCCCTCTTCTCAGCCATCCGTCGCCTGCGGCAAGGATAAAGGTTCGTCTCCCCGAAAGGGGTGTTTCATTCCAACGCTAATAAACGGTGCCAATGAAACACCCCTCGAAAGGGACGGGAATCGGAAACCGAACCGCACGAGAAGGGATGAGACAAATGCCGAACGATCCGTGTTGCTCCTATTGCGTCGGAAAAGGCGAAATCAAGGGCACAGTGGATGACGTTGAATTTACCTTTATCTGCTCGTGTGCAGGTGGCAGTGAGGAATCTGTCGGATGGCTGCTGGCTTGAACGAGGAACCACCGCCCGGCCAAGACTGGAGAATCTGACCTCCTACTTCCAACGAATTCGAGGACCATCATGAGCCTGAAAGCACCGTTCCATCTTCCGCCCGACTTCCTCCCTCGCTTCGGCTACCGAGGCGGGTGCAGATTCGTTGCTCTCTTCTGGGAGCCGTGCGGCGACGAGGCGTGTTACCACGACGGCCAAAGCTATGCTTGCGGTTCGTGCGATAACTGGCTCTTCCTCGATTTCATCCGCCGGCCGGATGTGCGCCGCTGGCTCGACGAAAACGGTATTCATCTGGGCAGTTCGGACGAAGCGGCGCAGCACTGGCTCATCGTGGATGCCTTCACGGACAACCTTTACGCCGCTCCTCGCCAAGACGCTCGTGCGATTCTGCTGCGCCAGGAGTTGTCGGAGCAATCGAGGTAATCATGGAGAGCGAGAAAACGCAGGCGGTGCCATGCCGGGGCTGTTGCCAAATATGTGTTAGTGCCGGTGCTTGTGCGGAGTGCTTGGGGCGTGGCGGGATTCCGGTCGCCGGCTGGTTCAGGAAGCGTCGGCTCTGCACTCGTTGCGGCGGCACTGGGGTCTGCCCAGGGTGCAAGGGTTCGGGCTGGATCATCCTGCCGAGCGCAGGGAGTAAAACGAAACGGCGCATCGGGAAGAGGAAGAAAACATGAACGCTGACGACCAATGAAACACCCCTTGCGGGTGACATTTACAACGACAACAACACAATAAAGAGAACAACGATGCCGCACGAAATCGAAACGATGGCCTTCTTTCAAGAGACTCCCTGGCACGGCCTCGGCACGGCTCTTCAAGAGGATGACCTGTACGACTGGCCGAAGACCTGCGAGAAGGCAGGGCTGGCCTGGGACGTGGAACTTGTCCCGCTCGTCACCGCCGACACCCAAGCGACCGTTCGGCACAAGGCCGTCCGCCGCACCAGCGATGGCCGCATCCTGGGAGAAGTTGGCCCCCGATTCTTTGTCTTGCAGAACAGGGACGCCTTTGCCTGGTTCCAGCCCTTCCTCGACGCCAAGGAAGCCGCTCTGCACACCGCTGGCAGCCTGCGCCACGGTAGCCGCATCTGGGTTCTCGCCAAGCTGAACCGCCGCCCGCTGATGGTGGCTCCCGGTGACGCAGTGGAGAAGTTCATTCTTCTCAGCCACGGACACGACGGCAGCCTGGCGATCCGAGTCGGCTTCACTCCGATTCGGGTTGTGTGCCAGAACACCCTCAGCATGGCGCATGGCTGCGATGCCTCCAAGCTCATCCGTATCAAGCACACCAAAGACGTTCACGAAAACCTGGCGAACATCCGTGAAGTCATGGACCTGGCGAATCAGGACTTTGAGGCCACGGCCGAGCAGTACCGCCTTCTGGCCCGCAAGAGCATCAATCAGGCCGACCTGCGCCGCTACGTCAAGAAAGTGTTCCAGGTCAAGGACGATCAGGAGGGCAGCACCCGGCTCAAGAACATCATGGAGGAGATCGTCGGTCTGGCCGAGGCAGGCCGTGGCAACGCTCTGCCGTCTGTCAGCGGCACCCTCTGGACGGCCTACAACGGTGTGGCCGAATGGCTGGGCTATCAACGAGGCAACAGCCAAGGCAATCGGCTCAACAGCCTGTGGTTTGGCGATGGTGCTTGCCTCAACCGGCGTGCCCTGGAAATTGCCGTGGCGATGGCAGCGTAAGGCGCTCCCAAAGAGGCAGCGGGCGAGTCGAAACCACATGCCCGCTGTCTCTGCTACCGAGCTTGACGAGAGAGCTTGTCGATGTTCGAGTGAGTAGCATCTCAAACCGCAGGGGAAGCACATGGAACGCAACGAAATCAACGACGTAGCCCCGACCTCATTGGCGCACCTGATCGGCCAGCGCAGCGTTGTCGAGCAGGTTCGGGTCGCCTTGGATGCCGCACACATGGATGGGCTGTCCTTTCCGGGGGCGCTCTTGGTTGGTCCACCGGGCGTTGGTAAGACCCAGACCGCCAAGGTCATCGCTGCTGAAATGGCGAGCGATTACCACGAGGTCTTGGGGCAGGCCATCCAGTCGTCCGCCGACCTCAATGCCTTGCTCTTGGGAGCGAAAGAGCGTGATGTGGTACTGATCGACGAGGCGCACGAAATCGAGAAGTCCTTCCAAACGGCTCTCTACCTTGCCATCGATCAGCGTCGGGTGTTCCTTCAGAGCGGCAGGTCGGGTCGGACGCCGCAGAGCATCCCCCTCGCCGATTTCTCGTTGTTGCTGACGACGACCGATGAATTCAAGCTGCTTCAACCGCTGCGGGATCGGATGAAGTTGACATTGCGGTTCGAGTTTTATTCGGGGGATGAACTTGTGGAACTGCTCCGGCAACGCAGTCGAGCCTTGGGGTGGAGGGTCGATGAAGAAGTGCTGGCCCCTATTGCTGCTCGTTCCCGTGGCACGCCCCGGCTTGCTTTGCGTCTGCTGCAATCCTGCCGCCGTGTCTGTCGCTCCGAGGGGGAGAACATCATCCGGCTCGCCCACTTGGAGCGGGCCTGCACGCTGGAACAGATCGACGGCCTGGGCTTGGGTCCGACCGAGCAGCAGTACCTTTGTCTTCTGGGCGAGGGGGACAGCCGGCTCAACGTGATCGCTTCTCGGTTGGGTCTGCCCAGCCGAACCGTCGCCGAAGTCACCGAGCCGTTTTTGATCCGTGCCGGGTTGGTTGTGAAAGACGATCAGGGCAGGCGACAATTGACAGCCGAAGGTCGGGAGCATCTGTCGAAAAGCTGTGCAATTCCTGTCTGATTGTTGACCGAGGAGCGTCCGATGAGCGTCCCGAACGAGACGAAAGCGGCAGTGACGGTCGCAGAGATGGCCCGTATGTGTGGCCTCAGCCGGTCCCGCTTCTATCAGTTGATCGGCACGGCGTTCCCTGAACCGGAGCGTCATCCAGAGACAGGAAGGCCGATCTATACCGAGGAGCTTCAACAGGTCTGCATCGAAGTGCGGAGGCGGAACTGCGGCATTGATGGCAAGCCGATCCTCTTTTATGCCCGTCGCCTTGGCAGCGCACCGATCCGACCCAAGCCGTCGAAGCCGAAGCTGGAAGCGAAGCGAGGCGACGTGATGGCACTGATCGAAGGGTTGAACGCCCTTGGTCTGACCACGGCGACGGCGGCTCAGGTCCAGCGAGTCACCGAGGAGTTATACCCACAGGGATTGGCCGGCATCGACCAAGGGGAGGCACTGCGGGCCGTCTTCCTGCATTTGAAGCGCAAGAATTCGGGAGATAATGTCGAGAAATAATAACCCTTATCAGCCCAGATAGCCCCCAGGAGTGTCCAAATGGCGTCCGATTTCCGTCCCGAAGGCGGTCAGAATTCGGGTGATAATGTTTTCGAGGGCATCCCGGTCGGCAAGGAGGAGGCTGCCCACTTCACGGCCTTCCTCGCCGACCATGACTTTTCAGCCAACAGCCGAAGAGCCTTCACACAAGACATGCGCAAGTTCGCCTCATGGTTCAGCAACGTCAACCGGGAACGCTTTGTCGTGGGGCGAGTGACCACGAGGGACGTTGCCGACTTTCGAGACCACCTGCGCCGGGAGCAAGGCCAGGCCGTCGCCACCATCAACCGGGCGTTGGTGACGGTGCGGCGGTTCTTCGCTTGGCTTGTTGAGCAAGGCCACATCGCCGGCAACCCCGCCAAGAAGGTCAAGGAACTTCGCAGACAAGCGCTGGCACCGAAAGGACTCGACCGCAGCCAGGTGCGCCGGCTGCTGCGTGAGGTTGAACTGCGGCAGGACATCCGGGCGACGGCGATTTTCTCATTGCTGCTCTACACCGGCTGCCGGGTGTCCGATCTGGTCAACCTCGAACTAACCGACCTGATGCTGGGCGAGCGGAGCGGCACCGTGGTCTTCCGTTTCGGCAAAGGCGGCAAGCAGCGCTCCGTCCCGTTGGCGCTTCTTGCCCGCCGTGCGCTCCAGGCGTACCTTGACACCCGCCCGCCGATGCAGACCGACCGGCTGTTCATCGGCGAGAGGGGGGCGTTGACGGATCGGGGCGTGCGGGCCTTGTGCGACAAGTACAGCGCCATCACTGGCATCAAGCTGCACCCGCACCTGCTGAGGCACACAATGGCCCACCAGTTCCTCGAAGACAACAATAACGACCTCGTTTCGCTGGCGCAGCTTCTCGGCCACGAATCGCTGAACACGACGGCGAGGTATACGAAGCGGAGCGCCGATCAACTGGCCGAGGCGACGGAGCGCTTGTCCTACTGATAACCCCAATGCAGAAGCACGATGGCACGAAGAGACGATGACCCGGCCGAGCCGCCGAATAGGATCGTCAGACGCTTGGCGACTTTTCCGATGCGGTTCCAGAATAGGATCGTCTATGTAACTGTGCCCGTGGACTGGCCGGAGAGCATTCACCACGATGGCAAGACGTATTATCAGACAGGGAAGCTCGGACACCGGCTCGGCGACCGGACCCAGGCTGCCGAGTATGAGGCAGTAGATGGAGAAGGGCGAAGGACGGGCGAGCGGGTGTGGCTGCTGGACGATGGAACCATAACGGAGGATTGACCATGTTGGACCTTATCACGCAAGTCCGCAACCTTGCTTTGGATGCGGAATTGAAGGGGCAAAAGCTGCTCGCCGCAAAGCTGCGGGCAGTTGCCGATGAGGTAGAGGCGGCAGATGAGCCGACCTCTGGCCCTGCAAGCGAACGCAAGCCCGGAGCGTCCTGCTCGTGCCGAGGAAGTCGTTGATGGGGCATCGCTTTTGTGCAGCGGTCAGTGTGCATGGGTTCCGGTCAGCGGTTGGCCGAGGCGACCGAGTAACGGATCGACTTATGAGGCCGACGGAGGAGATGTTGCAATAATCGAATTAAATTATCTTCTTTTCGATTCCGCCAGAGGGGAGGGGGTAGAGGGGGCATTTCAAGGGCTGCGCCGACCTCCTCTTTCTTGTCCGAACTTGTTGCATTTTTCTCGGCAAAGTCGCAGATCAGCGCCTTGGAGGGGCTAAAAAGTTCTCGAAGTGCGATTCCAAAAAGAACGCCGGAGAAAAACGGCTTTCTCCCCCAAGGATTGCTCTTCCGGCTCAACGCTCGGCCGAGTCTGTCTCGAACTCCAGGGGTTGCGCCGACCGCCTCTTTCAAGCGTGGCCGTGTTGCATTTTCACGGGAGGGCGCAGGAAGAGATTGCCAGCGACGATAAAGTTTTGCGAAGGTGCGGTCCTGAAAAATCGGGCGGCGATTTGCGGTGATCGTCCAGGGGAAAAATGCTCCCCCAAGGCGAGCAGGAAGAAGAGGAACGCTATCGCATGATCTCTGAAGACGCTGCGGAGATGGGAAAAATCCTCAATGCTGCCCGCAAGTGGCGATGACGGCGAATAATGGTCCGGTCATCGAAGCTCAAGAAAAACGGCAACTGGCTATCCGCAGCATTCGGATAGTCAGTTGCCGATGAGGACGTGGAGGAGCTTTTGGACGCCTCTCCCTCCCCTCTCACCGCCCCATTTTGTAACCGGCTTTTATAACCCGTTTTGTAACCCGTTTTTCTCCTCCTAACTTCTTATTTTTCAACCATTTAAGTCGGGGCGACTGGATTCGAACCAGCGACCTCCTGAACCCCATTCAGGCGCGCTAGCCAAACTGCGCCACGCCCCGAGTTTTAGCTCGATCGAGCTAATGGGTTTTAAAAATTCTATGATCCACAGGTACTTTCAGCAAGGGCGCTCTGATCGAGCAATCCTTCGCTGTGGGCGTCTCGAATGGTGGTGGGTTTTTTGTACACAAGTCTTTGGCGGCGTGTTTGGTTGAATAATCTACCCTTTATATCCGAGAATTGACCATGAAGGAATCTCTCACGTCGATTGCCTTTGCACTGTCTCTGGGCAGTCCGACGGCGGGGCTGGCGTTTGAGTGGCAATCCGCCTCGCCGCGGAGCCAAGGCGTTTCCAAGGAGAAGCTCGACGCCCTCAAGGACGATTTGGCGAAACGAAAAACCCACAGTTTCCTGGTCGTCCGGAACGATAAGATCATTTACGAGTGGTACGCGGCGGGACACGGACCCACTACGAGACATGGTGCCGCGTCTCTGTCCAAAGCGACGGTTGCGGGGCTCGCGCTAGCGCTGCTGCTCAGCGATGACAAGCTCCAACTCGACACGAGAGTCGCCGATCTTGTCCCTGCCTGGCAGGACGACCCAAGCAAACGCAAGATCACGCTGCGCCATCTTGGCTCGCACACATCGGGGCTTGCTGATGCGGAGCAAGATCGGCTGCCCCATGCTAAACTCACGGGCTGGAAAGGCGATTTTTGGAAACAGCTCGACCCGCCCAATGATCCCTTCACGCTCTCGCGGGATAAGGCACCCGTCGTGTTCGAGTCGGGAACGAAGTTGCAATACAGTAATCCCGGCATCGCCATGCTGGGCTTTGCACTTACCGCAGCCTTGAAGGACGCCCCGCAGAAAGACATCCGCACTCTGCTTCGCGATCGCGTGATGCGGCCCATCGGCGTCACGGATAACGAATGGTCGGTTGGCTATGGCAAGACGTTCCGAGTTGATGGCTTGCCTCTCATTGCGGGTTGGGGCGGTGGAAGTTACAGCGCCCGCGCCCTGGCGCGCATCGGTCGGTTGCTGCTACATGAAGGCGACTGGGACGGCAAACAACTCATCAGCAAAGAAGCGGTGCGCCAAGTGACCGGAGACGCCGGCTTGCCCGGCCACTGTGGAATGGGCTTTTGGACCAATGCCGATGGCCGTTGGGGTAAATTGCCCAAGGACACATATTACGGTGCAGGGGCAGGCGATCAGCTGTTGATTGTGGTGCCGAGCCTGAATTTAATTGTAGTCCGCAACGGCGAAACGCTCGCGCCGGAACCCAAGAACGCCAAAGATGTGTTTGAAGCCTTTCACGATCCGCGCGTGAAGATCCTCTTTGAGCCGGTCATCGATGCGATCACCGACATTCCGAAACGATCCAGCGCGGCTCCCTACCCTCCGAGCAAGATGATCAAGGGCATAAGATGGGCGGGAAAGGAAACAATCGTCCGCAAAGCCAGGGGCAGCGATAACTGGCCTCTCACCTGGGCCGATGATGACGATCAGTATACGGCCTATGGCGATGGTCGCGGTTTTGAGCCTTTTGTGCCGAGGAAACTGGGGCTTGGGTTCTCCCGCATCGAAGGCGATCCTCCTCGCTTCCGAGGCATCAACATTCTGTCCTCCACGGGCGAACAGTTGGGTGATGGGGCCGCGTCCAGGAAAGCCAGCGGCATTCTCTGCGTCGAGGGAGTGCTGTATCTCTGGACGCGCAACGCCGGCAACGCGCAACTCGCCTGGTCGAAAGACCACGGCAAAACGTGGGAATGGGCCGATTGGAAATTCACCACGAGCTTCGGCTGCCCGACGTTTCTTAACTTCGGCAAAAACTACGCCGGCGCCCGCGATCAGTTCGTCTACGTGTACTCGCAAGATGCCGACAGCGCGTACAGGGCTGCGGACCATATGGTCCTGGCTCGCGTGCCGAAAAACAGGATCGGGGAACGCGAGTCCTACGAGTTCTTTCGGAGCTGGGACACGAAGGGACGGCCGCTCTGGACGAAAGTAATCGACGAGCGCGGAGCGGTTTTTACGCACAAAGGAAAGTGTTATCGATCTAGTATCACATATGATTCTGGACTCCAGAGATATCTATGGGTGCAAATTCTCCCTGGAACCGAGGGCAAGAAGGCCGACACCCGCTTCGAGGGCGGCTTGGCTATCTATGATTCCCCGGAGCCGTGGGGTCCGTGGACGACGGTTTATTTCACCGAAAAATGGGATGTCGCTCCGGGCGAAACGGCCAGCTTCCCGGCCAAGTGGATGAGTACCGAGGGCAAGAGTATGTATCTGGTGTTTTCAGGAGAGGATTGTTTTTCCGTTCGCAAGGCGAGTCTAATATCGGATTGAAGTGAATTGCCATCTATGTCCGAGCCTGAAACTAAGCGAAGGCGTTTCTTCGCTTACGTTTCAGGCTCGGACGGGTTTGTCCGCGACTCACCGCTTTAACAGAGCCGCCCCATAATCATTGTTCGGATTGCGAATCACCGTGTGGATGTGATCCGTACTGCCCTGCTGCGGCGCATATTCGATCACCACGGTCGGCCCCTGCACGCGGAAGTAGGCCGCGCTCCCCATTGTGGTCGGTCCACTCCATGCAAAATAGGTCTCGCCGATCTTGTCCTTGATCTCCGCCATCCGCGCCTTGGCCGTATCCGGCTCCGTGATGTTCACCCAGGCGCCGATTACGTCGAGCAGCATCGCTTGCTGATCCGCATTCAGCGCGGAGCATTTGATTCCTTGCGGCTCGATCTTCTTGCCGTCCTCACCCGGTCCCAGCAACAACTGTCGCGGTCGCTTCCCGATGATTGCTTGTGTTTGCTGCTTCTCGTCGAGAGCGTTTATCAGCTTGAACGCGGTGTCATTTTCCAGGCCCAGCGGTCGCACATCCTTGCCGTTGCGAGAGAAGAGGGCCGGCTGTGCGCCGGTGTGCGATGGCGTTAGCACGAAATGCTTGCCGATCACCGTGACATTGACACCGAGGTGATGGCCGCCGAATTGCACCATCCACGGTTTCGTCTCCGATGGCTTGCCGAAGATCGCCAGGTAATACAGTGCGGAGCCGAACATCGTCTTACCGCCGCCTTTCGGACCTTTGCCCTTGCCGCCGCCTTTGCCCTCGGCCAATTGTTGATCGCCGTCCATGATGTCCACGACCTTTTGATAGCCGCTCTTGCTGAGCACGGCAGCAACCACGGACATCGCCTTGTCCCGCTGGGATTTGGTCAAGTCTCCGAGCTTTACGCCGTTCCGTGGCGTCATGGTCACCGGGAAATTGGACCACTTGGGTTTCCTATCAGAATCGAAGTCGTACAGTGCTTTCGCCCGTTGTTTCGCATCCAGCACATCGAGGAAGGCGTTAGCCGCCATCACCGCATGCGAAGTGGGTGTCGTTGCCTTGTCGTCCTCGACCACGGCAGCTGCTGGCTCGCGCGAGGCATACAGCGCAATGCCAATAAACACCATCGCGCCGAGAAGGGCGAGAAACCTCGCGCTGCCGGAGCGTCCCGCAAGTGGTAGCGTCTTCCGAATCGGCTCGTTCATAGGTTGCTCCCGCGGCAACAGGTCGGAGATTATACGGGTCAATGCCCGTGTCCATTATCTCTTTGGATAGGAACCAAAACGATTCGAACCGTGCCCGGAATCAGAGAGAAAAACGTGGTTCGCTGATGGAGGCATTGCAGCTCAAATAGATCGGTCCGAGCCTGAAGTGTAAGCGAAGACTGTCTTCGCTTACACTTCAGGCTCGGATATGAAACTGCTGCAATGGAATGCCGCGGGATAGGGACGATTTATTCGGGACGGCTCCCTCCCGCGATCGAAGTAGGACGACGCCGCGACCGCGAGGGGTACATGGCTTCGCGGAAGTCGATCTGTCGGCACAAGACTCCCGACTCCAGATGACGGCGCATCAATTCCATTGTTTCATCGACGAGATCAACCTGGATCAGAAGCAACTCACCCAGACGGGCGGAGGCCAGGGCGTGCTCAAGCGCCGCGATGGCGCCCTGAATTTCTTCGATGTGTTTGACGCGGCGGCGGCCCACCAGCCCCTTGCGAAAGATGGCATTGATCTCGCCAGGCGCACGGCCGCGGATGCAGTTCTCTTCCTCGTAAAGAATAACACGATCGAAGGAGTCGCCCAGCAATTCTGCCTGGCGAATCATGTCGCTGTCTCGGCGGTCGCCGGCGGCCGAGTAGACGGCCGAGCGGAACTTGTGCGGCAACGGCTCAAACGTCTCCAGGAGAGAAGCGAGCGACGACGTGTTGTGGCCATAGTCCAGAATGACCGTTGCGCCGTTGAAATCGAAGAGATTGAAACGGCCGGGTGTGTGCTCGAAATCGGCCACGAACGATTCCAACCCGGCAAGGATTGCCTCGCACGGTACGCCCAACACCCAGGCTGCGGCGGCAACGGCTAGAGCATTCTCGACTTGGAACCCGACCAGTCCGCCGTGGGTCAGCGGCACATTCTCCAGACTGACCAAGGGGATTTCCTGCGCACCCTCCGCGAGAATGATGCGCCGGTCGCGGACGAAAGCGGCTCGTCCGCCGCGGCTGCGATGCTCGACGATCACGGGATGTTGGCTATCCCGCGCGAAGAAAACAACGGAGCCAGGACAATACGAGGCCATCTCCGCAACCAACGGATCATCCGCCTTGAGGATCGCGTGTCCATCCGGGGCAACGACATCGACGATGGTGCGCTTGACACGCGCGAGCTGTTCGACGGTCTCGATGTCGCCGATGCCCAAATGATCGCCCTCGGCGATGTTGGTAACGATGGCGACATCGCAGCGATCAAAGCCAAGTCCGGCACGGAGGATTCCTCCTCGTGCCGTCTCCAGGATGGCCACATCGACGCGCGGATCGCTCAGGATCATGCGAGCGCTGAGCGGACCGCTGCAATCGCCACACTCGATACGTTGGTCGTCGATGTAGATGCCTTCCGTGCAAGTCATGCCGACACAGCGATGCCTGCGCGAGAGAATGTGAGCCAGCAGACGCGTCGTCGTCGTCTTGCCGTTGACGCCGGTGATGGCCGCGATGGGGATGCGGCCCGATTGTCCGCCGGGAAAGAGGCGATCGAGAACACCATCCACTGGGAGCGAGAGGTCGGAGAGAGACACGCGTTTCTGTCGGACCCCGTGGCCCAATTGAAATATGTCCGTGTCATCGGCACGACAAATGGGGATATGGCGCTGGCGGGCTGCTTGCACCAGGGCGGTTTCCGCTGGTTGAGGGCGGAGCCGCTGGGCCAGCTCACGCAAGCGAGCGATAGCGCCCTCCATATCGAAAGGTCGATCGTAAACAGCAGCCAAGCACAGATCGCGGCCGACTTCCAAGGAAGCGCGGCCGAGATCTTCGTATTCGAACTCGAGGGCGACTTTGTAAACGCCGTCTTCGTGCGTTTCGCGCGTGCGGCCAAAGCCAACCGGCGTCCCCGCGAGCGATTGCAGCTCCAGGGCCACGTGCTCCAGGATATGGGCCTGCCAGGTGCCGCGTCGGAGGCGCTCGAAGAAACCGCCCCGTCGCCCGACGCTACACCGGTGCTCGACCAGAGAAGGGAGCCAGGCCATCAAACGCTCATTGAAACCAGGCAATTCATCGGAAGGGGAATCCTTCAAAGGGCCGAGATCAACCCAGGCTTCCAAGACGGGAAAGTTGGCCCAGATGTTTGGGCCGTCTAGAAGCCGGACTCTCCTGAATTCCATGTGTTCTCCTTCCACCCTTATCGTGGGGTGTGGCTCCGGGATGTCTGCGGGCCTGGGCGGCACACCACCGCCCAGGCGACGACCTCTGCTCCTATCCGCGGCGCAGAATGCGGCACGCATCCGCGCCAATTACGTAGGATCAGCCCTGAAATCCGTTTCTCGCGTGAAGCGGTAGAATGTTAGCAAATGCCGTGCCTCTGGGAGAGAAGCCCTGATTCGTCACGAGGTGGATGCCGCGGATGACTCCAACTCGATGGGTCTAGTGCCTTCCTAACCTGGACGAATCAGATGTTCCTTGCTAACGGCATCCGTGACGATGACTCAACCTGAGAATCGACCGCATTGCCGCTCAGGCTGACATTGTTCTGGCGAAACCTAGTATAGAGAGTGAGGGCGTCCCCGGTCAGGTGTGCGACACGTTTCTCGACAAGAATGACGATGCCTTGACACCCCATAATCCGGAAGGCGGGCGGATTTTCAATAAAGCGCCCCATTCCTCACCAGTCTGGGAGAAATAGGACAACTTGAACGGAACAAACGAGAAGTCGGACAAGCTGCCGGCTCACTGGAGCGACGAAACAGCTGTTCAGCTTGAAACGGGCGAGACGCTCCTGGCCTGGTTTGAACCGGACTTGGATGATCGCCTCCATTATGCGCGGGGGGTGGTCCTCCTCACTGATCGGCGGGTGCTATCGGGCAGGGAGGTCGAAGGCGGGGCAGTACACTGGCAAAGTTGGCCATTGACCGAAGGCACAAGTCTGCGCACGGTTGAGCATGGGAGTGCCGCAACGCTTGAACTTGTGGATTCGTCAGGCCGGTTGGCGTGCTGGTACTACACGGCGGGTAAAGCCACGGCTGCGCATCGGTTGGTGCAGAAACTAGAAAGCTGGCGGCGGAGCCGGCAAGATGGAGATGGCCAATCGGGGACGGCGGTCTGTCCTAGCTGTGGGGCGCCCATCAACGCTGAGGATGGACGTTGTGAAGCCTGCGCGGCTGGGCCGGCCAAACCTTCGCTTTCCGCACTGCTTCGCCTGGCCGCATTTTCTCGCCGGCGTGCTCGGATCATCGTGCTGGGTTTCATACTGACCGTGTCGGCCGTGAGCGCCAGTATGGTGCCGCCGTATCTGACTAAGCCCATCATTGATAACGTGGTTCGGCCCTGGGAAGAACGCAAGGAGAACCACTCGACTCTGGCGGTTTGGTTGCTCATCGGACTAGCAGCGACCGCGATCGTGGCTTGGGCGCTCGATTGGGCCAAGCTCTACGTATTGGCCTGGGTGAGCGAACGTATCAGCGCCGACTTGCGGGCCAAGACGTACGCCCACTTGCAGCGACTGTCGCTGGAGTTTTTTGGCGGGAAGCGAACCGGCGATCTCATTTCCCGCATCAGCAACGATACCGAGCGCCTGTGCAATTTCCTCTCGATCAATCTGATCGATTTCAGCACCGACATTTTAATGATTGTCATGACGTCGGTTATCCTGATGTCGATCAACCCTTTGCTGGCGCTTGCGGTGCTGTGTCCGTTTCCGATCATCCTCTGGATGGTGGCGCGGGTGCGCGGCCGGCTGTTGCGCGGCTATCGCCAAGCGGGGGCGGCGTGGGGTTCGATGACCAGCGTACTCGCCGACACGATTCCCGGTATCCGTGTGGTTAAGGCATTCGCCCAGGAAAGCCGCGAGATTGAACGCTTCGATGTCAGTAACGAGCGGGTTTTTCACTCCGCTAATCGTCTCAACAAAGTATGGTCACTGTTCAGCCCGACGGTGACGATGTTAACGACCTATGGATCGTTGATTGTGTGGGTATTCGGCATATGGCAAATCTTCAAAGGCCGCACTTCGCTGGGCGAGTTGACCATGTTTTTAGCCTATAGTGCCCGCTTCTACACACGGATGGAGTCGATGATCCGCATGGCCTCGGCAGTGCAGCGCGCCGCAGCTAGCGCGCAACGGATATTTGAGATCCTCGATAAGCAGAGCAATGTGCCCGAGCCGGTGCGGCCTGTCCACCCTGGACGCCTGGAAGGCCGTATCGAGCTGCGCGGCGTGCGCTTCAAATACGGCTCGCGCGAAGTGCTACATGGCCTGGATTTAACGGTTGCACCGGGAGAAATGATCGGCCTGGTTGGGCCAACCGGGGCCGGGAAGACCACACTCATCAACCTAATCTGCCGTTTCTACGATGTCAGTGCCGGCGCGATCCTCGTGGATGGCACGGATGTGCGCTCGTTTCCGGTCGAGGAGTATCGTCGCAATATCGGCATCGTCTTGCAGGAGCCGTTCTTGTTTTACGGCACCATCGCTGAGAACATCGCCTACGGCCGGCCCAATGCCAGCCGCGAAGCGATTGTCGCGGCGGCGCGAGCGGCCCGCGCTCACGAGTTCATTCTGCGTTTGCCGTGCGGTTATGACTCACTCGTGGGCGAACGCGGACAATCACTGTCCGGCGGCGAACGGCAGCGCATCTCGATCGCGCGGGCGCTCTTGATCGATCCGCGGATCCTTATTCTTGACGAGGCCACGTCCTCGGTGGACACCGAGACGGAGCGCGAAATTCAGGCGGCACTGCAAAATCTGATCCGCGGCCGGACGACGATCGCCATTGCCCATCGCCTCAGCACTCTTCGCCGAGCGGATCGCCTCGTGGTTGTAGAAAACGGCCACATTGCGGAGATCGGCCGCCACGATCAACTGCTGGAGGCGCGGGGCAGCTACGCCCGATTGCATCAGGCGCAGATGGAATTGGTCCATGGGAGAAACGGAAATGGAACCTAAGGGTGCGGCGAATGGCCAAGCAGGACCGCGGCCCTTCGGACTCCATTACGACGTCTGGGGCCGACTTGTGCTGACGGATGCTGACGGCCGTCAACACATCGGCGTCGAATTGGTCCGCGCCTTTCCGCTGTCCGATCCCCAGCGCGGCATCTCGATTTGCGATTGTAAAGGAAGGGAATTGGTCTGGATAGCCGACCTGAATGCACTACCTGTGTCGTTGGTGCGGCAAATTGAAGAAGAATTAGCGAAGCGCGAATTTGTGCCGATTATTCGCAGGATTGTGAAGGTATCGGCACCGATCGAACCCTCCGAGTGGGAAGTGGAAACGGATCGCGGCTGCACAACGTTTGTACTGAACAGCGAGGACGATGTGCATGAATTGGACGAACATCGAGCGCTCATCACCGACGCTAACAGCATCCGCTATCTCATCCCGGACTTACGGCAACTGGACTCCCATAGTCGGCGTCTGCTGGAACGCTATCTCTAATTCCAAATTCTCGGCGATTCTGTCCGATTAGCGACGCGACGCTTCGCAGAAGCGTTTACTTCGACGCTTCTGCGAAGCGTCGCTAATCGAAGAGAACCATTTGTTAGCTCCGCGGCGTTGCTTCGTCTCTTTGTTGGATGCCAAGCTGGGGATTCCTCTGGCCCACGGACGGGGGCGGATGAAATAATGGAACTATGAATGCAACGCCGCCACCGGCCGATGCCAAGCGAGCGGACTTCGAGCTACTGTACGAACGTCACAGTCGCGAAGTCTGGGCGTTGGCCTATGCGCGGTGGATGAATGCCGATACGGCGCTGGACATAATGCAGGAAACATTTCTGCGCCTGTGGAAACAGATGGAGAGCGGAGAAATAATCCTTAATCCACGTGCCTGGCTGTTGCGCGTGGCGCGGAATTTGGCCGAGGACCACTCAAAGAGCGCTTTCAGGCGCAACGGTACCCATCCGCCTCACACAATGAACGGTGTCCAAGCTCAGGGGCCGCTGCCTCTGGAAAGTCTGGAAAGAGAAGAAACCTTCGCGCAGCTGCGCGGGGTGCTGGAACAAATGCCCAAAGCGGATCGCGAGATCCTGACTCTGCGATACGCTCTTGACTACGAAACAGGGGAGATCGCGGAACTGCTATCGATCAACGCCACTGCCGTGCATATGCGCTTGAGCCGTGCTCGGCAACGCTTGGCGGAACGCCTGAAGGCCCAAGGCGTGGTACAGTTGCCGTGAATCCCAAAACCCGGCCCCGATCAGGCGGGAGCCGCTCTCAGTGGGAAGATGTTATGAGTGTAGTAGGACCGTCTCCTGTGCAACCTGGCGATGATCTCGACGGGTTGCTCCGCAAGTTCTTCAAGAGCCAACTGCCGCAGCCCTGGCCGGCGCCGCAGGCCCGTGTATCCGTCACATCAAGTAAGCGGTATGCAGTCGGTCGTAGTCTCGTGCGTGGTCGCTGGGCGTTGGCGGCCTCGGTGGCACTGCTTTTTCTGGGTTCCTGGCTTCTTCCAAATCGGCTCACGCCGGATGCTCAATCGGAGAATGGCATCAGCGCTCCACCGTTCGCGGATCGCCAAGTTCTGCCGAAACGATCGAAGCAACATCCGGGCAAGGCAAACGAGAAACGGAATAACCCCGGTTTGGGATTCGATGAAAGGGACTTTCTTCCCGACTTTGACGAATCGGACTTGCGGTTTTAACTGAAGCATCGCGAATGCACCGAGCGTGAAGCGTCAGCGAAGACGATCTTCGCTGACGCTTCACGCTCGGTGCATTCGCGATGTCACATTGGATGCAGTTCGACTTGGGCGGCGAAGCGTGTTCGTCCCTCGCCTGCCAGCAGCCACGCTTCCTGTTTGACCGCATCGCTACGCGCTGCACGCAGTCGCTCGATCAATCGCGGAGGAGCATGGACGAGCAGTCGATGATCCGTTCGTTCCAATCGGCACGCCTCAACATCGGCCTGCAGTAGCCCGCGCGGATGCGTCCATGTTTGCCAGGCTTGCCGCCACATTTCCAGCGATGGTTCCGCGGCCAAGTCCGGCAATGCTTCCTTCCAGCCGTCCGCCAACTCCAACACTGGCTCCGGTTCCATCACCCAGCCGTCGGTACGGACGGGGAACCCTAACAGGAGCGGTGCACCGGACCTTTTCGCCGTAAGGATGAAGACAAACGGACGTTCCTCCATGCTGTCGAGAATGACCCGATGCCAGCTCGCTGCCCGCGATTCATCGAGCTGCGGGGGCAACAGTGCCTCCACCTCAATCGGAAAGCGAAAGCATGCTTTCCATTCCGCAGTCTGTCGCACACACGCTTCCAAAAAAGCCGAATTGAATGAACAGTCGGAGGCTTCCGGCGATGTGGATTCGCCCAGGCGAGCCGGACCAAGCTCCAAAGGCAGAAACTGCGGCGGCTGGCCTAGTGCGGAATTGTCCACGAAAGAAAATGTTCGTCGCTCTTCTCCAGCGACGGTCGCCGTGCCCGTTTCCAGAGCCTGACGTCCGGCTGGCGTCGTCTGCCATAGTCCCGCGCCGTTGCGACAAATCAGCCCGGTATCGGTCAGCTCGCGGACGAACTGGCCAAGCACTTGAGCATCCAATTGTAAATCGGAGAGGGAGTTTATTAGCTCGCCGCTACAAGGAACACGCGTACTGGCGAGGCCTAGAAGTGCCCGCTGCCAACGGTCGAGTGGGCTAGAGCGGCTGACGCGGACTGATGCTTCCACGCGATGAAAAAGGAGCCGGCTAATCCACATTTGTTGGGGCTTTCGGCGAGCCAACTCGCGCCACCACCCCAGAAGAACGCGACTGCCGGGCCAGGACGGGACGAGGGCAGCGCTCATTTGCTGCTGCCTTCCTGAACGTGGAATGCCCCCGGATGGAGACCGTGCCCTTGCAGGTAATTCACGAGGTGGCCGATCAAGCTGCTCTCCCGCTGAGCCGCGCTCTCATCCAGATGGTCCAGCGGGCCGTGCCACTGGCTGCGCCGCACCAGCGTACCAGGGTCGCCGAACAGAATCAGGCCGGAGGCGGCGCGGGTCAGAGCCTGAATGAGCGCGTGGGGATGCTCACCGTAACTGACGGCGCGATGCGTGTGGCTTCGCGTCAAGCTCACCAGGGCGAATAGAGATTCACGATGGTAGAACGCGGACGGAGGGCCAACTTCGATGGCGATCTTGCTTTGGCTAAGGGTTGGCGACTGCCGGATCAGGTGGCGAAGTAGTTCGACTTGGGCTGCATAGAGGGCGATTACAGCCACGGCCGGCGCATTGTTCAGGCGAGGGCAGTCGCAAATGGCTGGTGACTGGCAGCTATGCTCGCAAGGCCAGGGGGGACGCTGACGCCATCGCTCGCAGGCTAAACGGACGTTCTCGTCGTCCAGCATCGTTTCCAGATGCTTCACAAGGGCGAGCGCTTCGAGGTAGTTGACTAAACCTTCACGCGGCAGCAGCGCACGCAGATTGCTCGGCAATTGCTCCAGCGGTCGATCGTCCGCCAAGTCCAATTCCAATCCTGCGCCGCCCTTGACGGAACGCAGACGCGGGGCGCGTACGGTCACGGCACCTTGACCCCGTTCGCTGTGGAGTTGAGCGGCCTCATTCTTGTTATTGCGGCTGCCGGCGCCACCTCGATTTCGGCTCTCGCCGAGAGCAAGGGCGGGCACAGCCACGAACTGAACCGGCGGTCGGGTCAACAATGCCTTCGCCTCCTTGACCGGCTGATAAATTCCCGAGAACAGCCAGTCCGAGAGGATGTGAGCCAAGGGAGGATCAAGCCGGTGCGGCACGGTTAATAGTATCGTGCGTCCCGTCGAACGCAGGCCGAGGTGCTCCGCGACCCATTCTTCGGCGCGTTGGCGCGTCCATCCGGCGGCGCGATCGAACTCCAGAGAACAGGTGTGCCAGTCCATGCCCTCGCTCACTGACATGCCGGCGGCCGGCAAGCGTGCTACTTTCTCGCGCACCCCGGCTTCAAGCGCGATCGTTACCGTCTCGGCATCGTTGCTCGGAGCCAACTCCAGAATCACCCCATCGGCTGACTCGGACCAGTGCAAATCGCGGCCGTGTGTTTGCACGGCCAGTTCCTCCAATTCGTGGAAGATGAATTGCTTGGCTTCGCCTATGCCCATACAGGCGGGAAAGAGGACCTCGACAACCTGCGGCGCTTGATGAGGCACCGAGAGGATGCGTAGTTCGATGTCGGGCCGATCGACGACCGGCTCGGTCTCCATCCACTTTTCCTGCTCGATGGCAAACGGCCGCAAACGACAGAGAAGCCGTCCGTTGCGCCGCAGCCAAGCGTAGGGTAGATGATGCGGGTCGGCGTGCAAGTTTTGCCACAAGCGCTGAAAGAAGCTGGGACGCGGCAAGAGAGGCCGGCTGCTCTTGCGCTGCGCCGTCGCGGTTTCGGCAGCGGCCTGCGGCTCGCCGACCAGCACCCAGCGGCGGGCGCGGCGCGCGGCGGCGGCGAACTCCGACTCCGTCACTTGGTCCGATTCTTCAAGAATCAGCAGGTCGAAGATCAGCGGAATCGCTGGCTGCGCATTGGCAGGACCACCGAGCAGGAGGGAGGTTGGGGCGGCGATCACATTGGCGCAGTCAACCAACTTCTGCGGCAGTGTCGGAATCCCCTCCTCGACGGTTCGCAACCATTGCTCGGCAGCATCGGCGCGCTGAACCGATTTTTCACGCTGCCGCTCCCATTCCGCGCGCGCTGCTGCAACCGCTTTTCGAGCAATCGGCTCTAATACGTTGTCACTGGGGAATGCTGAGAGACTGGCTCGCCATTGTTCACGCAAGCGGTCCTGCTCGCGCTCCAAGGCGGCGATCTCACCATCTAGCTCGACGCGAAGGCGAGTTGTCTCATCATCTTGCAAGCGACGACATTCATCCGCGTGTCGGTTTTCGATCTCGATGCGTTCGCTTCGCCGCGCCCCGATCTCCTTCTCCAATCGTAACCGTGCGGCGCTTAACTCGGCGCGGCGAGCTTCCAGGTCGAGTAGCTGTTCATTCAGACCGCTCCGCAGCAAAGCGCGCCACCAGGCCCCGGTCCAAAGACGCCGGCTCTGGCGGGCCTCCGCCAGCGGTCGAATGGTCTCCCACTCGCTGTCAAGGTGAGTTTGCTTGCCGTTTATAGTCTCCAACTCCGCCTGGAGTCCAGCCAGCTGGCTATCTAAACTTTCCACCGCATCGGCCCGGGCGCGTTGGCAGGCCTGCCATCGTGCGCCGAACACTGCGTTCGGATCCAATCGACCCACTTCCTCCGCGATACCCGCTCGTCGCTCCGTCAAGGCTCGCAAGCGCTCATCGAGCTGCTCGTGCTGTTCGGCAAGTGCCTCTAGCCGTGCCCATTGCGGTTGATCGTGCAAATGCTCGTCGAGATGCTGACGGGCGTTATCGCGGGCAACGCGGGCCGCCGGCAGCGTAGTTTCCCGATACGCCCGCAGGCGTTCGGGCAACGTGAGGCGAGCGATAGCCGGCGGCAGGTTGGTCGGGTTTTCCTCCGCGGCCAGACAGCGAACAGGGCATACCGCCGGGTGCGGGCCCAGCCGTTGCAGCGCGCTATCGAGGGCGGCAGTGGTGGCGGCGACGAAGAGAATACGCTCGCCCCGCAGGGCGGCTTGCAGAATAATCTCGGCAACAAGTCGCGACTTGCCCGTTCCAGGAAAGCCTTGAATCAGGCATACATCTGGCGTGGCTACGGCACGCGCCGCCGCCTCACGCTGCCTCTCATCCAGTTCTCCATCGCGATATTCCAGAAGAGGCGGATTGAGCGGTTCGAGATCCTTTACCTGGCCGTTGAGCAAGCCGAACAGAACCGAACGGGCGGGAGCAGCAGTACGAGCGGGGGAAGGCAGCTGGTGAGCGTAGAGAATGCCTTGCTGGTTCGAGCGCAGCAACGCATCCTCTTGCTGTACAGGCGAGGCGCGATGAAACCAGTCTGTCCACAGGGAAGCGTCGCCCGAGGGTGATTGCATCGTGCCGGACGACGGTGCAGACGCCGTTGGGCTGGCCGAGAGCGTCCCGGTCACATCGCGGGCAGGCGCTTCATCGGGGGTGTGCCGTTCCCGGTGAGTCATTAAGTCCCTCAGATGCAATCGGTTGGGCAGCCCTGTTGGTCGTCCCCGTTCGGCTGCCTTCGCCATTCCCTGATTGTTATCATGCGGTTTCTTGCTCGATGCGCCTACTGCTTTTCGGGACGATAGGTCCCCAGGTGAGAGTTCGGCGACGATGAGTGTCTCTTTCGCTTTGGCCGAGCAAAGGCCGTCGTGCCCCCGGTGAAGACGGATTGACCGGGGGCATGACTACCCCCACTCGCCTGACAATAAGATTCGATGCGCTCCAACCGTCCGTAGTATAGACGGAATAAGCCCGTCTAGCTATGGAATTGCCGCGGTTTTCTTCCGATTCTCACATGACACTCGCTGTGCCAGCCCGCAGCGCCGGCAAGGGATGTCCTTGCTGGCGCTGCCGGCTGGCAGGGAGAGCAACTCAACGGCAACGTTTCACCATCGTTATTTGATTGCCGCGCTCGTTATGTTCGACCCGATCCATGAACGTTTGAATCAACAGCAAACCGCGGCCGCTGACTCGTTCGAGGTTGGCAGGATCCGTCGGATCCGGCAGTAATTCTGGATCGAAACCCTCGCCTTCATCGCGGACGACGAAAACGGCCTCCTGTCCCGTCAGCGTCACGCCCACGTGTACGCGGCGTTCGCACCAGGGCGGCTGGGTCCGCCGCTCGGCAATCTGCCGATAGTATTCCTTCTCATTCGTCTCGCGCAATTCCGAGCTAAGTCCCAGGTTGCCGTGCAGGATGGCGTTGGTCAGTGCCTCGTGCAAAGCAACACCGACCAGGACCAAGCCGCTCGGCTCGCACACCCGCATTCGCTCCAGCTGATGTTCCAGATGACCGACCAACGGAGCGATCAAGGCGATATCGTTGTTCAACCGATAGTGCGTTTCCTGATGGACAACGCAATCGAGTACGAGCTGCTCGCGGCGATTGCTTTGGCTGGCGGCCAGCACGCCATCGAGAGTCTCGGCCAGATCGCGAGCCAAGCTCTTCTTGGGCACGTAACTGGCTGCTCCGTTGCGTAGGGCCTGGATGGCCAGATCCTCGCTCCCATGCGCGGTCATGAGAATGACGGGCACCAGCGGATACTGAACCCGGATGGCACGGACTAGCTCCAGGCCATCCATCTCCGGCATAAGCAAATCCGTGAGCACGACGTCCGGCGTCTGTTGACGCAGGCTTTCCAGCGCTTCCTTGCCCTGAGACGCAAACAGCGGTTGCCAGCCCTCGCATTTTTGCACAATGGCTCCGGCAAGATGACGATCCATGGCCGAGTCATCAACAATCAGGACAGTATGCGCCGCTGCGGCGGCTTCGGGGGCCGGCGCGGCTGGTGTTTCCACATAGAGATTTGTAGGACTCATGGCGACGCCTCCAGAGCGTGCATGTAGTTCTTCCTGGAGAGTATCCGCCGGCGCAGCGACTCGCAAGTAGAAAACTTTCGAGAAAACGAATCGCCAATAATTTTTGCTCTTGCAGCCGCGCGTCAATTTTTCTATGGAAATGGTCCTTCGTGGCCCCTACGGAGGACAGTCTGTGTTTGGCTCAAGTGGTTCGCTGCCGTTCTACATCTTCCTTGCCGAGGTGTGCGTGGTAACGATTTCCACCATGCGCACCATTTTCGTCGCTCGCGGCATGAAATTCCTGGCTCCCTTGTTGGGCATGTTCGAGGTGAGCATTTGGCTGTTCGCCATTGGCGAAGTCATGAAACATCTCAACGACTGGCGCTGCTCGGCGGCCTTCGCGGGCGGCTTCACGCTCGGCAATTTCCTCGGCATTCTCCTGGAAGAAAAGCTGGCGATGGGCAGCGTGGGCATTCACATGATTACCCACCAGGACGCCGACCAGCTTATCGAGGCATTGCGTGCGGCTGACTACGGCGTCACGTGCATCAAGGCCGAAGGCGCAACCGGGCCGGTTCACGTCGTCTATACCGTCATCAAACGCAAGAATCTCGCGCACGTATTGACGATCGCTCGGCGTTCTCATCCCAACGTATTTTATTCGGTGGACGATCTGCACTCGGCAGCTGCGGGCGTGGCTCCGTTAACACGCCGACGGTGGACTGGGCTGATTCCCACCTCGTCCAAATTGCAGCGCGCCGCCTGATAGATGTTTCCCGATTGCGATGCTTCCCGTTTGTTACTACACAATGAACGGCACCATTTCCTCGTGCAACAGCGGCCGCGCAAACGGTCCCGCGATCAAGTACTGATCGCCGACCCGGCTGGAGCGGACGACGTTCATGTCCACGGCCAACGAAAATGTGTGCGCGTCGTTGACGAGCAGGACGTGCAGAAGTGTGCCAGGCTCATAGTTCTGTTCCGCTTGGACGGCGATTCCGCTGCGGGAGAAGTTCTGAACGATCGCAGTCGTCTGCTCATCCGGGGCGGAGGAGCGAAGCAAGCAGAGAGTGCGTCGAACGGGAACAACACGTTTATTCCGGCGGCGTTCGGAGTTGATCCGCCGCTGGACGAGAAAAGACAGTTGCTTTCGCAGCGACGCCTTCATGAACTTTAACCCTCTGCAAGGAACTATTATCGCAAGCCTAGACTGCGGTTTGTTTCAGGTCAAATCGCCTTGCATTCGCTCCATCTCCGCGGCAACCGGCATGGTGAGGAAAGACCGGTTTTGCTAGAATAATCCACAGAAATCAACGGAAACATTCGCTGGCGCGCGACGACTCGTCGGAGCGACGCTACGGAGGATATTTGCTTTGCCAGATGATATTCCGCCCTCGACGACCCCGCCGGATGGACCGCCAACCCATATTCCGCCCGAGCCGGGCAGTAACGGCAACGGCTACGATCCGCTCAACATCGCCGACGAGCTGAAGGATAGCTACCTCACCTACGCTATGAGCGTCATCATCAGTCGGGCCTTGCCCGACGTGCGCGACGGCCTGAAACCGTCGCAGCGACGCATCCTCGTGGCGATGAACGATCTCGGACTCGGCCCCACCGGCTCGACCACGAAATGCGCCGGCATCATTGGCGAAACGATGAAGCGCTATCATCCACACGGCGATCAATCGATCTATCCGACGCTGGTGCGCATGGCGCAAGACTGGAACATGCGCTATACCCTCGTGCATCCACAAGGCAATTTCGGCTCCATCGCCGGGCTGCCTCCGGCCGCTCATCGTTACACCGAGGCTCGGTTGACGCACATCGGCTCCGAGATGCTCTCCGATCTCGAAGCCGACACGGTGGATTTCATTGAGAGCTACGACGGCAAGTATCGCGAGCCGCTCGTTTTGCCTAGCAAGTTCCCGAATCTGCTGGTCAACGGCTCCGACGGCATCGCCGTAGGCATGGCTACCGACATCCCGCCGCATAATCTGCGCGAAGTCTGTGATGCCGCCATCAAGGTCATCGACGAACCGGACGTAACGCTTCAAGATCTGCTGGAAATCATCCCCGGTCCCGACTTTCCGACGGGCGGCATCATCTGCGGTCGGCAAGGCATCGCCGACGGCTACGCCACAGGTCGCGGAAAAATCACGCTCCGCGCTCGCGCCGACATCCGCGAGGAGAACGGCCAAACGCAGATCATCATCACCGAAGTGCCGTATCAGCAGACGCGCAATCGCCTCGCTTCCGCGATCGGCGATCTGGTCAAAGAAGAAAAGATAAAAGGAATCCGCGATGTCCGCGATGAATCGAGTGCCCGCAACGGCGAGCCGGTACGTCTCGTCGTCTACCTCAAGCGCGACGCCGACCCGCACTTGATCCTCAATCAGATCTACCAGTATTCGCCGCTGGAGAAGACGGTAAGCATCATCCTCCTGGCGCTGGTGGACGGCCGGCCGGAAGTGATGACACTCAAGCGCATGCTGGAGGAGTTCATCCGCCATCGCGCTTCGGTGATCCGCCGCCGCACCGAGTTCCAGATGCGCGAGGCCAAACGCCGCGCCCATGTCCTGGAAGGCCAGTTGATCGCTATCTCATCGCTGGATGAGGTCATCAACATCTGCCGTCGCTCGCCGAGCCGGGCCGAGGCGAAACAACGCTTGCAAGGTCTTGAAGTGGCAGCGGCCGTCATGAGCCGGGCGTTGGGCGATGAGCATTTCCAATCGCTCCAGCGCGAGCTTGGTGTATTGCCGAGCTACCACATGACCGAAGCCCAGGCCGAGGCGGTGGTTCGCATGCAATTGGGCCAGCTCGCGGCCCTGGAGCGCGACGAGATACTCAAGGAGTACAACGACCTGCGCGGCAAAATTCTCAGCTATGAACAACTGCTGAGCAATGAACAGAACATCCGCGAGGTCATCAAGAATGATTTGCGCGAGCTGCGCGACAAGTACGGCGATGATCGCAAAACGGAGATCACCGGCGAGGTCGGCCGCCTCGATTTGGAGGATTTGATCGCCGAGGAAGACAACGCCGTCACCATCAGTCATGCCGGTTACATCAAACGATTGCCGCTGACCACTTATCGCACGCAGCACCGCGGCGGCAAGGGCGTCTCCGGCGGCGCCACACGCGAGGACGATTTCATCGAGCATTTCTTTGTCGCCTCGACGCATGCTTACTTATTGTGCTTCACCAATCGGGGCCAACTGTATTGGATCAAGGTGTACGACATCCCGGCCGGCAGCCGTACCTCGACCGGCCGGGCCATCGCCAACGTGCTATCGCTCAAGCCGGAGGAGAAGATCACCAGTCTGATCCCGGTGCGCCGTTTCGACGCCGGCGGTCATCTCATCATGGCCACGCGCCGCGGCCTGGTGAAAAAGACGGCATTGCAAGAGTACAGCCGGCCGCGCAGCGGCGGCATTATCGGCATCAACCTCGACGAAGGCGACACTCTCATCGACGTAGTGCTGACCAAACCGGGCGATGAGGTGCTGCTCTGCACGCGTAACGGCATGGCCATTCGCTTCGACGAGTCCAATGCCCGTGCCATGGGCCGCAACGCGCGCGGTGTCAAAGGCATCACCTTGCAGGGTGACGATGAGGTTATCGGCATGGTTGTGGCCGATCCGGAGGGATATCTGCTGACGGTGTGCGAGAACGGCTACGGCAAACGAACACCGTTCGGAGCGAACGTCGCGGGTGCCGAGCCTGCGGAGGTGGAAGAATCTCCCGAGGAGTCCGCTGCCGAAGAGCCAGCCGCTGAGAATGCCGGCGAGGAGGAGGGCGGCACCGAGCGTTCGGCGATGCACTACCGCAAGCAGCGCCGCGGCGGCAAGGGCATCCGCGACATCCGCACTAGCGAACGCAACGGGCATGTTGTCGGAGTGGTCTCGGTTCGCGACGCGGACGACATCATGCTTATCACGACAGGCGGCATGGTTAACCGCACGCATGTTCGCGAAATCCGCGTCGTCGGCCGCAACACGCAGGGTGTGCGCATCATGAACCTCAACGAAGGCGACAAGATCGCATCCATCGCCCAGGTGGCGCGCGAGGAACCGGAGGAACGAGCGCAGCCGGTCGATGTGCCTTCGGAAACGCCGTCAGCGGAGTAAGAAATCAAATAAACCGCCAAGAACGCCAAGAAAGAAGAGAGTAGAGAAACATTGCGGCGAGTGGATACCGCGGCATTTCAATTTTTCTTTGCTCCTACTTGGCGTTCTACGCGGCTTGGCGGTTCAGAGAAGGGAAGGGCGTCTCCATGCAGTCGTTGAATGATTGCGACTGGATGCAGCGCGCCCTGGAATTGGCGGAGCGCGGCCGAGGATACGTTGAGCCGAATCCGCTTGTCGGCGCTGTTGTGGTGCGCGATGGTCAACTCGCCGGCGAGGGTTGGCACCGGCGCTACGGCGAAGCGCATGCCGAGATTCACGCACTTGCTGCGGCGGGTGAAGCTTCACGTGGGGCAACCCTATACGTCACGCTGGAACCATGCTGTCATCATGGGAAAACGCCGCCTTGCACCGATGCGGTGATTCACGCTGGCATTCGCCGCGTCGTCGCCGCCATGCCCGATCCCTTCCCCGCCGTCGCCGGCAAAGGCGCTGAGCTATTGCGACAAGTCGGTGTCACTGTGGAGTTCGGCTTCTGCGAGGCAGAGGCACGGCGGCTCAATGCCCCGTATTTGAAATTGCTCGCGAGCGGCCGGCCCTGGGGCCATGCCAAGTGGGCCATGACGCTCGACGGCAAAATCGCCACGCGCAGCGGCGATTCACGTTGGATCAGCAATGAATCCTCGCGTCGCCGCGTCCACGAGCTGCGCGGCCGCATGGACGCGATCATCGCCGGCATCGGTACTGTTCTCGCCGACAATCCGCAACTGACGGCACGTCTGCCTGGACCGCGCATCCCCACGCGCATCGTCCTCGATAGTCACGGACGCATCCACGATGATGCAGTCCTGGTGCAGACCGCCCGCAGCACTCCGACGATAATCGCTGGCACGGAGCGCATGCACCAAACGAGGCGGGACGCACTCGAGGCCCACGGCTGCGAGGTGCTGATTTTGCCGGAAGATTCCGGACGAGTGTGTGTGGATGCGCTTCTGGCGGAAATGGGACGACGGCGTTTCACGAACGTACTCGTTGAGGGCGGCAGCGGCGTGCTTGGTGCGTTTTTCGATGCCGCGGCCATCGATGAATTTCACGTTTTCATTGCACCGCGCCTGGTAGGCGGCGCGCTGGCCACAAGCGCGATCGGCGGCAACGGCGTACAGCACATGACGGAAGCACTGCAAGTAAGCGAATGGACACATGAAGAGATTGATGGCGATTTATACGTGCATGGACGGCGCCGGGGTTAGGTTAACTGTGGCTTTAATCCACTCATTGTTTAGGGCAATCGCCAGAAGCGGAAGATGCCGTCTTCACCAACCGAAACAAAGGACCGGTCGTCCGAACAGAAGGCGATGGCGCGGATGACTTGCCTGACCGGAGACTGATACACGCGCATCTCCTTGCCGGTTTCCAAATCCCACAAACGGATGGCGCCTGCGTGATCGGCTGAAAGAATGCGGTGATGATCGGCCGAGAGCGCTAAGGCGTTGATGGATGCTGCGTGTCCGCGCAGGATCCGATGATTCCGCTTGTTCGTGAGGTCCCACACGTGAACTGTCTGGTCGGAGCTACCGGACACGACGAAGCGATCATCCGGGGATAGGATTGCGCAGATCGTCTTGTCCTCGTGGCCGCGCAAGCAGTGTGCTTCGCTCAGCAGGCGCAGATCCCAGACGCGCACGGTTCGATCATCGCTTGTGGAAACCGCAAGGCGGCCCGAACGCGAAGCCATGATGCTGTATACCACCGCTTCATGTCCGCGAAACTTATGAATCAGCTGACCGTCGCGGGCGCTCCAAAGCAGAACGCGGCCGTGATTGTCGCCCGAGATGGCCAGGTTGGTTTCGCCCACAAAGTCCACGCCGCGGACCCAACTGGTGTGCTGAGCAAACGTATGCAGCAGACGCTTCGTTTCGAGATCCCAAATCCGGACGCTTGCATCCATGCCGCCGGATAGAGCGCGACGGCCATCAATTGAGAAGGCGAGCGACATCGGCCTGGCAGTGTGACCCCTCAGCTCGCCGGTGTCGGTGTTACCATCTCCCTCCTTATTCTTCTCGCCCAGCCCGTAGAAAGAGACGTTGAAATCCAAGCCCGCAACAAGAGCGTGTCGGCCGTCCGGCGCGAAGGCGGCGCGGAAACATGGGCGAGCAGGACCAACCAGGCGGCGGATCTCTCCATCAGCGAGCGGCACCGTTTCCGCCGGAACCGACAACCCCTCATTTGCCGCTTTCTCCTTTGGGCGAGGGCTTTGACTGAAGAAGAAACCGCAGAGGAGAGTGGCAACGACCACGGCTGCAATTGCGACCAACGCCAGAAGCCAGCGTCGCGGTATGGCCTTTTTCGCGCACGTCATTGGCGCGAAAGAGATGGTCGGCGAATCTGCATCATTCGGATGCACGTCAGCTTGTATCGCCACGAACGACTTCGTGCTACCGGCTGCAAAAGGGGCCAACTGTTCGGCAACTTCGGCCGGCGTCCGATAGCGCTGTTCGGGATGCTTAGCCATAAGCCGTTCGATAATACGAATCAGCTCGGCGGGCATGTCGGAGCGAAAATTGGCCGGCGATGGCGGCGTACGCTGTTGATGCGCCATCAATTTTTGGAGGGCGGAACCCTCCAGAAAGGGCGGCCGACCCGTCAAAAGAAAAAAGAGCGTACAGCCGAGACTGTAGATATCCGCTCTGATGTCGGCCTTGCGCGCGTCAAGTGCCTGTTCAGGAGCGATGTAGTCCGGCGTGCCGAGGACAACGCCTGGTGCAGTCAGAGAATTGCAGTTGTATTCGCTGCAAAAACGAGCCAGACCGAAATCGAGGATTTTTATTTGTTCTGCCGGCGTCCAAAGTAGATTGTGCGGCTTGAGATCGCGATGGACCATGCCGCGTTCATGGGCGTGTTGTAGTCCCAGGGCAGCCTGATGGACGATTTCGCAAGCTAGCGCAATGGGGAGCGGCCCCTTGGTTCGCACCAGTTGATCCAGGTCCGTACCATCGATGTACTCCATAACGAGGAAGTGAAGGTCGCCGACATGCTCGGCGTCGTAGGCCGCCACGATGTTGGGATGGCTCAACCGCGCCGCCAACTTCACCTCCTGACGAAAACGCTCGACGGCCTCGGTGCGTTCGGTGAGGCTCTTGTGGATAATCTTCAAGGCAACCGTGCGTTCCATGAGGCGATGCTCGGCCTTGAAGACGATGCCCATGCCGCCGGAGCCGAGCATTCCGAGAACCCGATAGCGTGGATGATTGGCCAATTCCGGAGGTACCCCTATGCGGGAAGCGGATTCCTTAGGGGGAGTGTCAGGCGTACCCGGTAGTAGGTCTTGCGTGTCGTGCAACGCCTCGTGCGGAACAAGACCGGCCGAGGTGCGCAAGAGCGTGATCAGAGGGTCATCATCGATGGATTCCAGGCGCTGGCAGCAATCGGCGCAGACGGCGACGTGTTGCTCCACGGCATCATGCCGAGCCGGGGGCAGCTGGCCGTGATCGAACTCGGTCAACTCATCCAGGTTAGGATGCCGATCCATTCTGCAATCAACACCAGGGTGAATAAAGCATATAGGGCCAGCGTGCCCGAGACGTTGGCCCTATCCGCTTTTCAAGTACTTTTCACGGAATCGTAAAGGATAGCTGTTTCAGTTTCTGGATCTTCTTATCCTTCCAACCGATGAGATAGGTTCGTTCCGCAATCCCGGTCTTGCAGGCCATTGTATAGAAGGTCATTCCATCCTTGTTTTCGGCCTTAATCACCTTCGGTTCGCGTACCATGATTCCCGTCATGTCGGAGGTATCCGCGCCCTCCGCCGCGTATTTTTTCAATGCTGCATCGACATTTTTATGGTTCCCATCCAGCCGTTTCATGAACTCTCTCATCTCCGCGTTGACTTTGCTTTTGTCGCCTTTCTGCGCGGCGGCCGGCGTTAAGGAGAGACAGAGGACCATCAAAACTCCAACCGCCATGTAGACGTACGCTCGCATCGATTGCTCCTTTCCAGTGGTGTAAATAGTTTCAAGGCACCCAGGTCGTCGAGGATTTGGCCTGGGTAGGAGGATGGCAATTCCCTCCTTCGATAAAAGGCGCTTTCACCGGAAAATGTTTCAAGCGAAAACGAGTTCAGTCGAGAATGCCGTCGATTTCTTGCCGAAAACGGTTGAGGACGCGTGATTTCGCAATGCGCACCGCGTTCGACGTGATCCTCAATTCCGCGGCCACCTCCGCGGTGCGCTTGCCCTCCAGCACTAGCATGCGAAAGGCGCGCCAAGTCGTTGGCTCGAACTCCGGTTCGAGAAGCTCCAGCAAACGGCGCGCGACGTGGCGATCGTGCTCTTCATCCCATAAACGACTCAGCTGGCTGTTGGGATCTTCGAGCTGATCGAGGATGTGACCGAAATCGCTTCCGCCTCCAGCCGCAGGTCGCGAACGCCGGTCGCGCCAGAAGACGCGCAAACGATTGACCGTGACGTTGCGCAGCCAGCGCCGAAAAGCACCGGGCCGTAAATCATGCCGAAAATTCGGCATCTCGCGGACGAGGACTTGCATCACTTCCTGCGTCAGATCATCGCGATCCAAGTCCAAGACGTCGTATCGGCGCAGCCAATCGCGGATCAGCGGAGTGTACAAGTCAACGAGCCGACGCCATGATGCTTCATCGGGCCGCAGACGCAAACGCTCAAGTAGGCTAATCGGCGTGTCCGTCACAATCGATCTCGACAATCGCTTCTCGCATGGATGCCGCTAAACCGGCGGGACGCCGGTCCCATGAAAGAGCGCTACGCTGCAGCTCGCGGATAGAGGTCAAATCGTAGCCGCAGTTCATCAAGTGTCACTTGTCGTTAGCACGCGCAGCTCGCGGGGCAGGGGGAAACTGACGTGTTCCTCCCGGATGGTGCGGCTCTCGATTCGCGCGCCGAAGCGCTGGCGCAAGGCGGCCACGCATTCTTGCACCATCTCTTCCGGAGCGCTGGCGCCCGCAGTGATGAGCACGGTTTCGTCGCCTGTGAAGCAATTATCCGGCAAATCGCGAATGCTGTCGATCAGATAAGCTGGCTTGCCGTGCGTGCGTGCCAGCTCAGCCAAACGCATGCTGTTCGAGCTGTTTTGGCTGCCCAACACGATAACGGCGTCGGCCTCGGGCACCAGTTCCTTGACGGCCTCTTGACGGTTCTGCGTGGCATAACAAATGTCATCGCGCGAGGGGCCGACGATATCGGGGAACCGCCGCTTGAGCGCGGCGATGATCGCTTCGGCGTCATCGACGCTCAAGGTCGTTTGCGTCAAGTAAGCGACCTTGGCGTCGGCGGGCACATCGAGCGCCGCGACCTCCTCGGCGTTCTGCACCAGATGAATGTGCTCCGGCGCCTCGCCGGTCGTGCCGAGGACCTCATCGTGTCCCTCATGGCCGATAAGCAGGATCGTGTAATTCTCTTTGGCGAAGCGGACGGCTTCGAGATGGACCTTGGTAACAAGCGGACAGGTGGCGTCGATGGCGCGCAGGTGACGCTCGGCGGCGGCGGCGCGGATGGACGGGGCGACGCCGTGAGCGCTGTACAGGACCGTGGCCCCGGACGGTATTTCGTCGATGTCGTCCACGAAGACGACGCCGCGTTTGCGGAAACGTTCGACCACCGGACGATTGTGGACGATCTCATGATAAACGTACAGCGGGGTGCCGTAGACCTCGAGCGCGCGTTCCAGGCTCTCGATGGCCATGTTCACGCCGGCACAGAAGCCGCGTGGATTGGCGAGTATGATCTTCACGATAATCCCTCCTCGTTCTCTGTATGGTAGCGTTTCTCCTTTTTTCTCGCCATCCGAGTGCGCGTCGATCCGGCCTCCGAATGAATAACCGTACCGCCCGAAAAATAACAACGCCACCCGCAGGGGTGGCGTTGTTGGAAAAACATGTGAAAAACAGTCTTTAAGGCGACTCATTCAGTAACTTTGACTCCATCCTTGGCCGGCTTGATCCATTGTTTGCCGTCCTTTGTACTCACCGTGCCGGTTACTTCCGCCTTCTGGCTCTTATTCGGGGGACATACGGCCTTGTGATAAGTCTCACCCCGACCCTTGTCCTCGATGAAATAATCGACGGTCTTATCGCCTTCCTTGACTTGCAAGACATTCGTGCATTTCGCGCAGACTCCTAGCGTGCATTTGCCGCACACCATCGTGCCTTTGAGGGTCTTCTCACCCTTCTCGTCGGCTTGGACGGCCAACAGGGTGCTGCACAGAACCACAGCCAGTCCAAATAACACGGTCACTGCCTTCTTCATCGTCGGACCTCCCCATACGTTGTTTCAGGCCAGCCCCCGACCACGCGAGGGAACCTCCTCTGCAGATGCAGACGAATATAGCCGTCTGAGCTATTCAAGGCAATGATTTTTCTGGCGAGCGGGGCCGCGTCAGCGCCCCGAGACAGCCGCACTCGGGGTGCTAACGCGACCCCGCTTGCCGGTTCGCCTCGTTGTGGCCATTGACACCTGTTTACGGCAGTTTAGAATGTTCTTTTCCTCCTTGGATGTGCATTTGCCCTTGTTTTTCGCAGGGGATAGATTGAGCAACCGTGATGGACGACGCCATCCGCAAAGCGGAAGCCCTGATTGAAGCCCGCAGCTACATTCGCATGTTCCGTGATAAGCTCACGGTCATCAAGCTGGGTGGCAGCGCCATGGAGGATGCCGCCGCGCTGGAAGCGACGCTGCAAGACGTAATTTTCATGGAAACGGTCGGTTTGCGTCCCATTCTTGTCCACGGCGGTGGGAAACCAATCGATCGCGCCATGGCGCGCGCCGGCCTGCAACCGATCAAGATTCAGGGGCGGCGCTACACCGACGCCGCCACGCTCGACATCGTCGTCAACGTTTTGCTCCACGAAATCAATGAAGGCATCGTGCGCGACATTCGCCGGCTGGGGGGTAGGGCCGTCGGTTTGCATTCCGGCTCGCTGCAAAGTCTATTCGGCCAACGTCTGCGTCTGCCGGGACCGGATGGCAAACCGATTGACCTCGGCTATGTCGGCCGCGTTACCCGCGTCGATGGGTCGCTGATCGAATCGTTTTGCGCCGGCGGCGTGGTGCCGGTCATCCCCTCGGCGGCCGTAGATATGGGAATGACCGGCGAGCCGCCGGGCCCACTAGATCGAATGACCGGCGAGCCGCCGGTTCCACCGGATCGGCAGGGCGGTTGGCTCAACGTGAACGCTGATACGGCGGCCTCTGCCATCGCTGCCCAGCTTCGCGCGGAGAAGCTGGTTTTCCTCACCGATACGCCGGGCATCTTGCTCGATCGCGCCCGTCCGGATTCGTTATTACCCAGCCTCGACGCGGCCCGCTGTCAAGATCTGATTGAGCGACGCATCATCGAGGAAGGCATGATACCCAAGGTCGAGGCGTGTCTCGATAGCCTGCGAGCCGGCGTCCGCAAGACGCACATGATCGACGGCCGACTGAGACATTCCTTGCTGTTGGAGATCTATACCGACCGCGGCGTCGGCACGGAGATTACCCTTAATTAACTGGTTTTCAGTTTTCGGTTTTCAGTTTTCAGAAGACCGAAAACCGAGAGCCGAAAACCGAAAACCGATATGAACCAAGCCACCCTCGAACGATTTCAACGTTACGTCATCGCCAATTACTCGCGCTACCCCGTGTGCCTGGTACGCGGCGAAGGCTCGTCGGTATGGGATGATGAAGGCAATCGCTATCTCGACTTCTTCCCTGGTTGGGGCTGCGATCTTCTTGGTCACTGTCCGCCGCGAGTCGTCAAGGCCGTGCAAGAACAAGTTGCCCAGCTCATTCACGTGCCCAATACCTGGTACACCGAACCACAAGGGCGCTTGGCCGAGGCGCTGAGTCAGCGCACCGGGTGGGGTGGGCAATGCTTTTTCTGTAACAGCGGCGCCGAGGCGAACGAAGCGGCCATCAAGATCGCTCGATTACATGGCAAGCCCGGCCGCTACAAGATCATCAGTATGCTCAACAGCTTCCATGGCCGAACGCTGGGAGCGTTGAGCGCGACAGGACAGCCGAAGTATCATCAAGGTCTCGAACCGCTGCTAGCCGGCTTCAATTACGCTCCCTATGGCGATCTCGACGCGGCGGCCCGCCTTGTAGATGGCGAAACGTGTGCCATTCTCGTTGAGCCGATCCAGGGCGAGGGCGGCATCAATCTGCCTCCTGAGGGCTATTTGCAAGGATTGCGAGATTTATGCGATCGCCATAACCTTTTGTTGATATTCGACGAAGTGCAGGCCGGCATGGGACGGACGGGACGCTGGTTCGCGCACCATCACTGGGACGCGCAGCCCGATGTTATGACACTAGCCAAGGCGTTAGGTGGCGGCGTTGCCGTAGGCGGGCTGATGGCTCGACCCGAGGCCGCCGAAAAACTTCGGCCTGGAACCCATGCCGCCACCTTCGGCGGCAATCCACTCGCCTGCGCCGCCGCCCTGGCGACGATCGACACCATCGAGTCCGACGGACTGCTTGAGCGCGCTCTGGAGCTGGGCGATTATTTCCAACACCGTTTCGAGACACTTCGGCAGCGTTGCCCCCTGATCCAAGAGGTGCGCGTCAAGGGGGTGATGATCGGCATTGAGCTTAGCGTGGACGGCGCGCCGGTGGTGAAGGCGTGCCTGGAGCGCCGGTTGCTCATCAACTGCACGCACACAACCGTCGTGCGGCTGTTGCCCGCACTCAATCTAACGGATGCCGAACGGGACGAGGGTTGTGATATTCTGGAAGAAGCGTTGTTGAACATAAACCAAAACAGCTAACCGCCCAAGCGGTTGATTGTCCATGTCCAGTGAGAGTTTGCTATGCGGCACTTTCTGAACTTGATCGATCTGTCGGAGGAAGAGCTGACTCACCTGTTGGACGAGGCGGCGCGGCTGAAATTTGATGCCGAGCGCGGCATCCGTCCGCCACTTTTGGCGGGGCGCGTCCTCGGCATGATTTTCGAGAAGCCGTCGCTACGCACGCGCGCATCGTTCGAGGCGGCGATGGCTCACCTTGGCGGCACCTCGATCTTCCTTAGCGCCAGTGATGGTCCCATTGGCAAGCGAGAGAGCGTCGCCGACTTCGCGCGCACGCTCAACCATTACGTCGATGCCGTGGTACTGCGTACTTACAAGCATGCTACCATCGAGGAGTTCGCCAGTCATGCGAGGGTTCCGGTTATCAATGGCCTATCGGACCTGTGCCATCCGTGCCAAGTGCTTGGCGATTTATTGACCATCCAGGAACATTTCGAGGGCGGTATCCGCGGCAAGACGCTCGTATTCATCGGCGACGGCAACAACGTAGCTCGCTCGCTGGCCCTCGGTTGTCGCATGCTCGGGGCGCGTTTCATCCTTGCGGCTCCCGAAGAGTATCGCTTTGATCCGGACTTCCTCCAAACTTTCCAGCGCGTCCGCGGCCAGGGAGAGCTGATTCAGAACGGCGTCCCCTCGCACGCGGTCGGTCAAGCCGACATCATTTACACCGATGTATGGACAAGCATGGGGCAGGAGGACGAGAAAGAGCTGCGTCGCGGTAAATTCGCCGATTTTCAGGTCAACGGCCAGCTGCTGGCCCAGGCGCCGCCGCACACGCGCTTAATGCACTGCCTGCCGGCGCATCGTGGCGAAGAGGTCACGAGCGAAGTCATTGACGGCCCTCGCAGTATCGTCTTCGAGCAGGCCGGCAATCGCATGCACGCGCAGAAGGCGCTGCTAAAGTGGCTCATGCTTGAACCCAATCATGCGTAACGACGGACGACAACTTGACGAACTGCGACCTCTGCGCTTCAAACGCCGCTACACGCGCCAGGCGCCGGGCAGCGTGCTTGTGAGCATGGGGCGCACCACCGTTCTCTGCACTTGCTGCATCGAACCGGCTGTGCCGCCATTCCTTGTCGGCAAGGGCAAAGGTTGGCTGACCGCGGAGTATGGCATGTTGCCCGGCAGCACGCAAACGCGCAAGCCGCGCGATCGCAGCGGCAAAATCGATGGGCGTAGCGTCGAGATTCAGCGGCTTATCGGCCGGGCGTTGCGGGCCGTTGTCAACCTGGAGACGCTCGGCGAACGCACGCTTTGGATCGACTGCGACGTACTCGAAGCCGATGGCGGTACGCGCACGGCCGCAATCAACGGCGCCTATATCGCCCTCATCGATGCTCTGATCGTGGAACGGAAGAACGTTCCCACACAGAACGTGGGAACCAAGGGGTTGCTGGCACCCCTCCCTGCCGTCTCCGCGATTGTCCGCGGCAGCGTGGCGGCCATCAGCGTCGGTCTGCTCGATGGACAGTTCTTGCTCGATCTCGATTACAGCGAGGATAAGGACGCCGATGTTGATCTGAACCTTGTCATGACGAGCGATGGCGACTTCATCGAAGTGCAGGCCGGCGGCGAAGAAGCGACTTTCAGCCGCAAGCAACTGGATAATCTGCTCGATCTGGGCAAGCAAGGCATCGACGCGATCACTCATGCCCAGCGCGCCTCCCTCGGCTCGAATTGGCCTCTAGACTGAATCGCTGCCATTTGCTATGAGCCGCCCCGTAGGAGATTTCAGATTGCTGATTGAGGATTGATGATTAACAGTCAGATTTTTCAATCATCAATCCTCAATCTTAAATCATCAATCTGGAAAGAGGGGAGGACCAGGCAGATGAGGCGGATCATGTTGCTGCCGGCCCTGGGTCTGGGGCTGGTATTGCTGGCACGGTTGGGCCAGGCGCAGGTGCCGGAGACGCAGAACTCGAATGCTCCCGGGCAGCCCGGCGGCTTGAACAATCTCGTCCAGTCGAACCGCGAAGACGTCAACGCGGCCTACGCCGTCACTCCGGAAGCTGGGCCGTGGATGATTTGCGTTGGCAGCTATCAGGGCGAATCCTCTTCGGAGTTGGCTTTCCTGCTTTGTACCTATTTGCGACAAAAGCACTATCCCGCCTACGTCTTTAACCGCGGTAACGCCGAACGCAAGCAGCTGCAAGAAGAACTCGATCAGCGGCAGAAGATGTACCCAGGGCTGCCGCGACGCCGTTTGGCTCATCCGCAAGAGGATCAATTCGCGGTGCTTCTCGCCGGCTTCAACGATCCGGACACGGCCAACGCGATGCTCAAGAAGGTCCGCAAGTGGGACTTGCCCGACATCAAGCTCAAATCGGGCAAGCCCGCATTTGATACCTACGACCTCTACGAGAAGGTACCGGACAAGAAGTCCTACGAACTCAAACGCTACCCGGTCAATCCGTTCCATACGGCATTTGTCGTTCCGAACCCCACTCTTCCGCCGCAACGAAAGGCGGCCGCGAAGGTTGATCCCTTCTGGAAACGGCTCAATGCGGATGAGCCGCGTAGTCTGTTCAAGTGCCCCAAGCCGTGGACGCTCGCCGTGCAGGAATTCCACGGAGCGACCGCGATCCAATCGACCTCATCGTCCAGCGGTTTTCTGGAAAAACTGGGCTTTGACGATCATCACACGGGCAAGCGTCTCGACAATGCCGCGAGGATGGCCCAAGAGGTAAGCGACATGTTCAAAAAACTCGGCTACAAGAGCTATGTCTTGCATACGCGCATCAACAGCGTCGTCACGGTTGGCGAATTCGATGGCCCCAACGATCCCGCACTTCTGCGTACGCAGGAGCAACTCAGCAAAATGTCGTTCAAGACAAAAACCGGGGAAACTGCTTTCAATCTCTTCGCCAAGGCGCTGCCGATGGAAGTGCCCCGATAAAAAATCCGAAACTCGAAATCCGAAATCCGAAAGAAACTCAAAAGAGGGAATCCAGAAACTCAGGCAGCCGGCGAGGAGGTTGATGTTTCGAGTATTTGAGTTTGAGACTTCTTTCGGATCTCGGATTTCTCGCAAGGGCGGCGGAACACATAGCTCATCATCCACGTCTTCACCGTGGCAGCCGTGGCAGAAGATGAGATGGCCGGACAACAGCAAGAGGATGAGCCAACCGCCCCGTGAGCGGAAACGGTCGCTCTCGCTTCCGGAAGCCCGTCGTTGGGGCTCCCGGCTTGTGGAATAGACTGATCTTACGAGTTTCATTTTTTCAGGTTCTCATCGAAGAAGTCCATCATACGAGCAAGGCTAGTCAGGCGATGCTCGCGCTGCCAGCCCCAACCGTGTCCTTCGCCTTCCACCGCGATCAACCGAGCCGATACGCCTGCTTGCCGGAGTTTCTCAACCATCGCCTCTGATTGCTGGATCGGCACCAGTGTATCCGCCGTGCCATGCACGAACAGGAACGCCGGCGCGTGTTTCCCCGCATAGGTCAACGGTGAAGCTCGACGATAAAGGTCGGTCTTCTCCTCGGCGGTACCGCCCAGAAACGGCGTCAGATGACGCTCGCGCAGTTCCTTGCTCCAGACCGGTTGCGTGAAATCGGTCGGACCAAAGAAGCTGACGACGGCCTGTACGGCGCTGGATCGGTCGTCGTTCCCGCCTCGGCCTTCCAGACCGTCGTCCTTGCGGCTGACGCCGAGCAAAGAGGCTAAGTGCGCTCCGGCGGAGAAGCCGAACGCCCCAATCCTTTGGGGATTGATGTGGTACTTCTCCGCGTTAGCCCGTAGCCAGCGCACTGCCGCCTTGCAGTCCTCGATTTGGGCCGGAAAGCGGTCCTTGGGCGCCAAGCGATAATCGGGGCTGATGGCCACGTAGCCGCGACGCGCCAGCACTTCAATTGTTCCTCTCATCTGTTGTCGTTCGCCAGCAATCCAGCCGCCGCCGTGAAGGCAGACAATGGCAGGGAAGGGGCCTTCTCCTCCCTTCGGCATAGCGAGGTCGAGCTTCAGTTCCGTGTCGCCGCCTTTGCCAAAGACGACATCCCGTTCGAGCCGAACCTTCTCGTTTTCCTGGGCATGGACCGCAAACGGCAGAACCGAGAGCGTTAGGATCCCGACAATCCCCGAAGCGGAAAGTGAACCTCGACGCATCGATATTCCTCCCTGAAAGATGAGGCGTTTAAATCGAATCTCCGTTTAGAATGAAGTCTCCTTGGTTGACGGCGTCAAGTTGGTAATATCGCTTTGGTCGCGACGAATTACAATAGAGGAGAGAGTCCAGTCCGCCCATACCCCGAATGTACGACCTTATGAAGAGAATTCCTTCCCAGGCAGTGGCCCTTGCTGAGCGCCTCTGTCGTCCGCAGCGAATCGGTGTGTTCGGTCATCGGGGCGTGGGCAAGACCACGTTGCTGACCATGCTCTATCGTGAGTCCGCCGGCGGCCGCTTGCCGGAATTGCGGCTCGCCGCGGCCGACGCCCGCACCGCCGAGTACCTCTCCGACAAGGTGCTCCAGCTCGAAGCAGGACAGCCGTTGCCTGCGACGCTGGGCGAGACCGAGCTGCGCTTCCATTTGTATTATCAAAATCGCCGACTTGATCTGCTTTTCAAGGATTATCAGGGCGAACACGTCGCCTTGGGCCGCCAGGAGCCGATACGCGATTTCCTCCGTGATTGCGATGCCGTATGGCTGTGTCTCGATGTCCCCGTGGCCGATGCACCCGCTGCCTGCTTGCAAGCGCAACAGGAGGTTGAGCAAATCGTCGAAGATTATCTGGGGATCGAAACGCCCGGCTCACCGCCGCGTCCGATGGCCCTCGTGCTCACCAAGGCGGACTTGTTAACTCCCAATGCGGCCGGTGGGACCAGCATCTCGCCAGTCGGTGGGACTGGCGTCTCGCCAGTCATCATCAGCGAGGTTGTCGATCAACATTTTCGCATGACCCGGCACATGCTGGAGCTGCACTGCCCGCAGCATGCGTTATTCGGTCTCAGCAGCCTTGGCCGTCCCATCCCACTTCAGGGCGATGCAGAGCAAACATTTGTGCCGCAGCCGGTGGGGCTGGCTGAACCGCTCACCTGGTTGGCAGATGCGCTGCAAGCGCTCGATGAGGAGCGCTTGAATTATCTGTGGCGGATTGCCGGCAATAATCTCGCGCTTTTAGAGCGTTGCGTCCGTTCCTTCGTCCGACGCTATCCCGGCACGACAGCGGCCGTGGGTTTCCAGCGCCGGCTGAACGAACAAAGGCAGCAACGGCGGCGACGTCGAGGTTTCATCGCTGCCGTCCTCGCCGCTTGTGCCTTGTTCTCCGTGTGGACCTATGATGCTTGGGCCAAGCAGCGAGCAGCGAGCATTCACGCGCAGCAGTACACGGAGCGCCTGGCCGATCTTCAACGCCACGCGGCCGATCCCGATGCGGATGCAGAGGCGGTCTGGCAAGAACTGCAACGATTCCATCGCGATTTTCCCGAACATGACGTGAACAGCGCTTGGCGGTCTTTTCGCGATTCGCTCAAACAACGGCGCGATGCCGAACGAGAACGCCGTGCCGAAATCGCGTTCACCATGCTAGAGCGATCCGGAGAAAAGAGCGATTTATCGGCCCGCATCGAGCAGACCGACCGATTTCTACGCGAGTTTGCCGGCACTGCTCATGATTCCGAGGCCCGTCGCCGCCTTGAGGCTTGCATGTTGCGTCTGGATGAGCGCGACATCGAATCCGCTCGCGCTTATTCCGCCGCCCACCCGCTGAATTTCCAAACGCGGCGCGAACGTTATCAGGCTTACCTCGAACACCATCCCGATGGTGCTTTCGCGGGAGAGGCGAACGAGGCGTTCAAGAACATCGAATCGGATTGGGACAAGCACGACTTCCGGGCAGTGCGCGATTATTTCCAGTCGCATCCCGGCGATGTGAAGGAGCTGCAAGTGCTCTGCCGGAGCTATCTCGCCGTCCATGCCAACGGGCGTTTCCGCGATGCCGCGCGAGATTTGCTGCGCTGGACGGAGCGCGTGACCCAGCCGGGCGAATATCGCGTCGTCCTGAAAAACGGGAGCTTCGATCGCAAGGTGGCTCATTTTTTCAGCCGCGGCCCCTCGCTCTCGGTGGAGATCGAAGTCAACGGCGTCCGCTATGGGCCGAGCAATATCGTGACGCGCAATTACCAGCCGGAATGGAACTACGAATTTCCGCGCCGCATCCGCTGGAGGCTCGGCGACAGCGTCCGCGTCATCGTCACCGACAAGTATTTCTGGGACCGCCGCGTGGTCGATTTCTCCTCGGACGAAAATGATCCCCTGGCGATGCGGATGCTCAGCGGTGAGCTCGGTTTGGGAAAAAGCAGCCTGACGTTCGAGTCGGATTTTGCCATGCCGGCGATGCCGAAGATCGAGTGAACGAATCGGGCAGCTCAGTTTATTCGTTGATTCCGGAGACAAACAAGTGAAGCGTCATGGCGCGTCGTGCCTGTGCCATTGACCTTCCAACTCCAAGCGGTAAACTTTTCGTCGCTTGGTTGCTTGGCCCCGTCTGCGGGGGTGAGCGGCCGATGACGAGGAACGCTCGGAATGTTGATGCGTTATCGCATGGTGATGGGCAGCACCGAGAAAAACAAAGTAGCTGATGAAACTCTTCTGCCAAAGCCCGTAGCTGTGGAACTGGATTGCGAATGCCAACGCGATAGGCACCGTCAAGTGGAGGAAAAGCAAGAGTGGCTCCGCCCGGTAGAGCAATGTCGCGTAATAGAAAAATAAGAGTCCGAAAAGCAACAAGGAACAAAGTAAGTGAAAACCGTTCGTCGAGGGAGTCACTGCCACCACCAGAAGGATCAAAATGCCGCTGGCAGAGATGACCGCTTCAGCTTCCCGTTGCGACCGCGCCAGGGCGGCTACGTATAGGATTCCCACAAGCATCAGCGCCGCAAACAGGGCGTAGCCGAGCAAGCCTCTCGAATCATCGCGGAACGTACTCAAGGGCTGCTCCGCCGCTCGCTCCAGGTCGGCGGTCCAATGGACATAAATTAGCAGCAGAAAGAAGGACAACGCCGCGAGTTTCATTCCGGTGTTCCCTTCTCCGATAAGTGATCGATTCCCAGAAATCGTTTCGCCTCCGTCCAGCGTAACCCGGCGGGAAATCGATGGCAACGAATTTTCCTATGCCCAACTTGAGGGGGAAGAGAGCAGGGATGCCCGTGATGAGTCCGCCTTGTCGCTCTCGTCGAATTCAAGGTTAAATCCATTCATGATTGAACAGGCCATTTACGGGAGTCAGGATGCGGGAGGTTATCGCTTCCTGGCTCGTTCTCCCGGTTTCCGCGACGACTGGCTGGCAGAGGCCGAGCGCCTATGTACCGGGTTCGGCGAGAGGCCGGCCGGCGTCGCATGTCCGCACTGCGTGTTCGCCCGGCCTTTCCATCGTCATTACGTTGCCATTGTCCAGGTCGCCGATCAAGGGATGGATGATGCCGGCCGACCCGGTGCCCTCGGTTTCTATCTGCTCATGCTCCCGCGCTCCCATTACGTGGAATTGGGCGGCGATCCTTTTTACATCGCAGAACAATTCCCACCGCCCTGGCAAACTCGCGGCGAGCTGCCCTCGCTGAGCTGGAGCGCGGGGCATGCTCCCGAGCGCACCGTCGCAAAGCTTCAGAAGACGCTTAACGTTCCCTATAGTGCAACCTTGCTCGGCGGAGCGCAGATCCTCCTGGATGGAGGAAAACTCGTCTTCGAGCGCTCCACTCCGGATGACGCGATCCTCCGCAGCTTGTGGGCGTTATTGCCGACAAGCGAAAGGGCAACACTGTGGCCGGCCAGCTTCGCGTTCTGCAACGACCATCAATTTGATGTACTGATGGTGCCGCGTGCTTCCGGCCCGGAATACGAGCACTACATCACGGAGGAAAAGGCCGGTGATTATCCCGAAGGGCGCTACGAATGCAACCTGCAAAGCGCCATCGAGACCGGCGATCAGGACGAAATTGATGCCTTGTTGAATTACAGCCGTTCGCGGATGCTGCGTCTGATTGTCGTGCTGCTTGTCATTGTCGTCGTCTTGTCGATTGCGACGTGGCGGCTGCTCCCAGGAGCCCGAAATGCTCCCACGACCGGCACGGCCAAGATGTCCTCACCACTGCGTGATCTGCTGCCTGTGAACGAATGTCCGGCGCTGAGTGACCATGAACGGACGGAGATGGGCGAGCGCCTGCACCATCTCGGAGAACGGCTGGGCGTCGAACTACCGGCGGGAACTGGTGATGAAGCGCTCACGGCAGCCCTGGCCGCGCTCGATGAAAAAATGGGAACACCGAAATCTCGACAGGGAGCCGAACCGCTTCGGAATTATGGACCCTTGCAGCGGCAACTGCGAGTTTTGCTGTGGAAACACGGGGTCGCCGCTTACAGGGATCGCGGCCTGAACACGGTGGAGTTGCTCGAACGACTTGAAGAGCGATTGGACCAGGATCGCAAGTCCGCGGAGAAAGTCCGGGATTGAAACACGGCCGAACGAGGGTCACCGCGATGATTCGCTCGCCGAAGGCGAGATCGCATCGTTGAAACAACTGCGCCAACTCCGAGAAGTATTCGAGAGCTGGTCGCGGTTACTTTTCGATGGCGATCGACTAGATTCATTGAGAGAAACAGCGTTCGGTGTCTTGTCGGGAGCCAGCGGAAAATGTCCCTGGTAGGCCAGCAGACGGACATCGTGCTCCAGGCTCTCCAAGCCATCGTGTTCCACTTGATAATCGAGCAAGCGTTTCAGCTTGATCTTCGCGGGGGCCTCATCCTCTTTTTCGTGGCCGGGAGCATGGCCCCAGACGATACGCGTCCCCGGCAGGTGAAAAACGATCTCGTCTTCAACCACTTCGATTCGGCTATCGTCTAGATGCAATCGTGCCAGATGCGATTGGAGGAAGGCAACGGTTCGGGTGGCGGCAGTCACCCGCGCATCACCCCAGTGACTTCCCGGCGGCCCCGCGGGGGTGGCAATGTCCCCAGTGAGAACGGGCAAATGGGATCGGGCGACGGTTCCCGGCAAGAGGATGCCTTGGCGATCAACCATCCGCCATCCGCTTTCCGCTTTCGGCTTTCCGTTCTTATCTGGAGATTGGGAAACGGCGAGAACGGGCCGCCGAAATACCGGCTCGATACGCACGGAAATGGACCGGCAGGACGCCGATCCCACTTGCTTCGACGGGTCGATGGCCACAAGCCGCACCGATTCAACCCAGGGATGAGCGAGGAAGGCCCGATGTAACCGGGAAGTCAGATCTTCATCAAGCAAGCACAATTTGGCCGGCTGCCGAGTCAACTCGCGCACTTCGCTCAGGAAGGCAGCGCGCGACATGCCTTCGGGGGGCGGACAATCGAGGTCCTCAAAGGCAACGGTGTACGCCGCGCGGTCGTGCAGGGACGCGCGTGCCGCACGGCCGACGGCGATCACACCGAGCAGTAGCGTTAATCCGCACAGGATGGGGGTTAGACACTGCACAATCCATTTTCGCATGGCGATCCTTCTGGCGTCCGGATTTACCACACCGTGATCTCCTGCTCCAGAGTGACGTTGAATCGCTCCTGGACCCGGCTGCGCACCAGATCGATCAAGCGCAACACGTCGCGCGTGCTGGCGCCGGGGTGGACAATGAAGTAATTGGAGTCGCGATCACTGACCTCCGCGCCGCCGACACGCATGCGCGTCAGTCCCGCTTGCTCGATGAGGGCCGCGGCACTGAGGCCGCGCGGGTTCTTGAAGATGCGTGCCGATGCCTGGAAACTGAGCGGCTGCGACGCCTTCCGCGCGATCCACGCCTTGCGCATGCGTTTGACGATCGCTTCTGCGTTGTCCGATTCAAGCTGAAACCACGCGGTCAAAAGCACCGGATCGTCGAGATTGCTGGCGTTCTCGCCGAAGCGCAGCTCATCGCGGTCCCGAATCTGGGTGTTGCCACTGTTGTCCATCACTTCGACCTGACGAACAAACTGGCCGATGTCGCCGTAACGATCGCCGGCGTTGCAACGGAGAGCGCCGCCGACGCTTCCCGGGATGCCAACGAGCGTTTCAAATCCTGCCAGGCCGTGCCGGGCCGCTTGCGAGATTAAATTCGAAACCTCCGCCCCCGTGCCCGCCTGAACACGGTTAGCCTCGACGCTGATCTCCGTAAAGACAGGCCCATTCAGACGAACGACCGCGCCGCGAACGCCTTCATCGCGCACCAGCAGGTTACAGCCGCTGCCAAGCACACGCAGGGGCACGCTGTCTTGAAAGCAATAACGCACGAAGCGCGACAATTCGTCACGCGAGCGCGGCTGCACCAACAGCTCGGCCGGCCCGCCCAGCTTCAAATGCAGATATGGAGCCAGCGGTTCATTGCGTTTGATGATGTCGCCGAATTCGTCCAGGCCAGCCATGACGCATCTCCCTTCCTGACGGACAATCGCCTTTAATCATAAGGAGAGCGAGCGCAACCGGTCAACGCGCGAATGATCCGAACCGCCGCAACGCCACCCATCGGCGTGCGGACGTTGCCGAATATTCCGAAAGATGCGACACACCAGCGGGACACGTTTGTCGCCCCTTGCCCCTCTTCGATACAATTAAGCCGATGTCTCGATTTTCTGCTGCCTCCGATCCTTCCGGTTCCCTCGCTGTCCTCGTCAGCGGAGGACTGGATAGCGCCATTCTGCTCGCCGAAACGCTGCCCTATCATCGCGCCGTTTGGCCGCTCTACGTTCAATTCGGTCTCGTTTGGGAGAAGGCCGAGCTGGAGCATCTGGGCAAGTTCCTCGATGCGATTCGCGAGCCGACGCTTCGAGCGCTGACGGTCCTGGACATGCCGGTTGGGGACCTATACGGCAAGCACTGGAGCTTAACCGGAATCGATGTGCCTCCGGCGGGAACGCCGGACTCCGCGGTGTATCTGCCGGGGCGCAATGTGCTCTTTCTCGCCAAGGCGATGCTGTGGTGCCATCTCCACGGCGTGCCCACCCTGGCCTTGGCGCCCTTGGAGTCGAACCCGTTTCCCGATGCCACGCCGGCCTTTTTCGCAAGATACGAAGACATTGTCAACCAGGCCATCGGGGGCTTAGTCCAGGTCGTGCAGCCGTATCGTGGATTCCGCAAGGAGGCCGTATTAGAGCGCGGCCGCCGTCTGCCGTTGCAGTGGACCTTCTCGTGCATGCGGCCCATCGATGGCAAGCACTGCGGCGCCTGCAACAAGTGCGCGGAGCGCCGTGACGCTTTCCTCCGCGCCGGCTTTCCCGATCCTACCGATTACCACAGTTCTGAGCTCTGAGTGCCGAGTTCTGAGTACCATGTCTCAGAACTCAGAACTCGGTACTCAGAACTTTATTATGAGGGGGGACCATGTACAGCGTGACCCGCGAGATCACGTTCTGCTATGGCCATCGCTTGCTCAACTATGACGGCAAATGCCGACATCTACATGGACACAACGGCATGGCCGTCATCACGCTATCCGCCGATTCGCTCGATCAACTGGGCATGGTCATGGATTTCAGTCGGCTTAAGCGCGTCGTCGGCGCCTGGATCGATGAGAACCTCGACCACAAGATGCTGCTGCATCGAGACGATCCGATCTTGCCTTACTTGCGCCAACAGGGCGAGCCGATATTCGTTCTGGACGTGAATCCTACGGCGGAGAACATCGCCCGGCTCATTTTCGAGTTCACGGCCCAGCAGGGCTTCCCGGTTGTCGAAGTCAAGCTATGGGAAACCGAAAGCTGCTTCGCCGCCTACCGCCCACATTGAGCCGCGACCGCGAGGGAGCGGAGGATTTCAGTTCAATCCTTCCATAAAACCAGTCATCTCCTCGGCTGCGTGAAGATCGCCCTTCTGTCGGGCCGCGGCGATCCCGGCCTGGTAGACTTCACGCGCTTCGTCTACACGATTCAGTCGCGTCAGCGCTCGCCCCGCCTGCATGTACCCCGGCACGTAGTCCGGAGTCGTCTGTAACAATTGCTGAAAGCAACGAACGGCCTCCTCGTCCTGCCCTGCGCTAACAAATTCCATCGCCAACCCGTACCGCAGGAACGGATCGTTCGGATCTTCGGCGAGCATCTCCTCGATCTGCTGTTTGCGCGATTTACCAGTCATCATCCCCACCTCTTTTGTCCAGGATCGGAACCTATTTGTTCTAGCCCGCCCTACGCAGCAGGCAACTTCGCTTTCATCGTCATCCTCGTTGCAATCGCTACAGACGCTAGGAGGCGCGTCCCCCCTCTCACCCGCCCTCCGAGCGCCCTCGATGATTCGCCATCCGCAGTCGGCCTCCCGCTCTTGGCGACGGATAGCCGATAGCGGAATGCGGATGGCGGATCATGGATACCCGATCTGAGAGCATAGGCGAGAGGCGACATGAGTATGCAACCCTCCCTGACCGCTGGGTTCGTGGGCAAGGATGGACACCGGACCAGGCGAGCGGGGGCAATCATGCCCCCGATTTTCCGCTGCTTGATGAGCGCGGCAATCGTTTTAGGCTGTAGTGCGGTGTACGCCGCCCCGCCTGGACCCAACCTGACGACAACGAGCGTTCCCCAAGTTGAGCAACCCCGGGACAGTAGCCTGCGGAATTGGAACCCGCGACAGACGCCGATCGTCGAAGTGGTGAAGCGCGTCCGTGATGCTGTCGTCAATATTCACAGCGAGCGCACGGTCCGCTCTGCCGGCACTGACGAGCTGTTCTCCAGCGGCAGTTCGCAAAGCCGGGTCAACGGCATGGGCACCGGCATCCTTATCGATCCGCGCGGCTTCATTATCACCAACCAGCACGTCGTCGAGGATGTCGCGCTCATTCGCGTTCGCCTCGCCGACGGCACGGCCGCCAACGCTCGCGTTGTGGCACGCGATAACGAATGCGATCTCGCCTTGCTCAAGATCGATGTGGACCGCCCGCTGCCGACTCTACCTTTGGGCACCACGCGCGATCTGATGGTCGGCGAAACCGTCGTGGCCATCGGCAATGCCTACGGCTACGAACACACGGTCACGGTAGGCGTCGTCAGCGCGGTCAGCCGCGATGTCAGCCTCAACAAGGAGGTGTCGTACAAGGCCTTGATCCAAACGGATGCGGCCATCAATCCCGGCAATTCCGGCGGTCCGCTCCTGAACATCCACGGCGAGGTGATCGGCGTCAACGTGGCGATCCGGGCCGGTGCCCAGGGCATCGGCTTCGCCATCCCCGTGGACACCATGATCCGCGTGTCCGGACGTATGCTGGCCTCGCGCGCCCCTCAGGGGGCCGCCCGGAGCCGATTGGGACTCTTGGTCAAGGATGAAGTCCAACTCGCCTCGCCTGGCAGCAGCCCCGGCGAAACGGCTTGCTTGCGCTCCGTCGTCGTGGACTATCTCGACCAGGGCAGCGCGGCTGCCCGCGCCGGACTCGATCGCGGCGACATTCTCCTCGCCGCCGGCGATACACGGATCGCCACCAGCCTCGACCTCGAACGCGCGCTCTTCGATCGTCCCAGCGGTGAACGGATCGCTCTCCGCTACCGTCACAATGGAATCGACAAAACGGCCGAGGTAGTTCTGGAGACTGGGCGCGCTGCGGGTATCGAGCAAGCCTCGAACTCGGCCGGCGATGCCATCTGGCAGAAACTCGGCCTGCGTATGCGACCGGTCGGCGGCGACGTGGTCAAGCGCAGCATGCCGCAATTTCGCGGCGGACTGATCGTCGTGGAAGTCCGCCCCGACAGTCCAGCGGATCGTTCGGGCCTTCAGCGCGGCGACATTCTCGTGGGCCTGCACAAATTCGAGATGCTCAGTAACGAGAACGTCTACTACGTCCTCAACCAACCCGAAGCGACCGGATCCCAGTCGCTCAAGTTCTATGTCTTGCGGAACAATCAACTGCAAGACGGCAAGTTCCAAATCGGGGAGTGATTTCCGCGAACGTAGCGAGCCGGCAGCGAAGCGACGGGGTTTTTCAGTCGCTTCGCTGCTGGCCCATTCCGCCGTTTCGCGCCAATCCATGCCACTAGCTGCCACTCAATGCCGCCATACCGCCACTTCGCCAGCCACTACAGCGCTACTCTGCCACTTCGTGCCGCCACGTGCCAACGGATGCCATCTCAGCACGTGACGGTGACGCTTCCAGCGTGCCATGTGCCGCCACTTCGTGCCAGCCAACGCCAACTAATGCCGCCACATCGCCAATTCGCCACTCGCACATGTCACTGCTCGCCCATTAAGGACGGATAGTGCAGACAACAGGGCTAACGGAACTCCGACTTCCGAAAGACTGAGAAGTCTACTAGGGAAGCCTGATCCGATCTTCCGCATTCGAACTGCCGGGGATTGCTTGGCCGCGACTCGCTAACTCATTTTCCAGTTGGCGCATCTGCTTCCCCTGAGCGTCCAACTGTTTCCAGGTTTGTTCAAACATCCAACTAAGCAAAGGAAGCATCACGATGCCGAGAACGAAGCCATCACTTGGACGGTTCTGATATGAGCTGTCGATGACAAGAAGAATTGCGAGGGTCACGTAGGCTAACAAGATCGGCAATCGACGGAGCGTGGCCTGAGACATGATCGATACCTCAAAGGGGCGATGAAGGACATATCGTCACTTTGCCGCGCCGCTGAGGCCAGTATTAAGCTATTCATTCACCGGCCCCTTCGGCACCCTGCAAAATAACTCGCAGGTTTTGGGTGCGTTCTTGTGCCGACCCTGATAACATTCCTGCTGCCCGATCTATCTCTTACAGAACTGTTCGGCCATCAGGATCCGTCGCAACCGCCTCCCCCTCCAGAATGGTGGGCCCCACAATGGGGAGGCGGCATAGTTGGAACGATCCCCCCGAAAGGACAATCGGGAGGCGTCGACTTGACAGGGCGGATCTTCTTGCGTTTCTTTTTCTGCCACCAGCGACGCGGACGCTCATTCTCTTCTCGGACATCGCGCGCAATCGACCATAGGAGCAAGATGTAGCCGATAAGAAACGCTCCAAGCATCATCCCAGCGGCATCCATGATCTCTCCTTCGCCGCCTTGCCTGTTGGTGAGGAAGCAAATGCCATTCCTGCCATCCTGCAGTTTTGCGTTCTTGTGCAAAGTCTAATAATGTCTATTTTCTAGGCCGAGATTGCTCTCAACGCGGGTATTTATTTCCCTTATGCCTCAAATTAATCGAAAAAATCGCTCAAAAACCATTGACCTAGATACTGAACGTATTTATACTATTACAACGAGGTTTTAAGGGACGGGAACACAAACACCACCCCCGAATGAAGGTCCCAAGGAGAGGAGAGGAAACGATGGAAAGCTGGCGGAAAGTATGGCGGGAAGGCGTGGCGCCCTTGTTATCCACACCGGGTCTGGAAGCGCTGCAAAACGCATTGGCCAACGATGATGCCCGCTTGCTCCAGGGGGCGACGACAACGCCGCCGCCCTTGCAATGCGTGCAGGATTGGCCGGTCGAGGCGGCCTGTGCTCTCGGCTTTTGCGGCTGGCAGGGGGAAGGACTGGAGACTGTGGCGGAAGTGGAGGAGTTTTTCGCCCGCACTTGCTTCGAGATCGATCAGCGTCTCGGTGAGCCGGCCGCTTGCCGCTGGTTTTTGAACTGGTTCGACGAGACGCCGCGCGACGAGATGCGTGAACAGCTATTGGCCGAGGTTCAACGCGCCATCGCTCAACGCCGTTCCGCTGAGGACGGCACGGCGGCAGAGAGCGACAGCGAGACCGCGGCCGCCTGACGAAACAACCAACGAAACACAGAAGAGGCCGTTACGAACACACGAAGCCTTTGCTTGCCAGTCCGCAGCGCAAGCAAGGGATGAAATCCCTCGCTTGCGCTGCGGACTGGCGAGATAGCGAAAGGAACCCAAATCATGTTATGCCGGCATTGTCAGCGTGTGCAATCGAACCGTCCGCGGGGCCTGTGCTGGTCGTGCTATTACACCCCCGGCGTCCGCGATTTGTATCCTTCCACAAGCAAATTCGCACGGCGCGGCGTCGGCGATTTCAACGGTGAGCCACGTCTGCCGACCCAGCCGACCGACGCGCTGCCTGGCTCGCCGGAAAAGGTGGCCGTGCTGGAAGAGCGCGCCCGCCTCGGCGTCTCGCTGTGGCATCCGCTCGATGCGCCGATGGACGTGGAAAGCCGACTCCTCGGCGTTGCAGGGTAACCGTTTTCTCAACACCAGCCCGCAGCGCTAGCAAGGACATTCCTTGCTAGCACTGCGGGCTGGTGTTCTCTTTACGGAGTCGATTGCCGCGCTAAACGATCGAGCGCTGCCCTGGCTTCGCGCGCCAATCGAGCCGTTGGGACGCCCTGACTCCACATCGCCAACAATTCTCGCGCTTGCGGCGTCCCGATCGTCTCCACAGCCTCAATCGCTCGCAACAGACGTAACTGCCCCGGTGAATGGTTCGGATCGAGTTGTTCCAGCAAATGCCCGATACGGCGCGATCCCTCAAGCGACGGCTTTTCCTTCAAAGCTTGTTCCAAAGCCTCTCGCACCGAATCGCCTCGTTTTTTCAATTCCTCCTCAGCCTTCGTCCGTACAACGAAATCATCGCTGTCCAGCTCGTGAATCAACTGGGCGGTCCGCTTCGGATCGGCCCCCTCACGGCCCCGATGCGCTGCTTAAAGCGCGTGACGGATTGCTCGGGGTCCGCGACGAGCGCGTGCAAGGCTCGATACGCTCGCTGCGCGTCGGAATCGGCCAGGTCGCGCCAGCAGTCCTCCCATTCCGGACGCGTCAATCGTTGAGGATGCCGCTGAGTGTCAAGATGCCTGCCGGTTACGTCCCAGAAGAGAACGGTGCTATCGTCGCCGGTGGAGGCAAGCAAGCGGCCATCCGGCGAAAAAACTACCTTCGCAATCCGATGATCGTGTCCACGAAAGCAGCAGCGCTCCTTTCCGGTGGCGACCTCCCATAAGTGAATCGTTCCCCCGAAACCTGCGGATGCGATCATCCGCCCATCCGGAGAAAAGGCGAGTGAGTAGATTGCGGTATTCAACCCCGGTTCCTGAGCCTCGAAGCGACGCAGTTCTTTGCCGGTTTTTACGTCCCATAAACGGATGAACTTGTCGCCGGAGCCGGCTGCCGAGGCCAGGGTTTGGCCATCCGGCGAGAAGTCAACCGCCATGACCCAATCGGTGTGTCCCGCCAAGACGCGCAGCTCGCGCCCTGAACTCCAATCCCAAAAGCGCAAGGTTTTGTCGTAACCGCCGGAGATCATGGTTTTTCCGTCCGGCGAAAAGGCTATGCAGTAGACAGCCCCTTTGGCATGTCCTTTGAGCTGGAGTAGCGGCTTTCCCGTCTCTGTCGACCAAAGCTGAATCGAGGCATCGCCGTTGCAGGAAGCAAGTACCCGCCCATCGGGAGTGAACACGGAATCGAACCCATCGTTAATGTCCGTTTCCCAGCGAAACAATTCTTTTCCCGTTTTCGCGTCCCATAGTCGCGTCGTCTTGTCCTGGCCCGCCGCGGCCACTAATCGGCCATCCGCCGAGAACGACAGACTGTGAATGATCGGCTGCCGACCGCCAAATCGCCGCAACTCCCGATAGGTCGCCCTGTCCCACAAACGGATTGTTCCCTCCTCGCTAGCGGTGGCCAGGGTCCGGCCAGAGCCGGAATAAGCGATGCGGACGATGCCTTCACGGATCGCGCTGGCCGGGAAGAGCACCTTGCCCGTCGCGGTCTCCCATACTTGCAGAGCATTGCCTTGAACGCCGAGCAGTCTCTTTCCATCCGGCGAGAAAGCGATCGGGTACGAGAAACCGCCGCCATAGCAGTCAGCGAATTGGCGCATCAATTTCCCACTTTGGGCGTTCCATAAAATAATTCGGCCATCGCTCCTTGCAGCGATCATCTTGCCGTCCGGAGAATAGCGCACGCCGTCTACCAGGCTCGGCGCCTGAATACGGCGGATCTCCTTGCCGGCTGCCACATCCCACAAACGAATGGTTTTATCCATGCCGCCAGTGACGATCTGCTTGCCGTCGGGGGAGAAATCGAGAGAGCACACTTCGTTTTCGTGTCCGCGCAAGCAACGAAGCTCCTTCAACGAAACCGCATCCCAAAGCGAGACTCGGTTTTTCGAGTCGGCACCGGCCAACATCTTACCATCCGGCGAGAAAGCGACCGCGTGGATCGTCTCCAAACCGACCGAAATGCCACGCGACTGATTGGTCTGTAGTTCCAACAAATGGACGCCATGATTAGGCATGCTTCCCGTAACGACCGTTCGGCTGTCGGGCGAAAAGACGACGTATCGTTCGTTATCCAGGACGCCGGGGAGTGCTTTACCGCTGGCCACGTCCCACAGGCACGGTGCCGTTCCCCATCCCACCGCTGCCAGGAGTTTGCCATTCGGCGAAAAAGCGACGCCGTTGATCGGCATCGCGCCTTGACCTTTTCTGCCGAGATGGTAGTGCCGCAGTTCCTTGCCCGTCTCTGCGTCCCATACACGAACCCGCTCGTCCGCTCCACCCGACGCAAGAAACTTTCCATCCGGGGAGTAGGCAGCGCTACTGATCCATGCAGCATGCCGTAAACGATTCGTTCCCAGCCGAGCCACCGCCCCAGCCGGAAGCGGATCGCCCATACGATCGTTTCTTGTTGTTGCGGCTGACTTCTGGCGAGCATCGTCATTTTCGGGCGGACGACCGGCTTGGAGTTTCTCGGTATTCCCCGTGGGTTTTTGCAGCGCGGCGATCCCTCCGCCGGCCGTTACGACCCCCAATATCAGGAGGAGGACCACAAAGAATTTCGACTTGGTAGCGCCCAAGGAGGAGATACCGCTTTCGACGAGTGCCGCGACTTGGCTGGAGACGATCGCAGGCTGCTCTATCGATGAACACACCGCCGCACGGATCGTGCGAGCGATGAGAAGGGCCGGCGCCGCTGCTGGGGCAGGCATTTGTTCAAGCAGACTTCCCGCCAATACTGCGGAGAGACCGAAACCGCGGCGTATCAGTCTGCGTCGCAAAACCGCCCGGCCGCGATCAATCCGACCCCGCAACACCTGCGGACGCCAGCCCAGTTGTCGGGCTGCCTCATCCTGGGTGTGTCCTTCCAGGTAGCACAACACGAGCGGCGCCCGATATTTCTCCGGGAGTCGCTGCAATTCCTCGTCGAGAACACTCAGCAATTCGCGGCCGCTGACCTCGGCCAACGGATCGACGGTCGCCGGCCGCGGCCTGCGGGCGCCTATTTCCTCACGACGAGCCGCGACGGCACGAGCGCGAATAGCGACGTGATAGGCCACGCGGTACAGCCAGCTGCCTAGCGACTGTTGCTTGCGAACGGTGCCGGCTTTGCGCGCCAGAACGAGGAAGGTAGCTTGGAACGCATCCTCAGCTTCGTGGGCATCGTGTAGAATACGGCGACACAAACGCAGCACCATCGCGCCGTGGCGATCCAAGAGAGTCGCGAACGCCGCCTCATCGCGATTATCGAGGAATCGCTCTAGCAATTGTCGATCAAGCTCCGATCCAGCAACCGGAGGGGAAGAGAGCCGGTTGATTTGATGCAGGATAATCCCGGCCTGTCTCTTGCTCATGAGGAATGCCTTCCGAACGAGTCGGGGGACTTCTCTTCATTAGTAGAGACCACATCGGATCATCGGAACATGATTTTTCTTCCAAACTCAGATAAACCCCTCCAGTCGTCCACGCACACTCAGCGCACAGCCTCCAAGAAACGGTAATCGTACATCCAACCATCGCCTTCCTGATCGCTGAGGACGGCGACCCGGCCGGTCGTCAAAAATGCCAGCTTGAAGATCTCCCATTCTTCGTCGCTGATATCACCTTGCTGCGAAGAGACGGCTCCCTCTTCCCAAACGATGGTGACGCCTCGGTCTCCGGCCATTTGATAGCTCCCCATGCGCGTGACTCGGCCGAAGTGCCATTCGAACTTCGCACCGGCCCGTTCCGCCTGAGCTGCTTCGATCGCATCCGTACCCGTCCCACGAATTTGTTGTCCTCTATTCTGCGTTACTTTCGACTTCCCCATCGGCTCCTCTTCTTTCTCGTCAAAGACTGTGAATCGATCAATCAAGCAATTGTATGGGTCGCCGAGGATTTGGACGGAGCAAGGAGGCCATTTTCATGGAGTTTCCATGAATCGGGACGGGCAATGGGGACCGGCTTGGAGTGGCAGCAGACTTCGCAAATCTCCCCGGTAGATGCGACGCTATGTGCTCGGGTGGATTAGAAACCTGAACCAACAGAGACGATTCGCGCACTTCCGCGCGGATGGTCCTTTTTTCAACTTCTTTCTGTCACAGTCGAGGAAAGTCCGCGTATTGAAGACAGAAAAGGGCATTGGCGAAATTCGCCCGACCGCCTGCGATCACCATCCACGCCACTCAGCGTCGAGAGGCGGGGTCGCAGGGCTGAGCGATCTGAGTGCGCGCTGAACAGGGAGAACGATACCATGTTTCCGTCTTGGATCACCCGTATATTTGGCAAGTCAACCAAGTCTTCACGGCGGCAACGCCGCGCCGCCAGTCCGTCGAACCGCAGGACGTGTTCTCCGCGTCTCGAAGCTCTCGAAGATCGCTTGTTGCTGTCCGCAGATAACTGGATCGCCGGCAGCGGCAACTGGAATGTCGGCTCACACTGGAGCCTAGGTCATGCCCCCGGCACGAGCGACACCGCAATCATCAACACGAGCTCTGCCGCCACAATCACCATCCAATCCGGTGACCACATCCAGGTCCAAAGCATCACCACGGGAAGCAACGACAAACTGTCGATCGCAGGCGGAACGCTGACGGTCACCTCCGGCACCTCGATATTGAACAGTGCCCTATCCATGTCGGGGGGCGCGTTAACCGTCACCAAGGCTGGCGTGAGCTTGACGGCCAAGGGCAGCACGAGCATCTCTGGAGGTGGCCTCTACGCCGAGAACGGGGCTACGCTGAGCCTGCCCAATCTGACCAGCTACACCGCTGCCGCGGGCGGTTACAACACCCTCCAGGCCGACGGCGCTCACAGCCTGCTGAACGTCTCGGCGCTGAGCAAGCTGATGCTGGACAGCAGCATGGGCATCAATGCCTACAACGGCGCCGAGGTCGAACTGATTGGCATGACCAGCCTCAACCGCAGCAGCTACGGCACCATCTACATTAACGACACCGGCAGTAGCAAGCTACTCGACAGCAACGTCGCCACCTTCAACGGCATTCTCGTGTCACTGGACGGCACGGACACGCAAGTCGCCAATTCCTGGACCACCTTCACGAATGGCAGCCTCAGCATCGCCGACGGCTCGTATACTCTGAGCAAACTCACCAATGTCAACGGCTCCGGCCTGTATGTTTCCAACGGCGGCAGCCTGGCGCTACCGTATCTGACCAGCTACACCAGTACCGCAGGAGGCTACAACACTTTCCAGGCCGATGGCGTCCACAGTGTGCTAAACGTCTCGGAGCTGAGCAAACTGACGCTGGATAGCAGCATGGGCATCAATGCCTACAACGGTGGCGAGATTGAACTAACTGGTATGTCCACCCTCTACCGCAACGGTTATGGCACGATCTACATCAATGACACCGGCAATAGCAAGCTCCTGGACAGCAATGTCACCACCCTCAACGGCATTGTCGTCACGCTCGACGGCACCGATACGCGAGTCGCCAACTCCTGGACCACCTTCACCAATGGAAGCCTCTCGGTTACGGGCGGCTCATACAATCTGAGCAAACTCACGAATGTGAACGGCTCTGGCCTGTACGTGTCCAACGGCGGCAGCCTTGCGCTACCGTATCTGACCAGCTACACCAGTACCTCAGGAGGCTACAACACCTTCCAGGCCGACGGCGCTACAGGCGACGGAACCCCCAGCGTGTTAAACCTGTCGTTGCTGAACAAGCTGACGCTGGCCAGCAGCCTGGGCATCAACGCCTACAACGGCGCCGAGATCGAACTGACTGGCATGACGAGCCTGGCCCGCAGTAGCTATGGAACCATTTACGTCAACGACACCGGTGGCAGCAAGCTCCTGGACAGCAACGTCGCAACGCTCAACGGCATCGTTGTCACTCAAGACGGCACCGACACGCAGGTGGCCGATTCCTGGACCGCCTTCACGAATGGCAGCCTCAGCATCACCGGCGGCTCATATACTCTGAGCAAACTCACCGATGTCAACGGCTCCGGCCTGTATGTTTCCAACGGCGGCAGCCTGGCCCTGCCGTATCTGACCAGCTACACGAGTACCGCAGGAGGCTACAACACCTTTCAGGCCGACGGCGCAACAGGTGATGGCACGCCCAGCATTTTGAACCTGCCGGCCCTGAGCAAGCTAACGCTCGGCAGCAGTCTCGGCATTAACGCCTACAACGGCGCCGAGATCGAACTGACTGGCATGACGAGCCTGGCCCGCAGTAGCTATGGAACGATTTACATCAACGACACCGGCGGTAGCGAACTGATTGACCGCAAGGTCAGCAGTCTCAACGGCATTGTTGTGACACTTGACGGCACCGATACGCAAGTCGAGAACTCCTGGACGGCCTTCACCAATGGAAGCCTCAGCATCACGGGCGGTTCGTACAATCTGAGCAAACTCACGAATGTCAACGGCTCTGGCCTCTATCTGTCCAACGGCGGCAGCCTGGCTCTGCCGTACCTGACGAGCTACACTTCCGATGTTGGCGGCTACAACACCTTCCAGGCCGACGGAACCGCAGGCGATGGCACCCCCAGCGTGCTGAACCTTTCTGCCCTGAGTAAGCTGACGCTGAATAGCAGCCTCGGCATCAACGCCTACAACGGCGGCGAGATCGAATTGACGGGAGTGAGCAGTCTCAACCGCAGTACCAACGGAACCATTTACATTAACGACACTGGCGGTAGCGAACTGATCGACAGCAAGGTTGCCAGCCTCAATGGGATTGTCGTCACGCTCGACGGCACCGATACGCAAGTCGCCAACTCCTGGACTGCCTTCACCAATGGCAGCCTGTCGGTTACGGGCGGTTCCTACAGTCTAAGCAAACTGACCAACGTCAACGGCTCTGGCCTGTACGTGTCCAACGGCGGCAACCTGGCCCTACCGTATTTGACAAGCTATACCGCCAATGTTGGCGGTTATAACACCTTCCAGGCCGACGGCACCGGAGGCGATGGCACTCCCAGCGCGCTGAATTTGTCGGCCTTGAGCGAACTGACGCTGAACAGCAGCCTCGGCATCAACGTCTACAACGGCGCCGAGATCGAGCTGACCGGCATGACCAGCCTCAACCGCAGCAACTATGGCACCATTTACATCAACGACACCGGCAGCAGCGAGTTGCTGGACAGCAAGGTTAGCAGTCTCAACGGCGTTGTCGCCACGCTTGATGGCACCGACACGCAGGTGGCCAACGCCTGGACTTCGTTCACCAATGGCAGCCTGACGGTTACAGGCGGCGCTCTCAACTTCTCCAAAATGGCCAACTTTGCCAGTTCGAACCTTTCTCTCAGAGGAGGTGCGGCGCTGAGCATCGCAGGCAACTACAGCAACAGCGGCAGCCTCGATGTTGACGCAGGCAGCACCCTGACCATCGGCGGCAGCTATACGCAAACAAGCGCCGGTTCGCTTGATGTCCAAATCGACGCCATGCCCTCCAACGAACAATTCGGACAGATCGTCGTCAAGGGCGCGGCCAATTTGAACGGCAATTTCAACGTCGATCTTGTGGACGGCTACGCTCCCCCTAGCGGTGCTGTCTATTCGGTGATGACCTTCGCCAGCGAGACCGGTGCGTTCGAGAACATCAGCGGTCTCGGCACCTACTTCACCGAGCAACTCAAGGCCACCAGCCTGGATCTAGTGGCGAATGGATAGCTCGGAAGATCGTTGAAGAGTGCTCGCTAATTGACAAACAGGGAACGTCAGTCCTCCGTCCGAGCAGGAAGTTTCGCGGAGGGCTGACGATTTTCTGATTGCATATGCATTTCGGCGAATTCTCCGAATGCTCACTTCCGCTCACGCGCGAACCAGCGAAGTTGTCGCGCCAGGCCGTGCAACAAATCTACCTCCATCGATGTAGGCCCTGCGCGGCCGATGAGATGTCGCAGCGCGTGCATCAGCGAATCGGCTTTCTCGTTCCATAAAAAATGCACGTCTTCCAGCGCTTGGCGCAGATGCTCGAACGCGCGCTGCTGATCGGCGAACGGGGCAGGCGATTCCATCGGCGGCAGCAGTGTCGGCGCGGCGGTCTGTCGCACCCAGCACCGGCGCAGCTCGTAGGTGCAGATGGCCACGGCCTGGGCCAAGTTCAATACCGGATATTGCGGATCGGTAGGGACATGAATCAGGTAATGGCAGCGCGAGACCTCGGCGTTGCTGAGGCCGCTTGATTCGGGACCGAAGACCAGCGCGACGGGACCGCTTGTCATCGCCTCGATCAGATGTGGTGCGATTTCATCCGGGGAACCTACGAATTGCCGCCGCGTCAAGCCGCCGACACGCGCCGACGTGGCGGCGAGAAGCACGCAATCGGCCACGGCCTCGCCGAAGTCCGCGACGGTGCGGCATTGCTCCAGCACGTTCTCGCCGTGGGTCGATAGACGGCGCGCTTCCGGGTCGCTCGGGTCCGCCTCCGGCGCGACAAGGACCAGTTCCGACAGCCCCATGTTGCGCATCACCCGCGCCGCCGCGCCAATGTTGGCGGCGATCCGCGGACGCACCAGGACGATACGGCAGTTCATAACATTTTTGCCAGCCCGCAGCGCCAGCAAGGGCATCCCTTGCTGGCGCTGCGGGCTGGTTAGCTATTTTCGTGTCAACTGCACGGCCATTTCCTTTACGCCCTGCAAGTTGAGCTTGCCACTGCCCAGCACCGGCAGTTCGGGGACGGCGAAGAAATCGCGCTC
>Ga0070738_10000826_pt1 | contig 76951 bp, 56 predicted proteins | sample Coa_R2_2_FD_66446 | JGI IMG/M metagenome (GOLD analysis project Ga0070738, IMG submission 66446) | Surface soil microbial communities from Centralia Pennsylvania, which are recovering from an underground coalmine fire - Coalmine... | ecosystem: Environmental > Terrestrial > Soil > Unclassified ...
TGTTGTCCCACTGGGGATCCGTCAGATCACTGGGATAGCGCTTCCGTGCAAGAGTATTCATGCTCAAGAAGATAACATTGACTGGCACGCCAGGGAAAGGCTACTTTCTAGACGGCCAGTAAGGACCATTCGGTGTTATCCTACCCCCAGATATCGTTTGGTACCGCGGTGAAGATCCCGGAGGATTGCTTCGAGGCCGCCGGCGCCCTGGCAGTCATCGAATTGCGTGGGATTCTGGAAATCGTTGTCTAAACGGGCCGGCGCTGCTGCCAAGGAAAGAGTGGAAAAAGCGACATTGGACGGTAAACTCAAGAGGTTCGAGATGAGGAAGGAATGTCGCCGGTTGCAGCTTGTCGCGACGGAGGTTTTCGCGTGCATCCAGCAAACTCGATCTTCGGACATCCCCGGTTTTCGCGGCGTACAATGCTCCAGGCTGGCGGAGTCGCCATTCTCGGACTGGGCATGAACCATTTGACCGGGCTGCGCTCGCTCGCTGCCAAGGCACCGACCGTCAAGGCCCGGGCCGCCATCTACATTTTCTTGTCCGGCGGTCTCGCCCAGCAAGATAGCTTCGACCTGAAGCCAGACGCCGCACCGGAGTATCGCGGCGAGTTCAAGCCGATCGCAACGCGCACTCCGGGCATCCAGATTTGCGAGCATCTGCCTCGGTTGGCCGAGCGTAGTCATCTGTGGGCCTTGGTCCGTTCGCTGACACATCGTTCCAACGATCACTCGGCCGGACACCATATCATGCTTACGGGACGCTCCGATCTGCCGTCGGGATTCGATCCCAGTAAGCCGCGTCCGACCGACTGGCCGTCGATTGCTGCCGTTGCCGGGGCCGCCACCCGGCCACGGAACAATCTTCCGCCCGCCGCGGTGCTGCCCGAACGCCTGATCCACAACAGTGGCCGCGTGATTCCAGGGCAATTCGCCGGGTTGATGGGGGAGCTGCGCAATCCGTGGTTTATCGAGGCATCGTCCTACGATCCGCTCAGCTATGGTGCTTATCCGGAATACCGATTCGACCATCAGGAGAGGCCAAGCAAGTTAACGGATCGGACTTTCCAGGCGCCCAGCCTGGAACTGCCCGAAGGAGTGGCCAAGGCTCGATTGGATGATCGGCTGGCACTCTTGAAGCGGATTGATCGACAGCGTCGCGACCTCGACCGTGTAGCGACTGTGGAAAGCTTCGATGCGTTCCGCCAGGCAGCAGTTGCCATGTTGACCGATTCACGGGTGCGTGCCGCCTTCGACGTGACCAAGGCTCCTGACAAAGTACAGGAGCGTTACGGTCGCAATTCCTTCGGCTGGTCGCTGTTGATGGCTCGACGGCTGATTGAAGCGGGCATCAATCTAGTTCAGGTGAACCTGGGTAACAACGAGACCTGGGACACGCACGGCGAAGCGTTTCCCCATCTCAAGGACAAGCTCTTTCCGCCGACTGACAGGGCGTTGTCGGCACTGCTCGACGACCTGAGCGCGAGTGGACTCCTGGATAGCACGCTGATCGTCATGGCCGGCGAGTTCGGCCGTACGCCGAGGACTAGCCATCTGCCGCAGCATTACAAGCTGCCGGGGCGCGATCACTGGGGAGCGGTGCAAACGGTGTTCTTCGCGGGCGGCGGCGTCAAGGGCGGCACGGTGGTCGGCTCCTCCGACAAGATCGGCGGTTATCCCAAGAGCGATCCGCAGACGCCGGAAAACATGGCAGCCACGATCTACATCGCGCTAGGGATTCCCGCGACGCTCCAGTGGAGCGATGCTGAGGGACGGCCGCATCAGGTCTATTCCGGAGAGCCAATCAAGGGGCTGATATGATTACCATGCTGGGCAGTCCGCGCCGCTGCTGCGATGGTCAGACTCGCCGTGAAACCCTGAAAGCCGGTGCATTATCGCTACTCGGGGGTGGCTTCACTCTACCTTACCTTTTCGCCGCCGAGGAGCGTGCCCGTGCTCGCGGCAACCGTCCCGGCAAGGCCAAAAGCGTTATCCTCCTCTATCTGCTCGGCGGTGCCGCCACTCAGGACATGTGGGACATGAAGCCGAGCGCCCCCGCCGATGTCCGCGGCGAGTTCAAGCCCATCGCCACTAACGTACCCGGCCTGCGGATTTGCGAGCATCTGCCGCGCATGGCTCGGTGGATGAATCGGGCCGCCCTGGTTCGCTCTGTCAACCACAAGGCTGGCTGCCACAATTGTCTGCCGTCGTACACCGGCTACTCTTTACCCATGCCTGACCAGCACCCGCGCGACAGCGATCCGCCTAGCATGGGCAGCATCTGCGAGTACCTCAATCCCCGACCCGAGGACATGCCGGCCTACGTCTACATGCCCTGCTGGCTCGGTTGGGGGCAGGCTTTTCGCCGCGCCGGTCCATACGGCGGCTTCCTCGGCAAACGCTACGACGCACTGACAACCGAGTGTCAACCCTACTGGGATAAGCAGGGACGCGTCCCTGCCCCCGGCAATCCGCAAACCGTTCGTGGCGAGCCGATCCTATCGGACAGCGTCCTCAACACCGAGATGACCATCGATCGTCTGGATCATCGACGCGGTCTTTTGAAGCAGATTGACGAGGAATGTCGTCGGCTTGAAGCGCAACCGACGATTGATAGCTACCACCGCACTCAACAGCGCGCCTTCGATCTGCTGACAACCTCAAAGGTGCGCTCTGCCTTCGACCTGAAGAAGGAAGATCCGCGCCTTCAGGAACGCTACGGGCGGACGCTCTTCGGTCAGAGCGCTCTCATCGGCCGGCGATTGGTGGAAGCAGGGGTGCGTTTCGTTAATGTGACCTGGGATCTCTTCTGGGATCGTATCCAGATCGACTACGACGCCTGGGACACGCATACGCGCAATTTCCCCATCCTGCGCGAGAACAAGCTGCCGGGACTCGATCAGACTTACTCGGCCTTGATGGAGGACCTATCATTGCGTGGCCTGCTGGAAGAGACGCTCGTGGTGACGATGAGCGAAATGGGCCGCACGCCACGAATCAACGGCAACGGCGGCCGCGATCATTGGACCTTCTGTTACTCGGTGATGTTCGCGGGTGCAGGCATCAAGGGAGGGGCTATCTGCGGCGCCTCCGACGCTCAGGCGGCCTATGTCAAGGATCGTCCCGTCAGCCCGGCGGACATCTGCGCGACGATCTACAAGTGTCTCGGGATCGATCCCGACATGACGGTGCCGGATCGCTCCGGGCGACCCATCGCCATTAACCAAGGCGGCGAGCCAATCCGCGAAATCCTGGCATAGAGGAACGAACTGGCTTTATTATGAGTCGTACTGAAATTCTACAGCAAAAGTCGCTCCGACACTTACTACCCCTTTTCTAGGCTTGGACCTTCGAGCGACTCGGGTAGTACTGGCTAGACCGGCGGATCGGCTGTAGGCCAGGTCAGTGGAAGGTTAGCCGTAGACATTTGTGTCCAGGAAGTCGTTACGGAATTTGCCTCGTGGATCATACTCTTTGAGAAGCCGTTTGAAGTCGGGCAACCGGTCATAGCGTTTCTGTAGCTCCCTGGGAGTCAGCGTGAATAGCTTGCCCCAGTGCGGTCGAGTTTTGAACGGAGCCAATTCCTTCTCGATCCGCGGCAGCACCTTCCGCACGGAATCCCAGTCTGGCTTCCAGGTGAAGTGAATGGCCAGACTGGCTCGGTTGTAGCAGGTACTCATCCACAACTGGTCCCCATCAATTGTGCGCAATTCCGAAATCATCAGATGGGGGCTTACCTCGTCATGCAGCCGCTCGACCGCGAGAATGGCTTCAACGGCGTTCATGCGGGGAACGAAGTACTCCGATTGCAACTCCTTGCCACTGCTCGGGGTGAAGCCCATGCGGAAATGCGGCAGCCGTTCATACCAGGGGCCGGCGATCCCCATCTGCTCCGTGCAGTTTTCCGCGGACAGCTCGGCGATCGGGTGTAAATTCTTGGTGGCGAGCTTCGCCCCGTAAAACTCTGGCTTCGCGTCCAGAGGAACTCCCTTCTCGATGCGACGTTTGAGCCACACCTCATTCACCCGTTTATCCTGCCAGTCCGTGAACAGGCTCACGCTGTAGCCTGCCGACATGATGTCCTCGAAGTGCTCCTTGAGCCGCGCCAGGGGCAGGTTCACATACACGTCTTGTCGCATCTCAAAAGTCGGCTGTATGTCCAGAGTGGCCTTGGTTACCACGCCGAGGGCACCCAGGTTGACGACAGCCCCTGGAAAGATCTTGCCGTCTTTTTCGCGGGACAGTTTCAGCACCTCGCCCTCTGCCGTGACGATTTCGAGGCCGGCAACTGCCGTCGCCAGGTTGCCATTCTTGTCACCCGACCCGTGCGTCGCGGTGGCGCAAGCACCGGCGATGCATATATGGGGCAAGGAGGCGAGGTTGTGTAGCGCAAAGCCTTTCTCATGAAGATAGGGGCACAAGTGGCCATAGCGCATGCCTGCTTCGACCGTGACCGTACGCGCCTTCGCGTCCAATTCGACAACCCGATCCATCCGTGCGAGGGAGATGAGATTCGCTGTACTGTCGGCAATCCCGTTGAAGCAATGACGCGTGCCGAGTACCTTGAGCTTTGCGAGCTTTTTGACAAGTCTCTGGACTTCCTCGACCGACCGTGCAGGGTGCAGCTGGTCCGTACCGTATTGGTAATTGCCGGCCCAATTCGTGAGTTTGTCGTCTGGTTTCCCACTCGACACGGCTAACCCGAACGGAGTCGCCAGCATCGCAGCGGAGAGCTTGATGAACTTTCGCTTATCCATGATTAGAGGATCCTCTGCCGTTTCGCCGGATGTTCCGGTTGATTAGCCACCCTGGGAGCGCCGTGGAATCGGCTCGAGTCAAAATAGTTCGAAAATTGGGCGGCCTGTGTTGACGCGGCGATTATCTCATAATTCCCTGGCCGTTGCACCCTCTATTCCAGTCGGCTGCTCATCGGAGTGGCCCATCTTGCAATCTCGATTTGCCCTGGTGCAAGCTGGCTTGGTGACGACGGGGTGCCAGTGACCGTGCATCGCGCACGAACCGGTAGGGACGTTCGTAATCGGCCAGCTGTCCTTCCCGTCGGTGGTTGCGACATAGAGCTGCATCGTGCCGCTGCGATCAGACCCGAATAGCATCCACTTGCCGTCCGGCGAGACGGCCGGGTGATAGTGTCGCGTCCCCGGCTCCGATTTCGTCCGTTGCGTCACGTTGCCGTCGAGATCGACTCGCATCAACTCGATGCCGATGCGACTGCCACGAACAGGGAAAAGAGGCCGAGACCAACGAGAAGTAGGTAGCGCTGTGGCCCGCACATCACGACACGCGATCGAGTACTGCCCACGGGAATCAGATCTCCTCTAATCGCCGATCGGCATCGCCGAAGGTCTTTGGCCGGATGTCCATCTTGTCCATCAGCGATAGGAATAACCGACATAGTTGGCGTTCGGACTTGCCAGTGTAGTCCAGAACGCGGCCCCCCCGGATGCGACCGCCCGCGCCGCCGAGCACGATCACGGGCAACTGATCGTTGTCGTGCTTTGCGCCGGCCATCATGCTCGAGCAGTGCAGCAGCATCGTGTTGTCCAGCAGCGTCCGCGAACCTTCCTTGATCGCGTCAAGCTTCCGGGCCAGGTAGGCGATCTGCTCCATGAAGAACTGGTTCACCTTGAGCCAGTCCTCGCCGTCGCTGTGCGACAGGAGGTGGTGAATCATGTAGTCGATGCCGTGGCCTTTTTGTTCGACGCTGGCGAGCTTGGGGAAGCGCAACGCGCTGTGGTCATTGTTGAGCTTCAATGTGGTGACGCGGGTCGTGTCGGTCTGGAAGCCGAGAACGAGGATGTCGATCATCAGTTTCATGTGCTCAGCGATGTCCTGTGGCACGCCGTCCGCCGGGCGAGCGACGTTCGGCCTGTCGAGCGTGGGTCGCCAACCTTGCAGTTGGCCGCGTTTGCCGGCGTCGGCGATCCGTTTCTCCACGTCGCGCACACTCTCGAGGTACTCATCCAGTTTCTGCTGATCGCTGGTGCTGACTTTCCGCCTCAAGTCCCGCGCGTCCATCAGTACGGCGTCGAGTATGCTCTTTTCTTCCGGCGACGACTCGTCCTTGAACAGCCGGTCGAAGGCCAGGGCCGGGTACAGTTCAAGCGGTGTGGGTGTCGTTGGCGAACTCCACGAGATGTGCGAGCTGTAGAGCATGCTGTAGTTCTTGTGAACCGACGGGTTCGACGGTTCGCAAGCCAGCACGAGGCTCGGCACCTTGGTATTCTTGCCGTAGGTCTGGGCGAGCACCTGATCGAAACTGGTGCCGGACTTGATCTCGCCCCCGCTGGCGATCGGTGCGCCCGAAAGCATGTTGCCCGTCTGTGAGCTGTGGATGTTCCCCTTGCGGGCCTCCTCGTGGTACAGCCCCCGGACGAACAGCAGTTTGGTCCGGAAGTCGGCAAGTGGCTTGAGTACGCGGCCGAGTTCCATTTTCTCGCCTTCGCCTCGGGCCCACCACTCCTTCGAGTGGAAGCCGTTGCCGGAGAAGGTCACGCACAGGCGCACCGGTGCTTCGCTGGCAGTGCTCCCGGAAGGACGTTCGTCGCCCCAGACGTTAAGGGATTCCAGCCACGGGAGGGCCATCGAAACGCCCACGCCACGCAGAAACCCGCGGCGACTGATTTGGTGATTGTTCATGGGTTGCCCTCCTGAAAACGGCATGGAGTGTGAATCACTGTTCCAGGGGTTGATCGGAACTTTGCCCGCGAATCTCTCGGAACTGGCGACTACGGACAATCTGTTCCACGAGGTCCGCCACGCGATGCCCATCGGATTTGGCCATCGTATCGAGCATCGGCTGATCGGAAAGGCGAACGCTCCGGCCAAGCGAGTAGCCGAGTAACTTGCGGCTGAACTGTTTCAGAAAGTCCTGTTTTCGGTGTTTCAGGATGTAGTCCCGAAGGTCGCCGAGGCCGTCAATATTGGTACCATCGGGCAACGTTGTTTTCGTATCGGCCTTGCGGCCGCGGCCGATCGCGTCGAATCCTTCGAGGGCGAATCCGTACGGGTCGAATCGTTTATGGCACTCCGCACAGTTCGCATCGCGGCTGTGGCGTTCGATGAGCTGGCGCTCCGTCAGCCCTGATGGGGCCTCATCGGGCAGAACGGGTACACCCTTCGGTGGCTTGGGAAGCTTGTCGCCGAGAACAACTTCGCTGACCCAGGTGCCACGGAGGATCGCACTGGTGCGCGATGCCCCGGAATGTTTGGCGAGTGTTGCACCAAAACCGAAGATGCCGCCGCGCCCTTTGTCGCGCAAGCCATCGACCCGCTGCCAGTCCGTGCCTCGAATTTTCAGGCCGTAATGGTCGGCGAGTCTCTTGTTCACGAACGTATGGTCCGCGTCGACCAACTGGAGGACGCTGCGATCGTTCTGGAACAGGTCGATGAAGAATCGCGTGACCTCCTCCTGCATATCCTCTCGGACCGAATTGAACGTCGGGAAGTGGCGTTCGCTCTTCTCATTCAACGTGGCCACGTCGCGGACGTGCAACCATTGGCAGCCGAACTCGGTGGCCAGCCGGCGGATTCGGTCGTCCTTCAGCATTCGGCGAGCCTGCGAGGCGAGGACGTCGGGGTCCCGCAGCTTGCCAGCCGCGGCCAGCTTTCGGAGTTCCTCGTCGGGTTGAGACGACCACAGAAAATAGCTCAGCCGAGTCGCGAGTTCCCAGTCATTCACCGCCCCCGTGCGTTCGGGCACCTTCTCGCCGCGGTAGAGGAACATAGGCGACGTCAGCACGCGGACGAGCATCAGTTGCGGGGGGTACTGATTCAAATCGGCAATTTCTTGCTCCGTCAACGGACGCCGCCACGCCTTCGCCGCAAGCTCGATCACCGCCTGGCGTTGAGCCGGCTCCGCCGCTTTTTTCTGCTTCTTGAACTCCTCCGCCGCTTTCTTGATCGGCTTACGCAACGGGTCGAATTCCTTCACCAAATCGGGACGATCCTGGGTAGCGTACTGGTAGATCTGCTCGAATGCATCCACTTGTTTCAACGGTGTTTCGCTGACGAACAGCAGTTCTGCCCACATCTGGTCGAGTTCGCGGATTTCAGCGTCGGAGAGGATCAGCCGACGCAGGTGATCGTCCTCGCGGTGGAACAGGGTAAGCGTGACGACTTCATCCACCGGGACGATGCGCGTGTAACAGAGCGCGATCGGGAAGAGTTTACGGAAGTCGTCGAACCCCTTTTCGAAGCGCCGGCGGGCCGGGCTGCCATCACCCACGATGATCGGCACGCCGGGCATGGCCCTGGTGAGCGGGGTTGCCGGTTTTTGCGTGAGTACCTGAGCCTGCACACTCCCTTCGTCCGTTTTTTCCAGCCGTGCCGTGACGACGAACTCGGTCCCCTTCGCGAGGGCGGCCGGGATCTTCAACTCGATCGTGGCTGGAGCTTGGCTCTTCAAGAAAGGCTTCTCCCCGGTCGCCTTGAACGAACGGAGCGACAGAGCCAGCAATGGGTGTGTGAGCGGAAAATCCTTTTCGAGATGTTCGCGAACTTTCATCGCTAGTTCGCGAGATGGCTTTTTCCGCCAGTTGGCCATCGGAGCCGGAAGCTCGGACGCCGCGCCCGGAGCAGTCGGCTGACTGAGGAAATGCCACGGTCCGTGCGGGTTGCCCGCCAGTATGTTCGGCGATACATCCTTCGCCAAGTCCCAAGTTGTCTTGTCATCGGTCAGCGTGAGGTTGACGGCTGTGAGGTCACACGCATGGTTGCCGTCCCGTGGGCCGATGATGAGCGCGACGACCTGATCCACTTCGATGCCGACGTTCCGAAATGGCCCCAGCTTGATCGGCTTCGCACCTTCCGACACACCGGTGGCAAGCCGCTTAGTCGTGTTGCCGCGACGCACCTCCAGCGCCCAGGTCACGCCGTTGCCACATTCGGGATGAGCGTGGGTCACCGTGCCGCCGATCGTGAGCTTGTCCGTGGCGACCGGGCTTCTCCAGGCGATGACCGAGGCCCGATCTGGGGCCGGGTGCGTGGCGATGCTGTGGGGCACCATGACGCCCGGAATCCGCACCCGGGCATCCGAGGAGTTGGCCAGCACGCTCAAGTCGCTGGCGCCCACCCAACCCTTGATGAAGGCGTAATCCGGAGTTCGCTCGAGTTTCTTCGTCAGCAGTGGTTCGAGTTTTGTCGAGCCGAAGCCGAGATAATCGCGCCACAGGGCGACAAGCTTCGAGTCTGGATATGACTTGCCACCCGATAAAGCAGTCAGGCACGACTCTGTGGAAGCGAGAATCTTCGTTCGCTCGGCTTCCAGGTATTTCACCAGTTCCGGCAACTGATCAATCGGCAAATCTGGCCGATCCTTGGCGACGAGTCGTGGGTTATCCCAAATGATCGAGTCGCCCGCATCCCCATCACCGGCGGTTCCACTGACGAGGTACAGTGTATGATCGCGATTTCCATCGAGTTTGACTCGCAATTCTTGCCGTGAAACGAGCGGCGAGACCGGCTCCTGCCACGCCTTTGGGCCATTAACTCGGCCGATGTGTCCAATGTTCGCGAATCGCCACAGCACCTTTTGCCAGGCTTCAATGTCAGCCGCGGTCAACTGCTTGGCCGCGAACTTCGGACGCAAAGGATCGAGCAACACCGAGGGGGCCTTTGCGGTCAACGCCGTGCGGAGGATTTCGAGGTATTTGGTGCTTAGCCCGTCAGACTTGCCATGGCCCTCGAGCGCATCCAGGTACCGAGCCAACGGCAATCGACCGCTACCGGTTCCGACGTCAAGGGAAATGCCTTGCTGGACCGTCAGCGATCCTTCGCCCACCGTCGTGTGCCGCGCGTAGAACGCTCGAATCCGCGCTAAGGTCTCCGATGTCCAATCTTGTGCGGACTCGCTGGCGGAGAAACGGATGCCATCCGGCAACAGTACCGCGTGACGCGAAACCTCCTTCGCTGCATCGAGATACTTCCGCAACAAGGCTGGCGACATGACCAGTGCCGCGCCGGAATTAGTGAAGCCCTCGCCCGCGGCACCATCGACGGGAAATTCGCGGGCCGGGTCTAGCGTTGGGATACCCGTGAGATCGCGGATCGTGTATGTGTACTCGTGATTGGAGAGCCGACGCAACACCACCGGCCCTGGGTCGCCCGCGTTCGCCAACGCCACTTCGTTGAGGGTCTCGCGAATCCAGTTCGTGAGTAGCTGCTTCTGCTCCGCCAAGGGCTGCCGCGACGACTTCGGCGGCATCTCGCCTGTTGCCAGTTGATCGAGAACGTGTTCCCAGATGTCGGTGTATTGTTTGATCGACGCGACTGAGGCGAATCGTTCGAGATCGAGGTCGCCCTTGTGCTTCTTCGTGGAATGGCACCGCAGACAGTAGTCGCGCAGCAGCGGCCGAATCGTTTTCTCGAACGCGGACTCCCGTTCGGAGCTTTTGTCTTGCGCCAACGTGGGGCTTGTTGCTCCATTGGGCCAGAACCACACCCCGAACGCGAAGACGCCGAGCGCGATCGACACTGCGGTCATTCGTTTCCGAACTGTATTCATCCGATCCGCTCCTTGTGACTCTCGATGTGCTTCCGCAACTTGGCGGTGGCTCCCGAGACATCTCCCGCTGCCAGGAGATCGATCAGGCACCGATGGCTCTCGATGCCGACTTGCCACTCGGCCTTCTTTACGCTTTCGCGGAAGCGTTGGAAGAAGACGTGCAGCAAATCGCCGAACGCCACGAGTGGTTGGAGACCGCTTGCCTCGAGCAGCGTGCGATGGAACTGAATGTCCAGTTCGATCCAAGTGTTGAGATCTCGGGCGGCACGAAAACGCTCGACCAGGACTCGCAAGCGCTGCTCGATGGCGCTGTCCGCCTCCATGTTTCGCGCCACGTGCGATAAGACACCTGTTTCAAGTACCACCCGGCTGTCGATCAGCTGTAGCGGTTCGACCTGCAACAAGCTCGGATGGAATCCCAGATGCTCGGTCACGCGTTCCATGTCGATCTGACCGACTGTCAGCCCGACGCCGGTTTTGGATTCGACAATGCCAAGAAACTCCAGAGCCTTGGTTGCTTCTCGGACGCTCAAGCGACTGATGCCGAAGGTCTCGGCCAATTGAGTTTCGGTCGGGAGCCGGTCGCCCGGAACGAGCTTTTGCTGGAGGATGTACTGCTTGATCTGCTCAGCGGCCAGATCCCGAACTTTGGGACGTCGTAGCATTTCCATGGTCGATTTCACCCTTTCTTGGCTGCTAGGTTGGCATCGAGCCGCATGGCCGTTAGATTATCTGACAATCAGACGTGAGTCAAACCCGAGGATTCCTTTTCGCCACGAAAGGACCGCAGTGTTCCAGCGTGGTGGCGGGTCAACAGCCCTACCGTTCCATCGGCCAGCCACTCCAGGCCGATCACCGGGGTGGCCGCTGCTGACATCGATGTGACAAAGCAGCGCGAATGAGGCTTCAACGTGGCGAATCGCGATGCGAAGCCGCTATCCGCCTCCCCGCTTACTCCGCTGCACTGCGTGCGCGGCTCGGATAAGAATATCAGCGAGAAGAAACGGCGGAAGTCGTGGTGAGCGCAAAAGACAATACACCGCAAATGTCTCTTGTGGGCTGTCCCTCCCTCAACTTATAGTGCCACTGCGAACGTCGCGCCTCATCGGAGTGGAGCGATGGTTCTTCACCTCTTCCGCACCGACAAGCCGCGTAACCTCCGACCGAGGGAACCGTAACCGGCACGAGTGGATTGGCCTCTAAGCGCGCTAAACATATGCCCGGCTCCAAAGAAAAAAATCGGTTTGTCTCTTGCAATTCCATTCGAGTGGTGTAACATCACCAAATCTGTTTTCCCATAATTCGCCTGTATCTCCGCCCTGTTATAATCACACAATTGCCAAAGACGGCAATAACAGCCACACGTGTTTGACGCGGTGTGTCGTGTGAGCTGTACGTCAGGATTGCGCGGGGTTTGCCCCACAGTCACCGAGGCTATCCATTGTCCTATCGCCTTCGCCTCCGTCGCCACTTCTCGCCTTCGCCTCCATCGCGACTTTCCGTCAGAACCTGAGCAAGAGGCTGCGAGAGCACTTCGCGGCGGGATGGTCCTGCCGCGCCTGCTGAAGAGGGCAACCACGAAAGAAAACAGAGCACGCGCATCGGGTTAGCCCATGCATCCCAGCGGAGGCAGCCATGTCTGAATCAACCATTATCCTTGCCCTGGTTCTTGGCAGCACGGAGGCAGCTATGGAGGCAGCCATGTCCCACCCTTCCATTATCCTCGCTATGATGTTTGGGTTCGTCCTTCTACTCATCCTCCTCACGGGCGAAAAGCCTCGCGTACAACCCGTCAACGAGGCACACAGCGTAACGCCACGAATGAATGGAAAAAACGCATCAAGAGTAGATTTACCCTTGATCCCGAGCGCAGCCAGGGAACAAGAAAAAGCTGGAGAGAACTCGCCCGCCCAGGGGATCGCTCCTGTCGAACTACCCGTTCCGAGGAATGGAGTTGAGATCCTGCTGATGCCTCTGGTGTCGCAGTTTTCCCAGATGCAACAGCAGATGTTCGAGCAGTCCCAGCAAACACTGCTCTTGATGGCACAGATGTTTGGAAACTTACAACGGGAGCAGATGGCGGTCATCCGCCAGGAATTAGAGCAAATTAAAGAGCTGACGCGACAACTCCACACCCTCCAGTCGCAAGGGATGCGACAATCGCGTTTGCCGCTGCCGGCATCTCCGCAAGCGGCCGCTCCCAGTTCACCTTCACCAAGTCTGAGTTGGAAGCCGACCTCCTCTGCAGAGAAGACCGACACACCTTCCGCTAAGCTCTGCAATTCCGACGTTCACGTTTGGTTGTCTCAACGCCTGTCCGCGCTCCAGGAAGAACGGCAAAGTCGTTGGCAAAAGGTACTCAGCACTCTCACACGAAAATGAGGCGGGGTCGAACTATAATGACCGAGCAGTCTGGGAAATCCGCGTTAAACCGCCCCGGAGAGCCGAGACCGGATTGGTTCCGCCATCTCAGTGTCGTTCAACTCTTCCCTCTGGTGTAGCTCTTGGACACGGCGATGAACTCCTGAACGCACCACAGGAGGCGAATCGAGACGCCTTTTGTAGACTCCGTCCCTCAGTATCACCTGCTCGCCTCGTGGTGCAATCCCACAGATGGCTCAACCCTCGCCGCAAAAGTGGCTCAGCTCCTAATCGCTACCGACATTGTGTAATGTGCGGGCATTGTTCCCCAGTGAGCAAGACCCGCGGGAGGCGTTCTAGGGTCACCAGTACAGGCAGCGAGCGAAGGTTGGGCAACGAAACAACGCTCACGCCCTCTCGCCTCCCTCGCGGAGCATGGAAGCGAGTGGCTTACGGTCCTGCTTCATTCCTTCGCGGGCAGGACGAGGTGCTTATCGTCCGTAGTCATCAGCATGAAGGCCAGGAAGCGAGCAGGCTTGGTCTTGCTGGGATTGCGGTTTACGCGATGCAGGGCGCGACCCGGCTCGAACCATGCCTCGCCCTTCTTGTAGACCTTGACCGGCCCATCATCGACCGCCACCTCCAACTCGCCATCGAGAACGTAGCCTACCACCGGACCGGGATGCCGATGCGGACGACTGGCACTCCCCGGCGCGCTTACTAATTCCAATACCACGATTTTGCCCTGTTTATCGTTAAGCTTGTCTTTCAACTCTTGCTCCAGCACTGGCTGGAATTTGGCGCTGCCCGCCGCCTTTTCCTTGGGAGTCGGTTGAGCTAACGCCAGCCCCGCCGCGCCCAGGGCGATGCCAATTGCCAAACATAGTAAACATCTCATCATGGCAGTTCTCCTCGTCTAAACCGATCTTTCCCAGGCCGCTCTTTCCTGGGTCTTGTGGCCTGCACGAAAAGACGGACACGTTTTCGGCGAAATTCGGTTCAGGGATTAAATGCGAAGGAAAAGGAACGCAAGACGGAAGTGCTTTGTGCAACTTCTGACACTGCCCATCCCCACACATTAGCCCGGGTGTGTTGCAATGATCGAGCCGGAACCCGCCTATTCCCGTACTTAATGGAAAGACGCCGATGACTTATCTTGAGCGTTGACGAATCCTTTTCACGCCTTCGCAGCGCCGGGCCGTCCTCGATTGCATGCGGCGCCGGGAAGAGACGGGAACCTCGGCTTCTCCGGTCACTTGACCTAGACCGTCTGCTTTTTCTGGGCAGGAACCTGCGCGGACGCCGCTTTCTGAGCCAGTCTTTTCTGCAACCGCTTACGGCGCTTCAAACGAGCGCTTCTTCGAGTGCCTCCTCGATTGTATCCCATTGCCAGACTCCCTAGAGGATGAAGTGGTCCTGGTAAACTGCCTCCAAGCAGCTTGGACCTGTTCGAGGGATTCTATCCGATCCGCAACAACGGACAAGGAAGTGCCATTCCGATGAATTGGTCTTCGCGGCTACAATTGACGGCCAGTTGACTGTATCCGTTTCCATACCGGAAAGAGAGCGCGTATGAGCCGTGAGTTGAAGATGGGAGATCGGGTTCGCATCCGTCGTCCTATCCGGGAATATCAAGTAGGCGATAAGGGGACTGTCCTGGATGGACCGACCACCTACGCCGGCGCCGCTGAGAAGTCCTACGTCGTCACGATGGATAAAGACGGTCCAGGCGCTACGTCCATCGTGTTCACCGCCGCGGACATCGAACTCGATGAATGACCATGACACCACGCTACTATCCCAGCGTTGACGAATCCTTCGCTCGTCTTCAGCGTGCCGGATGGTCGATCGGCGATCGAGGGGAGCACGCGGATCATGCAAAACGAGGAGTGCATCCTAACTTCATTACCCCTGAGATCGCTTGCCTTGCGGAAATCAGTGCCGCCGTTACCAACGCCGAGCCAGGCAAAAACCCGCGCCGCATCAGCTCTGACGTGCTGTTCCCTTCGATTTATCGTCTGGAGAAACCATAAATCAACGCGATTGGGTGAAATCGCGGCGGATCGTTAGGCCGGGTCGAACGAGAATGCGTTGCGTTTCTTCCACCGGCTTGCCGTCCTTCATCCAACGGAGGCGCACCTGATAAGTGTACTTTTTGCCTAGTGTCAAGGGTGGCGAGAAGAAGTGGCGCAATTCGCCGGTCTGCTTGGTCTTGACGTTGTTGACCCAGATCTCAGCGCTTTCGGGGACGCGGAGCCAAATATGGGCTTTGCTGTCAAGAGTCGCGTCTCTTACCGTCATGAACGGCAGTATGAATCCGCCGCCGACTCCAGCCCCCACACTGGTTTGAGTTGGCGCCGACCTGGTAGCGTTCGAGATGGTGAAGGGAGACAACCCCGGCGCTGGAACGGTGACTCGCGAAGGGGCAAAGCTCTGCGGCGCTGTGCCCCAGTAGGGGTACCTCGTGCTGCCCGGTGCGCCGGGGGCACCCGCGGCGCTGGGGGTTTGCGTCAGTGACAGGTTGCGCATAACCGTGGCCTCGGGGCCGCTGGGGGCGACGGGGGCTTGGGCCTGAACGGTGTCGGCGGACAGAACGACGGCAAGGAACGCGGCTGCCTGCCCTTGCCAAACAGGAGCGGGTATTCTCATGGTTGCACTCTTCAAATTCTGGTGCCGTGATCAATTCACTTACACTAAGACTATCGTCATTCTGAGAAGAGTGCAAAGACCGTTCCGGCGAAGCCTCCGCTGTAGGCAGTTCGTCAAAGCAACGACTTTGAGCGGGTTCGCGCCGGCCGCCGCTTGTACCGGGCGGGCCGATACTCCCAGATGGTGCCGGTAGTATCGATGACCACCGGGCGCATGCCGTATGACTCTTGCGGGCGCATGCCGGTCCAGCGTTGGACCTCGACCATCGCCCGCACAACCGGCGGGAGACGAGGCAGCGTCTCCTCGACCACGGCGGGAAGGGCTGAAAAGTACGCCTAAGTTTCGTTCGGACTTGTATTTACGTCAATCGGGGCGAGAGGACTTGAACCTCCGACCTCATGGTCCCGAACCATGCGCTCTAGCCAAGCTGAGCTACGCCCCGTCATCAATTCCGTTTGTATCCTAGTAGGTTGAGTCACCTTGTCAACATCAAGCACAACAAAGGCGTGGGGCGAAGCGCATGTAATCGCAGTGGAGAGAGCGTGTGCGCGACAACGGGCGGGAACCGAAGTCCCCGCCCGTCGGTTTTTAACGGTTTAGCGCTACCGGGCACGACTTCTCGGCCAACTCGGTTAAACGATATCACCCGCGTTGTTGATGCCGTTGAGCACCGAGTTGGCACCGTTCGTTAACGTGGTGTCCTTGGGATTGTAGAAGTACACCACCGGCAGCGTTGTATAAGATCCTGGCTTCGTTACAAAGGTCTTGCTGTTGAGGTAGCTCAGGATCTGGTTGACGGTCAAGTAGGTGTTGTTGGGTACGCCGAAGGAGGCTCCGTAGCTGCCCACGTTGTAAAAGTCGCTGCCGAGACCCACGCCGCCGAAGCCCTGCTGGAAGCCGTACTTCGTCGGGCCGTTCGAGTTGGTGTTCCAGCCGAGCCCCGTAGTCGTCACCCAGGTGTTCAGTGCGGTCGTCATCGCCTGGGCGTAGGTATTGCCAATCAGGCCGCCCGCATTGTTTTTCACCAAAGTGAAGTAGGAAGCGACCTGGCTACCCGTTGCACCATTTAGATTCCCGAACAGGTTGGGGTAGGTCGAAGCCAGCCAATTCCCAAGTGCGGCGCCGTAGGTTGAGAGAAGGGCCTGGCCGTTCTTATTGGCCCAGAAGCCCATCGTCGCCGCCTCATTCTTGGCCACTCCGCTCGAGATGGTCACCTGCTCCGCCGTGCCTCCCTGATCATGGGCCGTGTAGTTGTTGCCATCGCCGCTGTAGACGGCCGTCCAAGTGTAAGTGCCGAGGGCGGTTTCGCTGTTCGTACTGGCGGTGTACGTACCGTTGCCGTTTACCGTGACCGTCTTGGTATAGGAGAAGCCGCCTGGGCCGGTCAGCGTGAAAGTGATGCTGCCCGTCTCGAAATAACCGCCAGACAAAGCGGCCGAATCGGACAGAGTCGGGGCCGAGGTACCCGCGAAGATGGTCCCCGTCGGATTCGCGGTCGTGATGACCATCGGTGAGGCCGGCGTGACGCTCACTTGCTCGTTTACATTGTCGTTTTCGCCGGTGTTCGTGTTGTTGCCATCGCCGGAGACGTAGTTGGCATCCCACTGATAGGTGCCTGTGACTTTGACGCCAGTGGTCGGCAGTGTGTAGCCGCCGGGATTGTTACCAGCCGTGGCAGTGTTGAAGATCAGCGAACTAGCATTGGAAACACCGGTGAGGGTAATGGTATCCGTGTACACCAGGGTACCATGAGGATCGTACAGGGTGAAGGTGACAGTGCCGGTCGGATAATAGAAGCCGCCCATCGTGACCGTATCATTCAATGTGACTGTACCGGTGCCCAAGGTGACACTAGTCACACTCGGTGTTGTGAAGAATATCTCGTCCCCCGGTGGGACCGGATTAATCACGGTCTGCTCAGCGCTGCCGCCCTGGTCGTTGGCTGGAGTGTTGTTGCCGTCGCCTGCATAGGTGACCGTCCAGGTGTAGGTGCCGGTCACCGTACCGCTGGTGGGAAGTGTGTAGCCGCCGGGGTTATTGCCTTCGCTGGTGTCATAAGTGCCGTTGCCGGTGACACCGACGGTATCCGTATACACAACGTTGCCGTTATAGGTCAGCTTGAAGACGAGGTTGCCTGTCTCGTTGTAACCGCCCGCTATCACCGCCGAATCGCTGAGAGTCGGCGGCGTGGTTCCCAGATTATTACTCAACTGCAGTCCTGTAGCGCTGGCGGTAGTGACGATCGTTGGGTTGGCCGGGTTGACTACGGTCTGCTCGGCGCTGCCGCCTTGGTCGTTGGCCGGATTGTTGTTGCCGTCGCCTGCATAGGTGACCGTCCACGTGTAGGTGCCGGTCACCGTACCCGCGGTAGGCAGCGTGTAGCCGCCGGGGTTATTGCCTTCGCTGGTGTCATAAGTGCCGTTGCCGGTGACACCGACGGTGTCCGTGTAGACGATGTTGCCGTTATAGGTCAGGTTAAAGACGAGGTTGCCCGTCTCGTTGTATCCCCCCGATAGTACGGCCGAATCGTTGAGGGTCGGCGGCGTCGTGCCCAGAGAGCCATCGCTATTTAGGCCCGTCGCGCTGGCGGTGGTGACGATCGATGGGTTGGCCGGGTTAACCACAGTTTGTTCGGCGCTGCCGCCCTGGTCGTTGGCCGGATTGTTGTTGGGATCGCCTGAGTAGCTGACCATCCAGATGTAGGTTCCGGTCACGGCACCGCTGGTGGGCAGTGTGTAGCCGCCGGGGTCGCTGCCTTCGCTGGTGTCGTAGGTTCCGTTGCCGCTGACACCGACGGTGTCCGTGTAGACGATGTTGCCGTTAAGCGTCAGATTGAAGACGAGGTTGCCGCCAGGGTAGTAGGCGCCTTCCAGATCGGCCGAGTCATTGAGAACCACCGGCGAAGTGCCCAACGAGCCATCGCTGTTGAGGCCAGTCTCGCTGGCGGTCGTGGTGAGGATCGGCTGGGCCGGGTTGACCGTCTGCGTTTCATTCTGGGGATCGGTATCGGTGATGTTGACAGGGGTACCGTTCGCGGTGCCGGTGAAGTTGGCCACCCACAGGTAGGTACCGGTCACGCTGCCCGTAGTGGGCAGCTGATAGCTGGCGTCGTAGGTGCCGTTGCCATTAACCGGGTCGCTGACAGAGAATCCTTGCACCAGTTGACCGTTGAGATACAGGGTGAAGGTGATCGTGCCTGTCGGATTCGTGAAGCCGGAGAGCACGGCCTGATCGGTTAAAGACGGCGGGGTAGCGAAGTCGCCCAGCGTGATGTCGGCGCCGGCGAACGTCTGGAGTCCTCCGGTGATCTGTGGCCGGATCTTGAAGTTATCGGTCTTGGCTTCGGGGTTCTCGAAGCCGAAGTTGTCGGCCGGGTTATTGGCGTTGGCGGCATCGTAAGCGCCTACGGGCGTGAGCCAGGCCTTGTATTCGCCGCCCGGATTGGGCGTGGGGCTGAAGGGGAACAGCTGCACGGGAATGGAATTGTTCGAGCTGTTTAGATCTCCGGTGGCGTGAAATTTGGCGGCATTGTAAGGCGCGTCTGGGGTTCCGGCTGGGTCGGGAACTCCATAGACTCGCCCGCCAGAAACTACGAGCTCGCGGTGGGAAATGTCGTCGGTGGAAAGTAAAGTTTGACCGCTCGGGTCAGTGACCTGGAAGTAGTAATCTCCATCCGGCAGTCCTGCCCCTTTCGTATTCTGCGGCCCACCGTTGAGGTAGACGTCCTGCGGGGCTGTGTAGATATTGCCGTTGACGGTCGCGCCGCTGGCGGTCGAGGTGAAAATCGCTCCAGGAAGGGGATTGTTCCCACTCGGCACCACTCGGTCTTCGAGTTGTTCCAGATAGAGGCGGCGGCGTGGCCGCTTTTCCATACGCCGATGTTTCCGCGATTGTGACTGTGAGAATTTCCTCAAGAAGTTAGTAAACATCCCGAACTCCAGCCGGATTCCCGACGGCACTGTCGGGAATGGCCTTCAACAGGGGCCAAAAGGATTTCATCTTCTCGAAGAGGGGATTCTCTCGGTGCGCGAGTGAAGATGAAATCCGGGGAATCGAACGAACCCTCTACTCCGTTTCGCCACCAAACAGGGCTGCTTCTCTGTCCGTACACGGGCCGTCTTTGGCCAACGGGTTGTGCGGTACCTCGATCTCTAGCATTACCGGAAATGGGTGCTCTGGGAGAGCGCAACAGATCCGAGCCGGACGCTCTCTCGGAGCACAGTCAGCGTGTGATCCGAATCTGGCCAATGCGAGTCGCTTCTTGGCCAGCGGATCGTCCTGAGAAACAGCCCCTCCTATCCGTACAAAGCTGGCAGAACCGCTTTTGCCGGTGCGGTGAACCGTTACTGCTTGGGCGCCATCCTTGGTATGGAGACCGAAGGCGTCGAGGGCCGATCATCGGGTAGGTGAACGGTCGCGCCATTGCGCCGTCTGATTGAGCTGATTAGCCGTTAAGACTAATGAGGGCGAGACGGAACCTTACGAAAGAGTAAGGTGCAATTCCGCTGCCGAAGTAATCGTCTATCCCGATAATAGCGGATCAAACGAGTCTGCTTTATTCTAAAGTTTTGATGGCTCACGGCTTGCGAACAGTCTTCCCGGCGATGATCTGTGGCGGGCGGAGAGCAACATGCAGGGCGGCGCCTCCAAAAGTTTACGAATGTAAACCCCTGGGACTTTACATTTTGTATGCTTTTGGAAACATCAGAAGAAATCCATTTCTTTCTGTGACGTTAAGTTCGGCAGACTTCTAACGTGCTGCCCACAGCCCATCCGTAGCGCAAAGGCTCCGGTGTGCCGGCTTTCGATGACGCCCCGGATCTTCGGTAAAACCACTCCGTCCCCCCTCAAACCACAGAAGAGAAAAGCGATTTCGACTCTGAAGGTCTTTGTTAGTTTGGGAAATTTATTTAATTTGGAAAATCTAAAAGGGTGAATGAATTGTCGCAGGGAGCGAGGGTGGAAAAGCACTTCGATGGTGAATTATCGTGAAGAAGCTATTGCTCATCCTGATTCTGATGGGTTTGGCATTGGCCGGGGGAGTGTATGGATGGCGCTCTTGGAGACGCGACAAGCAAGCTGTAGCGTACACTGTCGCGTCAGCGGAATTCGGCTCAATTGACGAAGTAATCAGCGCCACTGGCTTAGTCCAGCCACAGGAAGTGTTCGTGGTCGGCTCGGAGTTGGCCGGCAAAGTAGCCGCGGTGCTGGCCGATTTCAATCAGGTCGTCCAGGAAGGCGAAGTGCTTCTTCGTTTGGACGACGGCCTTGCCAAAATGCGTCTGCAACAGGCGGAAATCGCCGTGAAATTGGCTCAGTCGGCGGCTAAGCGAGCGGAGATCGAACGCGACATCGCGTCAAAGGCGATTCAGCGCCTGCGCGAGTTGCCCGACTCGTTGCGCGGCAAGACGGATTTGGACGTAGCTGAAGGCAAGCTCCATGCGGCCGAATCCGCGGTGGAGACGGCGCGCCTCAAAGAAGAGGAAGCGGAGAATGCCCGGCGGCAAGCCGAGCTTGGGTTACGACGAACGGTCGTGCGGGCACCTATTCTCCTCGAAAGAGCAACGCCGATCCTATCGTCGGTGAAGCATCCGGGTACTGGGGAGGTATCCGACGAGGCTCCGCCAGCGCGCCTCCGGCATTCGTTTGTTGTTTTGGAACGCAAAGTATCGGTAAACCAGCAGATTGGTCCTCCGACGCAAGGGCACTTGTTCACTTTGGCCTCCGATCTCCAGTACATGCGCGTGGCGACTCAAGTCGGCGAGGGTGACATTGACAAGGTGCGGCGCGGCATGGCGGCGCGCATAACAGTCGCCGGGGCTGACGACGATAGCCATTGCTACAACGGCACCGTCGAGGACATTCACCTGGTGCCGGCCAACGAACATGGAGCCGTCTTCTATAAGGTGCTCATTTCGGTTGCCAATGAACGCGATCCGGAGAGCGGCGATTGGAAGCTGCGGCCGGGGCAGACGGCTTCGGTGGACATTGTTCGCAAGAGCCATCGTTCTGTCTGGAGGCTCCCCACCGAGGCGTTGCAATTCGAGCCGACCGCGGATCAACAAACCGAATCCGCCCGCGCCAAGCTAGCGCGGAGGCATGAGCTCAAACGTCCCGAGCAATGGCAGACCGTTTGGACCCTCGGCACGGATGGCAAACCCTTGCCGATTTTTGTCCGCACCGGCGGCACCAACGACCACGGCGAGACCGGCATTCAGGATGGACGATTCACGGAGATACTCGAGTGGGATCCCGAACGGACGCCTCCGCCCGATCCGTATTCCCCCCCCGCGTTCCATGTTATCACTGCTGGTCCGCCGCCGCAGAGCTTATTCAGCATCCCGAGGATCAAGTATTAAGGAAATCGAACCCCGGATAACACGGATAACAATCCGATCATTCTTTTCGTCGCTTTGGTCTTTTTTGTCCTTTCGCAAAACAGTAATGCCATGATCCGTCCTATTATCGAGCTTGAGAACATCGACAAAATCTACCAGACAGGTCCGGTGCAGGTTGCTGCCTTGCGCGGCGTGTCGCTGACGATCGAAGCGGGCGAGTTCGTGGCGATCGTCGGCGCCAGCGGTTCGGGCAAATCGACGCTGATGAATATTCTTGGATGTTTGGATCGCCCGACTTCCGGCGTTTATCGCTTCGACGGGCGGGACGTGAGTCGGCTCAATCGCACGGAATTAGCTCAGCTGCGCAATCGCAAGTTGGGGTTTGTCTTCCAGGGATTCAACCTTCTCAAGCGCCACAGCGCGATCGAGAACGTTGAACTGGCGCTGCTCTATGCCGGCGTTCCGGCCGGCCAGCGACGGAGCCGGGCTTTGGAAATGCTGCAACGTGTAGGCCTGGGAGAGCGCGTCCATCACCTGCCGAACGAGCTATCGGGCGGTCAGCAGCAGCGCGTCGCCATCGCCCGCGCGCTAGTGAATCGACCGCAAGTGCTTTTGGCGGACGAACCGACGGGCAACCTGGACTCGCGGACGGGCGAAGAGATTCTGACCGAGTTCCAGAGGCTCAATCAGCAGATGAAACAGACGCTCATTCTCGTGACCCACGATCCCACTATCGGGCGCTGGGCGCGGCGCGTTGTGACCGTGCGCGACGGCGCGATCGCCGGTGATGTTCCCGGCAAGGCCGCATAGTTGAGCCGCGAGCGTAAGGAAGCGGCGGAGAATGCCGCTCTCTTACGCTCGCGGCTCGGCAATCACCGGGAGGATACATCATGACTTTTCTTTCCGCCATCCGTGTCGCCTTGGACGCGCTGTTCATCCATAAGGGACGTTCCATCCTCACGAGTCTGGGCATTGTCATCGGCATCAGCGCCGTCATCGCGATGGTCTCGGCCGGTGAGGGGGCGCGGCTGCTGCTGGAGGACCGGCTATCCAGTCTCGGCACGAACCTCATTCTGGTGCGAGCGGGCACTCGTTCCCAGCAGGGCATGGTGGCTGACTTCGCGCCGCTGACGGGCGCTGATGCCCGTGCCATCCGCGACCGGCTGGGCCATGAACTGACCGCCGTCGCTGAGACACAAATGGCCCAGCGCCTGGTCTCCACGCCCACGGCCCATCACGGAACTTCCATCGTTGGCGTCACGCACGAACTGCTGCTCGTGCGCGGCTGGAAAATGCAGAATGGGCGTTTTATCTCCAGTGCTGATGTCAAGAAGATGGCCGATGTCTGCGCCCTTGGCACCACAGTCAAAGCCAGGCTGTTTCCTCATCAAGACAATGTCTTGGGGCAAACTCTGCGTATCGGCTCGCTGAACCTCCGCGTCATCGGCGTTATGGAATCCAAGGGCCATTCTCCCGTCGGCGCCGATCAAGATGATCAAGTATTCATGCCGCTTACGACATTTCAGCGCAAGCTAGCTGGTGAGGAGCGGCTCAGTCTGATTCTCACCAGCACGCGCACGCAAGCCGAGATTGAGAAAGCGAAGGAAGACATCACGCAGCTGCTGCGCCAGCGACGACACCTCAAACCCGGCAACGAGACGTTCGACGTCAGCAGCGTCTACGAAATCGCCAATCTGGCGCGGATCGTGACCACGGTACTGCAGTTGCTAGTGGGTATTGTAGCCGGCATTTCGCTGGTAGTCGGGGGCATCGGCATCATGAACATCATGCTGGTGTCGGTGACGGAGCGGACGCGCGAAATCGGCATCCGCATGGCTATTGGCGCCACCCCCGCCAATGTGTTGACGCAGTTTCTGATGGAGGCGTTGGCCCTGTCCCTGGCCGGCGGTCTCCTCGGCGTGGCGCTGGGATTGGCGACGGCACTGGGCTTGGCCCGGCTGACCGGTTGGCCGATTGTGATTTCGCCTTTGGCTATCGTGTTGGCCAGCGGGGTATCTGGCGCGGTTGGCGTGTTCTTCGGCTACTATCCCGCTTGGAAGGCATCGCGCCTTGATCCCATCCAGGCACTGCGCCATGAATGATCTACCGCACCCTCCGCATCCTCGTCACAACCGTTTGGCTGAGCGCATTTTTCGCGAAATAGAGCCGCTTCTGTCATAATCGCCGCTTGGTGAAAAGAGGTAGCCTGTATAAAATAGGTAAAGAGGCCGGCCCAGAGCCGCCAGATTAGGCTTCAATGGACCGCCAGGAGCGGATCGTATGACCCCGGTTAGTCCCATCGAATTGGACATCGCCTTTCAAGCCAAAGGAGCAACCGATCCAGCTTGGCACCGAGACGATTCCGCACACGAAGGCGACGGCAAAGACGATCTCCAGCGCGACCGCGACCGGATCGACCGGCTGACGGATTCCTGGTCCACTCGAGCCAACGTTCGCAAGTCGGGACCGGATCTGACTCTCGACTTCGATCCCCGCAAACCGGACTTCCTCACCGAGCTTCTGCCCTTTCACGATCACCCCCTTTATCAGAAAGCTCCCGAGGAATTCAAGCAAGCGGCGCTTTCGTGCGGCTGGATCGCCTACAACGAAAAGACCGTAGCCATCGAATCGAAGATCGTCTCGCCGGCGTGCATGCACTTGATCGACGGCGACGTGGCCGGCTTCCCGCGCCATCGCTATCGTTCCTCCGTCGCCCAGGCCTTGACCGATGAGGCATTCCACGTCCTTCTCGTCGTCCAGGCAACCGGAGTGACGCGGCAGCGGCGGCGGCTGAACGAGTTGGTGCTGCCTTCGTTCGAGTTGGTCGGCAGCATGCAACAGCTCCAGGAAACGCACTCGGAAAGCTGGAAAAAGATCCTCATACAGCTGGCCACCGCCGTAGTTTCCGAAGTGATGGTCAGCGAGTATCTGAGCCGGCTGTCCAATGCTTTCGACATTCAACCGCTCAACCGCATCACCACGGAGATTCATCGGCGCGACGAATCCGCACACAACGGCTTGTTCAAGAGCCTGGGCGCTGTCATCTATCACGGCCTGAACGCACGGGAACGTGAATTTTTCGTCGGCGCGCTATCGCAGCCGTCGATGTGGTTCGCCAGTCCGGAACTGGATGTTTGGGAGGCGATGCTGAACCAAATCGGCTTCCCGAATGCCGAACGCATCATTGCCGACTGCCGAGCACAGCGTCGCGGCAAGGAAATTCATCTCGATCTCAGCACACTCGAAACGCTGTTTGCGGACCTCGGCGTGGAAAACTCGTTGCGTGAGCGAGCGTTGTCCGTTTAGCCGCGAGGCGCAGCGAAGCAAGCGCTCCGCTGCGCCTCGCGGCTAAACAATGGAGAAAGACCTATGTGTGGCATCGCGGGAGCATTTGATTTGACCGGCCGCCGGGAGTTCCCAGAGGAGCGGCTACTGTTGATGACCGGCGCTCTGGCGCATCGAGGACCGAACGATGAGCACATCCATTGTGAACCGGGCATCGCGTTGGGGGTCCGCCGGCTATCGGTCATCGACGTAGCCAACGGCCGTCAGCCGTTATCCAATGAAGCCGGCGATGTCTGGGTCGCCTACGAGGGTGAACTGTACGAATATCCCGAAATCCGTGAGCAGCTCTTGGCCCGCGGCCATCAACTGCGGACGCGCTGCGATACCGAGGCGTGGGTCCATCTTTACGAGGATCTCGGCGAGAAGGTGTTTGGCCAGGCCCACGGACAGTTCGGCGTGTCGCTGTGGGACCGTGATCGCCGCATTGTGTATCTGGGCCGTGACCGCATCGGCATCAGTCCGTTGTTCTACGCCGAGGTAGACGGCTGGCTTTTGTGGGCCTCCGAAATCAAGAGCCTCCTTGCTTCCGGAATGATAACCCCCCGGCCGGATGTTCGCGGACTTGATTATTTCTTCAATTTTTTCTGCTCACCCACGCGGCGTACCGCTTTCGAGGGCATTCACTCGATCCCGCCCGGCCATTTCATCCGCGTCCGCGATGGCCGATTGACTTTAGAGCGCTATTGGGACCTCGATTTTCCCGAGAAAGGGGCGGAGCGACGTTTCGAGAACGATGACAAAGCAGCGATGGAGTTGGAGGCTGTGCTGCGTGCGGCCGTGCGTCGCCGGCTATGTGGCGAAGTGCCGCTGAGCTGCTATATCAGCGGCGGACTGGATTCCACCGTCATTCTTGGACTTTCCACGCAAGAGAAAGGCGGTCCGATCCCGTCGTTCACAATCAGCCTCAACCGTTCCGGTCCCTCCGATGAACGGAGCAAGGCGGAGGAGTCGGCGCATTATCTCGGCTCTAAATTGACTACCGTTACGGTGACGCCCGCTGATCTCGTCAACAACTTCCCCGATGTGATCCGCGGGGCGGAAAGCCCGGTGCTGGATACATCCTGCGTCGGCACGCTACTCCTTGCCCGCGCCAACCGGGCGGCCGGAAACATCGTGGCCCTGACCGGCGAAGGCGCTGATGAGGGACTGGCCGGCTACGTCTGGTACAAATGGCACATCTTCCAATATCGCGCTTACAAATACGGTAACTTCATATATCAGATGCCGCGGAATCTCGCGCTGAGGTGGTTGATCGGCGGCGGCAAAGCGCATCGCCCACCATTCTTCGGCACCGGGAGCGTCCGAAGCGCTCAGCAGATCGCGTGGGAATTCATGGCCCAGAGCCGCGAATATCTCTACACGCCGCAACTGTGGCAGCAGCTCGACGGTTACTCGGCCTACGAAGAGATCCCTGTTCCCACGAACATCCAGCGTTGGCATCCCCTCAACCAATCGCTGTACATGAGCTATCAGATCATGATGCCTGGCTTGCTCATGGCCGCCAAAGGAGATCGCTCAACGCGCTTTTCCGCCACGGAGGGGCGCTATCCGTTCCTTGACGAACGTGTCGTCGAATTCTGCGCCGGCATCGCCCCGCATTACAAACTGCGTTTCTGGACCGACAAATATCTGCTTCGCCGTGTCGCCGCCCGTGTATTGCCGCCGCCCATCGCCAAGCGCACGAAAACCATGTTCCGCGCCAACCTGGGACGGGCCTTTGTCGGCGCGGATCGGCCGCGCTGGGTCGATCAGCTGCTCAGCGCCGAGTCGTTGAAATCAACCGGCTTTTTCGATCAAAAGGCCGTGGAGTGGGCACGCCAGCTCCAGCTAAGCAAGCCACTGAGGTCGTTGCAGCGCTTCTCCTTGGACATGGGCTTAATGGGTGTCATTTCCACGCAGCTCTGGCACCACATCTATTGCGGCGGCGGTCTGTGCGAGCTGCCGGCGTGGACGCCGCCCGACCTGGCACGCACGCGCCTTTATGGTAGGATGCAAGCATCGCTCCCCGCTGCCGCTGTGTGTTAAACAGAATCCTGCCAGCCCGCGGCGCAAGCAAGGATATGAGTTACCCTTGCTTGCGCTGCGGGCTGGCAAGGAAGGGTTGGCGCTCTTCACCATGCGCAGGTTGTATTCGCTGAAAATCCTCTGGCACGGACGCCATCGCTTTTTGCCTGCGGTGTTGGCCGTCTCCTTCAGTGCTGTCTTGATTGCCGTGCAATTTGGCGTGCTGCTGGGAACGCTGGCCGTCACGTCGCGGCCCATCGATCACGCGCCCGCACAAATCTGGGTCGGCATCCGCGACGTGCCGAGCATCGAGCTGGGCCACCCCATCCCTGAATCGTGGATGTTCCGCGTCCAGGCCGATCCGGAAATCGAGGATGTCGAAGGCTATCTTTATGAATTCACGTATTGGCATAAGCCGGCGGGCGGCTCAGTACACTGCTGCATTATCGGAACGCGCCTGGGCGAATCCGCGCTCGGTGCCGTCGAGGATCTTACGCCCGAAATGCGCACGCGGCTGACCGAACCGGGTTCCGTCGTTGTCGATCGCATGGAGCTCGACCGCCTCGGCCTGACGCGAGGTGTGGGCGAGACGGCGGAAGTCATGGGACGCAAGGTCCGCGTTGTGGGCCTAGTCAACGGTTTCAAGAGTATTTGGGGGCCTTATGTCTTCTGTTCGATGCAGACGGCGCGCATGCTTCTCTTCCAGTTCTCCCCCAACGAGATGCAGTACCTGCTGGCCCGTAGCCGTCCTGGCGCGGATGTGCCGAGCCTGGTCGAGCGGCTGCGCCGCAAATACCCCGAAATGGCGATCATCGCCCGGCACGATTTCTCGATCCAAACCCGACTCTACTGGCTGACGCGCACGCGGGTCGGCATCGCCTTGGGACTGACCTCGGTATTGGCGTTAATAGTCGGTCTGGTCATAACAAGCCAAACGTTGTACGCTGCCACGGCGGCATCACTGCGCGAATACGCCGTGCTACGCGCACTCGGTTTGCCACGTTGGCGCATTTCGGCGCTAGTGCTCGCGCAGTCCTTTTGGATCGGCCTGGCTGGAGTGGCTACTTCGTTGCCTATGGCCATGGCGCTGGCTCGGCTGGCGGGGTTGATAGGCGCCGAGGTGCCGTTACCACCTTGGCTTTTGGCCGGTACGATAATAATGACCATGATTATTGCTCTGTTGTCCGGGCTGCTGGCCCTGCGGTCGTTGCGGTTGATGGAGCCGGCCAACTTGTTGCGTTGAGAAACTTCAATGATGAAGAGGAAGATTACGCTGAGCGCGGCTAATCTTGTTCGCTCCTTCGGCAGCGGCGAGGAGCAAACGATCGCCGTCCATGATGCGTCGCTGGAATTGTGTGCCGGCGAGATGTCGCTGTTGATGGGACCGTCCGGCAGCGGCAAAACGACGCTTTTAGCAATGCTGTCCGGCCTTCTCCGGCCCGACAGTGGGCAAGTGGTGGCATTGGGGCGCGATTTATGGCGCATGTCCGATGAAGAGCGCGAACGCTTCCGTCTCCATCATTGCGGCTTCATTTTTCAGGGAGCCAACCTGATGCCCGCCCTGAACGCCCGTGACCACCTGGAGATGGTGCTGCGCTGGGGAACGGGGATGTCCTGGGGCGAAGCAACGCGGAGGGCGTCGGACATGCTTGATTTGCTCGGGCTTTCGCACAAAGCGAAGCTCTTGCCGGAGCATCTTTCCGGCGGCGAGAAGCAGCGCGTGGCCATCGGGCGAGCACTGATCAAGCAGCCGGATTTATTCTTCGCCGATGAGCCGACCAGCGCACTGGATTGGGAACACGGCAAACATGTTGTCGAGCTACTCCGCGACACTGCCCACAGCGGCGCGACCGTCGTAATGGTCACGCACGATTATCGTATTCTCCCCTATGCCGACCGCATTTATCGCATGGAGGATGGGCGGCTGACCGGGACGGACGTTTCGGCGGAAAGGGCGATGCTCGGTGTGTCATGAACACCACGAAGCTTATCCTCATCCTGGCCATCGCGTTCCTGCTCGCCGGCGTCGGCGGCGCAGGCTGGATGGCCAATCACTTTTGGAGCAAATCGTCGCATTCGCCGGACGCGGGAAGCCGAGAGGGTGAACCGCCGGATGGGTATGACAGTGGCAAGGAAGGCGTGGTCTGCACGGGCTACGTCGATCTAGAACACGGCATCCGTTCGCTTGCTCCCCTTCGTCCCGGCCGTGTAGCAGCGATTCTTGCCAACGAGAACGAACACGTCAAAGCGGGCACGCCGATCCTGCAACTGGACGACGAGGACGCCAAGCTTCTAATCGAGGCCGCAGAATCGGCCATGACGGCTGCGCAGATCCAGGTGGAAGAAGCTTGCAAACTGGAGGAACAGCAGCGCGCACGTTTAGCCCAACAACAAGCCGCTCTCGCTGCCGCAGGGTTCCGTCTTGATGCCGCACGCCAGATGCTTCGCCACAAGGAGAACCAACTCAAGGATAAATTGGTTCCCGATGAAGAGGTGAAGGCAACCCGTGCCGAGGTCAAAGCCCTGGAGCAACAGGAGCGCGCCGAGCAAGAGAAGCGCGCGGAGCTGAAGACGTTCGATCCCGCATTGGCCGTGCGCAAGGCGAAGGCCAAGCTGGAGTCGGCCCGGATACAGCGAAATCAAGCCCGCCGCCAGCTTGACGAATGCACGTTGAAAGCGCCAACGGCGGGCACGGTACAGCACATCGCCGTGGGCGTCGGTGACATCGTGACCGCCAATCCCATGCAGCCGATCAGAGGAACCGGCGTCTCGCCGATCGTACGCTTCCATCCCGACGAGCCGCTGCTAGTTCGTGCCGAGGTCGATCAAGAATTCGCCGACCGCGTCCAGGTAGGACAGCCGGCCGTGATCCGCGATGACGCCCGTTCGGGGGTCAGCTGGCGCGGCAAGGTTCAGCGCGTCGCCGGCTGGTACGAGCACCATCGCCCCGCGACCCAAGATCCCGCCGCGTTCACAGATGTACGGACAGTCGAGTGTTTGCTTTCGATCGATCCCGGTCAGCCGCCGCTACGCCTCGGCCAGCGAATGCGCGTAATGATTGGCCGTGTGCCATCAACTGAAGGGAACTGAAGAGATTTCGTCGTTCGATCATCCCGGATCCCATGCCGCCAAGGAGATAATCATGCGGCGACACACTTTCGGTTTCATGGTTTCCTGTTCAAGCCTCTTGGCAACCGTCTTTCTCCTCTCCGTCGGTATTACCCACGCGGACGATTGGCCGCAATGGTTGGGGACCGAGCGCGACGGCGTCTGGCGCGAGACTGGGCTTGTGGACAAGTTCCCCAAGGGAGGCCCCAAGATCCTATGGCGGAAACCGATCGCCGAAGGATACAGCGGTCCCGCAGTCGTCGGTGATCGCGTCTACGTCATGGATCGAGAGAGAGCGAGGGATGCGGAAGGTAAACCGCGCCGGCCGACACGAGATGGAATACTCGGCAACGAGCGTGTGCTATGTTTGCGTGCTACCGATGGCAAACTGCTCTGGAAACATGTCTACGACTGCCCCTACACCATTTCGTATCCTTCCGGTCCTCGAACGACACCGTTAATACGCGACGGCCGAGTCTATACTCTCGGCGCGATGGGCGATCTTTTATGTCTGGATGCAGCCAAGGGCGAGGTCATCTGGGGCAAGAACCTCAGGAAGGAATACAAGCTCGAGGAGCCGCCGGTATGGGGCTGGGCCGCCCATCCGCTCTTGGACGGAGATCGGCTCTATTGTCTGGTCGGTGGACCGAAAAGCGCGGTCGTTGCCTTCGACAAAAACAACGGCAAGGAAGTCTGGAAGGCCCTGACGACCGAAGAAATCGGCTACAGTCCGCCGATGATCTACGAGATGGGGGGAAAACGGCAGTTGATCGTCTGGTTGTCCGAGTCGATCCAATCTCTCGATCCTGTCACCGGTAAGGTGTACTGGAAGCAGGCCTACCCAACCGACCGAGCACCGCAACGGCCGGCAGTTAACATTATCACCGTGAAGCGACTGGACGATCTTCTGTTTTTGAGCACTTACTATCATGGACCCCTTATGTTGAAGCTGGCCCGGGACAAACCAAACGCGTCGGTTCTGTGGAAAGGCAAGAGCAACAATCCGGCCCGCCCGGACGGCCTGCATATGGTCATGGGTTCCCCGGTCTTGAAAGACGGATACATCTATGGGGTTTGCTGCGCGGGTCAACTGCGTTGTCTCGACGCCAAGACCGGCCGGCAGGTGTGGGAAACCTTCGACGCCACGGGCGGAAAGAAGGGCGATTGCGCGACGGCCTTCCTGGTGCCGCAGAGAGATCGCTTTGTCATTTTCAATGACCAGGGCGATCTCCTATTAGCGAAGCTATCGCCCAAAGGCTATCAAGAGATCGACCGCGCCCACATCCTTGAGCCGGTGCAGTCTGCCCGCGGTCGAGAAGTGGTCTGGTCGCATCCAGCCTTCGCTCGGCGCTGCGTCTTCGCTCGCAACGACAAAGAGATTGTATGTGTATCCTTAGCGTCTGAGAGTTGAGTCGATCCGCTTCGGGAGTTTGCCATGAAACGATTGCCAGTTCTTCTATTGGTGTTCTTGCTGACTGCCGGGGCGGAAAGGGCGAATGAGGATGCCGCTGCCGAAGATCTCAAGCGGATGGAAGGCGATTGGGTTGTCGCATCGATGGAAGTAGAAGGCATGAAGGTTCCGGATGACGACGCAATGGCATTGTTCCGGTCAGTCAAGGGCGATCGCTACACAGTGTCCCGATACCGGAAGGTCGTCGGCAAGGGGACAATCAAGTTGGATGCGACCAAGAAACCGCGGGCGATCGATGCCTTACCCGACGGCGCCACTCACAAAACCAAACCGTTGTTGGGGATCTATGAGTTCGAGGGGAACAAAATGAAGCTCTGTTTCGCCCGACCCGGAATGGCTCGCCCGACCGAGTTTCGCAGTAAGGAAGACTCGGGACATACCCTTACCGTCTGGCAACGAGAAAAGGAGTAAGAATACTCCAAAAGTTGGTAAGAAGAATACGCAACACGGTAATTCCTCATTTATTTCGTCTATTTCGTGCGTTTCGTTGTTCCTACTCTTCTTCCGCGTAAAATGCGATGACCGTCTGCACTGCACGATGCCACCTGCGCAAAAGTCGTTCACGTTCGACGGCTGGCAGGCGCGGCTCGAACCGCCGGGCTTCCGTTCCTAGACCACGCAGTTGTTCTTCGCTGGACCACACGCCGGATTGCAAGCCAGCCAGGTAGGCCGCGCCGAGAGCAGTCGCTTCGGAAATCGGTGCTTGCAGGACGGGCAGCCCCAGGATGTCAGCCTGACACTGTAGAAACCAGGCATTTCGCGCCATGCCGCCATCCACACGAAGATTACGTAATCGCTCCCCGGCATCGCGTCCCGCAGCGTGGATGAGGTCGGCGACCTGGTAGGCGACGCCTTCCAGGGCTGCCCGTCCGAGGTCTGCCGCCGACGTGCCGCGCGTCAAGCCGAAGAGGACGCCGCGCGCCTTGGGCGCCCAGTGCGGGGCGCCCAGTCCGACAAAACCCGGCACGAAGACGACCGGTTGGGCGGCGTCGGAGCGCTCTGCCAATCCCTCGACCTCCGGCGCTTCCTTGAACAGACGTAAGCCATCGCGCAGCCATTGCACGGCGGCCCCAGCGATGAAAACGCTGCCCTCCAGGGCGTACTGCAAGGTTTCCGGACCACTGGCGGCCACGGTGGTCAGCAGGCGATGCTGCGACAGGATGGCGCGGGGGCCGAGGTGCTGCAAGAAAAAAGCTCCAGTGCCGTAGGTGCATTTGGCCTCGCCCGGCTGAAAGGCGCATTGTCCAAACAATGCGGCTTGCTGATCGCCGGCCACCCCAGTGATGGGTAGCCCAGCGGGCAGAAACGACAATTCCCCGGTTTGTCCGAAATCATCCCGGCTGGCCCGGACCTCGGGCAGCATGCAGATCGGCACCTCAAAGAAGCGACACAGTTCTTCATCCCATGAGGCCGTGTGGATGTTGAACAGCAGGGTGCGCGACGCATTGGTGCGGTCGGTCGCGAAGGTCCGGCCTCCGGTGAGCCGCCAGAGCAGAAAGCTATCGATAGTGCCGCCCACAAGCTGCCCCGATTCAGCCCGGCGGTGGAGGGCGGCATCTTCCTTCAACAGCCAGCGTAATTTCGTGGCCGAGAAATAAGGATCGAGCACCAAGCCGGTGCGAGGACGCATCAGGCTTTCCTCGGCTTGGCGTGATTGGCAGAAATCACTGGTGCGGCGGTCCTGCCAGACGATGGCGCGAGCAACGGGCCGGCCGCTGTCGCGCTCCCACACCACGACCGTCTCACGCTGATTGGTCAAACCAATTGCTCGCAGCTGTGTCGCGTCGATGCCGGCGTTGGCCAGCGCCCGCGGAACCACGTCCGCCACAGAACTCCAGATCTCCTCGGCGTCGTGTTCGACCCAGCCGGGCTGGGGATAGTGCTGGGTCAATTCTCGCCCCGCCGCGCCTCGGCTGCGCCCCGCCGCGTCGTAAACCACGGCGCGCGTGCTGGTTGTGCCCTGATCGATGGACAAAAGGTATGGAAGCGTCATGGTGGGAACCTCAAATGGGACTTTCGATTTTTCATCCGAAAAAACGAAGACCCAGGATGAAATCTGAACTATAGTTGCTGAAGAAGGCGCTGCCGCGCATGGGCGAGGGCGCGCCCCGTTAAGCAGGTGATTCACCATGGCAATGGTTTGTCCACAGTGTAGCACCGCGTATGAACAACGCTGGCACTGCCCGCTGTGCGGGACGCGATTACTCTTTCACGACGTCCGCCGCATCGCCGATCGCTCATCGGAGCGCCTGGTACCCTTGCGGCAACAGCCGTGGGGACGGATCTTTATCGGTCTGGTATTGGCCCAAGGTTTGTTCTATGGGTTGCGTCACCTTCTCACAGCGGGGTTGATGGCGGTCGAAGGGCGGGAAGCCGTTGAACAAATGTGGTTCGCGGCTTCGGGCATTCTCTTGATTCAATGCGTCCGCCTGTTCTCGCTGCTGGTCGGCGCGGTCTTCGCCGGGGCCTCGCATCGACATGCCTCGATCCTGGGCGCAATGGTCGGTGCCTGGAATGGCGTCTTCTCCGTTCTACTTCTACCTGGTCCGGCGCAGGTTTTGACTCCAGTCGCGCTTCTGGGTCAACCCCTGTTGCAAGCGGCAATTGGCGCGGTGGGCGGTTGGCTCGGCGCGGCCTTCTGGAAACCTCTGCCCGATCCGACAGCTGGGGCCACGCCGCTGCCGCGCAAACGCAACGTCCTGCGCCGCAACATGAATTTGTTCACCGGTCCCGTGGCTTGGTTCCGCGTGAGCGTCGGTGTGATCTTGGCTGTTGCCGGCACGTTGGCGGCTACCATGCTTTTCGAGAAAATTCTGGATCTCAGTAACGGAACCTTGGGCACGGCCAATGAAGAACAAGACCGGCTCATCACCCTGGAAATGAAGGCGCTCGCTCTCATTCTCGGCGGCGCTCTCGCCGGCGCTACCACTCGCAACGGCCTCAAGCAAGGCTTTTGCGTGGGGCTGGCCTCGACCGTGATCCTTATTGGCATCGAGATGAATTACATCGATCGCTGGCTCCAGATGGCGGGCTATACTGCTCTCGCTGTCATTTCGTTCAGCCTGGTCGGCGGCTGGTTCGGCAGCCAACTCTTCCCGCCGATCATCCCAAGGCGGCGTCAGCGTGGTTTGGGCGACGCTTCGATTTGATACGGAGTTTACCGCTTTTTCTCAATTCGCCTTGTCTCCGCCGTCGATAGAAACGGCGTGAGGAAACCTCGGTGCACTCTTGTGATGCTTTGCCTGGCCAGCGGGGGATGGGCGTTCGGCTTTGGTCTCGGCGCTCCGTTGGCCTCCTTGTGGCTGCGCGACGCCGGTTGCAGCGCTCCCGTCATCGGACTCAACACCAGTCTCTATTATCTTGGCGTCGCCGTGGCCTCCCTTGCCGTGCCTTGCTTGATGCGGCGCGCAAGTCGTCTCTGCGTTGTGAGCGGCATCGTCGCTGATGCTGCCGTCATCGCGCTCTTCCCCTGGACCGACTCCCTGCTTGCTTGGTTCATGCTTCGATTGCTGGGCGGCATGGCCACCGCGTTGAGCATCATTCCGATGGAAACGCTCGTCAATCACAACGCCCTACCGGAACATCGGGCGCGGGATTTTGGCTTTTACGCTTTCAGCGTTGCTCTCGGTATCGCGCTTGGTTCGCTGATCGGACTGCCACTCTATCCGCTCGCGCCGCGCTTGGCGTTCGCGCTGGGCAGCGCTGTCACGCTTGCCTCAGGCGTCGTGGCGTGGCGCGGCTGGCCCGTAAGTCAGGCCGCCTTCCAGCCTGACGAGGTCTCGCAGGTTAGGCTTGAAAACCTGCCATACGGAGCGAATACGCTCAGTTACGGCACCGCATGGGTACAGGGCTTCCTGGAAGGCGGACTCATCACCTTCCTCTCGATTTATCTCTTGGGGCGAGGCTACACGGAGGGAGGAGTAAGTCTGCTCGTGGGAGGTTTGTTCGCTGGCGTGATTCTCTGTCAAGTGCCGCTAGCGTGGCTGGCGGATCGCCTCGGCCGGCTCTACGTCCTGCTCGGATGTCACGGGCTGCTAATGGCCGCGCTGCTCTCGGTGCGTTGGTGTCCGGGAACGCCGATCTTAGCCATGTCCTTGTTTCTCTTGGGTACATGTTGCGGTGCTCTGTATCCGTTGGGGCTTGCGTTACTGGGAGAGCGGGTGCCGCCCGCGGGACTGGCGCGGGCGAACGCCTGCTATCTGGCGAGCAACTGCGCGGGCAGCCTGTGTGGGCCGGTGCTGTTCGGATTGGCGATCAAGTGGTTCGGTCAGCCGTCGCAGTTTCTCGCTGGCGCGGTCGCGGTCGCCATCATCCTGGGGCTTGGCATCAAGAAGCCAGTCGAAAGAGATTCGAGAGCGCTCCTTGCCCAGACACCGCGGCGGAAAGCGGGTTAGATGGCTTACGATTCCGGTTCATCGCGTTTGCGGCGCGTGGCATCACGATCATTGCCGTTGAGTCCGCGCGTGCTGTCTCGCCCGAAGTCGAAAGCACTATGGGGGGCGTCTTCGGGGTTGACAACCAAATCGCGTTGGAGAAGACGGCGACGCTTGCGATTGCCGGCCCGCTTGAGGTCGCGCTTGAGTTGGCGGTACTTGCGTTTGTCCTGGTCCATATCAGCCGGACGCATTCTCAGGAAAAAGGTTCGCTCGCTTATTCAGGCGCGGTGAACGGCCGGCGTAAGCCGACTGGTGAGACTGCCACCAGCCGGCTTACGCCGGCCGTTCGCCAAGCGGTCGAGCGATTTTATTTTTGGTACTTCGCTTCCGCGAGCAGTTTCTCGACAGCATCATCGAGAGCATCGGTGACGACGCCGACGAACTTGTAGCGGATCACGCCCTTGGTATCAAGAACGTAGATCGTCGGAAAACCCGTCACGTTCCAGCCCTTGACGATATTTCCCTCCCGACCGTCCCACCAGTGGACCCAGGGCATTTCAGTGGTTTCGAGGAACTTCTTGAGCGTCTCTTTTTCATCATCACCGCTTACGGAGATGAGAGCAAACGGCTTGTCTTTGTGTTTTTTGACCATTTCGCGCTCGTGCGGAATCATGCTCTTACATGGACCGCACCAGGTCGCCCAGATGTCGAGCACCACAACTTTTCCCTTGTAATCCTTGAGTTCAACTTTCTTGCCATCGAGGTTTTGGCTCTCGACATTGGGCGGGGTCTTGCCGACGGACAGATGGCGGATTTCAAAGAGAGGGCCTTTCACTTCCGCGCCCAGGGTTGTGGGACCGATTTTAATATCCGCGAACTCCTTGGCGACTCGTTCGAGGTACTTCTCGGCTTCTTCGATTGCCTTTTTATCTCCCTCGCTCTGCTGCTCGATGGCCTGCTTTCCCAGGGCGAAGCAAGCGAAACCTTGAGCATTCTTTTCTTTGTTTTCGTCGAGCACTTTTTGGAGCACAATTTTCATGCCAGGTTGCCGTTGCGACAAGAAGAGCTGGCAAAGCAATCTGATATTCTCATCCTTGGCGATTCTCTTCTCTTTGGCCCAGTTGTCTGCCAGTAAATCGAACACTTTTCTATCCGCGTTCGGCAGGGCTTGAACGGCGAACATCAACACTTTGAAGGAAACATCGTCCTTCGGATCCATCTCGACGAGCTTGACGACACGAGGCGCGAATTCCATGTTCAGCTTTTCAATGACTGCTTTTTGGTCTTTCGTACTCTTGGCTGCTCGCAGGGCTTTCTGCGCCTGGGGCACAGCCTTTTGATAATCGGTCTGGATGTTCTTGAACTGCGTTTCGCGGTCGTTGCCTTTTTCGTCGGCGGGCTTGTCCACGGCCAACAGGGGCATCGCCGCGAGGAATGCGGCGAAAATTGTTCCAATCCAAAGACGCATAAGTAGCTCCTCTCGGTTAGGTGGGAAAGATCCACTCTTAGCAGGATATAAAGAGACGATCAAGCCCATGAATCGGTAACGGCCGAAAGAATGAGAAAAATCGCCCAACCGCTCAGTTGCCGGTGTCATTTCCGGGAGTATGGAGATAGAGTATCTCGCACAGATGGCCCAACACCTTACCTTCGCGCGTGGATTCCACGCCCGGCGGCAGCGGCACATCATTCACGAAGAGAGCGAGGCAAAGGTGCCGCCCGTTCTTGGTCGTCATGAACCCTGCCAACGACTTACTACGCAACAGCAGACGATCGTTGAGGAGATCATTATCGATATAGGTACCGGTCTTCGCCATCACTTTACCGCGGGCCGGACTGTCTTTGGCGACCACGTTCCAAAGTGTGCCGTCCACACCGAGGATCGGCAGCGCCTCGCGATAGGCCGAAAAGTCGGGACGACGGGCCATTGCCTGGAGAAGCTTCACGGTGGTGCGGGGCGTCACGCGATCACCCGATCCTCCACCGGCGCCGCTTTCCAGAGTCATGTCCTTGACCGAGACACCCAACTCGTCCAGAATTTTTCGCTCCAGCGCCATACCTTCGGCGAGCGTTCGCTTGCCGTGCTTGGCCGCGATCAGCATAGGCAGAGTGCTGGCGTAGAGATTATGGCTGACTTTCAGAATGATTTTCACCAGTTCGGACAACGGCGGCGATTCGTAGATGGCCACACGCGACAGGCCGGCGTAGGCATCCCGGTCGGGCAGCGAGACGGCCGTCGGAGGACGCAACGTGCTGGCACGGATGCGAACGCCCTCCCGGCGGAGCGTCTCAATGAAGAGCCCGCGTGCGAACAGTTCCGAATTGGTGATCGGGCAGATGCGGACCAACGGCTTCGATCCCAGCGGAATTCGACCGCGAAGGACGTAACGATCCAGGCCGACCAATTCGACCGAGATATTTGGTTTGTCGCCGCTGGCCACGGTTTGCACCTGGACATCGACATGGATAAATCCATTGTCCGGCCGTACCTTCGCCGTCGCCCGTTCGCCGACCGCTGGACCCGGCGTGATGATCACGTCGAGCAAATTATCGTTGACCATGATGGGCGTGACTAAGCGAGGTCCGCTGCCAGTGCCGAGGGATGGTGGATAAAGGCGATCGTCAATCAGCACATCGCCTTCGACTTCGCGGATGCCGCTATCTCGCACCTGCCGGGCCAATGCCCGCAGCCCACCCAGCGGATCGGTATCGGTCAATTCGGGATGCGTGCTGCCGAAAGTGGCATAGGTATGATCGATGTTCTTAAAAACGAGATGGCCGCTGGCATCGGTACGGCCGCCCATCGTCGGATCGCCCTTGGCAACAAGGATGAGATCGCCCTTCAGCGTGCCATCGACCAGCTGGCCGCGTCGATAGACCGGAGTGCGGAAGTGATACTCGGACCCAAACTCGACGAGAGCGGCAGCACAGGTGAACAGTTTCGTGACCGAGGCAGGTGAGAACAGCTCATCGGCATTGCGCTGGAAAATCGTCTGACCGTTGTCGGCATCGACGACAAGCAGACCCCAACGGCTGTGCTTGTACTCGGGACGCGCGAGGACACCTTTGATCCGCCCTTCCAAATCGCCGGCACGACTTGTGGGCAGAGAAAAGACAGCAATGGCGAAGAGGAGAACAGCGGGGCGTCGGAGAGAGAACAACATGATGGCAACGCGGTAAATAAGGAAGGACGAAATACCAAGGAGGAAAGAAGCTGCGAGTCTTCTTTCCTCCTTGATACTTTTTACTTCTTCCTTCGCACTTAGGGGAGGGCGCGTCGCCGCAAACACGAAACAGCCGTGACGGCCAGGCCGATGCCGGAAAGGAGCAATGTCGAGGGTTCCGGGGCCGACATGGGCTGCACGTTCACGAAGGCGCTGATCTTTCCCGTTCCTCCCTCGTCGGGCGGATCGGGAGGTGAATAAGAGGTGAGGCTCACCGTGTAGCGATTGTGTCCGAGAACTAGGGACTGCCGCATCGCCGAGGTGAAGCGCGTGTGCAGATCTGCGGTCCAGTCGGTGAGACTGCCATAGAAAACGCCGGAAAAGTTCAACGTGCCCGATGCTTTGGAATTCACATCGGTCAGAGTGACTCCCAGACGATACGGCGAGTTGGTGAACGAATAGGGTTTCCCGTCAGGACTAGGAGCGAAGGTAAAGGCGGTCAAGTTAACAGCGATGATATTGGAGTTGCCCAGCGCCACGCCGGGATTTCCGCCCGTGATGGTGATGGCTCCGGGCGTCAGCGTGATGCCGCCGGTGGCTGACTGATGAGGTCCGAGCGGGTCGGCGTCAATGACGATTGGATGAGCGTTCCACTGGTAGCTCCAGGGAATAAGCCCGGCCTGGCAGCGCCGAGGGCTAAGCGCGGCGATCAGCAAAACGACGGCAGTGGCAACACGCCGCGGAGACATGATTGGTTCCTCTCACTCCGGGAGCAAGCGTTGCGAGCACTTGGCGCGGCCCAAGCCGCATCCGAGCCGGCAATCCGCGGAGCGGCGTCGATCCGAGGACATGGTTCTGTTCCGGGGCGAGACGGGTCGCGCGGTAGACGCGATGTCGAGGGAGGAACTTAATGAATTTGGCGGTCCCGGTCAAGCCATCCCTACGTTGCGGCCATCCATCAAATAATCGAGCAACCGCCGTTGCCGTCGATATTCCGGAATTACGATATCGGCGCCAGCCCGCACCAGGCGCTCTCGTTTCCAGGCATGGACGCCGCGACGATTGATCTCATCGCTGGCCACCGCCACTGCGACACCGCCGGCGCGCTTGATTTCCTCGATTTCGACATAGCCGTCGCCAAAACCCAACAGTTCCTCGCCGTGCAAATCGTTCTCGCGCAAGATTCGCTCGATCACCATCTGTTTCGAGAAGCGTTGATAGTCGTCGAGCGCGCCGTAAATGTGTTCGCCGAAATACTCGGCCACGCGGAGAAGCTCGGCCTCACGGCGGACGTATTTCAAATCGGTGCCGCTGGCCAGGTACAAAGTCAGGCCGCGCCGCCGCAGCTCCGCCAACAGAGCATGGCTTCCCGGCACCGTCCAATCTTCGGGGCTTGCCGCGCCCGATTCAAGGTCGGCCAATCGCCCCTGTATCCGCCCCATCAGCAGCTCGTGATAGCGATGTTTATAGGCCAGCGGTTCGAGCGGTGTTCCCCCACGACGGCGCACTTCTTCGGACAGCTGGATCATCTGGTAAATCGTCTGCTTTCCGTTCAGCCGCATGACGAATTCTTCCACCGTCGCGGTCAGCTGCTCGTCGCTCTCCTCCGTGCCGGTCTCGCGAAGCACCGAGACCATCATGGGGATCATGACCTGCGGCCAACCCTCGCGGATGAGCGACAGCGTGCCATCAAAATCGAACAGCACGAAACGGAACCGGCCGCGCGGCAGGTCCGGGCGGAGGATTTCGATCTCTTCGTCGAGAAACATGCAATCTCCTCTTATGTAGCACGATGGATCGTCTTGAGTCCAAGTCCATCTGAGTCCGTCCGACGAGCCTTACCAAGCCGTTACTTCCGTTACACGTATCATACTCCGTCCCATTTCGCATCTCCTCGTGTGGAACATGGGTAAGCTAAGCACGGAAATCGGATACATCGCTGTTATATTTTTGGCAGAGGCGCAGCGAAGTGATTACCCGTCATCCTTTCTCGAACAGCGGAGGCATGGTGATGCGCATCAGCGATTACCTGACCGAGCAGCGGATCGAGTTCGAGCGGCTGCCTCATCCTCCCGCGTATTCGGCGCAGAAACGAGCCAAGTATTTGCGCTTGCCAGGCCGTCAAGTTGTCAAGTCGGTGATGTTGGCCGGCCCGGCGGGCTACCTACTTGCCGTGCTGCCGGCAACGCATCAAGTCGATACGAAAGCGCTATCGGAGCAGCTGGGTGGCCCGGTGCGACTGGCCAACGACCGCGAAATTGCCGAGGTTTTCCTCGATTGTGAGTGGGGCGTAGTGCCTGCGTTCGGCGCCCGCTACGGGCTTACCACACTGCTCGACGACGGTATCGCCTCGGACGCCCCGATCGTGTTGGAGACCCATTCCCGGTTTGAGGCTCTGCGCTTGCTCTGCTGCGATTTCGAGCGCCTGGAGAAGCCGCGCCGTCTGCCTTTCGCCCGCCCTCGTCCGAGCCGAGATCGAAACTGCGGATGAATTGCTCTGTTCAGGGTTCCTCCTGTAACCACGGGGCCGCGTCCGAAAAGACGTGCCGCGGTACGTCCTTGCTCGTTAGCAGCTGGCACTGCAACGACACTTGCTCCAGCCACAATTGCCGCGGTGCAACCACGGTGCAGCCTCGTGCCTCTGCCTCGCGCAACAGAGTCGAGGGTTGCAGCGGCGAGGTTAAATCCAGCACAGTCATACCGGAATTGAGATAGCCAGGGTGGATTTTGGCCTCATCGCACACGATCAGAACATCGTGAGTGGTCTGGTACAGCGCCCCAAACTGCACGAAGCGACATTTCAGCTTCTGGGCGAGCTGCTGAGCGGCGTCGCGGTCTTGGCCGGCGAGAATGAGGACGCTGCCGCGCTGGGACAATTCGAGGGCAATCATCCGCGTCAGGTCGTTGACGCCGGCAAGGAGGACCATCCGGCCGGCTAGGGGGTGCTCCGAACCCGAACGCGCCTTCATCGCCGTTTCCAGGGCGTTGATCGTCGCTGGGATCTGCGTGTTCGCAGCGCACCATTTGTTGTCGCGGTACAGAATGAGATCGGCCGCTCCGGTCCGCACCGCCGAAGGTTCGCGTTCGGTGGCGATCGGCAGGATCGACTGCCGATGCTCGGCATCAATTACAGCGGCAGCCAACTTCACCGCCTCGATCACTTTGCCGAACAACCGGACGTTGCCGATGCCGAGCGGCAGACAGCGGGCCGGCAATTGGAGAAGCGCGAAGGCGCCATTCAGGGCAGCGATCGTGGCTCGTTCGCGTTCGCTGAATCCGGTGACGCCGATCAGGCGCGTCGATCGATTGATGAAACGATAGTGATAGACTTCCTCCAGGTCGCTGACTGTCGGCTGACCGGGATAGGCCTCCATACCGCGCTCCAGAGCGGCGTAGGTCCATGGCGCGCCGATCTTGGCGCCCAACACGCTGAGCATGACGCCGGGCTTGCCGAGTCCGACGACGACGGTCGGCACGGTCGCCCGCGCCAGGATCTGCACCAGCGGCCAGGCTTGTTCCGGCGTTCGCGCCAGCGTCGTCAACTTGATGACATCGGGATTTTTCGTCTGCGCTTCGGCGTAAATCTCGGCGATGTCGGCGGGCGTTTCCTGGAGATTGGTGTAGGAGATGACGCGCTTGGCCGGCGGAAACTTGCGAATCTGATCGGACACATCCAACTCGATTTCGACATAGTCGGCCTTGCTGACGATGCACTGTCTCAAAATGGCGAGTCGTTCGTCCTCGCTGCCATCCCACAGCCCGCCATCGCTTGGCCGGCGGCAGCTCATGATGACCGGCTTCGGCTTGACAGCCAGCATTTCGCCGACCTCGGGCGCTTTGCCGAAGCGATCGAGTCGCACTTCCAATAAATCACATTGCCGGGCGGCATTGAGCATGTCCGCCAGCGCCAATCGCCGCGATACCTGAACAATCGAGATGCAAATCATTGATGTCCTCGTGAGGTTCCCGGCGACACTGCCGGCCTCTCAAGTGTGACAAAGGGAGAGGAAGAGTGCAAGAAGATACTGCGGCGATTCGGCGCGAACCTAACCAATTTCGGCGTGTCTCTTCCTGATGGTGTCACCGGAGTGGCATTTGGCTAAAGACAAGTGAGAACGTGCCCGCACCCAACAGCAGAAGCGTACAAACATTCGGCTACGGACCGAGAGGTTGCTGGTTCGAGTCCAGCCCGGAGCTCTGTGTGCTCCGGTAGCTCAAATGGTAGAGCGCTAGTTGACCGCTTGTGCAACTTGTGCGGGCATTCTTTCATCATCATCGATCGTGAATTGAGAGATGAGAGGATCAGTCCGGTATGCTGACGGCTTCCCCACCGTTGCGCGTGGAAAGAGCCGTCATGATCGAAGCGGCGGAATAAGGCAGAAAATGCACGGAGCCGTCGGCAAACAAAAAGTTAGCTCCGCCGCCAATGTGGGGACTCCAGAAGTGCAGCGCGTCGCATTGATTGTCGAACCGCCCAGGTCCGAACGAAGACGCTCCGGAAGGACATTCGTTGGTTAAATAAACGTTCCGCTCGCGCACACCTAGCACCATGTCCGCGGAGCCGTCTTGCGACTGCCCCCATCCGCCGTACCACCAACCGAACCAGCCATCAGCGCTAGGCGGCCGCTCGCCGACCAGGAGCGTGTTGCTCGTACCATCGCTGATCTCTGCGAACCGAACAGCGGAATTCAGGAACAGACACCCATTCTTACGCGTTTGGTTGCGTCCTTCCACGCCGAGATACGAGGTGAAAGCGACAGGGAGTTGTCCCCGGGCGAGGCCGATTTGGTAAGAGCGTGGATCGGCGGGACAGCCGTAGAGCGGCATGATCGTTGCAAGAGGATGGGGGGGATCGTGATCGAACTCGCCATCCAAGGTATAGGCTTCCCTTGCCTGCTTCCAAACCGCTTCTTGCTCGATGAAAGGGAGAATGCGCGTTAGCCAGCTCATGAACGGGTAATCGCTGCCATAAACTCGGACGCCGGGCGGCAGACAGCCTTGCGTGTCGTGGTACGAATGAAGCGCAAGGCCGATCTGCCGAAGGTTATTTTGACAGCGTGTACGGGCAGCCGCATCGCGGACGCGCTGCACAGCGACGAGGAGCAAGCCGGTGAGAACGGCAATGATGCCAATTACCACGAGTAGCTCGATAAGTGTGAATCCGCGATGCGGCGACTCGGGTTTCATTTGACGCTTCTTTCAATGATCTGGAGCCGAGCGGAAAAGCGTCCCGTCAGTGCTAGCTATGAGCCACATTGGGTTTGCGGCACGAAAGCAGCAAAAAAAGATGCCGATCCGCTTGGCGTTACTGGTTGTGGAACGGGATAGGTCCCGTCGGAATTCTCGCAGGTGGCTGTACTGGTTTGCCAGCTCCACTGATCGTAGTTGCTCCCCGAGGAAACAACCTTGCACCCTCCCGGCGTCGTTGCTTGTACATAGACGGAAGCTATAGCTGTGGTTGTGTTATCTCCTGGTTTAAAAGGGGGGCCAGAAGCGCTGGTATTTTCAGCGGATAGGACATTGGTCGCGTTCCACCAGCAGTATATGTTCTCGCAACAGGAGTTCACGCAGTTTTGCACCCCAGTACCACCAATTTTGCCTGTTGCCGCCGGAGCTTCATGTTGGCCCAGCCCGAAAAAGAAGCTACACATCACCGCTCCAAAGAGAGCAAGTAACATCGTCTGGTTCGTCTTCATTGCGATCCTCAAATAAAGGGTTTAAACGGTTCGCGTTAGTCCGCCGGTGCATCGCTACAGCGTTGCTTTTTTCCACCGCCGGCGTGACACGTAGAAGAGCAAAGCCCCAATCGCCAGGCAGCCTCCGATGGTCCAGGCCATCCATCTCCGATGCCACTCCGGAGGCAATTCCTTCCCCTCCAAGGTGGTGAACCCCTTCGCGGCAATTTCCTCCCATTCTCCCGAGGATAAGACTCGATATGTCCTGCTGGCCGCCTTGAACGGATCCAATCCTTTCCCTAGAGGTGGGCCCTCTGATACCTTAACTATCATCCCAGGTTCCGCCTGAAGTTTGAAGTCGCTATCCGAGATGAGTGGATTCGGCTCGAACGATTCGACCCGGAAGTTTATGATGCGTCGAACTCGGCCATTGGGGGACCACGTGTCCGACCAGTGATCCACCCACCACCCGTAAGACGTGTTTTTCCAGTAGATATCGAGCCTAATCCACGGGTTAGAGCCAGAGAAAGAGATAAGGCGGTGGATCGCGCTCTGCTGTTGGAGGTTGATCCAAAACTCATCGGATATGGAGGTCATTCCCGGAGAAGGTTCTGTCCGCAAGAGCAAGCAATTCTGTCCGCGGAGATTCTGTCTCCCGGCAACGTCAAAGTCATCGGGATCGTGCGCCAGAGGCCATTTATCTACCATGAGCATGGAGTGAACGGTTGGCACAATCCCGTGCGTCAAAAAAATCGGCGACAGTTCATGCCCGAATTGGGCTCCAGGTCCCAGGTCTCCCTTGCCGATGGAAAGATCTTCTTCTCGGTCGTTTTCTAATCCGTTCGCCTTGCGGTGAGTATAGTGTTGCAGCGATTCGCCGCCGTAGGCGGAAGTGTACATCCGGCTGCGAAACCCCCAGTTTCTTGGATCGTCAGAGCCATTGTGGGAGAGAACGTCCTCTGATCCTTCCATCCGATAGCGCTTCCGTGTCAAATCGAGAAGAAGGGTCACGCGGCGCGGTCGAATCGGGTTTCCCGCCGGAAGCTGTTCGTCCTTGAATTCCGTAGTGCCCGTCAGGACATACCGGGCACTTTTCAGTAGATTCTGGCGTGACCGCCAATCCTTGAAGACGGAGGCAAGAGCCGCATCATCGGCCGGTTTCTGAGCCACCGACGGTTTGGGCATCGCAGAGGCAATCAAGACTGCCAACGCACCGCACCACCCCCGCATTTGCCATCTCGTGATCCTGAGAACCATCATTCCCTCACCTATCGTGGAGCAATCGAAAGATGTCATCGGGAAACGTTAGCGTGGGCCGCTTTGCCCATAATAACGGACTTCCACGGGAACAATCTCGACTTGCTTGTCCGGTTTGCGCACCGAGATACGGATCTTCGAAACGTGGTCGCCAATCTGACCGATCCGCTGTGAAATATGGAGGCACACTCCCTCCGGTGACTCGGACTCATTCTGTGTCACGAGCGTTTCCGTTGTGTCGGTCTCAATGTGGTCTATCTTCCAATCCTTTGCCGGGAGCTGCAGCGTGACGTCCGCTTCCGCCACCGAGGGGACCGTGTGTTCCCCTAAAAGTACCATTCGCGGTATCACCCGCGTTGAAGGCTGCATCTCTCCGGCGACTTCAATCGCCGAGCAGAGATGGGCTACGCTATCGAGGGTTACGGCCCGAAGTTGAACCTCAAAGCGGAACGGGCCAAGCGGCAACGCCGGATTCGGTGAAATGAGGATCAAGTAATCTTCTGGGTTATCGTTGCTCGGATTGACACGCACTTCGGCGGAATTTGGGGGAGCCGTTGCTTGCAGCGTCTTAAGCGGCACATGGGCCTTGGCACGGACTTTTTGCCAGGCTCGCGGACCCATATGAGCGCATCGATCCTCAAAAGCCAATTGCGGAGTGCTGATGGTGATGCGGCTCAGAACAGTTCCTTTCACTTCCCAACCGGGCGTGGGCGCGAAGTCTCCCTCAAAAACAGGATTGAGTTGCACCATTACCGACCGGCGGGCCAGACCCCTTTGATGAGGGGAACGACGAGTCAGGTCGAGCTTCGCGGCGAACTCGGCTTTGTCCCCCGGCGCAATCGTCCGTCCTTGCGGTTCGAGTTTCAGGCAACCGCACGTTGTTTGAAACCGGGAGATGGCTCGAGGCAAGCTGCCGAGGTTCTCAATCGTCAGCCGGAACGTGTACTGAGGCGTTTCCCAGACTTCACCGATGTCGAGCGATTGCGGATCAATGTACAATCCGTTGACCGTTGGCGGCGCTGCTTGATGCTCCTGTTGCTTTAACTTGGTGGCAGAGAGAGCGCCGAGATGATACGCCGCCACGCTTGCAGTGGGAGCTATCAGTAGGAACACACCCCAATGCTTCCACCTCGCTGCTCGCCTCACGGTTGCGACCTCCGTCCCAACGCTGTTGACGGGATGAGGGATGAGGGATGAGGGATGAGGGATGAGGATAGCACAGACTTGTCTATCCAGTCAAGATCAACTCGCCGACTTTTTCAAATTTCTTGGTTTAGCTCGCCATTCGTCCCCTCGAATTGCCCTGCCTCAATACGCAATGACTTGGCGGGTCAGATAATCGGATAGCGTCAGCGCGATGAGGATGGCGAACCAAAACAGGCCAGCCAGCACCGCCAGCCACGACGCCTTCGAGCTGTGCAGCAGGTGCATGAAAAAAAGTCCGACCAGCGACGCCTTGACGACGCCGATAAGCACGCCGACTGTCGTGTGCCAGGCACCTAGTTCCAAAAACGACACGAAAACCGTCACGAGCGTCAGCGCGATGAGCGCGGCGAAGACGGTGTAATAAGTCCGCGTTTGCGTGATGGGTTCGGACATAACGCCTCCTAGAAGTGCAAATCCGTTACATGGTGAGTGCCGGTCAAGTACAGCAAGGGCAGTAGAAAAATCCACACGATGTCCACGAAGTGCCAGTACAAGCCGATAACCTCGACGGGCATGTAACGAACAGGTGTCAGCAGGCCCTTGCGCGCCTCGACCACCAGCCAAATCAGCAGCCCCATGCCGACGATCATGTGGGCGGCGTGCAGACCGGTCATGATGTAGTAAAATACCAGCATTAGCTGGACGCGCTGCGGATGGACCGGCCCCTCGGTTCCTTCCACTTTCGTCCACTCGCTCGGATCGAAAGCGAGTCCGGGCACCAAGTTTTCCACGTAGTCCTTGTAATATTCCACCACTTTGAAACCCAGGAACATCCCACCCAACAGGATCGTAAGCAGCAGGCAAGTCAGCAACATTTGCCGTCGGCCGACGCGGGTGGCGTGAACGGACAGGGCCATCGTCAAGCTGCTGGACAAGAGGACGATGGTATTAATGGAGCCGATAAGGATGTTGAGCCTGGCGCTGGCCGCCTCGAAGTCCGCCGCATAGCGGAGACGGTAGACCGCATAACAGGTGAAGACCGCGCCGAAGATCAAGACCTCCGTCGCTAGAAACATCCACATGCCGAACGTCGCGGTCTCGCGCTGCTGCTCCAGACTGGCGAAATGATGAGCCAGGATTGTAGGTCCGGCGTGCCGAGCCGGACCAGCCGGTGCCGCTCGGCTCGCGGCACCTACCGATTCGTTAGTGGACACCGGCGGACTCCTCCATCGAGTATTCGTAAGGTCCCGTGGTGACGATGGGCGTCTCGTCGAAATTGTGCGTTGGCGGCGGCGACGGCGTTTGCCATTCCAGCCCGGTCGCGCCCCACGGGTTCGGCCCGGAGGGCTTGCCCGCGTACAGCGACCAAAACAGATAAAACAGCGGCAACACATAGCCGACGGCCAGGATCGACGCCCCTGCCGACGACATGACGTTGAGGACCTGGAATTCCGGCGGATAGACGTGGTAGCGCCGCGGCATGCCCAGGTAGCCCAGCACGAACTGCGGCAAAAACGTCAGGATGAAGCCAACGAAAACAATCAGCGCCGCCAACTTGCTAAGAAAGTCCGAGTACATGCGGCCGGTCATTTTCGGCCACCAGTAATGTAGCCCGGCCATGTAGCCCATGACCGCGCCGCCCACCATGATGAAGTGGAAATGGGCGATGATGAAGTAGGTATCGTGGACGTGCATATCTACGCCGAGGGCAGCCAGGAACAAGCCCGTCAGTCCGCCCATCGTAAACAGAGCGATGAATCCTAGAGCGAACAGCATGGGCGTCTCAAAGGCGATGGAGCCTTTGTAAAGCGTGGCCGTCCAGTTGAATACCTTGACCGCCGACGGCACCGCCACCATGTAGCTGAGGGCAGAGAAGATCATTGCCGAGTAGACGGACTGCCCGGCCACGAACATGTGGTGCGCCCACACCAAAAAGCCGAGCACCGCGATGCCGATACTCGACCAGACGATGAAGACGTAGCCGAAGATGTGCTTGCGCGAGAAACAGGTGACGATTTCGCTGACAATACCCATTGCCGGCAACAGCATAATGTAGACGACAGGGTGCGAATAGAACCAGAACAAGTGCTGAAACAAGACCGGATCGCCGCCCAGTTCGGGGTCGAAGATGCCGATGCCCCAGGCGCGTTCGACGCCGACGAGGATCAACGCCATCGCCAAGACCGGCGTGGCCAAAATCAGGATGACGCTGGCGGCGTAATGCGCCCACAGAAACAAGGGCATCCGCCACCATATCAGACCGGGCGCTCGCATCGTGTGCATGGTGGCTACGAAATTCAATCCAGTCATGATTGAAGAGAAACCGGATATGAAAATTCCGATCATCGTCGGAAGGACGTTCGTGCGGGCATATTTCGAACTGAAGGGTGTGTAGAACGTCCAGCCGGTATCGACGCCGCCGGCGAGGAGCGCCCAGAGAGTAATGATGGCGCCGATGGTGAAGACGTACCAGCTGAGCAAGTTGATTTTGGGGAAGGCCAGATCGCGGGCGCCAATCATCATGGGAACCAGGAAGTTTCCCAGCACGGTTGGCACGACGGGGACAAGGAAGAACCACACCATGATGATGCCGTGGGCCGAAAACAGCTTGTTGTAAGTATCAGCCGGCACCAGGTCGCCGGTGGGAGTCATCAAGTTAAGTCGAATCACCGTTGCCGCGGCCCCGCCGATGAAAAAAAGGATCGTGACCGTAACCAGATAAAGAATTGCGATGCGTTTATGGTCGGTGGTGAACAGCCACGATCGCACGCCGAACGCGACGTTCAAATAATTCTCGCCGGGCGCGCGTGGCGGCCGAGGCTTGGCTTGTGGAATGAAACCCGTGGTGATGGCGCTGCTCATGGCTGGCTGCTCTTTCCTTGCGAGGGAGAAGTCGGAACGGCTTGGCGCGGCTTGGGATTGCCGCCGGGCGGGACTTTCGGGGCATCCAAGGGCGGCGACGCTTCCTCGTTGCGCACCGGAGTCTGCCCCGGCTTGAGCGATTTGATGAAGGCAAGGAGCTTGATCAATTCTTCCTCGTTCGCCTGTCCTTTGAAGGTTGGCATGATCGGCTCCCAACCCTGCACGACCTTGGCCTCCGGATACAGAATCGATTCGCGGAGATAGGCATCGTCGGCCACGACCGCGCGGCCATTGTTCAAGGTAACGGTTCGTCCGTACAACCCTTCGAGCACCGGGGCGCGGGCCTCGGCATTGGCGCTATGGCAGGTGACGCACTGGAATTTGAGGAATAGCTGCCGGCCCTGGTCGGCCAGCGATCCCGTGGCCGCCTGGCTGCCTAGCCAGTTGCGGAACTCCTCGCGCTCCATGACGATGACCGTGCCGACCATGTTGGCGTGACTTGTGCCGCAGTATTGCGCACAGAACAGGTGATAACGGCCAACCTTGGTCGGGTGAAACCACGTCTGCACGTAGCGGCCGGGTATCACATCGATCTTGGTGCGGAAGGCGGGCACAGAGAAATCGTGGATCACATCTTCCGAAGTCAGTGTCAACTTGACCGGTTGATCGACGGGGATGTGCAGCTCATTGATTTCACGCTGGCCTCCGGGATGTTGAATCTTCCACATCCACTGCTTGCCGACGACAAAAATCTCGGGAGCGTCCGGCGGGGGCAAGGCCACGGAGGTATAAACACTTGCCCCCCAAATAAACATGATGAAGAAGACGAACAGCGGCGAGATGGTCCAGAACCATTCGAGTTTATTGTTTCCCTCGATGCGTGGGGTGCGCTCATCCTCGGCCCGGCGGTGATACTTAAAGGCGAAGAACAGCACCAATCCCGCGATCAAGACGGCCATCGTCCCGCAGACGGCGCAGAGGAAGAAGAACAGCGCATCCACGTGCTGCGCCGTGGTGGAGGCCTGCTCGGGAAACAGTGGTACTTCGGCAAACATCATGACATGCCCATCCCATCGTTTATCCGCGACCCGAAGGGGAGCGCGTCGGGCGCGCTCCCCTTCGGGTCGCGGATAACTTTCCGCCACTCACGCCGCCACACGACAAACAACACCGATCCCAATACTAGGACCGTGACCACTCCCGCGGCGCGAACGATGTTCAACGCCGTCATGGTGTATTTGCCCGTGTCCGGATCGTAATAAAAGCAGGACAGCACGATGCGATCCGTGATCGGCGTGCCGATTTTGTGTTCCGATGCTTCCTCCAATCCCAGGCGAAGATCGCGCGCGAATGTCTTGTCCGCAAGGCCCAGGAAATAGCGAGACACCTTGCCCTGTGGCGTCAGAATCACAATGCAAGCGGGATGCGCGAAGAGATCGTTCTTGGGGTCATAGCGAAATTGGAAACCGATCGCATTAGCAACGCGCAGAATGGACTGTTGCCGTCCGGTCAGGAAGTGCCAGCCTTGGTCCATGTTCGGCAGACGATACTCCTTCATGTAGGATTCCTTCTTCGCTGCCGCCTGTTCCGGCGTCTCGCGGTCATCGAAGCCGACCGTGACAACATTCATGGATTCGCCGAGTTCCCAAGAAGTCCGCTTCCGTACATCCGTCAGCCCGCTCGCCAGATCGTTCAGTACTTGAGTGCATAATTTGGGACATTTGTAGTAGGCCATGACGAGAATGGTCGTCTTGCCGGCCATGCACTCGCCGAGCGTGACGGCCTGCCCTTGCTCATCGCGGAATTCTGCGTCAAGCGGAACTTGCGAATCAAGTTTTTGACGCAGGCTAACCTCGCGGAGTATCGGCGGCGCATCGCTCTCATCGGCCAGCGCGCCAGACTGCAGCGCGAGCAAGGCCAGCACAGCGGCCAGCACCCTCGTTCCCACGCGGAGCGTGGGAACGCACGTCCGGCCGCTCCGCGGCCTGTCCCACGCGAGACCCAGACGCGACGCGGAGCGTCGCCAACAGGTGTTCCCACGCCGAGCGTGGGAACGAGAGCGTATCTGCTGCATCATCGTTTCCCTCCGCTTTCCTTCGGTCGCTTACGCTCCCGGCCCTCTTTCGTCGAACCGAGTTTCTTGGAACGTAACACTTCCTCCATCGCTTTCTCGACGGGGATGTGAACGATTTCCTTATCGCGGTCGATCCAGCCGTAACGCTCTGATTGCACTTCGGCCCACTCGCGCGATGCGGCGATACTTCGCGGTTCGACCTTGAGGATTTCACCATTGAGAGTCCGAGTGGTCTCCGGAAGCTCTGGCTCCAGCTTTTTCAACTCGGCCTTAACCGGCGGATAGGTCACGGAAGTGACGACGCCGAGACCTCCGCCGGTGCCTCCGGGCATGTAGTAAGCGATGGTCACGCGCTGCCCCTCGCGTAGCTGGAATAGCCGAGCCTTCTCGTTGTCGATGCGGATGCGAACATCAACAGAGGTATAAAACCGCTTTTCGTCCCCGTCGTCGGTGCGGAGTACGAGTAAACTGCTCTCGCGCTCGATACCTTCGAGGTGCGGGCCAGGCACGTTGTCCACGCGCTGGCCGAGCGGCCGTGTTGTTTCTTCCGGGGCTAGCTCGGAGACGCGGCCTGTCGGTATGGCGTTGAATTTCTCAAGTCCGCCAAGCAGCCACCAGAGGATTATCTGCACCCCAATGACAATCGCGGCCAAGCAGACGCCGACCCAGATGACGAGCCGGAAGTGGAATGCCTCGCTCTCATGAGCAACACCGGGAGTGCGCTCATGGTCTTCCGTTCGCTCGCGCTGCTGGCTCGTAGGATCGGCCGCCGGCTGAATATGTTCACTCATTGCGCAGCGCCTCCGCTAGGTACGGATCCTTCCACGGCAACAACGGCCGGCTCCTCAGTTGGCCGGCGAACCACCAGACGCACAGGCCGCCCACCGCGATCCATGCTGCAATATCGATCAGCCAATAAAAATACGCGCCCGTGTGGTTGAGCGGCGGCTCAATCCACCAAAATAGATCGATGAAGCGCATAATCATCAGTCCACCCGCAACGGCCAAGAGACGCCGGCGATGTTCCTTGATGTCGCGCAGCAAGAGCAGCATGAAGGGCACGGCGAAATGGACGAGGGCAATGAAACTGACGACGAATTGCCAGCCGCCCCGGCTGCGGCGCAGATACCACGGATTTTCTTCCGGTAGATTGCCCACCCAAATCAGCAAGAACTGCGAGAACGACATATAAGCCCAGAACATGACGAAGGCCAAAAGCAAACTGCCGAAATCGCGCATGTGCGGTGGATGGACCGAGCCGGCGAAAGGCGGTCGATCGGACAACAGAAGGAACACAGTCAGGGCAAAGGCGTAGCCGTTGAGCAATTGGCCGACCGCGAACATGGCGGGGAAGATCGTCGAGTACCACTCCGGCTCGAGCGACATCACCCAGTCGATGGACGCGAACGTGATGGTCAAAGCGTAAACGACGATTCCGGGCGCGCCGAGCGTTTCGCAGCGTTCCAGAAGTCGGCCGTTGGCTCCCTCATCTTGCAGCCGCGACCAGCGGCGGAACTGATACGCCATGCCAATCCAGCATGCGAAAAAGAGGATGGCCTTGACGGTTACGGCCGGAGCGCTGAGCCAGATGGCTTTGAAACGCAACCTTTCTTCGGTATGAATTGGCAACCATTTCCCATATTCATAGACCGCCGGCAGAGCGAGGATCAAGGGGATGAACAGCACGGCCAACAGGAAAACCAAGCTGGCCGACGCTTCCAGGATGCGCCGCAGAAGCAGTCCCCAGGCGCCGCCGGTGACGTATTGAAGCATGAGAAAAACCAGACCGCCCAACGCCGTGCCGAGCCAATAGCTGTATCCAACCAGGTAGGAGACGCAGATTTGTTTTAGTCCTTCGTCGGGATGAATCAGCCAGTGCATCAGCCCAAAGACGACGAAGGCGGCCGCGCCGCCGGCGGCGGCTAGCAAGGCGGTGCGGCGCACTCGGTCCCACTCGGCCGGCGTCACTTCGCCGCGCTGGGTCATCTCTACACTGGCGGCCGGAGTGATGGCATGGCTCACGGTTGCTTCTCCTTGGGCGGCAATTTGGCTCGAACCTTCTCTCGCTCGTCGGCCGGCAAGTCTTTCAGCGGCATCCACTGGCTGAGCTGCAAAACGCGAATGTACGCGGCGATCTTCCAGCGATCTTCTGGAGTCACTTGGCTGGAGTAATCGGGCATTCCGCCGAATCCGCGGGTGATGACCTCGTAGAAATAGCCAATCGGCACTTCGCGCAACCGCGCTTTTTGGCCGCGCCGCTCGAAACCGCGCGAGTAATCCAGGTGATAATTGGGCGGCGGCAAATAGCCGCGCTCGACGATCTTGCCGTTGCCGGTGCCGAGGGCATCGTGACAAACGGAACAATAGATGTTGAAACGATCGCGTCCGCGCTCCAGCGCCGTTTTGTCGATGGGGATGGGAGCCATTTCGACATAGTCGGCGACGCTGGGTCCGGTGAGAAACGGCAGTGCGGAGAGTGGGTTCGTCGCCGGATCGCTAATCAGGGCGACGGCGCGAACGGCATCGGCGAAATCGTGACTGCGGCGATAGACCGTAAGCGATGGTTTAGCGCTTTCACGGCCGCGCCAGGGAACGGTACCTTCAACTAGAGGCCGCGACGCCCGGCCATCAGAAAAGAAATCGGTTCGCTCTAACGGCCGGTAGGATGGCTGGCGCGCCATCTCTTGCTGACAGCCTATTGCAAGTGAACATATCACCATCAACAAAATCCGAAATCCGATACCCGAAATCCGAAAGAAATCTGAAAATCGAAATCGAGAATGATCAAACAGACTCCTTAGCTGCGCGTTCTGACCTTCCCACAGAAACTCCTCTTTCGGTTTTTGATTTTCGGATTTTTTTCTGCATTCTTTCGGATTTCGGATTTCGGATTTCGGATTTCTCATTGCGGCACCTCCGACACTTCGCGGGGGTTGAGCCCCGATAGGAAATCCTTGGTCGCCGTGCGATCGAAGCGCGGATCGATGCATTCGATGCAGAGAAAGAAGGCATCGCGGGTCGCCCGACTGAAGCGCGGCACGTGAAAGAGCGGATGATACGGCATGGGCAAGCCGCATAACGCCAACAATCCCAATACCGCCGTCAACGACGCGATCAACACAGTCAGCTCGAACGTCACGGGGATCCACGACGGCCAGCTGTTGAGCGGCCGGCCCGCCACGTTGATGGGATAGCTGATGACCGCGCAGTAATACTGCAAGGCGAAGCCGGAGAGCGCCCCGACAATGCCGCCGATCAAAATCAGCATCGGCATCCTGGTGCGATGAAAACCCAGCGCTTCCGGCAGGCCCTCGATCGGAAACGGGGCATAGGCATCCATGCGCCGGTAGCCGGCCTCATACGCGGAGCGTGTAGCTTGCACCAGCGCCGTGGGGCTGTCGAACTCGGCAAGCAGGCCGTAAATTCCGGGGTTTGTGTCCATCAGCTTTTCTCCGTCGTTACCTCGCCCGTCTCCTTCGATTGCGCCAGCAAGGTTTGCATCTCCGCGATCGATATCATCGGCAGCAAGCGAATGAACAGAAACATCAGCGCCAGGAAGAAGCCGATCGTACCGAGATACATGGTCCAATCCCACACGGTCGGCGAATAATTCCCCCACGACGACGGTAAGTAATCGCGGTGCAGACTAGTGACGACAATGACGTAGCGTTCTAGCCACATGCCGACGAGAACGATCAGGGAGACGAGAAACAGCCAGGGCGGATTGTTGCGGACCCTCTTCAGCCACAGAAATTGAATGGCGCCCACGTTGCAGGCAAGTAATGCCCAATAGTAGACCGCGTAAGGTCCAAACATGCGGTTGACCTGGCTGAACTTCTCATAGATGCTGCCGCTGTACCATCCCATGAATGCCTCGATGCCGTAGCCGTAGCCGACGATGAGACCGGTCGCCAGCATCACCTTGGCCGAGTTTTGCAGGTGCCTCATGGTGATGAAGTCTTGTAGGCCGTAGAACGCCCGTAGCGGGATGGCCAACACTAGCACCATTGCGAAGCCAGAATAGATGGCTCCGGCGACAAAGTAGGGTGGAAATATCGTTGAATGCCAGCCGGGCAGAATAGCCACGGCGAAATCGAAGCTCACCACCGTATGCACGGACAAGACGAGCGGCGTCGCCAAAGCCGCGAGGATCAGGTATGTCATTTCGTAGCGTTTCCAGTGGTACGCCGAGCCGCGCCAGCCCATCGCCATGATTCCATAGATGATCTGCACGAAGCGATTGCGGGAGCGATCGCGCAGGGTGGCCAGGTCGGGGATGAGGCCGACGTACCAAAACAAAAGCGATACCGTGCCGTAGGTCGATACGGCGAACACGTCCCAGACGAGGGGGCTGCGGAATTGCGGCCAGATTCGCATTGTGTTGGGATAAGGCAATAGCCAATAGAAGAACCACGGCCGGCCCATGTGAAACAGGGGAAACAGGCCGGCGTTGGCGACGGCGAACAGCGTCATGGCCTCGGCGAAGCGGTTGATCGACGTTCGCCACTTCTGATGCAAGAGCAGCAAGATGGCCGAGATGAGCGTGCCGGCATGGCCGATGCCGATCCACCACACGAAGTTGATGATGGCGAATCCCCATGCCACCGGTACGTTGATACCCCAGACGCCGACGCCGCGGAATAGCAGCCAAAAAATCGTGTACAGCAGCAGCATCGTGAGGGCGAAGGAGATTGCGAAGCCGAGCAACCAGGCGCGCGGCGTCCGCCGCGTCAGTGTGATGGAGCTGATCTTTTCGGACACGGAGCGGAATGTGTAGCCCGGCCCCATGACGGGCGGAACGCCGTCGCCGCTCAGTGGGGGCGTCGTCTCGCTGGTCGCATGTTTGGATGCCGCAGTTTCCGGCTGCATGGATTGCTACTCTCCTTGCTTGCGCTGCGGGCTGGTTAGTTCGGGATTCGGGTTGCGCAACGCCGCCAAGTAGGTTGTCCTCGGCATCGTGTTCAGTCCGGCCAGCAGGGCGTAGTTGGTCGGCTCCTCCTTCCACTGGTAGACGACGCTTTCTTTGTTGTTGAGGTCGCCGAAGATGATAGCGCCGGCCGGGCATACGGCCTGGCACGCCGTCATTAAATGCCGATCCTCGATGCGCCGGCCCTCGCGCTCCGCCTCGATGTCGGCGGCTCGGATGCGCTGCACGCAGTAGGTGCATTTCTCCATGACGCCGCGCGAACGCACCGTCACTTGCGGGTTGTTCATCAGTTTCAAGCTGCTCGTCGCGAAGTCGGCGAATTGCAGGAAGTTGAAGCGCCGCACCTTATATGGGCAGTTGTTCGAGCAATAGCGCGTGCCAACACAGCGGTTGTAGATCATGTCGTTGAGTCCATCGTGGCTATGCACGGTGGCGCCAACGGGACAAACAAGCTCGCAGGGGGCTTTCTCGCAGTGCATGCACGGCACCGGCTGAAAGTGAGCTGAGACCTGGTTTGGATCGAACGGTTCGCCCCCGTAATAGCGATCGATGCGCAGCCAGTGCATCTCCCGACCGCGTGTCACTTCCTCCTTGCCGACGATGGGAATGTTGTTTTCCGATTGGCAAGCGACGACGCAAGCGCTACATCCAGTGCAGGTAGTCAGATCGATCGCCATTGCCCATTGATAGCCTTTGCTCGGCTTCTTGCCCGGTTCGCCGAGCTGCTTGGTCGCTTCCTCGAATTCCTTGTCGGCATCTTTGTAAAGCGTCAGCGGGATGAGTCGATTCTTGTCGGGATCCTTTTTCCGCTCTTCTTCCAGCTTTGCTTCGGCCCGGCCTCGGGGTTGAGGTCCGGGAATCTGCGCCAGTACTTCGGGCTTTTCCGCTTCTCCAGCCGTTAGCTCATCGGCGAAGTAAGGATGATCGCGGAAATGTGCCAATGAGGAAGAACGGATGGGGGCGCGTTCTTCCATGTTGTGGTGCATTTGCGTGCAGGCCAGCACATGCGTTTCGCCGGGGACTCGGCGCGCCTCGGCGCCTTGATCGAACCAGGGGTATGCATTGGTACGGAGAAAATAGGCGTTGAAGCCGACGCCACCGGCGACTTGGCCTCCGCGCGAGCGTCCGTGGCCAAGATGGACAGTGACGGCGTCCTCGGCATGGCCAGGTTGAATCCAGATCGGCGCCTTGATGCTACGGCCACGGTAAGTTAACTCGATCACGTCCACGATGGCTTCGCCATGTTCGCCGCCGCTAGATCCAGGCCGGCCCGAAGCATCGCGGATATTGTCGGCATAGGCAATGCCGAGTTTCTTCGCCGTATTGGGACTTACGATAGCGGCATTGTCCCAGGTGATTTTCGTTACCGGCTTGGGCAATTCTTGCAGCCAACCGTTGTTGGCGAATCGGCCATCGAACAGCGTCGGATCGGGGTGGAAAATGATCTCCATACCCTTCGTGGCGTTCTGGGCTGGTTCGGCCTTCGCTACTCTTTCCGCCCAATCGGCTTTCGGTGTTAGATTGCGATTCTCGAATGCGGTTCCCGCGACAAGCCCCTCTTGCAGAGATTGCCGCCAGAACTCCTCGAAGCTGCCGGATCGCTTTTGTTGCTTCCACCACTCGCGCCAATGTTCCTTAACGATCTCCAATCCGCTGCGCTCCGGCGATTCAGTGAAAGCAGCCAACAACTCGTGGACAGTTCGGCCGGAGTATAACGGCGCGATGAGCGGCTGAATGATGCTCGCCGTGCCATCATAGGCACGGCCATCGCTCCAACTCTCCAAGTAGTGCGCTGCCGGAACGTGCCAATCGCACAGGGCCGCGGTCTCATCCTGATACAGACCAAGATGAACACGCAACGGCACTTTCCTTAGCTGCTCAGCGAAATGGAGATCAACCGGAGCGGTATAGACGGGATTGCCGCCAAGGACAACGAGCAGTTTGACGCGGCGCTCGGCCATGTCCTTGACCAGCTCCGAAATCTGTTGGCCGTGATCAACCGGCTTCGCCTCGATGGGCGACGTGTACTTCACAGTTTGGCCGGCGTTCTTGAGCTTGTGATTGAGGGCATGAACGAGAGCATGCAGGCTGGGCGGATGATGATCTCCGGCTAGTATCAGGGACTTTTCCGCGTGTTCCGTCAAATCTTTCGCCAACGGCTTGAGCCAACGACGCGCCTCCTCCGGCAGTTCGGCTTCGGCATCCCTAGTGTTCGTCGGCACTTCTAGCTCGGCGGCGAGCGCGAGGGCGAACATCTCGATTTGCGTCGGACGGAGGGCAAGGCGATGATCGGCCACACCGCCGGTGTTGCTCATGCCGCATTCGACCGCATAGAGGCGATTCATCTGGATTTCATTCACCGGAGGGTTGTCATCCCCCGCTCGCCGAGTGCGAACACGGCGGCGACTGGAGAAATCGCGTGTATAACGCAGTGTACCCGGCCCGGCCATCAGGAAATCAGCGTCGAGAGACAGAACCACGTCGGCTTTCGTGAAGTCGTAGTACGTATTGACATAGTCGCCGAAAGCCAGCTTGGCGCCCTCGAGCACGTTGGAACGATTGGCAGGTTCGTATTGGACCCACTTCGCCTTCGGGAAGAGATCCTCACCGAGCAATTCCTTCAATTGAGCGGCCAAGGTCGGCGAACTGACGGTCTCAGTGAGGAAATACAACCCTTCCCCGCCCTGGTTCTTCAGCTTGTCCAGTGCACCGCGCAGCGCGGACAGCATTTCGTTCCAGGCTCGCGGTTGGCCACGATAGGTCACGCCCTGCGAGCGGTCGGGATCGTACAGGCCGAGGATGGATGCCTGCATGAACGAGTCGCTAGAGCCGACTTCGGCATCGTGCTGGAGTCCGGGGGGGCTGGCAGGGTGAAGAGGATTGCCTTCGATCTTGGTGGGCCGCCCCTCGTGGCTCTCGACGAGCACGCCCGTAACGACGCCGCCGAGCGGCATGGCCGTGGCGAAGTACAGTTTCTTTCCCGGCACGATCTCTTCTGGCTGCCGCACATAGGGCATAATCTTCTCGCGCGGCGCCGGCTGCGTCGAACAGCCGTTCAGCCCCATCAGCGCCAACGATGCGCCCATCAACGTAAGAAAACGCCGCCGCGTCACGGGGTTGGTCCATTCCGACGCTTGCTCGTGAAATTCGCGGTGTAGCATCTCCTGGAACTCAGGCGTGGCCAGGTATTCCTCCAAGCTGCGCCAGAATCGGCGGCCTTCCGAATCCACTGCCATGATGGTCCTCTTGCAATGCCGAGCCACGATGTAGAGCCACGACCGTAAGGGAGCCGTGAAAGCAACTGCTCCCTCACGGTCGCGGCTCTCCATCAACGATGGCACGTTGAGCAACTGGTCAATTCGTGCGGCGTCCGCACTTTGTATTCCTGCAACAACTGCTGGCCGAGCGACATTTGATTCTCGGCCCTCCAGCTCATGTTGAATATCTCCGACCTTGGCCGTAGATGATTTTCCGGATTGCGATGGCACTCCAGGCACCACTCCATCAGCAGCGTGTTTTCCTGATACGTCAGCGGCATTTCATCGATGCGGCCATGACAGGAGGCACAGCCGACCCCCTTGGCGACGTGAATGCTGTGATCGAAATAGACGAAGCCGGGCAAGTTATGCACGCGCTCCCACGGGATCGATGCCCCGGTACGATAGCTTTCGCGTACGGGTTCGAGCATGGAGCTGCCGGTCCAAATCTGTTGATGGCAATTCATGCAGGTCTTGGTCGGCGGAATCCCGGCGAACGACGACGTTTCAACGGAAGTATGGCAATAACGGCAATCGATGCCCAGCTGGCCGACGTGGTGAGCGTGGCTGAACGGCACTGGCTGGACGAAGGCGAGATGCGATTCGGTGACGTAAGAGGAGCGATAGAAAATCGCGGCGAACCAGCACAGCCCGGCGACGATGAAGACGGCGCCGAAGATCGTCACCTTGGAGATGGTGTTGAAGCTTCGGTGAAAAATTTGGGGCATCGATGTCGCCTCACCCGGTGCTGCGGGCGAAAACCCCCGCTCATTGATCTATGAACCCATCCGTCGCGGAGCAACGGCACGCCCTCGTTCCCACCTCCGCGTGGGAATGGGGAGAAAAATGCAAATGATGTGCCAACGGATTGTCAGAGATGTGTAGGACTCCGAGCGCAAGAAAATAGCAGAGATCCTGCATGGCCAATAACGGAATGGCGGGGGGAGTTCTCGATTCTGAGATTCGCCCTTCCACTGCTGAGAGCGAGGAGGGGACTCGATAGGTCACCTTGTCACCGTGTCACCCTGTCACCTCGTCATCATCACTGGCCGCGTGAGGCGGTGCCGTGGCGGGATGCGGCGATGCAGGCACCCTCGGGCAATGGTCGGCCCGCGACAACGATGTCACGCTCGTGCATGTAATCACGCAGCTTGCGGTACAACGGAAAGCTGTCGGGATAAACGCACAGCGTCACGGCCGTGGACGCCGGTTCAATGCTGTCAATGATGCGGCGGAATTCCGAGCCGGGAGAAAGAGCTTGCTCTACCGTCTCGCCGCGACGAAGATCGACAGGCTCGATTTCCCACGATAGCCCAACTTTGCCGGAATAGGTATCGATCTCCGCCGTATAGCGCATGCGGAAAGGGCCGACCTGCTCGGTGATGTTCGAATAGTGGTCCGAGCCGCGTAGTTTCTCGCTGCCGCTCAGAGCGCTTTCGATCTCGGTCATGAACTTGCCATAGTCGATAAAGGAAATCCTTCCGTAGCGACACTCGAACAGCAGTTCTTCTGACTGCAACGGATGGCTGACCGGCACACGATAGCGCAGCGTCTGCTTGTTCGACGGCGCTTTGCGTAACGCCTCGATTTCTGCAACGACGCGTATGCTCCGTTCGCGGATCTCTTCCAGCGATAAGGCGGCGTTGCGCGCCGCTTGTGCGTCTTGCCGTGACTTCGACTCAACATTCTTTCGTTCCGTATCAACCTGCTGAACGTGTGCGGTCAGACGGGCCAATTCCTCGGCGGTCAAGGTGCTGTCCTGCCGAAGTTTCTGCCATTCCTTGAGCTGCTCGAGCAAATGGGCCTGCGCCTCTGCCAGTTCGCGGCGCTGTCGTTCCAACTCCGGAGCGAGTGGATCTTTTGGATCGGGCAACTCGGCGATTTCCTCGTGCGTCAGGGCCGGCGGGGCGGTTGGGACGACGGCCTTATAGGAACGCGCTCCAACCCAGGCGACAAGAATGAGGCGGAGAATGATGCCGACCACGTTGGCGACCACGTCGAGAAACGAGTCGAAGCTGAATTCGATTTCGCGGACTTTACGTCGTCGTCGGATCATAACTTGAATCTCTTATGAACCGCCAAGCCGCCAAGGACGCCAAGAAAAGAAAGAGAAAAAGAGAAAACCTTTCGCTTTGTCTTCTTTTTTGCTTTTTCAGTCTTTTATTCGTGATGTTCGTGTGATTCGTAGTGGTCTCTCATTCCGTGCTTGGCGTCCTTGGCGGCTTGGCGGTTCAATTCATGAACTCACGGAACAGCGCCGGTGACGATGCCGATTACATCGTCGTCGGCATCCAGGTTGCGGCGCGTTTTTGGCACCGGCAGTACCTCCAGGGCCGGATAAACCGTTAAAAAAGTGCGGATGTGTTCGGGCCGCACTAGCAGGCACAATTGCGGATGATACGGCGGCTCGCCGGGGCGGCGCGAGGACTGGCGGCGTTCGATCATTTGGTGGATCGCTTTGATTAATGGATTGCCAGCAGGATCGCTCATGGCCTGAGCCACCGTGAAAGTCCGTTGCGAGGGATAAAGCATGAGATCGCCGGCGCGGCATTCGAGATAGATGGTCCAATCGCGTCCGCCATGGACCCAAGCCGGCCGCGGGGCTGCTAGCCGTCGCTGCGGCGGCGCAAACGAGGGAGTCGGTGCGAAACGATTCATGGCCGCCGATTGCGAATCTCCACTCTCCCCCCCTCCGTTGCCATTGCCTAGGACCACCCGGACGCGCGGCTGCCCTCGATTGCCGTCCGGCCCCTCTGGTGGTTGTTCCTCAGCGGATGCGGACGAAGGCGGAGAGGCGGTACGCGGAGGGGGCGTCGGCTTGCCGGTTAACGGATCAATGAAAATCACTGCGTCGGAAGAACGACCGCTGATAACTGGCCCTGGTGCTCCCGTCGCGAGTTGTCCACTGGGACCGGTTCCACTGTTGCTCGGTGTTCCGGCTGAGGGGACACCCGAACCTTGTGTGTTTGAGCCGCCTCCTCCATTGATCTGCGTTCCGGTGTTGGAGACGATTGACCCCTGCATGCTCGTATTGGGACCATTATTGAATTGTGTTCCGGCAGGTGATCCGATTGTCCCTTGCGCGCTCGGCGTTGCTGTGCCGCCTAGGCCCGCAGTCCCTCCGCTGGCGTTGGCTCCTTGCATGTGTGTATCCCCGCCATTGTTAGCGCGTGCGATAAGGTAGCGTCCCTCGGCGGATTGCCCCGTCGCCAGCGTGGATCCAGGGATTCCCGATCCCCCTGTTCCACTTGCTGACACGCCGTCACCCGAAACGCCATTCCTGTATGGACCGGTTCCCGCAATCGCTCCACGTCCCGCGCCGCCCCCCGGATAGCCATCCCCCGAGCCGGACGAAAGCGCTCGCGGCCGGCCGAGTCCCGGCAAGTCCGAGGTGGTATCAGTCGGCGAACCACCACCCAAGCCACTGCCCTCGCTCGAATAGCCAATTCCGCCACCGCTGCCCTCGAGCGAGGGTGGCATGGCCGAGGGATGCCCGCGCCCGTTGCCGCGAGCTAAGCCGATCCCCACCCCGCCTGAGCTTGCGGTGGTTCCCCTCACTCCATCAGTCCCATACGGGGATTGGGAACTCACGTAAGTATTTCCTTCACTCCCAGAGGAAGCCTGTGCGCCCGCGGTGAAGCCCTGCTTCGCGGACCCACTCGATGCCGAAGGATACGAGCGAAGCAATGGATCGCGGAGCGGGTTCCCGCGCGGAGCTTGGGAGCCAGGATCCCCCCCACCCGGATAGCCCGCAACTCCTCCAAGAACACCAGCGCCACCAGGCCCACTTGGACCCCCAGAACCCCCAGCAGCACCGTAGCTCCCCGGGCTGCCAGGACCACCGGGACCATTGTCCCCTATACTGCCAGCCATCCCTGATCCAGCTCCGCCGGGACCACCTCCGGTGTTGCTCTTGGGTGAACCCGGTTGGTTCGTTCCCCCTCTCACCCAGCCGCCAGTCCCGCCGGACTCGCCGCCGCGGAAACCACGAGCTCCGCTTGCCGAAACGCCTCCTCCATCGCCGGTCGGGGGCATACCCAGCGGACGACTGGTTAATCTTGGAGTGGAACCAGTGGCGGTTGGAGGGGAAGTTGAGGGAACAGGTGTTCTTGTGGCCACCATCCAAGGTTGCTTACTCGGCATTTCATCGTCGGCAGGGAAGTCGAGCACCCAATCGTCATCGATGAATTCGTAGCCGAAGTCGAGAGACTGTCCCTTGAGTGCCGCTTGAAACAAGTGATAAGTGGTGACGCCGCCGGGTCGCAACAACAACAACAGATACGGCGTTTTGTCCACGTTGCCCGGCAATCCGGCTAGCTTTTGATGTTGCTGGGCTATGCGCCGCTCCACCTCAGCTCGAACGTCGTTGGCAGGATCGTTTGAGCCGGGGATAAGCGCGGCGAGCGGCATCGCCTTGCGCTCGGGGTGGAAAATCACTCCATCGGCGGTGCACTCCACGTAGATGGGCCGGCGATTCTCGCCGCGACGGCCATGATAAGGCACAACCGAGAATGTCTTCTGCTCGCGCTGCCGCGACGCTTTCAAGTCTTTCAGGACTTGCTCCATCTGCAATACATCGATGGTCATGCGCCGTAGTACCTGGCTTGATTCCTTGGATCGATTCTCTGTTTGCTTCGCACTGACGCGAAGCGTGCGCAAAAGCTGTTCTTCAGCCTGGAGCCGGCTGCGCTCGTCCTGTGTCTTGCGGCGCAGCTGAGTAGTGGTGTCTTGTTCATAATGTAGGCGGGCGGCGATCGTCTGGAGTTGTTCGCGGATTTTGCGCATCTGCAATTGCATCTCGATCTGCTCGTGCGTCAGTTTCTCATGCAGGGCGTCGCGTTTCCGCTCCCAGGTTGCCTGCGCCTGCTGTTTGAGTCGATCGCGCTCGGCCTGGCGGGCTGTCTCGCTTCGCGCAGCCTCCTCGACCAACCGGGCAGCCTCGCGCTGCGCTCGGGCCTGAGCGGCCTGGTGGGCCTTGCGATCCATGACCAACAGGACGAGGATCAGCGACCCCATGGCGCACAGCAGCACGGCCAGGAAGGGGAACGTCGAGACTTGCAGCTTATGCCGGCGTCCTCTCATGCCGCCTTTCCGGAATTATGGCGCGGCGGAGCCGTTGTCTGCGGCAAGGCACTGGCTCTCGCCGTCAACAGATGGATGGCCGCCGTCAGCGTGTGCAGCGTTTGTTCAAACGCCCCCGCGCCGGCCAGGGCGGCCAGGTTCTGTTGCAAACCGGCCTGCAATTGCAGCAAGTGGTGCTCGCCTTGCTGCAAACCCGCCAGCGCCGCTACTTGCGCAGTCAGTCCGTCGCCGACCCGCCCCAGCGCCACTTGCTGATCGCGCCCATACTCGCGTACCACAGTCGCCAACGCGCCCAATTGCTCGAACAGCCGCGCGCTCTGTTCGAGCGCCTGTTTTTCCAGCCCGGCCAACAGTTGCGAATGCGTTTGCAATGTACCTTTGAGCGCCGCCTCCAAGGCACCGGCCATTTGCTCCTGTTGACGGGCTGACGCGTCGCGCATCCGTCGTTCCTGTTCCGTCAACGCCCGCGCCCACACTTCCGCCTGCCGTTCGACGAGCTGCCCCGTGGCATCAACAAGCACCTGGGTATTTTGACGCAGTGCTTCGACGAACGGCCCACTGTCGCCGGCAATACGTAGGAAGCGATGGGCTAACTGCCGCTCAACCTCGTGATCCACCGCTTCGAGAATGCTCTGCTCGCGCCGCTCGACCAGGAAACTGCAAAACATGGTTATCATGGTCAAGCTGAGGGCCAGTGCTGTTGCGTCAAAAGCGTAGGACAGACCGTCCGTCACCTGGCTCAGATTCTTCTCCAGCACCTCCGGCGTCGCTCCGGCGATGGCGTCAGTAATGCCCAAGACGGTGCCGAGGAAGCCGAGAATCGGGATGGCCCAAGTGATGAAGCGTGTCAGCGCGTAACTGCCCTCCATGAGCACCACATCGCTATCGAGCAGGGCGCGCATCTGATCGTCCAACTCGGCCGCGGAACCGCGCTGGCAGAGGAAATCGAGTATCGCTCGGATACGCTGGGCAAGGAAGGTGCTTTGCAAGCGCCGGGGCAAACGATTCAGGCACGCGCGCAGGTTCGCTGCTTCGCCGACCGGCACGGGTTTGCCGTTCCACGGCGGGAGGATCTCGACCTGGAAAGCGCGGCATTCCAGGAGGCTTTGTAAGAATTTCGCGCCCAGTGCGCTGATCGCACAACAGAATAAAATTAGTTCGACGCCCTCGACGGGACGTTCGATGTAGCGAAAAAGAAACGTATGACGCAATGGTCCCTTGTGAAAGAGCAACAACAGGACGACGGCCAGCGGAACGCCGACGACAAAGGCGGCGAAGTTGGTGCTGGGCCGGCGAACGGCGTCGGCGGAAGCCGGTTTGGCGGAGTTCATGACGGGGCCTCGATCCATGAGGGATGTCCCTTGCGGAAACATCGTCTGTGGGCGGGGGGGAATTGTAACGATTCCGTGTTGGGGTGCCAGACTATTTCGCCGTGGAGGTTAAGGGAATTTAATGAACCGTCAAGACTCCATGAGAAGAGAGAGGAAAAATAGGCATAACGAGTAACAATATTCATCAGCAGTCCACCAATTCGTTTCTCCTTCTTGCCTTGGCGTCGTTGGTGTCCTAGGTGTCCTTTGCAGTTCGGCGGTTTATTCAGTTCGGAATTCGCAGGAGAAGACATGCTCACCGTTCATGTGCGCGTCAGCGATGCGGCCACAGGTCAGCCGACGCCAGTCCGTCTGCGTCTCGTGGATGCCGCTGGGATTTGCCGGATGCCGTTCGGCAGGTTGGCAGAATTTGCCACCGGCCCCGGCGAACATGTCGGCGGACAAGTCCGCCTAGGCAACTCTGCATTTGCTTACATAGACGGCGTTTGCGAAGTCCAGCTTCCTCCGGGTCCCGTCCACGTCGAGGTTTCCAAAGGGCCAGAATACTTGCCCGTTTGCCGGGAAGTGGTCCTGGGTCCAGGAAAAATCGCCCTCCGTTTGAGCATTGAGCGCGCCCTCGATTGGCGTTCGCGAGGTTGGTACGCAGGCGATGCCCGAGCGCACGAGCTGTCGCCTCACGCCGCTCGCCTGGAAGGAGCGGCCGAGGGACTGGATGTTGTGAACCTGCTGGCTGGCGAGCAGCCGCCGCAAGCAGATCGTCCTGGGGCATTTGTCAATTTGCTCGCGTTCAGCGGCACGCGGCCGGCTCTCGAAGGATCGCCCTGCATCGTCGTGAACACTTGCAACACTCACCCGGTTCTTGGCACTGTGGCTCTTTTGAATTGTCATCGGATCGTCTTTCCGTTGCGCTTCGGAGGACCGGATCGTGTGGATGATTGGTCGGTCGCCGACTGGTGCGATCAATGCCACCGAAAGAAAGGCCTAGTTGTTTGGCCGGATTTGCCGCGGCTGACGGCGGAACATCCGCAGGGTGAAGCACTCGCCGCCCTGTTGCTGGGCAAGATCGATGCGTTCGAGATTTGCCGCCTGGGCGATGCCCAATCGACCGCCCTGGCAGACTGGTATCGGTTGCTCGCTTGTGGCCGGCGTCTGCCGCTGATGGGAGCGAGCGGGAAAGACCGCAACACCGTCGCACTGGGCGCCGTTCGCACGTATGCTCGTCTGGAGCCGCAGCACGGATTTAGTTATGGTGCCTGGATTGAGTCCGTTCGTGCCGGCCGGACGTTCGTGACGGATGGCCCCTTGCTGGCATTCGCGGTGAACGGGCACGAACCCGGCTCCGTACTGTCTCTGGCTGGGGAAGGCGCGACAGTGCGCATCCAGGCCGAAAGCCGTAGTATGACGCCGTTCGCTCGGCTGGAATGTGTGTACAACGGTGTGGTCGTCGCCGCCGGCGAGACGGTCGGCGATGGCACAGCAGCAATGATCGAAGCTGATGTGCCGATTTCCAGTAGCGGTTGGCTGGCGGCGCGCTGCCTGCGAGACGGAAACGACTCCGCTGTCCGTGCTCATACTTCGCCCGTGTACGTGGAGATGGAGGGTCGGCCCCTGCGCCCAGAGGCGGACACGACGGCTCCGCTGCTTGATGTCCTCGATCGCACGCTCGTCTGGATACAGCGGGAGGCGAGCTGCCCCAAAGAACAGCATCGCCAGCAATTGATGCAGACCTTGCAAGCCGCACGAGAGGAGCTGTTGCGGTGCGGTTAGATTCGTCCGAGCCGCGCCACGGAGCGCAGCGGAGGAAGCGGCCGATCCCACGCCGCCGCTTCCTCCGCTGCGCTCAGCGCGCGGCTCGGACAGGTTCGTGTGAAGAGGGAACGTTGTGCCGCGCCGTTACCTTATTCTCATCTTGATCCCAACGGTCCTCATGACTGGAGGCACGGCGGGATACTACATTCTCGAAAAAGAATATTCCCTCTTCGACGCCTTCTACATGACGGTCATCACGCTGACGACGGTGGGCTATGAGGAGGTCCATCCGCTATCGCCGATAGGACGCATTTTCACGATTGTCCTGCTGCTAGTCGGCGTGCTGACGTTCTTCTACACGGTCACGGAATTGGTCCGCGTCGTCATCAGCGGCGAGGTCCAACAATTGTTCGGGAGACGGCGCATGGAACGCAGCTTGGCGGAAATGAAGAACCACATGATAATCTGTGGCTATGGCCGCATGGGACGGCACGTCTGCCGGGAATTCTCGCAGCGGGGACTGCCATTTGTCATCATCGATCGCCGTGGGGAGTTGCTGCGCGATTTCGATCTGGCCAACGGCATCGCCCTGGAAGGCGACGCTACTTCCGATGAGATTCTCAAGAAAGCCGGAGTCGCCCGCGCCCGCGCCCTCGTCACCGTGGCCGCCTCCGATGCCGACAATTTGTTCATCACCCTGAGCGCGCGCTTGCTCAATGACAAACTTTTCATCGTGGCCCGAGCTGAGGGAGAGCTGGCCGAGGAGAAGCTCCGCCGCGCCGGAGCCAGCCGGGTCGTCACGCCCTACGCGATCGGCGGCGCGAAGGTGGCGATGGCCGTGTTGCGGCCTGCCGTGGTCGATTTCATCGAGTTGGCCACCGGCACGGAGCATCTCGATTTGCAGATCGAGGAAACGCTGATCCAACCGGGCAGCAAGTTGGCCGGCGTCACGCTCCTGGCCAGCGGGCTGCGTCAAGATCTCGGCGTCATTGTTGTCGCCATCAAAAAAGCGAATGGCCATCTCGTCTCCAATCCGCCTGGCGATGCCGTCATGGAGGCAGGCGACACACTCATCGCCCTGGGAGCGCGACAAAGCCTCGATCGCGTTGAGATCCTGGCCTGCCGCTCAGGATGACAAGGTGACAGGGTGACGGGGTGACAAGGTGCCAGGGTAGTTGCGAGGAGCAGCCCTCAGCGATGTTCCAGGCGGAATAATCCTAATCTTCGTCACCTTGTCACCCTGTCACCTTGTCACCCTGTCACCTTGTCACCCTGTCACCAAAGCGCGATGCGCGTCGTGGTCGATTCCATTACTTGCCAGTCGCCGTTCGGCGGGTACAGTATTTGCCGGAATGTCGGCTATGGCCTTCTCCGCGTACAAAGGCGGAAGGTGGCCGCGCTTCATCCGCATGAGCATGCACCTGTGATGGAGACCAACCATGAAGCGAGCTGTCTGGCTGCGCAGGACCCTGTGGATCACCTTAGTTGCTCTGCTTCTGCTCGGGGGAGGAGGGCTATTGGCTCTGAGACTCTACCTCTCCTCGGCGGCCGCAACTCGGCAAGTCGCCGAACGACTGCAGGACATGCTCGGCGGACAGGTCGAGATTCAGGGTGCGCAAATTGGCCTGATCGGCGATAGCAGCGTGCGCGGCATCCAAGCGTTCGAGGAAGGCCGGCCGGACAAGCCCTGGCTGCGCATCGAGGATGTGATGGCCGATGTATCGGCCCTCAGCCTGTTGCGCGATAAATCTCCCGAAGACATCCAACTCCAAGGCGCCCGTATCACGTTACGATTTGACAGTGGTGGGCGCCTGCTCACCAAGCTGCCGACTAAGAAAAAAGGCGCGCCGGCCCGATTGCCCCTCATGCACATTGAGGACGGAGAGTTGACCTTCGATCAAGAGCATCGCTCGCCCATGATTATCCGCGGCGTCAACGCCCAGCTTACCTCCACGGAGAATGGATCGAAGCTTACGGGAACAGTCAACGATCCGTTCTGGGGCGACTGGAAGGCGAACGGCGATTTCAACAGCGACGGCAGTAAGGGCAGCCTCACGCTCGATACCGAAGAAGTCGCCGTCACCATGCAGAAGCTGAAGTCCATCTCGTTCGTGCCGTTGTCGGTTTGGGAGCAGGTCCACGTCGAAGGAACCACGCCGGCACAGGTGCTGCTGTACATGGAAACCAAGGGTGACAAAACCTCAGTGCATTATCGCGTCGCGATTTCGCCGCGCGATGGGCGCGTAGAGGTTCCGTCGATCGACTTGGTTGCCGTCCAAACCAGCGGCAAGGCGGTCGTCGCCGATGAAATCGTCGAGCTGGACAACGTACACGGCAAAACGGCCGGCGGTTCGATCACGACAAGCGGGAAGCTAAATTTCCACGATGAGCCGACGCGCCTGGCTTTCAAAGCCGGCGTGCAAGATGTGCTGCTTCGCGACCTGCCGCGCAGCTGGAAGATCCCCAACAACATCGAGGGTAAGCTGACCGGCTCGGCCGACCTCGTCGTGACGATCAAGCAGAGTAAGATCGAGACGTCTGGGTCGGGCGAAGGCGTGATCCGCGATGCCAAATGGGGCGGATTCTCGATTAATCGTCCGATCCGCCTGGCCCTCCGTTCCGACAAGGGACGTTTCCGCTTCCATCAGCCGGAGCCGGCGGGAGTCGCCGAGGTAAAGGACGGCGAAGTACGGACGCAAGCGCATTACCACAGTGCCGAGATGGAGGAGAGCGAATTCGCGGACAAGGACGATTTGCTTCAGAACGCCCCTGCGGAATTGGTGAACTTGCTCGGCCGCGGTATCAAGCTGGCAGCGGACGGCTTGGCCAAAGGCATCGACAAGGCCGCGAATACCTTGAATAAGCTCAAGCCGCCGAGCACACCCGGCGAAGCGCCGACGTATCTCGACGTGGATCTCAGTCTGCAGAACGTGGACCTCGTTCAGCTGGTGCAAAAACTGAAACTAAATCTACCCTACGCCATCGCCGGCCGCTTGACGTTCCAGGTCCACGCCTCGATCCCCATCAACACAGCGGGCGATTTGAAAGCGTATCGACTGCGCGGCAACGCCACATTATCGAGCTTCAATGTGGCTGGATTGGCGATGTCCAACGTCGAGACGAAGGTTCGCTACACCAATGGAGTACTCGATCTTGAAGACCTCAAGGGACAGATGCCCGCAACGAAAGACGCAAAATCACCTGGAAACTTCGATGGAAACGTTCGCGTGCAACTGGTTCCGCGCGGCGATTTGCAGGCGTCGCTGAAACTCGATCGACTCCCGCTTTCCACGCTTCTGAACGTGGTGCCGCAAATCGGCAAGCAAGTGACCGGCATCGTATCGGGCACGGTGCAGGCGCGAGCGCCTCTTATGGAACTAAGCAATCTCGCAAGCTGGCGCGGCGCGGCAAACTTGAATGTTCCCGACGCCCAAGTTTATGGCGTCCCCCTGCATGATGCTGCCGCGAGCCTGATCGTGGATGGGATGGGGGCGCGGCTCTCGACATTCAAGGCCGACCTTGAGGGCGCCCCACTAACAGGCTCGGGCGAATTGCAGCTCCGTGGCAATTATCCCTTCAAAGCCGAGGCACACTTGAGCAGCGGCGATCTGACGACACTCCATCGAATGCCGGCCGCGTTTCGTCCGCCCTTTGAGCTTAAAGGCCGTACTCAGCTCGATGGTACGGCGACTGGGACGTTGAAGCCGTTGATGTACGACACGAGCGGGAAGCTGAGGGCGCGCGACCTTGTGGTGGAGGGGTTCCAGATGGACAATCTTTCCTTCCGCTGGTCCAAGGACAATAACGATCTGAAACTTGATACCATCAAGGCGGACATGTACGGCGGAGAAATTACCGGCTCGGCCCGATTGCCACTCAGCGCCGACGCGCCCGGAAGTGGCGACTTACATATTCGCAATGTGGACGTGAAAGCGATGGCCAAGGCGTTGCCGTCCTTTCCGGTACAACTGGAAGGCAGGATTTCCGGCACGGTCAAAGGCAATTTGGCCGCGGCCGAAGGCGACAAGCCGCGCACCTGGACGAGCGATGTGGAAGTGACGGCACCGCAGCTAAAAGTGCAGGGCATCCCCGCCGAAAAATTGAAGGGCACTCTCGATTCGCGCGCGGGCAAAACCTCGTACAACCTCCGGGGCGAAACGCTCGGCGGAACATTCACCATCAAGGGCGATCTACCCACCGGGAAGGAAAAGGAGAAGCAACCACGGGAGGAGGGTCCAACTCTCGGCCCCCAAGCCCGGAGCGCTAACGACGGGTTTCGTGACCCGTCATTAGCGCTCCGGGCTTGTGCGTTTGTGGCCGACGAACCAATCGGGAAAGGACATTTTGAGCTGCGCGATGCCCGGCTTTCGCGCGTATGGCGTGCCTACAACATCACGGGCGGCCTGGCCCATTTGCGTGGCCGATTTTCTATCGTGCTCGATTACCGCCACATGGGACCAAATATGACGCCAATCGGCAATGGGTCCTTTCGCATCGACAATGTTCGATGGGACGATGAGTTGCTCGGCGATAGCTTGCAGGGGAGTGTCCGGCTAACGTCCAACAATTTTCAGCTTTACAATGTGACAGGCAGCGTGGCCGGTGGTCTGTTTCTAGGTCAATTCGTTTTCGGTCTCACCGCCAATCGCCGCGGTTGGTTCCAGATCGATTTGCAGCAAGCCGAGGCATCGCAGCTTCTCATGCCGCTGCCGGAGGTGGCTCGGCAAGTGAAAGGGCCAGTGGACCTGAACCTCCGCGGCAGCATCGGCCGCGAATGGGACGGCAGCGGCGGGGCCACGCTGGTGCGCGGCCGGATTTACGGCATGAACATCACGGAATGGCGCATTCCGATGTCGTTCAGCTTTTCACCAACGCAGGGCACTGGCGAATTGGCCGTTCGCGATAGCCAGGCTCGCCTCGCCCGAGGGCGGGCGCGCTTCGAGGGCACCATGAATTGGGGCAACGGTCTGCGCTTGACCGGCCTGTTGCTTTTCTATCAGGTCGACATGCGCACCCTGCTGCGAGACGCACCGGAGTTGAGTTCCTACGCCTCCGGCCGGGTCTCCGGTCGCGTCGATTTGGCAGGCAGTGAGATGCGTTCCCTCAGTGACTTAACCGCCGTCGTGCAGGCGAAAATGGAGCAGGGGCAAGCACTGCAAATGCCGGTGCTCCGGCAGATCACGCCCTACTTACGTCCCGGCGCCTCGTCGGCTACATTCCAATCGGGCGAGCTGAAAGGCCGCTTAGCCGGCGGCATCTTCCGCATTCAACGCGCCACGTTGGTCGGCGATTTCATCAAGCTACTCATCCTCGGCACCATTAATCTGGCGGGCAACCTCAACCTGGAAGTCACGGCGCAAACCGGCCTTTACTTCCTCAATCCGGCGCGGACTAGGGCCGTCAGTTCGCGTATCCCCCTCATCGGTGCCATTCCCCGCTTGGTGCTCTACGAGGCCAACTCGCTGTTGGCTCTCGCCGTTGTTCATCTGCGCGTCACCGGCACCGTTCGCGCTCCCGTCGTTCGCCTGGAGCCGCTGGTGACGCTCACCGAAGATGCGGTTCGTTTTTTCCTCGGTCGCGCCATCGGTCTTACCATCCCCAACCTCCCCTAGCTGCGTTTTTTCATCACTTCTGCTGTATCCCGCTCCTTCCGCGGTCGATAATGACAATGCAGCCATGGATGGCCTCCTTGAGTATCGGATTGCGCCGAGCAACTCGGCGCCGCATCCGTAAGGAAGCGGAGAGTCGGTCGAAGGAGGACCCATCGATGTCTCGATGCCTTACCCAGGGACGGGTTGTTCGCGTTTTCGCCGTCCTGCTTGTGCTTTGCGCCAGTTGTTCCTTCTCTTCCGGCTGCTCGAATCTCTTTGGCCTTACCCCCACCGGCCACCGCTTGACTGCCGAAGCCAAAGCGCTGCGTTCGGCGTATCCCGACCCGCTACCGTTGCCGCGCGAGCTGGATAAGCGAGTCGCCCCGCTTTTCGTCGTCGAACCGGGCGATGTGCTGCTGGTGCAGCCCGTCAATCTCGATTCACCGGTGCGTCTGCCGGGCGATCAGACAGTGCTTCCCGACGGCACCATCCAACTGGGTCGCTACGGACAAATCGTCGTGGCCGGCAAAACCATCCCGCAGATTGAAGCCGATGTGAAGGCCCAGATCGAAGCGCAGCAGAAAGACGCGGGACCGATCACTGTCCGCCTGGTCACGCGCGTCAGCAAGGTTTACTACGTTCTCGGCGAAGTGAACGCACCGGGCGCCTTCCCGCTCCAGGGACGCGAGACCGTGCTTGACGCGCTGTTAGCGGCAGGCGGTTTGAACGATAAGGCGTCGCGGAAATTCATCACACTATCGCGGCCGACACCACCCGATGGCTGCCGCGTCGTGTTGCCAATCTGCTACAACGACATCGTGCAAATCGGCGATACCTCGACGAATTATCAGATCGCGAACGGAGATCGCATCTATGTTCCGACTCGCGGCTGGGATGATTGCGGCCGCAATAAAGTGTGTCCGCCGTGCGGCCGTCCGCAAACGCCGTGTCCTGCTCCCGAGGGATGTCCCGCGGGAATCTCCAGCCCCATGCCGTCCCCGCAGCCGTTCGCACCCTTCCAACAAGAAGAGCCGCGACTATTAGGAAGGGAGTTGCCCTCGCTCCCTAACGGTCGCGGCTCGGCATCGTCGGCTGCTTCGACTCAATGATTGAACACGTCATCACCCAAGCCGACGTTGAGCCGCATGTTGGCGAAGCTATAGACCTCGACGAGTTGGCCAGAATCGCCGGCCTGGCGCGGCCAATCGTAGAACTCCAAGCGTATCGGTAGGTGCGTTTCCTTGTCGAAATAGACCACATCGCGGTAATAGAGGAAATGGCCATTGCCATTGTCGGGGTGGATGGTTTCGACGCGCGTGCAGCGGCGACGGTTGTATTCGTATTCGGCGACGCGAACCTGTGTGGTCAGATTCTGGCGGCGCTCGTTCTCCCAGGCGCGAGCGAAACGCTCGATCATGTTGCCGATGCCGGCCTCGGTAATGCTGCGCTTGCTAGTCTGCCGGGCGCGCGGATCATTCGGATCGAGCGAGACGAAACCGGCAAACGAACCGAGGACGCCTTTGGGACGGACGCGCATCTTGCCGTCGTTGCGGCCTGCCACGTAGCAAACTTCCTGTCCGGCCTCGGTGCGCGGTTGGATAAATCGCAAATAAACGCTGAAGGGCTGCGTTCGCACCTTCATTTCCATGACCGCATCCGCATTTGGCAGCACGCCGTTGATACGCTCTCTTTTGATGAGCAGGCAGGCGTAATCGCGCACGTTCTGATACGCTTGCTGCGCTTCGTGAATGAGACGAACCGGCTCGTCCATCGGCGAAGCCTGCTGTTGCGGAAGGGACTTCGTGCTCGCCGGGTCCATCGGCTCAGGCGCGGACGGTTGGGACGGAGGCGGAGCGGAGCTAGGTGGTTGACCGGCGCCGAGCAGAACCAAGCCCAGGACGCCCAGCGCGCCATAATACCACCAGCGGCGGCCCCAAGGAGAATGTGGAATCCGGCCCGTGAACATGATACCTCCCAAGTCCATAATCTGAGCCACGGCCGTAAGGAAGCGGTAGCCAAACCGCTTCCTTACGGTCGCGGCTCACCCTCTTTGCAGATGTCGTGCCATCGACTGAGAGAGTTTGCTCGATTGCCGCGCTGCGAATTGGAAACGCTCGAATGCCAGCAGGTTGCGCTGATTTACGCTTCCTTGTTCCCAGTCTCGGTGTGACTGCGCACGCTGCCGCCGCCCGCGCGCTCTGTGTATAATTTACATGGCGCTTGCAATTCGGTGAAAAAAAGAGACGAAAGATGGAGAAAATAGCGACGCGAATGCCGGTGCAATCCGCCTTCCTGTCGTCTTGAGGGAAATGCGAATTATCTCTGTTATCGGAAAGAGAGAACTATGACGGCGGCCCTCCACATCCGCACGCTCGTATCGATGCCGTTTGAAGAGAACACCTACGTGGTTTGGCTTCCCGGATCAACCGAGTGCATCGTCATCGATCCGGGATTGCAGCCGGAGTTGATCGAGGATTGTTTGCGCGAGGAGGGCTTGACCGTGAAAGCGATCCTGAACACGCACGGCCACGCCGATCACATTGCCGGCAACGAGGCCATGAAACAACTCGCCCCCGACGCGCCGCTCATCATCGGCGCCAACGACGCGCGGATGCTGACTGACGCCGAGGCCAACCTGAGCGCGGGATTCGGCTTCGCCGTC